>Ga0255354_1000005_pt1 | contig 174690 bp, 156 predicted proteins | sample HBST50metaG_FD_189942 | JGI IMG/M metagenome (GOLD analysis project Ga0255354, IMG submission 189942) | Peat soil microbial communities from Stordalen Mire, Sweden - H.B.S.T50 | ecosystem: Environmental > Terrestrial > Soil > Wetlands > Peat | place: Sweden: Norrbotten County, Stordalen Mire...
CTTCTGGAGCGGCAATGGAGCCGCCAAATCTGTGGTGGCTGACTGGCAACGAGCCTATCGTCGTCTCTTCGAGCTGGCTGATATCCGAGGGCTCGATGGCGAGCTGAAGCGTTGCCATCCCCACATGATCCGCGACACATTTGCGGTCGAGATGTTGCTCGCCGGAGTTCCCATGGATCAGGTCTCGATACTCCTCGGGCACTCTTCGGTGAAGATCACGGAGCGACACTACGCTCCCTTCGTGAAGGCACGGCAGGTCCAACTCCAGAAGAGCGTACGCAACGCGTGGAAAGTCGGCGAGCCCGCAGGGCAGGGACCAGACAACCATCCGCCGAAAGCCCCACGCCCCACCAGCAAACAAAAGGGGTGGGGGCTGATCGACAACGCGAGACGGAAAATCCGGACGGCGTAACCGTTACTGGACGCGGAGGCCGGAATATCCCGCCATGCGGATCTGAAAGGTGGCATGAACCTGTTCCCAGTATTTGTCGAGGATATGGAAGATGCGTTCGTCCTCATGCTCGTTCAAGATCAGCATGCGAATCCACGAGCGCAGCAGCATCGACTCGATCACGTCCTCTGGTATGCCTTCCTGTTCGCAGTGAAAAATGGCGTGATGAATCTCGTCGATAACGACGGCATTCTCGCGTTCTCCTTCCTCACCGGGAGCAGGCGGTTTCCCGAACCAGCTTCCGTCGGTCGCCCGAGCCGCTTCGATCTTCGCGATTAGCTTCTCGACCGCGGCGCTCGTCGAAACCGGAAGGCGCTGCTCCGGCAGGTCGTCACGGAGCTGGTTCAGCACGTTCCTGACGGAAGCGCGATCGACATAGTCGAATCGATGGTGATCGGTCGGGTCCCACTCACTGTCCGCGGCTCTGCTGCGTCTTACGACAACGTCCAGCCACGATTCACGGAAGATCCGTTCCACCGCGAACGAACTGATCCCCTGCTCGTGAGCGGAAAGCACGGCAATCCCAAACTCCGACGCAGCGAATCGTCTCTGCCTGCCGATCGCGGATCGGCCGGACTCGTGATGCAGGCGGAAGCAAAGATCGATGACCCGGCCCTCCATCGCCGTCCGCCGATGGTATTCCTGGAGCAGACGGTCCCACCCCTTGAGTTCCTTCGTGCTCCAATCGTCCCGATTCTCGCCGGTCACAAAATTATCGGTCTTCTCGAATGCGTAAATAAAATCGGGGCTCGCTTTTTCTCTTCGGAACTTGGCGAGCATTTCGGCGCGCCATGCGGTCTCGCGAGCCTCCGCATCCCGGCGTAGCGCTTCGTCGGTTTCAGGGCCTCGAGTTGAGTCCGAAGAATCGACAGTCCGTGCTCTGAACTTGTCTCTCAACTGGATAGCCTCCGAAAGAATCGCTCCCCATGCCCTTGCACTGAATTCTATTTTCTTCCAGTCTTGCCTGCCCAAGCGAGCCAGCACCGCTCTGCCGGGGCCCGCGCGCCGGAACGTTCGCGTCAGCCGTCGCCTCGATTCCTTCCATGTAATCGATCAATTTGACCGAATTTCCAACTCGAACTAAAGCTACTTTGTGCTGGTCTGATGGATCCGCCGATTCCATCAGCGTCTTCGGCGGTTCGTCATGGCCCGATCAGCGTTATCCGACTCAGGAGAGATGCCACATGGATTTCCAACACGCTCTTAATGGTCAAGAAACCTTGCAGAAACCGGTGGGATTGCAGGCACTCGAAAGACACTACACCGTGGCCCAGTTATCAAAGCTCTGGTTTTTCAGCGAAAGCACGATTCGACGCCTGTTTATCAAGGAGCCGGGAGTCATCAAGATCGCTCACCAGCCGACGAGAGTGAGGAGAGGCTACACCTCTTTGAGAATCCCCGAGCGGATCGCCCAACGCGTCCATCGGCGTCTGCAGAGTATCTCCTGATCGGTGATTTCCCAGCTACACGAACTCTTACATCCCCGAATTTGACCGAATCTTGAAGCCGCCTCATGCTGACTCGGCATTCGAGGAGGCCCAGGTGAAGGGACGCACAGGGTATTTCATGATCGCGTTATTGCTGACGCTTCTCAATGCGGTCGCGACGGTGTACTACGGCGTAGCGATCTGGAAGGCTTGGCCAGGAGACATTTGGGGGCGCGGAAACTTGGTTTTCCTTGCCGTATTAGGGGCCACATCGGTCGCCAATGTTTGGGTTCAGGCCGTCCTTGGATCAAACGGTTCGCGTTGTGGTCGGACGATTGAGCGCGGACAGGGTGCGACGCCGATTCCAGCGGAAACACGAGGGAGTGGCAATGTTTGAGTCGATCACCGATCTTGCCGACAAACTGGCCGCGACGGGGTACTTCATCGATCCCGTGATGACCCAGGTTGTCTTCCTGGCCGCCAAGTTGCAAAAGCCATTGTTGCTCGAAGGACCTGCAGGCAGTGGCAAAACGCAATTGGCCGTTTCAGTTGCACAAGCTGCAGGTACGCATATTGAGCGGCTCCAATGCTACCGCGGCGTCACCGAGGATAAGGCCATCGGCCGATTCGATGAGAGCCTTCAGCGGCTCTATATGGAGTTCTCGAAGGGGCAGGACACGAATGGAAGGGCGGGGAGCTGGCGCGAGTTGCAGGCCAACCTTAAGTGCCGCGACTTCTTTCGGCCCGGCCCGCTCATGCGGGCTCTCGAATGCGAGAAGCCTTGCGTGTTGCTCATCGATGAAATCGACAAGGTGGACGAAGGTTTTGAGGCTTTGCTGCTTGAGATCCTTTCAGCATGGCAGCTCTCAATTCCTGAGTTTGGCACGGTCGCGGCGAAGAGCATTCCATTTGTTGTGCTGACCAGCAACGAGGAGCGGAGGCTGGGAGACCCGATCCGAAGGCGCAGTCTTTATGTACGGGTCGAGCATCCGACGCCGGAGCGAGAAGCGGAAATTATCGCCAGCCGCACACCAAAGGCCGATGAGAGGTTTCACCGGGAGATGGCGGGAATCGCGCTCTCGTTCCGCAACTATTCTCTCGAAAAGCCGCCCTCGGTCTCGGAGATGATCGACTTTGCCAACGCACTTCAACTGCTTGGAACCGACCACGTAACTGAAGAGCACCGCGACGTACTGCTGCCGTTCCTGGCAAAAACGGAGAAGGACCGGCGTCATCTCTTGCTACGCGAAGGATTCAAGAGTCTTCTCGACGACGGCGCCAGGTTCGCACGGAGTCTGACGCTCCCTGGAGGGCCGGCGTTATGAAGCTCTGGCTGCCCCTCCTGCTGTTCACGTTTCCTCGGCTTGTATTGGCCCAGATCGATCTCGCTCCGGCGGAGCAGTTTGTGCGGCAATATGCAGGGCACTACTGTGTCTCACCTGAGTTGGTCGCCGCGCTGATCGATGTGGAATCGCGGTGGAATCCGCGAGCACTGTCGAGCAAGGGAGCGATGGGGTTGATGCAGCTCATGCCGGCGACAGCGCGTCGTTACGGCGCCTTCAAACCCTTCGACGCGGAGCAGAACATCGCCGCGGGCACGCGCTACGTGACGGCATTGATGTGGGAGTTCCACGGAGATCTTCGCCTGGTCGTTGCGGCCTACTACACGGGTGACCATGGGATCGCCCGGGAGCAATTGAACTATCACAATCCGGATGTTGTGGCCTATGTGCTGGCGGTCCGGCGGCAGTTCATGATTCGCAAATATGGGCCCATGAGGCCACAGAGGAGGTTAATGCCATGAAGCTTAACTGGTTCATCCCCATCGCACTCCTGATTCCACTGCGCCTCAATGCGACGGACGCAGCGGTTGGAGCCCGTGTCGCCACGATCACGATCAACCCGAAAGAGATCACGGTTCTCCATTTGCGGCCGGAGTTTGAGTCGACAATCCGTATGCCAGAGGAGGTGACGTCCGTCATTCTGGGCAGTCCGGGCGAGTTCAAGGCCGAGCACAACGAGGGTGAGCCCGAGTATGTCTATGTCAAGCCCATCACCAAACAGACTGCTCAGTCGAACCTCCTGATCGCGACGAAATCGGGTCAGCACGTGACACTCGAGTTGGTCAGCGATGGCACTGGCATTCCGAATCAATCGCAGCCGGTGGACTTCCTGATCGAGTACCGATCCGCGCGGAGCTTTCTGATTTCCGCGGACTCTGGAGCCCCAGCCGTGCCAGCCGGAGCTGGCAAGGTCCCAGGGCATGAATCCAGTGGCAGGGACACCGGCCCGGAGTCATCGCCGCTTTCCAATCTCGACGAGGAATTCAGACTACAGCAGAAAGTGAACGCACCCAAATGGACGAAATGGCAGGACAAGCAGATCGAGACATCGATCGGCGACATGCGGCAGTTGAGCAACGAAACGGTGATCTCTTACTCCGTCCTGAACAGCTCGGATCAGCCTGTAGAGATCGTTCCTCCGCAGATCCAAATCACGGGACGCACGGCCACAAAGAAGAAAAAGAAAGAGGGCAACGGCATCATCTCGGATCAGCTGGAAATTCGCGACTACCGGTTGAGCGCGACCCGGCTTGAGCCGGGAGGTCGAGCCGACGGCGTAGTTGTCTTCGACCGGCCCAATTTCAAGGAATCAACGGAGAAGCTGTTTCTGCAGATCGCCCAGGCGGACCAGGTGGATCGTCCCATCTTGATTCGTCTGCCGTTCACCCCACCCATCTCAGGCGACGGTAAATAGAGAGGAGCACAGAGGCCATGAGCGTCAATGACACCAACAGGAACGGAAGCATGCCCACCACAGTCGAGGAATCCACTGAACCGATGCCCTCGCGAGAGCCGCCCCAGGCGCGTGAAACAACCGTCCTGAATGGGAAGCCTGAACCCGCGACAACCTTTGCAACACGAGCTGACGTGAAGGGGGTGGAAGGGATCAGCAAGAACAAACTCGTTCTTCTCGGCGGCGGATTGGCTGTTGCGGTTCTCTTCTTTGTGTTCACGGCTGTCGTCGGCAAATCCCCGAAGAAGTCAACGCAGGTAAGGCAGCCGTCTCAACAGGCCAATCAGGAGTTGATGAAATCGCCCAAGGGCAGCGTGACGCCGGTGATGGACACCGTGCGTACGCCGACGCCCGACAACAGCAACGGTCAGCTTGGGCCAGGTGATATTCGGCGGACACGCTCCCTGAACGACCAGGCTCATTTCAAGCCAGCGGCGGCTAAGCCTTCCGCGGCGACTTCGCTGGGCAGCGTACCGTCCTTTGCGGATACGCAGCAGAAATGGGAAGATCCAGCGCCATACGGCGGATCTCCTGCGGAGCAGACCTCGCAGGCGCAGCAGAATAGCCTCAAGGAGACGTCCATCATCTTCGTGCGGAGCCTCGCGCAGAACCAGGCCGGCTCGGCGCCGAGAGTCAATTCTGTGGACGATGGCGCGGCAAGATTGGAACTGACGCCGGGGACCCGCATCCAAGCCAAGCTTGAGACGCAGATATCGAGTGCTGTGCAGGCCCCCGTGGTAGCGGTAGTCGAATACACCTATGCCATCGGCGACAGAATTATCGTTCCGGCCGGCGCACGCGTGTATGGTCAACTCCAGCAGGCCGATCGAAGCGGACTCGTAGGCGTGAAGTTCGACGAGATCGAACTGCTCGATGGCGCACGGGAGAAGATCGATGCAATTGGAACCGGGCTCGATCTCGGGCCGATCAAAGGGAACGTCTACGGGAAGAACACAGGCAAGAACTTTCTGGTTCGCGCCGCGTCAGGGATTGGCTCGGTTCTTGCCGAAGTGGCGGGCAACAATTCGAGCGCTGCCTTTTCCGAGAGCGATATGCTGCGGGAGCGGCTGGCCGAGAACATCGGTACGGCTGGCGATTCCGAAGTCATGAGCCTCAATGCCAACAGTCGCGTAGTCGTTTCCGTGCCCGCCGACACCAAGATCTACGTCGTGTTCACCAAGCATGAACAAAGCCCTGCCGAACTTCACAAGGTAGTCGCCACAGCCCAGTAGATTGCCCGCAAAACAAACACTTCCTCTCTTCGCCCTGGCCCGCGTGCCAGGGCTTTCTGTGTGCTGTGAACGAATTCCGTTTGCGGTCAGCTTATGAGAGATTGGCGGCAGCAAGCCCTGTACCATCCACCACAAAACCGTTGCGTCTCTTCTTCCCGCGCCTGCTGAGCTTCCCATGCTTTGGAGACTCTCCCGCTGCCCGATCAGTGTCGTGTCTATTCAGGCAGGCCGCGCTTGGGTAAAGATCGGCCCAAATGACCCACTGTGCGGTTGAGCAAAGTTGGCTCCCGTTGACCCAATTCGCGTTTGAGGAAAGATCGGTCCGTGTGACCCACTGTGCGGTTGAGGCATCATCGATCCCGATTGCTCAATTTGAAAATGAGCAAAGATCAATCCCGATGCCTCAGTGTGGAGTTGGGGCAAAATCGTGGGATGTGGGTAATAAACCCAGCTCTCCAGCCGGCGACTTCCGCATGGGTTCGTTCGGCCATTAGCAATCTGAGCCTGACAGCGCCTATGAAGGGATCAAGCGAGGTTTCCCGCAACGCTTACAGATATAGGTGTGCTCCCAGTTCCAATGGAGGCGAGGATAGACATCCCGGTTATAGCGGGCGATGCTCCGAAGCTTGAAGACCAAACCAACTAGAGAAAACACTTCAAGGAGCAGAAAGACAGCAGCCAAGTCCAGCCTAAACATTGTCGCTTTAGGGAGTTCGAGAATGGACCTGAAACTAACGATTGTCCACACAGACAAAAAGAGAATTACGGGTCCCCAAAGCAAGAGAGGTCGCCCGTATCCGCGAGGGCTAGGCGGTGCAGCGGCTTGAGCAGAGTGGGACTGGCTCGTCCCCGAACTGAACGTGCCAGAATAGGCGCGTGTTCCCTGTTGATAAAGGACGGGCGCAGCCACGATGTTCGTGGTTCCGCACTGGTCGCATTGGTAAAGATTCAACTGCGATACGGATGCCATTCCGTTGTCCCTGACCTGGCGATAGCTTGCGACACCAGCCCCTTCGATTGAAATTTTAGCCCGATTTTCCCAAATTAAGCCAGATCGAAGGCAAGATTGAGGCTCGGCGTACTTCACCTTAACCGCGAAACCCACACAGACGATTGAAGATAGAGCGATTTCCCGTAGCGGTCTTCGTCGGGAAATTTGACCGAGTTCCGGTTCCGAACGATTCTCTCGTTCGACACGGATGCCCCGAGCAGCCGGGTCCAGGAGAGCAAACCTATGAGAACCGCACTGACCTACTGGGGGCGCTCGCAAGCGTCCGCTCCAACCTCCACGCTCGTCATCCACCGTCCCGACCAAATCAACTGGGTGCGTGTCGCTCTCCAGTTCGCGCTGGGCATCATTCTGATGGGCAATCTCCTTGCACCATTTGCGGCGAGAGCCCAGAACCTCGGAACGTCTCCCCAGTTCGGCCAGGCTGTCCAGGGACAGCAGGCGACCACGGTCGAGGGCACCGTCCTCAACATTGTGAACTGGAGTTGCAACGTCATCGCTCCCGTAATCGCGGTCGCCTGCCTGGGAATCGCAGGTTGGCACTTCAAAAGTGGCCGCGGCTATATGGGCTGGGGCGTTACAGGCGTATCCCTGATGGTGATCTCCGGTCTTGGACGCATGGCCGAGGGCTTTATCACCCAAGCGCAAGGCATTCAGTAAAGGGAGCGCCGAGCAATGCAACCGCCCCAGTTCCTTCTCGACCTGCTACAACTGCTGCTCGATCTCGCGGTGCCGGCGGCATTCTGTACGCTGGCCGCCGCGGGAGTGAGCCTGCGGCATGAAGGAGGGGTCAACTTCCATGTGAACGGCCGCACGGGCAAGTGGGTCCTGTGGACGATCGTCCTTCTGACGCTTCCGCAACTGTTGTCATGGATCGCGGCGCAAGGCATCAACATTCCATCGGCGAGCGGGTCGGTCGGCACCAGTTGGCTGGCAAGCATGGAGACAGTCTTTAAGAACTTCGTCAACCAGATCGTTGTCGCCAAGTTGGTGCCGGTGATTGCGGCCTATTTCGTCCTGAAGGCAACGCTCGATGGCGCGGCAGGTGAGAATCCGCTTGGCTCCATTGTTGCGGCGCTCTTCCTGATGTCTCTGTCGGCGACGATGCAACTCATGCAGGGCTGGAACTCCGGAGGAGAGTACGCAATGACCGACATGCTGACTTCCCTCTGGAACTACATTGCCGGGCAAATCATGCCGGCCGCGGCCGGACTGGCCTGTGTCGGAGCAGTCATCAACTTTGTACGGCACAGACCCTGGACCAGGCTGGTCTTCGCCGCGATCTCTTTTCTGAGCGTGAGCGGTCTTCTCGCGCTCTTCCGGGCAATGGCTGCATAAGGAGAAGGTATGAGTCTCGACGGCGCCATCACGAACCTAGCTTCCTGGGCCGGCAACACCATGATGCCCACGATGGCTGGCCTGTTCTTTGCGGGAGCTGTGTATCGCTACAGCAAAGGCGCTCCATTCGAGCAGTTGCTATATGGAGGCTTTGCATCGTTGATGTGTTCGGGGATGTTGCGCGCGTTGGAAGGCTTCGTTCAGCATACCGGAGCGACAAACGCCGATGTCTTCTGGATGGCAACGATGAGTCTGGCAAACTGGACGGCCAACGTCATCCTACCCATGTTCGCTTTGACACAACTTGTGGCGATGGCGCTGCACATGGGTGGCGTGGTTTCGGAAATCTATCCAGGTTCGACCTGGATCAGGAAGTTCGTCGCGGCGATCGCCGCGCTGATGGTATCAGGCATTGTTCGCCTGGCCGAGTCGATGGTCACGCAAGCACATGGGATATGAGGAGCTTCTATGAGTCTCGATCTGACGCCGGTTCATCGCAATCTCCACACCAAGGTGACTTTTCTGGGCCTGGAGTTTGAGGACCTGATTTTGGTGCTCGCGCTCGCAGCTTTGATGAACCTTCTGGCTCACTTCGTAAGCGGCAACGCACATGTGTTCGGGATCCCGCTCAATGTCTTTATGGAGTTCATCGTGCCGGCGTTGGCGGTACCGTTTTTGATCCTGTTCAAGTACGGCAGGCCGCGTGGCTATCTCACCGACCTGGTCCGCTCGTTCTTCGCTCCGAAGGCCTGGTGCGCACTTGAGCGAGATTCGGAACTGACGCAGGCTTATGTGGTCGACGAGGAGGAGTAGTCCGATGCGGGCCTCTATCAAGACGAAACCGGATGGCAATATCGCTCTCGATCTCGACATCGAGGCGGCGCGAGCGATATTCGCGAGTGTCCTCTTCGCAGCTCGATTTCATGAGCGCATCGTTCCCCTGGTCAAGATCGCGAGAGAGGGTTTGCAACTCGACAGTCGAAAATCAGCGCGGAGGCTTCAGCCATGCCAATGACGTATGCGGAACACGAACGGAAGTTGAAGGCGCCCGCCGTGTGCGAGCTGCTGCCTCTCCGGGACCTTCCGATTGGGGACAACATCATGGTTCGCACGAGCGGCGCATTTGCTGCGGGCTATGAGCTCAGAGGCGTTCTCGCCTACTTTGCCACCGACAGCGACCGCAACCAGACCAAGTCGATGCTCGAAGCGCTGTTCCGCAGCGTGCCCGACGTCAGTATGCGCATTCAGTTCCGCTACGAGATATCCGAGCATCTCGGCGATCTCCTCGACAGTTACATTCACGAACAGCGCACCGGGCAGTCGGAAGTGATGGCGCTCGATACCCATCGGCTCAGGATGTGGCGGCAGAAAGAGAGCAGTGGCTTTTATTTCGAGAACCGGTTGCATGTGTACTTCATTTGGGATCCTCGCCTTCACGCGAAGCTCTATCACTCAGCACAACAGAACCGCAGTCTTGGTGGATTCACTCTGAGCCAGAAGAAGGCCATCCAGCGGACACGCAAGGAGCATGAGACCTATCTGGCGGAGTTCGAGTCCATCCTCCGGGGCATCGAGGGGTCGATGGAAGCGGCCAACCTCGGGCCCCGGAGACTTGTCACTCAGGAACTCTTCGAAGAGTTGAAGCACGCGCAGCACCCAACGAGACGCGATCGGCGGCAGTATATGCCTGGAGAGGAGATGATCGAATACCGCAGCGCACGGGAGCAGGCAACCGAGTCGAGCATCCTCAATGAGACCGAGACCTACCTGAATGTCGATGGGTTTCTCTACTCGGTTGTGAGCCTCAAGGAACTTCCGGACGCGACCTTTCCGGGGATGCTCGAGAACTTCTCAACGCTTGGTTTCCCGGTCGTCATCAGCGGACAGGTCGTGGTCCCCGATCAGGTAAAGGTGCTCAAGAGCTATAAGAAGCGCCTACAGAAGATGACCGCCGCGCAGAAGGACGCGAACGGGAACTTCAAATCCAATCCCGAAGCAGAAGTGGCGCAGGCGCAGCTGATTCAGGTGCAGCGCGACATCATCTCTTCGTCTCTCAAAACGGCCAAACTGAGCCTTTCGGTCGTGGTGCGGACCTCGCAACCGGCGGTCACCCTTCGCGATCTCGAACGGTCCGAGCGCGAACTTGCCAACCGGACGCAAGAGGTGCTGAACGCCTTCACGCATATGAACGGCGCGAAGGCTGTAGCGGAGACGATCGCCAAGCGGCGAATCTTTCTTGGCACACTGCCGGGCATGGCCGAGGCGGACAAACGGGACCAGGACATGCTGACGTCGAATGTTGCCGACCTTGTTCCGGTCGAGATGCCGTGGACTGGGACGCGCAGGAGCCCGCTGATTCTGTTCGAGACTCCTTACCGCCAACTCATTCCTTTCTCCATGTTCGACCCCGACCTTTCCGACGCGAACGGTCTCTTGATGGCAAAAAGCGGCGGCGGCAAAACGCTCGCAGCGCAGCAGATGCTCCTGATGGCAGCCCGCGCGAATCCTCTCATCTCGATCCTCGAACGGGGCGACTCTTATCAACCGCTGGTCGAACTGATGGGCGGAGAGATGATCGAGATGTCGCTCGATTCTGAGCAAACGATCAATCCCTGGGATCTACCTCGAGGAGAGACCAAGCCTTCGAACGATCAGATCTCGTTTCTGAAGAACCTGACCCGGCACATGCTGGGAGAGAACACGCCGCCGGATCTCGACATCGACCTGCTCGACAGTGTTCTGCTCGAAGCGATCGCCTCAACCTACAAGCGCTGCAGCGCGAAGACATCGAATCCGATGCCACTCTTCGGGGATCTGGCCGCGGAGTTGGCTCATTGGCAAGATCGGGATCGCAACCAGAAGATCAATGCGATGGCTCAGATGGCATCGACCAAGCTCCGCGCCTGGGTTGATGTGGGCCCCTACGCGCGACTCTTCGACCGGCCGACAACTGTCCAGTTGAACAATCCCTGGCTCTACTTCAACGTCGAAAAGCTGAAGGACGATCCCCGCCTGGAACGGGCCATGAGCCTGCTGATCGCGCACACGGCCACCTATCGAGCATCGGGGTTCACGGGTCAGCCGAGCATTGTTCTGCTCGATGAGTGCTGGGCTCTTCTCGAGTCGCCGATTCTCGCGAGTGTCGTTGTCCAGCTATTCCGCACGGCGCGCAAACGCAACGCCAGCGTCTGGGGCATCAGCCAGACACCGGAGGATTTCGTGGGGACGCCGGACAGGCCCAATGAACATGGCGCCGGCATCGTCAAGAACGCGACAACCAAGATCATCGGCAAACAGCCTGGCGATATGACGGCGCTCCGAGATCACGTTCACCTGAACGAAACGGCCCTCAATCAGATCAAGACCTTCGCCCACCCGAAGAAGGGCCACAGCGCCGAGTTTCTGATCGCGATCGGGGAAAAGGCGGAATCGACGCACGCGATCCGGATTGTTCCGAGCGCCGTGGACTACTGGATCACGACCACCTATGCGCGGGAGCGATTGTTCCGAAAGTGGTGGCTGCGAGAGCACCGGCAGGTACCGCTGATCCAGGCTTACGAGGAGCTTGCCGCACAGTATCCGCGCGGTCTGGCGGAACTGGCGCCGCTACCCGTTGAACTCTCAGGCGAGATGCAGGAGGCAATGAGCCAATGAGCGACAAGACCCAATCCGAGACGGAGTTCCTCTTGAACGGAGTTGCCTTTAACGCCGACGGAGAATGCAGTCGCAAACCAAGCGCCCGTGCAAGTTGGAGACGGAGTCTGCTCATCGGCGTTCTCTTGATTGAGACATGCCTCGCTCTGCCGAAGCTGGCTCAGGGGCAATTCCTCAGCATTTTCGACTCGATCTTCTCCTCCATTCAGAGTGACATCGGCAGTTCGCTGAGCCAAGTCAACCAGGTTGTCCAGCAGATGCAAAAGCTCTATCAGACCACGGTCGCGCCGCTTGCGGCCATAAATCAGGCCCGCGGCTTTGCCGCGAACTCTATCACCAGTTTTCGCGGCCAGATGAACCAGATATTCAATACGTCCTTTACTAGCGCGGTCACGCCCGGTCCGCAACAATTCGAAAGCATTCTGCACAGCCGGCTGTCAGCGCAAATTCCGGCCTTGCAGGCCAGCTTCACGACGAACTATGGGGCGATCCCGCAGGTCAACGCAGCTTCGCCGCAGGACCGGGTAATGATGGATGTTGACGACGCTCTCGGCCAGGAGAACCTCAAGACAACCCTCATCGCCGACCAAGGGGGCGACGCTATTCTCCAGACCGCCGAGCAGATGGAAAACCAGGTCGCGGTCAGCACGCCCGGCTCCAATCCCTTCCTCACTGCCCAGGCTCAGGTCGCAAATCTACGCTGCCAGGCATTTATGCAAAAGATGCTTGCGGCGGAGTTGCGTCAGGAGGCCGGCCGTATTGCTCACGACAACGTTCTCGTAAAGCGCCGGGCAGCGGCTACAGGTGGCATCAACGGCCTGATCACCGGGGCACTTACAGCGCGATAAGGAGACTTTTATGACGGATCCGAAGAAGAACCCCAACAAACAGCGCAGGTCATTCTTCTGGCGGCGCAAGCCCCTTCTCTTGCCAGAGCCATCAAAACCGATGAACGGGTTTGATGACGCTCAACGCGAGGCGCGCCCGTGGTATCGCCCGACGCTGCTGAAGGCAGCGGTGGTTGGGCTCGGCGTGCTGGCGATTCTCCCGACACGCGCGAACGGGCAATTCGGCATAGACATTGCAGCGATACTCGCAGCGCTGAACAAGATGCAGTCATTGATGACCACCTACATCGCCGCGCCGCTCAAGACCATCAACCAGTACGAGCAGAGCGTGGCGAAGTATGAGCAGGAAGTGATGTACCCGCTCGCCGCGATCAACCAGGCGAAGACGTCGGTAATGCAGTTCGAAGGGCAATTCAATCAGATCAGCAACCTGTTCCACGTCAACGTGTCGAGCGCCACTCTGCCGCAATCGCAGAATCTCGAATCCCTACTGCTCTCGCGCAATGCGGCCAACGTGCCGACCGTCTCCGGCCAGTTTCAGAACGTGTATGGCGTCGTCATGCCACAGAACGCTGCATCTCCGCAGATGAGAACGATGACAGACATGACGGACGCGCAGGCTCAGGACGCAATGAAGCGGGCGATTGAGATCGACGCTCTCGCAGACGCCGAGCTGAACGAGGCTAACCAAATGGGGCAGCAGATCTCGCAGGCCGCTCCCGGCAGCGCTCCGATTCTCGAAGCAGAAGCCGACGTGTGGGTCGTGCGGGCCAATGCCTACACGCAGGCAGCGTTGGCGGAGCTGATGCGGACTCGCGGGATCGATCTTGCCAACCAGAGCAAAGTCTCAAAACTCGCGACAACAGACAACACAAACAACAACGGCCTAATCAGCGGATCGCTGACCAACAGGTGACAGGCATGCTGCACTTGAGCTTACATCCCGAGGTGATGCTCGCGTTCTTTCAAGGGACGCAGCTGAATCTGTTCGAGCGCTTCCTGACACAGGCTCTGTCGGGCATTGACTCGACCGGCATTACCTCCGGGATGCAGAACGTGGCGTATGTCGTCCTGCTCGTAGGCTTCCTGTGGCAGGTCTATCAATCGGCAATGCATGGTGGAGATGTACGCGGATTAGGCACCGGTCTCATCAAATACGTGGTCACTGCTGTTGTGATAATGAACTACGGGACGGTGTTTTCGACGATCAACCAGGGTTTCGTGAATGCTGGTAACTGGGTGAGTAACGCATCCGGAGGGAACGTCCTCCAGAACTGGGCGAACGATCTCCAAACGCAATATAACCAGGCCGGATTTCAACAGATGTGGGGCCTAATTACGGGCTCCATCGCAGGGCTCATTGATGGTCTGTTGATCCTTGTTGCCTATATCCTTTACCCGATTGTCGTCGTGATCTTCGGTTTCTTCTACATGTTTTACGGAAGCGTCCTGTATATCTTCGGGCCGATTGTGATTGCCCTCATGCCACTTGGCGGCGCGAACCGCCTTGCCAAGTCCTACATAGAAAACATCTTCGTCTGGAATGCCTGGCCGATACTGTATGGCGGCTTTGGCGCGTTGATCACAGCCGTGCAAATGGGCCAGGTTGGCCAGATGCTCAACCAGAATGACTTTCTTGGTGGGCTCGGAAATCTCGAAGGCTCGTTCCTCATTGGGATCGTCAGCATCGTCTACTCGCTTGCGATTGCTGTGATTCCTTTCATTGCCAAGCGGATTGTTAGCGGAGACGTTGGAAGCACCGCTGTGGCGATGGTCGGTACCGCTGTTACCGCTCTGACCGCGGGTGCAGCAGGCATTGAGGGTGCAGCGGCAGGCGTGGCGGCAGCAGGAGCAGGCTCAACAGGCGGAGCGGCAGCGGGAACCTCGTCCGGCGCAGCATCTGCGGGATCTGCACGAGCGCTCACTGCCTCGGCGGGCGGGAACCAACCAGCCCCGCCGCAACAGGCACCCATTGCAGCCTCTTCAGGAAACACCGGCTCTGCGCTCCAGGGTGGACCTCCGACCTTAGAGGGCCACGCAGATCAGATTCGCAGCTCGATCAGTGACGTGATGGGCACCGACAACTCCAGTGAGGAGAGCGGCGGGGCGCTCGCCGTTCCAGCCGAAGGTTCCGGCGTTCCTCAAAACCAGTCCAGTGTTGCAACCGCCAAACCCAATGCAGGCTCCAGATCGTCGGCGTCGGCAAGAAGAGGACCGACCGTGCATCGTTACAACCTCGGTACGTGGGGTGCGTATCATGCCGCCCGGATTGCTGCTCGCAGCCTGGCAGGCGTGGCCAAGAATCAGGATTAGGAGGACTCATGAATACCAGCACCGTTCAAGTAGACGAAGCGGCGATAGCGAGACCGAAGTATTACGAAATGGATGGAGCGCTCCGGGCAAACGCGAATCGCGCCTGGCTTCTTGCCTTTCTGACCATTCCGATCGCGCTCGTGGCAATTGGGTTCGCCATCTTTGTGCGTATGCAGCCGCCAACAGTGATTCGCATCGGTCCCAACGGCGACGCCTCAGTGCTTGGCAAGCCTGCAAAAGGCGCTGTGTCTGATCTCGCGACCGGCGGGACCGATGAGTTCCTGGATGAAGCGTTTGTGAAGCGCTTCCTCACCAGTTACCTCAACTACTCGCCGACCGACGTGGACGACCACTGGGCGGGCAGCCTGAATATGATGACGCGCAACCTGCGCGCCTACACACTGAAGGCCCTGGGGGACGATGACACGCGAGGCAAGATCGACGATGGCCAGGTGCAGTCTGTCTTTCATCTGCGTGAGATCGATGCGGTTGCCGGCGAGCCGCTTACATACCTGGTCTACGGCGTGAAGGATGTTCACCATCTCTCGAATGGCAACGAAGCGACCGATCACTTCGTGAACGAGTATCGCGTGCGTCTCATCGCCGACAAGCGTTCGGATGTGAACCCGGACGGGCTCTGGATTGCGGATTACAGTGAGCGCCCGATCGATGGCGAGCGCCGCGACCGCATCCTGAACGCGCCGGATGCCACTCTGGACAGTGGAGACGCTGCGAACAAGGGAGGTCAATGATGGAAGCCGCAATCGCAAAGGTTGCAGAGATCCAACCGCAATCGACTCAGGTTTCGGAGCCGAGGCGAGCCCGTAAGTCGCGCCAGCAGACGGAAGAAGTCGTTCGATACTTCCTTGCCAAGGAGGGCTCGTCGGTCGAGAAGCCTGAACTCGGAGTGGAGGTGCCAAGCGAGGGCGAGGCTCTGATCAAAGCATTTCAATCGAAGAACGGAGTGATCTACACCCTCCTTGCCTACAAGGCGGAGGCAGAGATGCAGGAAGGATCTCCGACATTGGTAAAGCGGCCCATTCGCAAGTAGGGCGCCAACATAAGTAGCAGCGGTCAGCACGGATTCAAAGAGGGGACAAACCTGAAACACGGCTCGTGTCGCCTCCTTTGACGCCTTATCGCTAGTGCGATGAGGAATTCCGCTGACCCGGTTTGCACTCTCAAAACCTGGTTCGGCTAACACCCCACCCCTAACCCGGGCGGCCAGGCGAGAGACAAGAAACCGGCGTCAGCCAATCTCTTGTCACTTCGTCTTGAAGCGCCAGACAAGTGAGGAGAACATGACAGCGAACAGGACACAAAACGCGGCACTCGATCAACGGCTCATCCTTGAGTTGCGGATCGATGCGTCCGGAGAAGTGACCCGCAAGCCAACCAAGCTCGGCCGAAAGGACACGCTTGAGGGAAAGCTCCTCGGGCAACTCTATCCCGGTATCCGAGTTGCGCGAGTCAGTGTGCCATATGAGTTGACGCCGTATGAGCAGTCTGTGGTGGAAAACCGCATGGCGAGCCTTCATTATGGCGGGGTCGAGTACAAACTGGTCGGGGCCAGCGGTTCGGCGAAGGATGGCAAGTTCTACTTCGTCGATCAGGCGCACGCCGGCCAGATTGCTGAGCGCTTTCAGCATTGGCCCGAGGCGGCGATCGTGTACTTTGCGATCCTCGTCTCCGACTGCAAGCTGATGGTCGAGGAGCCCGATCTGCGCATCGCTGTGGTCAAGGATCATGTCCTTGGCACCAACGACTGCCGGGGCTGGGTGCGTGAATCCCTCTATCGGAAGCTGAAGATCGGCACAAATCGCTTTTGCCAGTTCAGGCTGGCATTCGACGCGCGCGAACCGAAGCAGGCAAAGGGCGCATTGAAGGCGATGAGCGATCGCGTGGCCGACAGGCTCGCGGTCGACGTCATTCTGCCCGAGAGCGCCTGCAAACCGGCCTTAAAGGGAGGAGTTCGATTTCTTCCCCAGTTGGGCACATCGGGCTGCATGTTCACGGGTCCGGCGATTCTCGGGATCAAACAGATCTCCCGTCAATCGGAGTTTGGGTCAAGCTACACCTTGATCGAACATGCTTCGGAAGAGGCGCTGCAGTTTGAATTGAAGCTGTGGGCGCTCCAACGAATCAAGACGATGCGGAAGGCATGGGACGAGGGCGACTACCAGGCGCTGTTCGAAGTGATCGGCAAGTCCGAGGTTACAACGATCGACGACGGCGTCAACTTCGATCCCGACTCACTGGAGCGAGAGGACGATCCCGCTTCGGAAGGATGTGATCCGGCGGAGGCGGTTCTCCTTGCGGACCGTAGCGGAAATGCAATCAAGATTCCCTACGTCTTCAACCAATTGAACCGCAAGCTGGCCCGCTGGGCGTTTCGTGCCTGCACGAGCGCGGATCTGAAGCTGCCATCGTTCGCTCTAGCGGATGACGGTGTCTTGATCGAACACCGGGGAAAGATTCTCTCGGCGTCCGATTGGATACCCGAAGACAGCTCGATCACATCGTTGACGGCTGAGAAGGGCCTCTGCATCCGCTACCCGATTCGGATGCAGGAGGATCTTCTGCCCATCCGTCATCTCACCAATGAAGAGCTTGTTTCCGCGCTCAAACAGGCGCTTGGAACAGCCAACCTCGATGACACGTTAGTCGCAACCATTCTTGAACGGCAACTCCGGATGGAGGGAACTTACATCCTCCATTCGAAGACCGCAAGCAAGAACGGCGGCGACTTTGACTTCGACACCATATGCGTGATGCCGTCCGATCAGTTCCCGAAGTTCGTTGCGGGAAGGATTGCATACGGGCAAAAGTTCCGGCAGGAAAAGACGAAGCATCAGAAAGCCAAGTCTCCCTGGTGGAATGCATGCCCGGTTGCCATGAAGGCGCGGGGAAACCGGATCGGTTCGATCACCGACCTGAAGACTTCGTGCATAGCGGCGGGCCGGTCTGACTTGGCCTACAAACTCGTGGAGCAACTGCAGAACGCACTCGATTCCCTCAAACACAGGGTCGAGATTGATGAGTCTGTTGTCAGTGAAATCAGGAAGGAGGTAGCGCCGGCGCCCTGGCTCCGCTACAAGCGGGAGCGTAGAGTGTCGGACCTGCCGGCCCATCTTGAAATCGCGGATACGGACAAGGTTGGAAGGCTCTATAACCTCCTGCGCAAGGAACTCGGCTTTCTTCCCGACGAAACCGGAAACGGCTTCGAAGAGAAGATGGGAATCGAAGACTTCCGCGGACTATTCTCGGGCGAGCACGTAACTCGGGAGATGTTCGAGGAATGCCAGTTGGTGAACTCCATCTATGGGGACATCGCAAGCCGGATTGTTCAGCGCGAGGAAGAGGTCAAGCAGCAATTGAAAGACACTCAGGCGCAATGGGAAGCCGTGCGCAAGAGTGAAGACAAGGAACAGAGAAGGTCGGCGGTGCTTGCGCGTAACAGGGCGCAGGCAACTCTCTGGGAACACGAGCAGGACGCAAGGGATCAATTCAGTTCCCTGCATCTGTTCATTCACTACTGGGCGCAAGGCAAGCAGGAGAACCGGCGGGCATGGGCACAGGCGATGAATGCTGTCGTTACTGGCGGCACAGGTTCCGGCGCGGTCCTCTTCCAGTCGTTTCCGCAGGAGGTGGTCGATGCCTTTGCGGAGGTGACTGGCGGCCAACGGGTTCGGGTTCGAATGCCGAAAACCGTCAACGGCTATGCGTGGTTTGACGATGAGCGGCGAGCATTCCTCGTCGAACGAATCGCCAATCCGGAAGGCCCGGAATGTGAAAAGCGGGTCTTTCTCTTTCAGTACAAAGGGAAGCGCAATCTGCTCTTCGAAAACACGAGTGCTCCCATTCCCCTGGGGCACTCCTAGCCGGCGAAGGAGAAGTCTGAGCCTCTGGCTCGGCTTCTCCTTTCCGTTTCTTGTTGGACGATCGTTGCGCCTCAGGAGGCCGCTATGAAAACGCTCACGACGATTTCCCTTGCTCTTGCGGTTGCCGCTGCGGGGGCGCAGACCACCAGCCAAAGCCAGATCCGTCACATTGAGACATCACTGAACCATCTCACGGTTCTCGAATTTGGCGAGTCCGTGACCACGCTCGCCATAGCCGATCCCGACAGCTTCCAAGTCGAGCGCCATGACGACAAGGTCTTTGTGAAGCCGCTCCGGGAAGGGGTATCCACCAATCTCTTTGTTTGGACCGCTTCACGCGAGCTGAGTTACGAACTTGACCCGGCGGGCCAGCTTGCGGCAATGGATGTACTCGTCCGCACCGAGCCTGCGCCCAATCCACATGCCAGCGCGCGTGCCGCAGCCGAACCGTCAGACGCTGAGATTCGCAAGATCGCATCGCTGGTGCTGGCACAGGCGCTGATGGGAGTTGAGGAAATAGCACACGATGCGACAAGGCCGTCAGCTGACCGCGTGCAGGTTGCACTCGAACAGGTCTACCGCACGAAGGACCAACTCTATATTCGGTACTCGGTCACCAATCAGACCAAGGTTCCGTTTCGGGTGACGACACCCGATGTTTGCGCCCCGCTTCCGACCGAGAAGCCCATCTCGCTCGTGAGTCTCAAGAATCACCAGATCACTTCCCAGACCTTCGCAGCCTTCAAAGCTCGAAATGTCTCAGGCGTTCCAGTCACGCAGGCCGAAACCGGCACGCGCGATATTGCACCTGGGGAGAAGACAACCGGCGTGATAAGCATCGAAAGTTCGACGGGAAATCTGCCGCAGATCTATCAGTTGAACTTCGGCGCCGACCAGATCGGGCCTCTGAAGGTTGAGGTAGTTCTCTAGCCATGGGCTCGCAAGGCTACATTTCGGCGGAGGAAGTGCGCCAGGCACTCAGACAGATCTGCTTGAGCGATGCCGAGTCCAATCTGCAAAATGCCCTTCTTGAATCCCTTTCCGATGAACTCAGACCCGTCGATGAGAAGGGGCGCTGGAAACCCAGCCCGTTGCTAGTTCTCACGATTGTTCTCCTGTGCGCTCTGGTCGGTGTCTTTGTTTACTTCTCCGTCGGAGAACGCTGATGAGCCCCTACAACGATCAACCCGGTTGGCGACAGAGGGGACCGGAAGATGTCGCCGGTGTCCTCGTACTATGCGCCTGCGCCGCTGTTGGATTCTGCTGGTACGTCGCCGTGTCGCGCCTCCATTTGCGCAATGCCCAGTGCCTCGAAATCTTCCTGTACGGCGCCATCGTGTTCTTTGGCGGCGGCCTCATCGTGGCGCAATTGGTTGGACGCAGGAAAAAGAGAGAGGAAAACTGGCCTCACCCTGCCATCCAGATCCCTGCATCAAGGGATGCGAAGGTAGCGCGCGAAGCTAACCAAGCTGGAGCTACGCTACTCGGATACAACGTCCACAAGGGGCCATGGTTGTGGCCGGATACGGTGCGGATGAAGCATGGCGTCATCGTAGGCGGCACGGGCGCGGGGAAGTCCACATTCCTTGAAAACATCATCGCCCAGGACCTGACGCGGCGCTTTGGTGCACGAAAAATGCCGATGATTATCTTCGATGGCAAGGGGGAGCGCGAGTTCCTTGACCGCCTTCTGCCGCACATCGAAGCCGCCGGCCGTCTGCAAGACCTGCGAGTGATCGATCCGACGCACCCTTCAGAGTCGGCGCGATACAACCCCTTTTACGCGCTCGATGACGCCTACCAGGAGCATGTGAACTTCATATTCCGCTCCTTCGGCCTGCGAGAGGATTTCTTCAAGGGCCACCAGGAGGCCTATCTCTCGGACCTCGTCCGCATACTTCAGTACACCGGTAAGCTTTTCAACGTGTACGACGTGCTTGTGATGGCGCTTGATGAGAAGGTACTGGAGGAACAGATCGGAATTGCGAAGGCCCGCCTCGCTTCGGCGCCGAGCATCTCCATGCAGAGGCGATTGAATTTCGAAATGTCCGTCAAGATGCTACAACGCTCGCTCGCCGACCGGGAGCGAGTGGAGAAGATTCAGGGACTTTTGAACGAACTGTTGAGCTTCCTGGAAGATGAGTTGTCGGTCGTGACCGGCTCCTACCAGGACTTGCTGACGCTCGATGACGTTCTGGAACGGGATCTCATTCTGTTCGTCTCCCTCAATGCCAACCGCAATCAGCGCGCTGTCGAAGCCTTGGGAAAGATCCTGCTCCAGAACATTCAGTTGATGGTGGGCAAACGCTACGCGCAGCCAGCCAGCAGCCGGGACGCCGACGAACCTATGCTTTCGGTGATCCTGGACGAGTTCGCTCCCTTCGCGTATCCGGGGTTTACGCAGGTGCTCCAAACAGCACGCGGCGCGCGAGTTTCGTTCCTGTTCTCCTTCCAGAGCATGCCCCAGTTGCAGAGGGTAAGCCAGGCGTTCGCCGACGAGGTTTCGTCCGCGCCCGGCACGAAGATGATTATGAATGTCTCGGAGGAGAATACGGCGCAATGGTTTTTGAAGGCGTCGGCCAGGATCGCAACCAAGCGACGTAGTTTGTCGGTGCGCCGCACCGGAATTTTCTCGACGAAATACACCGAGACCGGAACGGGTAGCGAGAGCGACATCAAAGAGACCCGTGCCCGCGAGGACCATATCAAGAATCTGCCGGTAGGCCAGATGGAGATTCTCATGGTGGATAACCGCGAGGGCACCCGCTACTCCCATCTGCACGTCAGGCGAGCTCCGCGGTTTCAAGTTGAGGGCCTGGAGCCTTCCCTCTATCCCAAGATGCACAGCTATCTTGACCCGGAGGTCGGTGTGAATCTGCGTTTCAAGGAAGCCGAGAACAGGAAACAGCGGCGCAGGAGAACGGCGGGGTTGTTCCTCGGTGAGGCGAGTGGGCAGTGATGATGCGTAATCAGGTCACAATCCGATGGGCAGCAATTGCCATCTTGCTCTGCTGCATTCACGGGCAATCTCATGGTCAAACTCTGGATCGGCCGACCACTCAAACCTCGCAGTCAGCCCCGAAACGCCAGGGATTCTTTGACTACGCGCTGGGCAAGATCAATCCGCATGGCATCGACTATGGCGCGTCGATGGAATCCGCCCGGAATGCTGTCGTTGAAAACACGATCGACGATCTCTACTTCTGGTCGAACGTGGTGACTCTGCTTTTGCTCAGCGGACTGGTCGCCATTGTTCTTCTTCAGTGGCGCGCAGCCGACAAGCGCGAAGTCATCGCGGCGTCTCTTATCGCCCAGTTATGGAACGGCCGCGTGAGCGACAGGTTCGAGATTGAGCGGCGGACCCAGCAATTCAATCAGTTGGCCGAAGCCCATAACGCCGATGTGGAAAAGAACTTGTCTCAGAAGCCAAGCGCTTCGCAACAGGATGCCGAGGCGGCCGGAAGCTTGACGCGGAGCGTTCGAAATCTCGCGGTGAGTAAGGGAATCTCGCCGATGGAAGCTGAGAAGATCGAAGCTTCGGCGCCGGATGCAGCCACAGCGAGCCTGCAGCAAGACAACCTCCTTTTGCAGCGGCGCGTGGAAGCGCTGCAGAACAGTGAGCAGAATCTCAAGCAGCGCCTGAACCAAACGACCGTTCTGCTCGATCAGGAACGGCGCCGCAACGCAACACTCAAGGGTGCTTGAAAGGGCCAGAATGACCAGAACAATCCCATCCGATTTTGGAAGTCATGACGACTGGCTCCTCTATGTACGTCGTGAGATTCCTGTTCCCGAGCAACCTTACGCGCTTGCTCTCGGCCGCATAGATCTCTTTCGGAGTTTCTACCTGATGCAGGGACTTCCATTTCCCATTCCTGTTGCACAGGAATTTGAGCGCATCGAGATGCTTCAGGACCCAGAACGGACGGCTGCATTGGAGGCTCTGAATGTTGAGGTACTTCGGAACCTTACCGTTCGTCTTTTCAATCAAGCGCAGTCCAACGCGTCGGAAAGAGATTCGCGATTTCTACCTTCCCCACGAGAACAGATTCAGGAACTGCGCAACCATCTCGCGCAGCAAAACCCGTACTTTGGTCACTGGGTCGTCTACAAGAGGGATGTGAAGCACCACCCGGTCACCGACGAGTGGGGCGAGTATATCCTTCACAAACTTGGGGCTGAGAGCGCTGAAGAGATCGCGTTCGCGCACGCAATGGTCGAGTTGGACAAGCTTCTTGCTCTCTTCCATGACGGGAATCGAGTGCTCCCCGGCCTCTCCTTCGAGCGCATCTGGTTCCTGCATTCTCTCCGTAGCCCGGAGCGAATGCTCCAAACGCGCGCCGTCCTGGGAATGCTAACAGCGGAGTTGGCGGCATGTACGTCCGCGTAGTCAGCTTCGGAACGAACTGGTGGGCTATGAACTCACACGACACGAGCGATCCATACTGCTTCCGGAGAAGGGCGGCCTGGTTCAACGCCGCGGCGTTGATGTCGGGAAGAAGACTTCATCACAGCGCGATCTTCCCCGGCCAGGTCCGCTTCAATTCAAAAGGCGGGTTCGATCCAGAGTTCCCATTGCGCGCGGTTGGCAGGACTTTTCAGTGCTCGGGGCCGCAGCAGTTTGCCGGGAAAATGCACCTCTTGTTCGAGCGTCGCACCTCTGAGATGGAGCCCGACGCCTATCTGGTCACGCTCAAATCTGTGGAGCATGGCGCAATCCAGTTCGCCGAACCAGGATGGAAGTCGCATGGCGTCAGTCCCATCTCGATCAGCCTGCGCGGCAATAAGTACGAAGCGATGTTGCTTTTCGGGGACCACGATTGGGTCGAGAGCGACCTTGGGCGATGGCAGGTCGATCCGAGCCAATGCCGAATCCGGTTGAGCGTTGTTCGCAAAGGAGCACTCCAATGAGGTATTACAAGGGCTATATTGCGCTCTCCGAAACCTGCGATGTGCCGGTTCTGCTCCATGTACGGAATGCGCGAGCACTTTGTTTCGATCAACTCCGCGAGCTGCTGTCGCACGAGATGCTCGCCGTGATCGTGCGCTCGCTGCGCTGGCGGGTGGCACGCCTCGAAAAAGTTGGGTTGGTAGCAAGGTTCAACGAACGACGATTTCTCGGAAGACCTGTCTACCGAATCACCCAGTTGGGCCTTGAATGCCTAGAGTCGCGCGGGCATTGTTTGGTCTCACTGCCCAGCGATACGGAACAAATTCTTCACCCGTCAAAGATCGCTCACGCGCTCGAACTGGTCAATATCCATCTAGCGTTCGCCCGAACCGGCTTCCTGCGTTCCTGGAAGACCGATCTCGAGATCACGTCACGAAACCTGATTGCCACCAGCGGAGCGAGTAAAGACTACGATGCCATTGCTGAGATCGAAGTCAACGGACGCATCCGAAGTATCGGAATTGAGTATGAGAGGAGCGCGAAATCCGTGACGCGATATACCGCAATTCGCGAAGCTCTCGACAAGGACATGACCACGGATTTGGTTCTCTATCTCACCGCGAGCGACGATATTGTGTATTTGCTGGCTATGGAATTGCGCTCGGCTCGCAAGCGGATCGCCTTCGCACTGAGCGACGCATTCCGCCGTTCCCTGCTTGAAACGCGGACTCTGACCAATACGGCGAGCTCGGAGATTGTGCCCTTCCGCGAATTCCTCAATCTGAAACATCCATAGTTGCCATCCTGCAATGTCACGACTGCCCATGGCTCATCGTTGCGGTTGTATTTCCGTCGCATTGTCGTATGGATGACGTTGCTTTGACATTCTTTGCCTCGCTTTTGACCGAAATCGACCCCTCCTAAGTCATGCACGCTCAGAAGCTTCCGGTCTGACTATCCCCCTGTATACAGACCTTTTTGGAGGTGATGGGAGGATGTGCGATGGAAGAAAGCGCACAAATGCGGTCGATTTTCGGAACACAGCTCATGTAAGGGAGGTGCGATTGTGACTATGGAATTGGAAGCAGTGCGCAGACTCGTGCAGGAACGCGGCAGTGATCTTGCGTTTGTAGTGAACCATTCGGGGGGCAAAGACTCAACACGAATGCTCGGATTTGTCCGCAATAAGTTCCGGGATTCCCCAACCTATGTGGTGATGGCAGATACCGGATTCGAACATCAATGGCCGATCTCCGCGGCCGACTTCGCGCGCCAGCGTTGTGCGGAGTTTGGATTGAATCTGACGGTTGTGCGGAATCCGAAGCGCACCTACCTCGAAATGGTGGAGCGCCGCGGCATGTTCCCTTCTCCCAGGTTCCGCCAATGCACGTCCGATCTAAAGCGCAGTCCGGTCGAAAAATTCATCCGGACTCTGCCGCACAAGGTGATCGTCAACTGCATCGGCATTCGAGCTGAAGAATCGCATTCCCGCTCACGATTAGCGCCGTTGGCTGTGAATGCGAGCCTCACGACTCGCGATCGAACGGTCTACAACTGGCTTCCGATCTTCGACCATTCGCTGGCGGATGTACTCGCCTGGCACTGGGTGAACGCCGTCAGGCTTCATCCGGTGTACGTCCCCGAGTATCACAAGGACGGAACGACGGGCGGCTACCTGCGCCGGTTTTCTTGCAGGGTGTGCATCTTTTCGACGGACGGCGACCTTCGGGCCATCTACGAAAATGACCGCATGGCGTCCGAGCAAGTCAGCCATCTCGAAACCAAGTTGGGCTACACGATGCGTCCGGGCGCAAGCCTGGTGCAGATCGTCAATGCCCAGACCTCAACGGCAATTGAGGTAGCACGTCAGCAGAGCTTCTGCTTCTGAACGCGGCACCGGCTCCCAGTAAGTACTCCCGAACAACTCAAGTCCCCGAAGCCAGCACATAGCTCGCTGTTGATCCTTGAGCGTCAGGGCCAGTTCCGCGCGCACTTAACGAACGCCAACCGGCATTTGGTGTCACGAAAGAAAGGAATCGCAATGCCCAATTCCAGCCCCCTCGCCGCCACTCAACCGTTGGAAGCGGCGGCTTCCATAAACCGCTTCCAGCGCCGCCTCGCGATCTGCCTTGTGCTGACCGTGCTCAACGTGATCGTCGTCACGAACTTCACTGGAACGCTTTATCGTGCGACCATCCACGACGCGCTTCAGCAGATCGGAGTGACCTTGCTGTTCGCAGCCCTGGTCGGATCGCTTACTCGGATGTGGCTTCTCACGCTTACGAGCCGACCGCGATAGTCAACAACAATCCCCGCCAACCCCAATCCCACAAGAGAGGAGAACCGACATGCAACCCAGCTTAGGAAAGATGTCCGCCTACAAGATGTTTAACTGGCGGGACCGGGCCGCCAGTTCCGTCGAGCAAACCGTCGCCGCATTTCTGGAAATCGGCGAGGCTATCGCCACACGTTGGATTCAGACGGCCAAGGGTGTCCTAATTCTGCAAATGGTCCCGGACGACGGTGCCTCGGGAGCAATCTACCTCTTTGATAGACAGCGCGAACTGTGGCACATGCTGTCGTTCGAAGGTTGCGAAGACCAATTCACCTCGGAGAAGTTTGACCGCGCGTTCTCCGAGTATGACCTATTCCGCCTGGTCGAGCAGCCTAGCCTGCTGCTCTCCGAGTTCGAACCCGCCGCCGCTTAGCCCACCTCGCAACTCCCCCGACAACCAATTCAACCTCAACTCAGGAAGGAGCCATCATGCGTCTGTCCGCAAGCCGAATCCGTTCGATCAACCGCGCGATCGCCAGGGTCCAATCGTCCGCCTGGTCCGCGCCAGTCAGAAACCCCCACTGCACTTTGGCAAACCCACCAGTGGCCGTCTCCGCGAGCGCGGCCGAAATCGTGAGAGTCGTTGTGGTCCCAAGGACCGCCACGGTGTAACGACGGCAGCCGGAATTGGCGAGCAAACACACAGGATGAGCGTGTTTTGCTCGCCGCTTTCCGGAGATTTGACCGAGTTTCGGACCCGGGATACAACGACACAACGGATGAAGGAGGCAGGACGCCATGTATGCCAAGTTTTGTGTAAACCGGGAAACGGCAAACAACTTCATGCGACTGTTCGTGAACCGGCGAGCCTATGCAATCCAGGCTGAGCGCCCCCTGCCGAACGGTTCCGTTCCCTATTACCCGGCGAGGGATTGGAAGACCAAGGAGCCTAAACCGCTGGATGAAGGCGTGGTGCGCATGCACCTGAACGGCGACATCACCATCAGCCTGTATGCGATCAATCCCGAGACCCAGCGTTCGAAGTGGGTGGCGATTGATGCCGACTTCGAGGGCTCTCTGGAGTCGTTGTTTCAGTTGCAATGGGAGTTGAAGCAGGACGGAGTGGATGCCGCCTTGGAACAATCGCGCCGCGGCGGGCATCTCTGGATCTTCGGCGCCGAACCGCTGCTGGCCTCTGAGTGCCGCATCTATGTCTACAATCTCGCTCTCCGACTCGGGATACCAGTCAAAGGTGGTGGTCTCAAGGAAGGGATCGAAGTATTCCCCCGCCAGGACCGGCTCGAAGATGGAGAGCTTGGCAATGCCATCCGCGCTCCGATCGGCGTGCACCGGAAGACGAATCGGCGCTACTGGTTTTACGAAGCCGAGCCCACTCCAGAAGCGCAGCTTGCCTATCTCGACGGGTTGAAGAAGCTCACCGAGTCCGAACTCAGGACCTTTATTGAAGGGATGAGTCTGCCCGAAGCGTACCGACCAGTCGTCGCGGCGCAGTACATTCCGACCGTCTCTTCCACGCAATACCCGGAGTTCCGAATCCTGGACTATGTTCGCACCACGCGCAAGGACAGCCGAAACTGGTGGGCAAAGTGTCCCTCTTGCGCGGGTGTTGGGCGCGACCGCTCCGGCGACAATCTTGCAATCCAGATCAAGAATCCACGCTTCTACAAATGCTGGGCCGGCTGCACGAAAGAGGAGATTCGGGCAGCGCTTGGCCAGCCGGTCCACACGCGCGCGGCGGTTTAGGGAGTGAGTATGAAGGCCGTTCCCGCACAACGGAAGCCCGAATCCGCCCCATTGCGCCATGCTCTCCACGGGCTCGCGCTTCCGGCCAGCGTGCTCAGGGCGCTCCAGAAGCGAGGCATTTATTGCACCCCCGGAATCTCACTGGAACACCAGCACCTGGCCAAACGGTATGTGCTGCGCGGCGTGGAATCCGGCGGCGCGGTCTCCGACATGGGCAGGGCGTGCGCTTTCGTCTCCCCTGACGGCGATCCATTGCCCTGGTTGCAGTCGCTCGACTCGATTGCCGTGAATGGCCGTCATGCGATCTTCCTTGCCGAGAGCCTGGTGCGCGTGGAGATCCTGCGCACCGTGCGGACATGCGAGCTGACGATTACGCTCCACACTTTGTCTTACATGCCAGGCCGCAATCGCCCGGAGGTTGCTTCAGCGACGCTCTTTCGTGGACGGGACGGTGTGATGCCACTCGATCTTTGGAGAGAAGAACACCGCGTGCTCCGGGGAAAGTTGACTCCCATCTTCTATACCCGCGCTGGAGAGGTGCTGCACCCGCCACAGCGGTTTGAAGAGGCGATCAGAAAAGTGACGGCGGCTGTTTGTTGCGTCGGCTGTAAGCACACGCATGTCGGAGTTCCACCAGTTGCCGAAGGATTGAAACCATGACGCAGCCCATCGAATTCGCGATCACAGTCGGCGAGCCGAACTGGACTCCGCTTGAGCTGGTCCTTCCAGCCTGCGAGCTGGAGAACTTCATGTACATGGGCCGAGTTGGGGAGATCGAGTTGTACAAGCACTGGCTCACGCGCCGCTATCTCAACATCAGTGCGGACGGCCAGCGGTTCTACCGCTATTCCGATGGAACGTATGTCGAGATCGCGAAAGCTGTGGCTCTCGACCATGTACGCAACCGAGACCAATAGGAAAGGAACAACCACCATGGCAAAGAGCGTCAACAGGACATTCCTACTCGGGCACGTTGGCAAGAATCCCGAGGTCGGAACTACACCGGGCGGCACGCTCGCCGTCAACTTTTCTCTTGCGACTACCGACCGGGAGAAGGACCGTCAAGGCAACTGGTCGGACAGGACCGAGTGGCACAACCTGGTCGCTTACGGCCGGACCGCGGAGATCGTGCGCGATTATGTGAGCAAGGGCACGCAACTCTTCATCCAAGGCAAGATTCAAACGCGCTCCTGGGATGACAAGGAATCCGGGCAGAAGCGGTACTGGACGGAGATATTCGTCCATGATCTGACACTGCTGGGCGGAGGCCGCGGGGAGAATGGCGGCCCCGCTCACGCCAATGGTCGGGATGACTCCCGCAAGAGTTCTGGTGGATCGGGTTACCAGCGGCAGCAGATGGACGACCAGTACTCCAACGAAGAACTGAACCCGGATGAAATTCCGTTTTAACCCGTTGTTTTTTCTTTGCCGTGAACCATGGCGCTCTGCGGGGCGCCATTTCCTTTTGAGGAGCTACGACGATGGCGATCAAAGAAGCCAAGACGAACACGGATCTGGACGCTCTGTTCACACAGCTGGCGGAGCCGTTTGACCCGAACCAGATCAAGTGGCGCGTTACACACACAACCCAGGATGGAAGCCGGGGCGCGGTCGTTGCATACGCTGATCCGCGGGCGTACACGGACCGTCTCAACCAGATGTTCACTCCGACTGGCTGGACCCGGACCTACGAGGTCTCCACGGTATCGGCCGTCACGCGCATGAAGAAAGACAAACTCATCCAGACGGGCAAAGTTCTGGTGACATGCACGCTCACTATTACTGGATTGGGTTGCCATGCCGGCAGTGGTGAGGACTGGGCAGATGAGTCAAATGCCATGACAACGGCGGAAGCGCAAGCCTTCAAACGGGCAGCCAGTTGTTATGGCCTGGGGCGTTACCTTTACAACCTCGCCGAGATGTGGGTCCCGCTCAATGAGCATCGGCAGCCATTCGAATTCCCATCTCTCCCGCAATGGGCGCTACCGAAAACGGGTGCGCCTGTTAAGAGCCATCCCGCATCAGGACCGCATCCCGCGACAGTCCAACGGGGGCCCATCGATCAGAGAATCACGGGCAAGATCGAAGGCTTTCGGCGCATTCTCGGCGATCCGATTTACGGAGAGATATTGTGGCGTGTCGCACGAACGCAGAAGGCAAACGCCATCCCCAACGCACAGCTACAGACAAATGTCGCAGAGGCGATGGAACGCGCCGCACGGGGAATCCGCAAAGCGCACTCTCTCGCCGAGTCGATCGGCGATACGCAATTCGTCTCCGTGCTTGATCGGCTGCACATCGGGTCAATGACGACCATCCAGAATCTCGACGCACTGAAGCATCTGGTTTCGGAACTCGAAGGATTGGCTGGGCAACCAGCCGCCTGAACGCCGAGGAGTAGTGCAGTACCCCCGCCCTTTCGGCGCGGAGGCGTCACACGGACGACGTAGATGATTCGTCTCGTTCCGGAACTTGTCTCGGCCCCTTCCTAGCGGGCCGTCTGCGTCGATAACTGCAAAACGTCGCATACGCTGCGACTCCTCCGATTGACGGATGAGTTGCTGCGCCAAAGGAGCTTTGAATGGGAGCTGAAAACGAGCGCCCTCCAACACTCATTGAATGGGTCCTGGCTCTGCTGGAAGAACGCTTTCCATGGCTGGGATCAGGACAAGATGAACCGGTCGGCGGAGCGGATACGGTCGATGAACTCGCCGACCTGCACAAGTCGCTTATTGAGCAACGCGACAAGGCGCGTCGCGAAAAAGGTGATCCACGAGCGTAACCGGCATCAGTCGTCGAAACCTGGAGGATCTATGTGCAATGTACGGATGATTCGAACGGAGCCCGGCCTTGTATCGATTCCCCTGGAGAAGGCCGTCTATTGTGAGAACTGCAAGATGGTCTCGTCTTCGGCCCGGCACCGGTGCGGTCTCTGCGGATCGGAGAGGATCGTCCGAATGGCTCCCTTGATCCCAGAGCCGTGGGACCCAGGTCCGGTTCCGGCGCTTGCACTGGCCGCATAGCGGTCAGGCTGCTGCGAGTCTTGATTTGATACTCGATTTTGCATCAACTGGGGTAAGTCCATTAGAGGTGAAGAGCAAGGTCTCGCCCCTGGGCTTACCGGCTATATGACCATGGGATCCTTATTACTCCGCCCTCAGTGCCGTCATTGGATTGATCGAAGCAGCCCTGCGGGCGGGGACGAATCCAGCTGCTGCGGCGCAAATTCCGAGTACCAATGCCGCGCCGACAATTGCACCGGCATCGAGCGGCTTCACGTTATAGAGAAGGCTGGTAAGAAATCGCGTCAAGCCTGCGGCGGCGATCAGACCCACGGCAATGCCGGCTCCGGCAAGCGCCATTGCATGGCGCAGCGTTCTCAAAAGCACCTGCTGCCGCGTTGCACCCAGCGCCATTCGAATGGCGATCTCCCTTGCTCTCTCGGTCACCGAATACGCGATCACCCCGTAGATTCCCAGCAGCGCAAGCGCGAGAGCGATGGCTGCAAACGCGGCAAGAATCCCTGTATTGAATCGACGCGAAGTCTCCGTGGCTGTAACGACCTCCTCCATCGGGTGCATTTCCGATACGGCGAGAAGAGGGTCGAGCTGATGGACAGTCTTCTCAAGAGTCGGTTGCAGAGCCGAAGGGCTGCCTGCCGTATTCAGGACAATATGCAAGTCGCTGCGCGGGCTGGAGGCCTGGGTCAAGTCCGCTTCCCACTGCCGGCCGCTCTGCTTGAAAGGCTCGTACATCTGCGGATAGACGGCCTGGTCAAGTGCGCCCTGGCGCACATCTCCAACAATGCCGACGACGGTGATCAGAGGACGCGTGCTCTGCGGATTCCCGCCCATTCGGAAGCGGCGGCCCACCGCGTCTACCCCGGGCCAATGTTGGCGGGCCGCCGTCTGGCTGACAATAGCCACCAACGGCGCATCGGGTCGATCGTCGTCTGCGGTGAAATAGCGCCCTTCCACCAGCGGAATGCGCATTGCGCGAAAGTAGTCGCCGAAAACGAAGCAATTTGAAACAGTGAGCCAGTTGTGTCCGTCTCGAGGGGAGTATCCTTCGGGAACGAAAGCGCGATCCGAGTTCATGCCGATGACAGGTATGTTTGTCGCAGCGCCAACCGAACGCACCTGGGGAAGGCTGCCGAGTTGCTGCAACAGCTCACGATAAAATGCATCGACTTTTTGCTGCGTCGGATAATCGTGCCCGGGCAGTGAAAGCAAGGCAGTCAACACTTGCTGCGGCTCGAATCCGGGATCGGTCGCCAGCATCCTCTGAAAGCTGCGCAACAGCAGCCCGGAAGCCACGAGCAACAGCATAGCCAGGGCGATTTCCGTGATCGCCAGCGTTCCGCGCATCCTGTGTTGCGAGCGGCCCTGGCCCGCGCCCTGGCTGCCTTCACGCAGTGAATTCAAGCCATCAGACCTGATACCCGCGAGCGCCGGAGCCCATCCGCACAGAATGCCGGTGACGCCCGTCAAACCCATCGCCACCAGCAACACCGGCCAATGCAGAGCAAGCTCATTCAGCCGCGGAAGCGAATCGGGCAAAGAAAGTGCGGCCAGGCGCACCAGGGCGACGGCCAGCACCACTCCCAGCAAGCCGCCGATTGCGGCCAGCACCAGGCTCTCGGTGAGCAACTGCCGAAGGATGGTCCTGCGCGCCGCGCCCAGCGCCAGGCGCACGCCGAACTCGCGCCGCCGTCCGGCTGCTCGCACCAGCAGCAGGTTAGCCAGGTTTGCGCATGCGATCAGGAGGATCAGGCCGGCCGCGGCAAGCAGGGCATTCAGCAAAGGACGCGCGCCATGGACCGTCTCCTCCTGCAATGACTGGACGTTGCTGGTCAAGTGAATTCCGTATTGCGGAGGGATCTGCGCTTCAATGCTTGCCACCATTCGGCGCAAATCATCTCCCGCCTGCGTGAGCGACACACCCGGTTTGAGGCGGGCAATGGCGCCATATTGAAAGTCGTCTACCTCGTCCTGCTTTTCATCGGGAGTAAAACTCATCGGCACCCACATGTCGCGATGGCTCAACCGTCCCGCATCCAGCGGAAATTCAAAGCTGCGCGGCATGACGCCGATGATTGTGTAGGGCCTGCGATCGAGATCGATGGTCATGCCGATCGCCTTGGGATCGGCTTGAAAGCGCTCGCGCCAAAGGGCATAGCTGATGACGGCGACGGGCGAGGAGTTTTCGTCCTCCTGTTGCGTAAATGCGCGGCCCACCATGGGCTGCGCCCCAAGCATTGGCAGCATGGATGCTGTTATGCGCTCCGCCTTCGCCTGAAACGGCTTTCCTGCGCCGCTGACCTCAAATGTGGCTGCAACAAAGCCCCCAAGCTGCGTGAAAGCTCGATTGTCACGGGAGAAGCGAATCACATCCGGCGCAGGAAGATCTGCCGACTCAAGCTGGTGCTCAATCCCCTCGTGCAGGCGGACAAGGCGGTCAGGGGAGTCGAACGGCAGGGGGCGCAACAGCACCGCTTCGATGACCGAATACACTGCCACTACGCCGCCGATGCCAATCGCCAGTGTCAACACGGCGGTGAGCGTAAAGCCGGGCGACTTGCGCAGTTGCCGCAGGGCATATCGAGCGTCCCGCATCGATAACTCCAGCCCCAACCAACCCCATCGTTCCCGTGTCACATCCGCAATCAATAGAACATTCCCAAATTCACGCATTGCGGCCCTCCTCGCATCAGCCGGCGACTCCCCGCGAGCCACTCGGTCCGCAGTTGCCATCTTCAGATGGCTCTCAATCTCTTCCGTCAGATCAGTTTTGCGGCGAGAAAACTGAAAGAGTGTCATGCAGCACCTCGCTTGGCAGCCATAATTCCCTCGATGGTCGCGACCATCTTCCCCCAACGCTCATAGTCTGAGGCCAACTGCTCCTTACCCAACTTCGTGATCTTGTAGAACTTTGCCCGTTGGTTGCTCTCGCTCTTCTTCCATTCGGCTTTGACCCATCCCTGACGCTCAAGCCGATGCAACGCCGGATACAGCGATCCAGTTTCCACCTGCAATACCTCGCCGGAGGTCGCTCGAATCGACTGGCTGATCCCATAGCCGTGCTGTTCGCCCCACTGGAGCGTCTTCAAGATCAGCATGTCCAACGTCCCCTGCAAGAGTTCAATCCGATTTTGATAGCCGTCCTTAGTCGCCATAGGCAGTAGACCCTCTACACCAACATGTAGGCACTCTACCCCTTTGGCCCCAAAAGCGCAACCTTATCCTTTTGCTTTAGGGCGCATTTCTTGAGAATTCCATTCCAAGGGTGAGGTGAAACCATGAGGAACACGGCGCGCCTGAAAATGGGCTACTACCCATTGCCGGAGGCCGAGGGAGTGAAACTGCGCTCTCTGCTCTCCTTTACTGGGCCGGCTTCGGTGATTGACCCTTGCGTTGGACAAGGAACTGCGCTGCATCTCGTTACAAGCGATGCGCAGGTCCGGCGCTATGGTGTCGAGCTCGACGCCGAACGTGCGCGGATTGCCAGCGCCAACGGCATAGAGACCATCCAGGTGAATGCCTTTGACGCTATTGCGCGGCCCGAATCCTTCTCGCTCCTGTACCTGAATCCGCCCTATGACTCCGAGATTGGTTCCATCGCCAATCGCCGAATGGAGGCCGTGTTCTTGGAACATACCTACCGCTGGCTGGCAATGGAAGGCGTTCTCATCCTGGTGATCCCATTCGAGCGATTGCATGACTGCGCCGGCATCCTTGCTTCCCACTTCACCCAGCTCGCCGTTCTTCGGATGACAGATGAGGAATCGGTCAAGTACCGGCAAATCGCGGTGCTTGGCCTGCGGCGCGACGTCAGAGGAGCGGCCGTTGAGAACAATAAGCGGCAGCTCTTGAGCGTTGGCCTGTATGGCAGCTTCCTGGGATTGGCTGAGTTGCAGCCGGGTGCGTGCCTGCCCTATTCCGTCCCTCCGTCTGGTGCGGCGGAGCTAAGTTATCGCGGCCTTCCTTACGACTTGTTGGAAGACTTGCTGCCGCAATCGGGCGCATGGAGACAGGCGGCGCCGCTGCTGATGCCGCATGAGGACGTTGCGACTGGCCGGCCCATCACGCCGCTGCATGGCGGCCATGTCGGGCTTCTGTGTACCGCAGGGCTGCTGAATGGCGTCTTCGGCCAAGGAGACGACCGGCACATCGCCCGCTGGCGCTCGGTCAAGCATGTGACAACGTTCGTCGAGCAGGACGGAGACACCGAGATCATCCACCATCGGGAGCGGTGGGCCAATGAGCTGTACCTGGTGTACGCCGATGGGAGGACGCTGAAGCTTACTGAGACGCCTGCGAAGAAGGAGGAAGAAGCCGATGGAGAATGCACACCTGCGGTTCGGGCTGCTTGAGTACGTGCGCATTACCGACAAGGCCTCGACCCGCATTCGACTGCGGGTTGATCGGTTTATAGGGGAAGATCGGCAGGCACATCTTCTGAGCGTCTTCGGAAACGACTCGGATGTTGGCGCAATCACGGCGGCCGTTCACGAGAAGACCGCCTTCAACTTGACCTTTCCGGACGGTACGGTAAAGGACGTGACGCTCGGCGAACATGCCTCCTGCTACAAAGGGGCCGTGACTCTGCCGGGCCGGAAACATCCTGTACGCCATCTGCTGGCGGTGTCCCAGCATCTTCACACCAATGGGAGCGCGGGGCAGACGATCCTGCTGCGATACCGACGCGAGGAGGCGTGGGCCACGCTGGTGAGTTTCCTGGGGCTGCCCGCTGATCCGAGATGGGCGGAGCACATCCTTGGGATCGTCGAGGGAAGGAAGAGGATCGAGGAGATCGACGGCGTAGGCTGCCAACCAGTTCTGATCTCGGTGACCACCGAGGAATTGTTGGAGTGGATCGGGGATGGCCTGCGTTCCCGCGCTCTGAGCTTTCCGGAAAGGAATGGACCGATAGTTTGGCCTCGATTCGCCCTGTCAGCATCACTATTTCCGGCCCCTTCGACAGCGGGATTAATAGGCTCTGGTCTGCCAGTTTCCTGATAGTCCGTTCCTTAACTGCAAAAGGTTTGAATTTCGCCGAAAACAGACCCGGCCATTGGCGATGAGGGCTTGAAGGTCGCATCCGAAATTCCATTGAGTGGCCTCGGCATCATGGGCTTGTGGTTCAACCCCTAAGGGTAGTGCCCGCCGTAGACGGGCGGCAAACCATTCCTGAGTAGGCACCCGCCCCGATCACCCATGAAAGATAATGGTTCGGTATCTTAGACTTGAAAAATGGACGAAACAGAGGCGGCCGAAACTCCCGAAGATAAATCTCGGATACGACACTACGCCAACATACTAAATCCGCTGTTCTGGCATGATGAATTCAACAGAGTCGACAAGCTGTTCGAACTCGTATGCACGCTAGTCAGAGCTTCAGGAATAAAGGATACCGGCTGGGATTCGCATCTCGAATCCATCAACCTTCTCGATGACCTCGGCCACCTCTGCCAGATCGAACTTCCGACCGACAAATTCACTTTCCCGGATAACACGCGCGTCAGGCTGACGCTCATCTCCTACTGCCATGCCACGGAGATGAACTTCCCTTACGAGCTTGTCGCGAACCTACTGCGCCTGCACCTCGGGATGAACTACCACATGCACCCGTTCGCGCACCTTGATCGACCGATCACGAAAAAGGTTAATGGGGTGAAGATCGTCGATAAAATTATCGCGGCCAGCCCGGACAAGAAGATCAAGGAGATCGAAACTCTGTCGGAGAAGGCAGGGTTTTCGGAGGTGGGCGTTGCCTTCAGGCAAATCTACGATCCCGTCATCAGAAATGCCGTGTATCACTCCGACTATGTCGTGCAGGCCGACAGCATGCGACTTCTGTCTGGCAACTGGCTCTCGAAAAAGGGTGGACACTACACGCCGCTAATTCCGTTCGACGAGCTAGGAGAACTCACCAGCGAGGCCTTCGCATTTCACTCCGCGCTTCTTGCGCTCTACAGGCGGGCGTGCCGATCATTCACAGATTTCAAGGGGGCATTTCTGCCTTACGACATGCACTATAAGGCTCTTCTCGAGCTTACATTCGATGATGACCTGATCACTGGTTTTAGAACCTACTGGCCCAATGGCACTATCGGTGCCTACGTCCGATCTGCGGATTCCATGTGTTTGGCTCAGAACCTCCGATTTCGCCCGGAAGGCAGCATAGACTTCATGGTCGGCATCATCGCCAGCAAGCCCGGGCCCTTTTCACCCTGCGTCGAATTCGATGCACAGCCGATCTATGCCAAGGTACCCGGAACTGAGCTTCAGCCGTACTGGCCAATGACCCTGAGCAGCTACAAACTTCTCGATCACACATAAGAGACGTAATGTTGGCTAGCCCTGTCAGTGGCTTGGAGACTGGACGACCTCATCCGGCTTCGATGAGCCCCGCCTACAATGAGGATACGATCGGTCCTCAGATGTCGGCCAGTGTCGTGGCTTCTGGCTACCCAGGTTGGTCCTGATTTTCTGCCGGATCGGCGTTTCACGTTATCTATCGGACGCCCAAGACAGCTTGGCCTGCGGAGTAAAGCCCTCTGCGCCATCAGGCCACCGTAGCGGCGCTGGTACTCTCGGGTGGGTTATCAGTTTCAGTAAACTCGAAATCCTTTAACATTAACCCTTGCGCCTTGAAGGTCTCTGGAGCTTTTTGATGAAGCTCTTCAAAGTATGATCGGACGGCATCAACGGCCGCTCTGAGTTCAGCCTTCGTCACTCGAGGTAGAGCCTCATCGGGAGGTGCGTGAACCACGGTATTTCTGAGTTCGTTCGATTTGAGAAGTTGTTCACCCCAAGCTGTTCCGATATTGATGGTAACTTCCTGGCCGTCAATTCTCTTTGCGAGGACCGTTGGTACAGCAATGATTCTCTTCTTGAAACTCTGGCGATCTTCCACGACTTCGACTTCGCCGTCTCGCCCGAGGCCCACCACATTTTCTTCCAGAAAGCTGCGTTCTGCCGCGTGGAAAGTAATTGATGGATCATGCAGGCGCCACTGAGAGACAATCGAGAGTTGAGCATTCACTCCCGCGAACAACAGAACGAGCGCCACTCTCGTCAAAAGGCTGCCCTCTGAATCGCCCTCGGTTCCGCTTTCTAGCGCGAACTTGCAGAGCATATTCATGTTCATCCATTCGTCGGCCAGAACTTCGCGGATTCCGACCGATGTCATTGTGACGAACTTTGTTTTTGGAACCCTCTTCTCAATGGTTCGATGCCCGATCGCGACATCGTGCTTGTCAAATCCTCGTATCGTAGTCAACGCTCCAATGTAGCCCACAAGGTATGGGTGGAGTTGCCGCATTACGGACCCGAGAAAGAGTTCCACCGCATCGATGGCCTGTGCGGCTTCGAGAGCGGTCACGTTCGGAAGGTATTTGTCCCAGCGCGGGTGGATGACGCTATCGCGGAGTTCGATGGTCCGCCTCAATTTCCTAATCATTCCTCCAGACTTAGGCAGCTCGTAACGGAGGTCAAATGCACGGGCCAAAAGGTCTGGCACGACCTGCAGCCTCCCTTCCAGGCTTTGACGCTGCGGAATCTCCCTGAGGGCCCCGCGGTCAGTGATGATTGTCTGTTTGCCAGCAAGATAGTCCGATTGCTCCGGACTATACAGTCCAGGCCTCGCCTTCCCAAACGCTTGTGCACGCAAAGTGAGGTGCGCAAGATTCGATTCCAAGGCAGCCGACGCGAGGATGATCGTAGCTTTCGCCATTACGGAATGATCGGCCAACCTCATCAGTTCGCGGGCGTCGCGGAGATGAAGGTAGATCCGGTCAAGACCCGAGTGAATCAACCCTTCGGAGATATGGAGGAGATCGTTGTAGTCGGCGTGATTTCTCTTCGGCTTCGCGTCCGCGGGCATGAACAACATGATATCGAACCGAATCGGCCTCGGTCGCCTTCACATCACGCCGCCGCCAATCGACGACGGCCGCTCCTGGTGTGTTGTCGAATCGTCAGCAATTTGTCGCCTGTTCCCGTATTTTCACTAACATCTCCTATCTCCTTTCCAAAGTATCGACTAAGTTCTTGCCAAAGTGTCCATTGTGAGGTCTCCGCATGGAATCCTCGTTCGATTACTTGCGCGCCCACGCTGTCGAATTGGGATCGCGCATTCTGGAAACGTTCCCGCCGCTGCAGAGCACCAAAGACCCCATTGCTCCGGCAGTAGCGTCCCTTCTGCGCAAGGCGCTCCCCGCTCAGGGGCTTGCCATTACTGGGACTGCCAAGTATCTGCGCCAGGCAAAGGCAGCGCGCATCGTCGCCGAGTGCGGCGCGGGCAAGACTTATATGGCTTTGGGCGCAATCCATGTGCTGGCGGATGGGCGGCCCAGTACCACGCTGGTTATGTGCCCATCGCATATCACGCACAAGTGGGCGCGTGAGGTCTTACTGACCATTCCGCGCGCCCGCGCCTTCCTCATCGAAGATATGCGCAATGGCGGCGATCCAAGCCGGCCGCACGGCATCTGCGAGGTGAAGCTGAGCAAAGGCAAGACGGTTTACGAGGGCAAGCGCCTCAGCCTGGCCGAAATGCGGCGCATGGGCCGCAAGGAATGGCGGAAGCGCTTCCCTGGGCCGACTTTCTTTATTACGGGCAAGGACAAAGGCAAGCTGGGCTACTTCTGGGAGCACGTCTATCTCAAGGCAAAGTCCGGTCCGAATCTGGGCGGCGTGGTCAATCCGGATTCCGGCGTTGCCATTCTCGATTCCGAGATGCAGAAGCTTACCGCGCTAGACTTCACTGACAAACTCAAGGTCTCGGAAGCTCTGACCGCGCCGAGCGGCGGCGCTACGCGCTTCTCCGCGCTGTGGCAAGCGGATCGGTCGCGCATTCAACGCATGGCGCCAATCGAGTACATTGGGCGCTACATGCGCGGGTGGTTTGATTTCGCCATCGCCGATGAACTGCACCAGTTGGCCGGTGACACGGCGCAAGGCAACGGACTTGGCGTGCTCGGACGCGCAGCGAAGAGACTAATTGCGCTCACCGGAACGCTGATGGGCGGCTACGCGGACGACCTGTTCAACATCTTCTACCGCATGGAGCCGCACGCGATGGTGCGCGAGGGCTTCGCGTACGGAGGGCAAGGCCGCCGAGACTTCCAGGAACAGTACGGCGTTCTCGAAACCATCGAGAAGGTGGAAGAGGCAGACAACGCCTGCTCCAGGGCGACCAAGAAGACGGTCCGGGTTCTACGGAAGCCCGGAGCATCGCCGATGCTCTTCGGCAAGTTCCTGATGACCACGACGGCGTTTCTGTCGCTTGAGGACATCTCGGACAATCTGCCGCGATACGACGAGAGCGTCATTTCGGTCGATATGGACGAGGCCCTCCAGCAAGCTTACGAGCAGTTGGAGGAGGATATTCGTTCCGCGATGAAGGCGCATCGCGGTAACAAAAGCTTGATGAGCATTCTGCTCAACACGCTCCTGCTCTATCCCGATCATCCCTACGACCTCGATGAGATTTGGGCGCGGGCCTTCGATCCGCAAACGAAGGAGTATGTGAAGTTCCTGGTGACTGAACCGGAGAACCTCACGCGGGAGGCTCTCTACGCGAAGGAGCGTGCGCTAATCGCCGACGTCAAAGAGGAGCTGCGGCAGGGAAGGCGCTGCCAAGTCTATGCCACCTATACGGGCGAGAACGATGTCACGTTGCGATTGGAGACGGTACTGCGGCAGGAGGGCATTCGCGTCGCTGTCCTCCGCTCATCCGTTGCCACCGACAAGCGAGAGGATTGGTACGACCGGCAGTTGAAGGCCGGCGTTGAGGTAGTGATCTGCCATCCCAAGCTGGTTGAGACGGGCTTGGATCTGCTGGCCTTTCCTACGCTCTACTTCTACGAGACCGGCTACTCGCTGCACACGTTGCGGCAAGCGAGCCGGAGGTCGTGGCGCATTGGACAGAGATTCCCTGTGCGGGTGAAGTTCGTGACTTATTCCGGCACGATGCAGGAGACCTGCCTTCGCCTGATGGGCAAGAAGATGCTGGTGGCGCTCATGATGGAGGGCAAGTTCTCGGGCGAAGGTCTGCAAGCGCTCGACACTGACGAAGACCTGATGAGCGCGATGGCACGCGAACTGGTCGAGAAGGCCGGTGTCGGAGAATCCGCCGACGCTGTGTGGCGGGACCTCGGCCACGAACGCGAGAAAGTGCTGCCGCGCCCGGCTGCGGTGGAAGCTGAATCCGAAGAGGAGTCCGACCTGGCGCCCGACCTGCCGGGCCTGATCGCCGCAGAGCCAGCTCCGACGCCATTCGGCATCCACCTGATCGAACCGAATCTGCCTTCAAAGAAGCGGAAGAAGACCGCGATTTGGCCGACCGCCACTGAAACCAATGTGCAGCTCAGCCTCTTCGATTGAGGCGGCACGTTTTCAACTAGAGAGGTGACATCATGAGCGAGGAACGGGATAAGGTTCGTTGCCGCAGTTGCGAACTCGTCCAATGGAGCGATCGAGCCAGTTGCCGGCGTTGTGGGATGGCCTTGCCTGAGCCGATCGTGAAGATTGTTGAGCGAGTAGTAGAGAAGATCGTGATCCGGCAGGATCCGCAATGCCTTCAGAAGCTCGAACAGGCCTCCAGATTGATCTCCACGGCAACGGAGCGGTTGACGCAGCAGTGCGTGGAGTCAGTAGCTCCAATCGTCTTAGCGCAGGTTCCAGAGACGGGAGCCTTTCCGACTATGGCGGAGGTGGAGCGAGCGATGATCGTGGCAGCCTTCGAGAGATCGAATCGCAGACCTCTTGAAGCTGCACGGTTGCTCGGAATCGGCAAGACCACTGTATACCGCAAGCTGAGGGCGATAGGCGAAGCGGCAGCATGACGACAGCAGAGCCCCGATCTCCCGTGGAACTGCTATTCATCCGCATGTGCAGGTGATAGCGTATTTGTTGGGAGAATGTTTCAGCGAGGCCGTTACGGTCTCAACCAAGGCAAGGAAGAGGGTCGGCTGCGGCTGGCCCTTTTCTTTTGCGTGGAGATCACCATGCCTAAGGGGCCATTCCTCCCATCGGACTTCACAGCCACGAAGTTCTCAACCGCTGCGGACAAGGCGGAGTTCGGAAATACTTTGCTGCGCTTTATTGAATCGGAGTGGGCACCGGCGCTCTTCACAAAGAGCTTCTACAATCGCCTATCCATGTGCTTCGCGCACATTGCGAACTACAACCGCACTCAATTTTACGAGGAGTGGTTTTCATCTCTTGCCGCTCAGGTGCGGTTCCTGAAACACGCACTGCGATTCCCCTGCTACGGGGATCCGGAATACACTTTTTCCGATGTCGAGAGGGCGATCCAGCGAGAAATCAGCAACCGGAACTACCTTGCGCGGTATGAGCTGCGGCTGGCGGAAGAACGACAGGAAACCGATCTTGCATTGCTCCGGCAATTGGAAAGCAAGTACAGGACGCTGGTGGGAGAGCAGGATCAGGAACTCCAGCTTGCTGTTCCACCAGTGGTTCAGACACCTGTCACGCCTGTTCAGGGCTCGTTGTTCTGAAGCCGTCCCGAACTCCAGCCGAGCGCCTTCCAGGTCATTTGACCGGTTTTCTGTCTGGGGGTACAAACCTCGCAACGAAGCGGATGGGTGAACGGCGCAATTCTCCCAGCCAACGAGAGGAGGCCAGAGATGGAAACCTTAGAACCAAAGATCCAAGGCTTCAGTGGAGACGATTCGAAATCACCTGCCCCGGACAGTGCTGATGAGGATCGAAGCAAGTTGGCAGAGGGGGCGCCAGGAGCTGCACCTGACCTCTTGGGTCCGCCCGCGGCGAATCGCCACCGACTCCAAGATGAGCGTTCGGCCATCACACATCACTTCGCGTTCGGGGGACATGAAGGCTATCTGACGGTCGGCTTCTACCCCAATGGTCAGCCGGGCGAGATCTTCATTCGCATGGCGAAGGCCGGATCAACTATTGCCGGATTGATGGAGTGCTTCGGCACCGTGGTGTCGGTCAGCCTTCAGCACGGCGTACCGCTGAAGGTCCTCTGCGACAAGCTCTCGCATACACGTTTTGAGCCTTCCGGCTGGACCGGCAACGCGGAGATTGGTTACGCAAAGTCCATCATGGATTATCTTTTCCGTTTTATGGAGTTGCGGTTCCTGTCCGGAAAACAACTCTCGCTATTCGGCCAAAGTAATAGCGACATTAGCGCTGGTGGAGAACTGACAGCCGGCCCGGTCGACGACTCACAGTTCCACTATGACATTGGCGACGCTCCGCCCTGTGTGGCCTGCGGCGGCCTGATGAAGCCCAGCGGAAGCTGCTATACGTGCGTCAATTGCGGTCAAACCAGCGGATGCTCGTGAATGTCTGGCGTGAAACTGGCCCCGACAAGATCAGGCCATGCGGATCTGGTGAAATGGTAGCGCTGGAAACGCGCCTCGGACTGTTGCATCAACCGAGATCATCCGCAGACGGATCAGCGGACACTGGCCGACTTTTGGGGACCTATCCAGGTTTTACATCAAGCTTCCCGGCAATTGTCCAAATCAAATCAATCAGTTTCTTGACCATCTGAGGAGTACATGTGGAGTTAAATGCAACCTCGAATTCACGATCAATAATGTCCATTTCCGATATGAGGCGGCGATTAGCCCTTACCAGGCGCTCTTTAAAACGATTTTCAAATCTTGCTTTGTTCCTTGCAAGGTAGGTATTTTTCGCTCCGAAGAAACTTGCAAGCGCTTCTGGCCCATCGCCATCGACCTTCGGCTCGTCGCCAATCTCTTGCAAGAAATGCAAGAGGTCTCGCCTAATGCTGAATAATTCAATTCGGAGCGACGTAAGCACTTCAGGTTCTTCTTCCGGCAAAACCAGGCGTTGATGTTCAACGCGCTCGATGGAGTACTGAGGACCCCCGTCAAGAGAGTAGGTGACCTGCAGTCTCTTTTCTTTGGATGGCTTCGGATCATCGGGGACATAGTTTTTTGAGCCAACTGTAAAATTATGGTTTTCAATTTCTAAAAACAGACTGTTCAATTCTGTCTTTGCCCGCAAGCATTCTGTAACGTCGAATACCTTACCGCCGCCCTCAATTGCTTGGTAATCAGCATGAACGATAGAAAGCCGAGATGGCCCCGCTGGGAGAAATCCATCCGCCTTGGATGGCTTCCTAAGAGCCAACACTATTACACAGAGAAGGACTACAAAAGACGTGACAACCCACAAGGGAACCGAAATGAAGAGAGCACTCCATAGTGCAGCCGCCCAGTCATGAAGCCTATTAGTAAGTCCAAGCCATAGCAAACCCGATCCGCCAATAATCAGGGACGTAATCAGCCCCCCGATGACCTTGCTCCATACTGGATCAGCCCACATTTTTTTGAGGAGATTCACAGTGCGCGTGCCCCCACGCAACTTCATGTCGTAGTGATCTGACCGATGTCGATTGTTCACATCATACAACTGCCTGAGCGCCAAGGCATTCTATCCATACTACTTAATCTGACTTGGCAAGAAAGGTATCGGAAAACGCCCATATGCAATGGCGATCCTCCGCCGACGGCAGGTCACTGGATCCCAGTCGCAAAGCCGACATTTCGTTACTGACCAATGGCTCTGGAAACATCCCGTCTTTCCCCGGGTTTCTCAGGTTTCTCAGAAACGAATCGGAATCCCGGAGATTAACACTCGCTCATCGGAATTGGCGACTCCCGCTTTTTTCAGTTCGTCCACAAATGCGCCGTAGATGGGCCACGGGTAGGATGTTGGTCCAATGATAAGGTGATCGAATATCTGCGTGAAATCCAAGTCTGCAATCTGGTGTGAAACCGATGCATCAAGCGGAACCTTGTAAACGACCTGCGGCACCCCCGCGACGACTTCGGTGGATGACTCCATGAGTGGAGAGGGCCCAAGCGTCGGTGCATAGGGCGCAAGCTTCGGTGCATAGATCGCTCGCCACTCCCTCTCCTCATGAAAGCCCTCGTGTTTCAGACAAACCACGCGAAACAGAAACGATATGAAAACCAACTTGACAAGTACATCGCGACCAATCATCCGAAGATAGTCGCGATTAGCGCGAACGTTTCCAATGACTTCTTCCAAGTCCTTGTGCGTCGCAGATTCCGATAGGTATGCTACGGAACTGAATATGATGTTCAGGGGGAGACTTGAAAGAGAGGGGTAGGGGATTCTAAGCACAATCCCGATTCGAGTCGCAGTTCCGCCGAAGGCGCGCCACATCGAAAGTCGCCCGTTTGAATCTTCACTGTCCTGATGCTCCGACAGGCACGTGATATACGAGTTCAACCGAATGTCATTCCAAGAGTTGTTAAACGCAGTGATTGCTTCGGAGGCAACACCGGGGACGCAGTCGTCCAGAGCCCCGGTGAATGATTCTTTTTTCGCTGTGTTAGCGAAGAAGCTATTCAAATTGTCAAAGCCGTGCTGGACTTCGCTAAAGTCGGACATGCAGTTGGTGTTGCGCATCCAGAACCGTTTGGTTCTGATTATCTTGAGTGCGGCTTCTGCTGTTGTGTAGTGGACGAGCCGTCCATGTGTCTGGCCCGGTTCCCGCTGGAAGAACTCTCGCGTCTGCTTTATGAAACGCGGCATCATGATATCTGCAAGCCGTATTCCTTGTTCCCACATCTCTGGTGTGACGGCGGCCTTAAGAGGGGTGTTTTCCATTCGTCTCTCGCACACGTTAACTATATTCCTTCCAGACTCAGACCTCTTCGCACCCAAGTTCGCCAGAACGCGATTGGGCAGGTGGCCCACTCACCGATCCAGCCACCCACTTGAGCTTCGCAAATAAGGAAGTCTGTGCCCCATTCATCGCGGCTTTATTTATCGCGATGAGCGGGGCACCTGCCCACCATCAATGGATCTCGAGCTCGTTTTCCTCATACATCTTGACCCGACCGCAAATTGGAGATGGGCACTTCAACATCAAATACCTCCCTCCGCCTGGAATAAGCGCTGTGGGGGTGGGGCCGCTTACAAAGATCTTTCTCTGCAGGCATGCCTTGCATAAGACGTTGGTTACTATTCCGTAATTCACAATTTCCTCGGCCATGACAAGCTCCTTTCGATTTCAACGGCTCCGCAATTGCCATAATAGCTGCGCAGCAATCTATTTCGACGATTGGGCAATAACACCAAGGCGGGCGCCTGGGCAGTTGGGCTACCCATCATTCCGGGCCAATGGCCCACTCACCGATCCAGCCGCCCGTCTGAGCTTCGCCAATAGGTAGGTCTGTGCCCGATCGTTTGTCACGGACGGAATCGACAAAGCGCTGGCACGCGCAAAGGCAACCGCGGCCGGCGCTGCATCGATTTTCCGCAGCGCGAACTGTCAACTATTGCTAAACTCCTCATCGCGCATTGGTTCATGGATCTTTATCGGATTAGTACCCGCAAACGCCGATGTCGCCGGGAGGAATTCTGCATTCGCCCTAAATCGCCAGCCGCGGTGACGACCATCCCGATGATTGGCCAACTTGGCTGGCACACCGTCACTTGGCACGTAGCCAGGAATAAGCTCAGACCGCTTCCGTAATTGGTCCGCACCGTGGGGCAAAACGCTGGGCTACGTCTCACCTGCACCCCGTACGCTCCACATTCCTTGTATGACCCAAATCCACCCAGGAGATGTTGATTCATGAGCAGCGTAACAGTGAAAGCCCTGCATCGCGAGTTCTTCTACAACGGAGCTCGCATCCCCGATCCCGCACCGAACTTGACCATCGAGCAAGTGAGAGAATTGCTGACGCCGTCCTATCCCGAAATTGCCACTGCGACACTGGCAGGGCCGGAGGATACCGGAGACGCCCTTCGTTATACGTTCAGCCGGGCCATCGGCAGCAAAGGCTAATCCTGAGACCCCAAGCAGTGTCCCGTTGTGGTCTTCTCCCGCGCCCTGTTCGGCGCCTGCTTTGCAAGGGAGTTGGTCGCTAGCCGAATCATCGAAACAAGGCGGCAGATCATGACGAAGATGAAGGCCGATCGGACCAACCTGCTCGCGGAACTCCGTCGGCTTGAGAACAAGCCGCCCAAGAGAGCCGACCGGCTCATCGCGAGGCATTTGAAATGCGAAGAGTCACAAAGCCTGGCGCACACCGTCGCGGAAGCAGCCAGGAGATCGTCGTCCGGCACGATGCCGGCTCTCGAAGCTCCGAGCGAACTGCTGCCACCTCTGATATAACGCTGCTGGGACAGGGTTGCGGTGAAACCCTTCCGTCCCTCCGCCGCATCCACACAAGCTATCGCCTGGAAACAAACGGCGAGCGCATCTACCGGCTGTGCCTGGCGCTGGTGGAGCGGAATCTGGCCGACGAGAAGCTCTGGCAGAAGACCGGAAAGGTCGCCGTGGTCTTCGCACGAAGCGCCATCCAGAAACTGATTGAGGGGTTCTCCGGCAGCGCTCTCGAAGGCAAAGTCGATTATTGCTTCGAAGTCAGGGACGACCTTGGGACAGGATATTGGCGGGGCGGAGCTCTTGGCGAAGGCAAGCTGATGGCCGCGTTCGAGCTCCAGGCCTGCGGCTACCTCAAGATAGGAGCTGCGCTGGACGCGCTCGAAGAGCAGGAGCGATTCCTCGGAACGGCGTTCTACTTCCTGTTGCGAAGATCGCTCTATCGGTGGATTCGCATCTACGACCACACGGACGCCGAGTGCTACAACGAACAACTGCATGAATGGATGGAGCAGGAAGAGCCCGAGAGCCGGGACGCTTATGAGTTCCCGCCGGTCGAAGAGGCGATCCCGGAACCCGTTCGGACCGCGAAAGACTGGACATATCCCAGCGCACGCAGGCTGCTGCGAAGGCATCTTCAGGGGCCGCATTCCGTGTGGATTCAGAAGCTGCTGACCCTTCATCGGCTGTCGCGGTTGAAGGGCCAGGTCATGCGTTTCGAGGGGGAATACGACGACCCGCCGGTGCCGAGCTTGTTGCTGGTCTTCCGTGAGAATGATGCGATTCAGGCCTGTTTCGATCACGAGTCAGAACGGTATAACGAGACCACCAATGAGCCGTGCTGCGCGGTCTGCTTTCGGCCGGAGGTCGGCGAAGAGTTCGACACGGCAATTCGCACGATGGCGATCTTTCTCAGGGTAAACATGGAACTGGCCGGTCTGATTACCCTGCTCAACGACATGGAGGAGAAGCATGCAGGTCAACGTGAGCATCGGACAGAACCATCATTTCGCGCTGCGTGAAGCCCTGCTGATTTACCGATCGACGGAAAACCAGAACGGCAGTTTCGGAAATACCTTCATCACCCACCATGAAGTGAACGCAGACAATCGCGCCAAGCAACCAACACTCGGTCCGGCAAAGACGCTGACCATCGAATTCGTTCAATCGCTGGTCCAAGCCCTGGGAGGCCGAATTGCGGTGGAGTTTCTTCCCGAGAGCGTGATCGCGCGCACCGAACGGCTTATTGCCTGGTGGACGCCTCCACAGAAACGCCCGATGTTCTTCGGAACGACGCAGGGCGACATGGCCGGAATGAATGGCGCGATCTTTCCGCAGCCCGCTCTCGTCTGGCTGGCGATGGATCACTCGCTCTCGATCCGGGCTCTCAAGGAGAATCGCCGCCCCGCGCCCGATACCAAGCTTTGTGTGGCTCCTTACTGGAATGTGTACGACACGGGAAGCGTCTGCCTTGGATCGATGCGTGCTCCCGATGACTCCACCGTCGCCTCCATTCCCCAATGGGAACAGAGCTTCTATGAAAGCGAGTTTACGCACGGCAACGTCGGGAGGCTGACACGCAATTCCGGCGGCTTCGAGGGACTGTGGAAGGAACTCGCTGGCAAAGAGAAGTTTCCCATCGAATCCTTGATTGAGTTGCCGGAAACTGTGGGGGAGTTCTTGTCTGGAAAGAGGCGTGGTCATGATCACTGAACATACTCTCCCGAAATCATTGTGCCGCAGAGGGCAGCCGCTCCGCGTGCTGATTGTCGGCGCTGGAGGCAATGGAAGCGCGATGCTGCTCGGCCTGCCCTATCTCCACCAGGCGATGAAAGTGTGGGGTCATGCCGGAGGTATCCACGTTATGTTAGCGGATGGCGATCTGGTCTCAGAAACCAACTGCGTCCGCCAGCCGTTTGCCGCGGCCGATGTCGGACTGAACAAGGCAGTTGTCTTGATCAACCGCGTCAATCTTTTCTGGGGTCTGAGATGGCAGGCGCACCCGGAGCACTTTCACAAGGATTCACTGAGAACCAATTCGGCAGGCCCTCACCTGATTATTGGATGCGTCGATACGCGGGCGGCGCGGCAGGCCATCCTGTCCGCGGTCGCCCGGTCGAATGACAGCACCGTCTACTGGCTCGACCTCGGCAACAACGCGAACAGTGGCCAGTATGTGCTCGGCCAGCCTTTGAACACAACGAACCGCCGCTCAGCAGCCCGGCTCAGAACTGTTGCGGAACTCTATCCAGAAATCGTGGATGCGGAAGCAGGCGAGGACCCGTTGCCCAGTTGCAGCGCGGCAGAGGCGCTCGAACGGCAGGAGCCATTCATCAATCAGGTGTTGGCGACAAGCGCACTCGCTATGCTTGCGAGGCTCTTTCGCTACGGCACGCTCACCCATCACGGAGCCTTCTACAACGCTTCAACAGGTAGGACGAGTGTATTGGGGGTAGATCCCGATCTCTGGAAAAAGATCCAGAGGCGCACTCGCACGCATTCGTTGGCCAAATAAAGGAAACAACAGGAATCCAATCCAGAGTTTCATTTTCACAGGAAGGTGTATTCATGTTCAAAGAACTGGGTCCGCTGCTTCGGCAGAGGACCGTCGTGATGATTCTTTCGCGTTTGGAGGACGACACCATTCGCGTCAACGTCATTCCCCGCAAGCTCAACGAAAGCGAAAACGACGCGCTCACCACTCCGCTCAGTGTGGCTGGCACGGCGGAAGAGTTGGACGCCGAACTGCCTTCCGCGCTGGTCCAGTTCGTTGGCGCCCATCTCGAATTGGGGAACACCCTCGAATCCGCCAAGGAGCAGATGGCTGCGGCCGCGAAGACTGCAAAGGCGGAGGCCCGGTCGAAGACCTCCGCGAAGACTGCGACGGCCGGAGCCGAAGCCGCCGCGGCTGTGACAAAGAAGCCAGCAGAGATTGCACCCAAGCCTGCTGAGCCCAGGAAGCCGGAGCCGGCACGCAGCGCGAGTCTCTTTGACATTGGACCTGGAGCTGCGGCTGCTGCCGTGCCCGCCTCAGATGCGGATGAGGAAGAAGAGATTCTCGCTTATGCCGAAGATGATGAGCCAGTGGACGAACTTGGCGACTTGGACGATGCCGCGTAAGCGCCAATCACAGTCCAGCGATCCTTTCCGTTTCTCGGCAGCAGCCCTCATAGAAACGGCGTTGATCAGTGCCTTATCGCGGTCAACCACAAACGGTCTGAGAGGCTGAAGTCCACGCCACAAGTCCCGGTTGCGAACGGGCCGATGGACATTTTCAAGAACGAAAGCGTTCGAAATGAGCATTGCCGATTCAGCGTGAAGCCAGAAGTCCTCCAGGCTATATGGGCGTTCGTCGAGACCTATCCCGTTATCAGCGTCGGCGAGCACAGTTACGACAACGCTGCTACTTCGCCTTTGAGCCAGACTGTTTGTTGTCCTTGCGTGCGTCTATTAGCACGACGTTCTTATTTCCTGCCAGTGATAGTCTCTTGAGAATTCTCTCGACGCGTCGTTTTTCGGCTACGCTGAAGTGAACGATGACCTTAATCGTTAGTTTTGCGTCGCTAGCCTTCTCATATATCTCGGCTTGCTTCTTGAGGTTACGCTCAAGTTGTGTATTCTTAGCAAGTTTAAATTCAACGAGCGTTTTATCTGAGCTACCCCGAGAAATTTTGTAGTCGGCTGGGCCACGACCGTCGTTAGCTTCGCGCGTCACGTCGGAGGGCGTAGCGAACCACGCCATGCGATAAAGTATATGGAGGTCCTCCTCGCGCTCAAGTGGTTTCCCGCCGACGTAGAATATTCGGTGGCCGCCTTTGTTTTCGATGACGTCCTTAAGGAACATGACGCGCTGGTATGCCTCTTCATAAGTGTTGCCCGGGGTAGCATAGAAACCGGTCCTTCGCAGGAGCAGCTGTGTGAGTTCTCGAAACTGTTCAAGATACAGTTGTTGTGACAACGCAACGTGTTGGCTAGCGACATTTTCTGCTTTGTCCCCGGTCTCTTCCTTGTGTTTGATGTAGAAGTCGATCAATTCCGGGAAGTGCTGAACCGTCCGAAAGGCTGCTTCTCGCTCGTCCTTTCGGTGCGGCGTACGCGGGAGCATCTTCTTAAAATAGTTGTTGACCTGGCTACGCAACTGCTGATTCGGGATTGCGTCAGGAATCGCATCAAAATTATCGATGAGATCGGTCTTATTGATCCAAGTGTCGTCTTTGGTCAGAAGGTCTTTCGGTGTCAACAGCACGTAATCGTCGAGATACCAAGGCAAGCTATATTTACCGCTCTCCCACGTTTCAGAGTCGAAGTTGAAACGAACCTTGCGAACTAGGATTGTTCGTCGAAGCGAAGGAGAAACATGGCGAAGAGCGAATTTCTGCGTGTAGTCAAGCAGAAATTCGTGAATGAGATTGTTGGTAAAATCGCTAATGCTGTCTCGTCCTACCTTGTCGCGGATAAGGCAGAGTTTCTCGAGGTGGCTTCCACGCGTTACCTTTTCTGTTCCAAATGAGCCAAATATCTTGCCAAGGCTGACATGGAGTGCCTCTGCAAACGTCTTCCCCAAGCCACGGCCGCGATTACCCTTGGCAGAGAATCCTAGCCAGTTTTGTTCTACCTCCGGAAACATATACCAAGCGTCAAGCAACCCTTGATCTAATTCTGGATCGTCTACAGACTTGTCCTTCAAGAAGCGGAGATAATCAATCATGCCGTCGTGAAGACTGCGGTAAATTGGCTTTTTACTATTGAACAAAAGGAACGGGTCGACGAAAAGTGGAAGGTCAGCAAGGAGTGAAATATTGAAGGCCCCGTACTTCTCCAACGCAGATCTGGTCACGCCAAAGAAATCGGAGAAATAGATTTTCATTTCGCGCGGAACCGGAGAGCTTTTTCGTGCGGACATGGCGAAAGACACACCCCCTTCTCTACGCGTCGAGCGTGAACACTCCGAATCCGACTGAGTCGGTGGCAAACCGAAGGCTCACGATTCTATTGATAGTAAACCCCTGCGAAGCTGAATTGAGGATTCCCGAGTTGCCTTCAAGATGGTTGACAGCCTTGGTCTCTGACAATAGAGATGCTCGTGAATCCGCAGGCTCTGCCCTTGAGTTCTGACGGGAACCTACCTGGAGGGAGCGGCATCCCCGACGCTCCTGTCGCTCCTGGATTGGTGACTGCCAGTCGGCCAGTGTTCGCCGATCTGCCTAAGCACGATCCTGGGTTGACGCGAGTGTCCGAGCCGCTCATCCAGCCCGTCTGGAGTTCAAATTGCGCGTTCCCGGTGGATTGTCCGATCCGGAACCCCACCAAATTCCAGCCCGCTTTCGCAAATGAGCAGAAGCTTACTCCCCTGTAGGTTGACGCAATTGATGACATAAGGCGCGCTTATTCTAAAGGTAAAACCCCCAATCTGTGACGCAATTGCTGACATTCCGTGACGCAATTAGTGGCACGATCCTACATTCGTGACGCAATTGATGGCATAAACCTACTATCCCAAGAACCCGCTGTGCATGGAAGTAGTAGAAAGCAATAGTAAAGGCGTGTTCGAGCGTGAATCTATGTCACGAATTGCGTCACGAAATGTCACCAATTGCGTCAACCTACATCCCCGCACATTTCCAACCAATCGAGGAAATCTCATGAAACCATCAAAACTCTATGAGGCGCTTCATGCGCTGATCGGCGAACGTGTGCCCCTGCACATCTGGGGCGCGTGCGGCGTGGGCAAGTCGCAAATCGTAGCTCAGATCGCCAACGATCTCGACTACGACTTTCTCGACGTGCGAGCTGTGCAGCTTGACCCGGTCGATCTCCGGGGACTGCCCAGGATTGTCGAGGGTCAAACGGAATGGGTACCGCCCAAGTTTCTCCCCACCTCAGGCAAGGGCATTCTCTTTCTCGATGAGCTGACCTCTGCGCCGCAGATGACCCAGGCAGGCTGCTATCAGCTGGTATTGGACAGGAGGCTCGGCGAGTATGTGCTGCCCGACGGCTGGGTTGTCATCGCCGCCGGCAATCCAGCATCGGAACGAGGCGTCCATTTCGCGATGCCGCGACCGTTGCGCAACCGGTTTGTGCATCTGGACCTTGAACCGGATCTCGACGACTGGTGCAGGTGGGCGGTCAAGGCTCAGGTCCGTCCTGAGATCATCGCCTTCCTCCGTTTCAAGCCAGAACTTCTGCACACGGCCGACACGACCGCAGACGCCAACGCCTGGCCCACTCCGCGTTCCTGGGAGATGGCGTCACAGGTCCTTTGCGGCATCGCCCGTCGTCAGAGGACGCAGTTTCTCTCGGGGGCCAGCGAGTTTGAGGCGCAGCTCCTGGATGGAACGGTGGGGCCGGCAGCGGCTTCGGAACTTGTCGCATTCATTCGGCTGTTTCGCCAGTTGCCTTCGATCGACGAGATCCTTCTGAACCCCACGATGGCGCCGCTTCCTACGGAGCCTTCCGCGCAAATCGCCATTGCTACAGCCCTGGGAAGGGCCATGAGCGACACCTCGGTAGGGAGAGCAATCGCGTATCTCGACCGAATGCCAACCGAAATGCGGGTGATGGCAATGCGCGACGCGGCGGCGCGGGACACCGCCATAACCCACACTCCAGAATTCGTTCGCTTCGGAGTGGAATGCCGGGAGGCAATCCAATGATTACAGAAAAGGCAATGCTCGCCGCCGTCCACATCAGCATCTGGACGGCCGTCAAACACGACCGCAAGATCAGCCGCGATGTCGCCGATCAGCACGGGGCGCACCAGGGCGCGGGCCGCTACAACAAGCAACTGTTACGCGGCGCCGACAAACTGGAAGAGCTACGCACGCTGGCCGGCCAGATCCGGCAGCACTTCTACAAGATCACGCTGCCCTGGTCGGACGAAGGATTTCGGCTCCTGCCAGCAAACTTCTACTTCGATCTCATGGCGCGCATGCGCGAGTTCGAAACCGGCTTCGAGCAGGGCGTCGAGAGCTTTCTTCGCGTCTATCCCCAGTACATCGAGCAAGTGAGGCCGGAGTTGAACAGGCTCTTCCGCGAGGAAGACTATCCGTCTGCGGAGAAGCTGCGGAAGAAGTTCGGCGTCAAGCTTGAAGTTCTTCCCATCCCGTCTGGCGCCGACTTCCGTGTCCAGATGTCGGCCGAGGAGCAGGTGCGGGTCTCTCGCGAGATCGATGCCAACGTCCGCGAATCACTGATGCGCGGCACGGAAGACCTCTGGAAGCGGCTGCGCGAAGTAGTCGCCCACATGGTCGACCGGCTCAATGAGCCGGAGTCACGCCTCCACGGCTCGCTGGTCACCAATGTTCTGGATCTGGTGGAGATATTGCCGCGGCTTAACGTCAATGGCGACACGGACCTTAACCGCTTTGCGGATCAGGTCAAGGAGCGGCTTTGCAACTACTCCGCCCAGGATCTCAAGAAGCATGACCTGCTGCGCGTTACGACGGCTGCCGACGCCGCCAACATCGTCGCCGAAATGGATGGTCTGTTGCGCAGCCGCGAGACAGCAGAATCCCCTCAAGGCCCAAGCGCCGACGACATTTTCAACCGGATGTCCGCGTACATGGAGGCGCCCTTCGCGGCATGAGACATGTGTGACTTGACGCATATGATGGCAGCGTTTTGAAGCATATGAGGACAGTTCCTCTCTACTAACCCCTTTGAAACCGATGCACCCTTGGCGCCCTGCAAGACCGTTATGAACCATAAGTCGTCAGTGAGTCTGAAATGTGGGCATAAAGTGACAGTAAGAGCGGAGCGCCCTGCCTGGCCGACCAGAGACCGACCGGAACCCCAGCGACTTGACCTTTAGCACGTCTGGATAAGTGCCTCGGCCTTCTCATCCATCTGTTGGCAGCAGTTGAGTTCGAACCAACCGATGGAGATTGAGACCAACGTACGCTAAACGCTGTGCGTTCCCTACTCGCAGCGGAGCGCCGTTGTAGGGTCGACGCGGGTGGCGCGGAGTGCTGGGAGCGAGCAGGCGAAGATTCCGAGGATCAGCAGGATGCCCGCAGTGAGCGCGTATGTAAACGGATCAGTGGGACGCACGGAATAGAGAAGGCTCGTGAGAAGCCTCGTGAGGGCGAGGGCCGCACCGCCTCCCGCGATCGCACCTAGCGAAACCAATAATATCCCGTGCCGAACTACCAACGACCAAATCGTGCCGCGCTGCGCTCCTAGAGCGGTACGGATGCCGATCTCGCGTGTACGTCGGCTCACCTCATACGATAGGAGCCCGTAAAGGCCAATGCAGGCGAGCATCAGGCCCAAGGCTGCGAACAGGCCAAGCAAGCGCGCAACCAGACGTTCGTTGAACAGAAGGCGGTCGATTGAATCGGACTGGGTGCGCATGCGCAGCACAGGAAGATTCGCGTCGACAGAGTTTACAACGTTGCGAACGGCGCGCATCAGCGTGGCGGGAGGAGGTGCGGTTCGGACCTCAAACGAAACTCCGCCCGACGTAAAGGGCATAAAGGCCGTGGGCGCGTCCTCACTGCGTGGAGTGGCGAATTTCGCGTCGCCCACAACGCCAACAATCTCCCATTGCGGATCTTGCGGGTCGTCGCCGCCAAAATGCATTCCCAGTGGATTTCTGCCGGCCAAGTACTTTGCCACAAAGGAACGATTCACCAAAGCGCGATTAGTGTTGGCAGTGTCAGCCGAATTGAAGAGGCGGCCTGAGAGGAGTGGAATCTTCATCGTCGGGAAGTAATTGGGGCCGACCTGCAGCGTGAGAACCTCGACCTTGCTCTTGTCGGAGCGTCCTTCGATTTTCATATCGCGACTGGAGTAGCCGCCGTCCATCAATGCTTCAGAGGCGTAGCTTACGCTGTTCACGCCCGGCAGCGTAGAGATCTGGCGTTGCATATCGGCATAGAGCCCGGGTATCTGCTCGTCCTTATGGCCCGCAAGCTGCGGGTTGAGGTCGAAGATGAGAAGGTTTCGTGTGTCGAAGCCGGCGTCGATCCTGCGTAGGTTCACGAGCGTGCGCAAAAGCAGCCCTGCGCCCGTTAACACGACCATGGAAAGAGCGACCTGAAGGACAACCAGAGCGCTGCCAAGGCTCAACATCTGGACACGCGAGTGGCGGACTGTGGTAGTGGCATTGCCTTTCAAGTGAGAAGTCAAGCTGGTTTGTGAGCCGCGAAACGCTGGAGCGATGCCGAATCCGATGCCGGTGACCAACGCGACGGCGAGCGTGAAGAGCAGAACGCGTGCGTCCACATGAAGGTCCAGTTGCAGAGGCAACCACGCGTTCTTTGAGAAAAACGCAGCAAGGCCGGAAACGCCCAGTGGCGCCAGCAGAGCGCCCGTCGCCGCGCCGAGGAAAGAGAGCAGAAGGCTTTCCGTAAGAAGTTGGCGAATGATCCGACGCCGGGCTGCGCCCATTGCGAGGCGCACCGCCATTTCGCGCTCGCGGGCGGTCGCGCGAGCCAGCATCAGACCTGCAACATTGGCGCATGATATGAGGAGAATGAGGCCTACTGCTGTCATCAGCAGCATTAGGGGCTTGTCATACTGATTGCGGATTCCCCTGAGCCCATCTTGCGCTGGCAGAAGATCGAGATGAGGGTTATCGGTCTTATCCCAGTGTTGTTTCGTCCCGTGTGACGTTGCATTCACGAAGAGCAAGTCGAGCGCGGCCCGTGCCTGCGCGCGCGAGACGCCAGGCTGCAAACGGCCAACGACAACGAGCCACCAATTGTCAGGATTGGAACGGCCCGCCCACTGCTTTCCCAAATGCGGGGCCTGGCTGAGTGAAACCCAAAGATCGACCGACTTTCCGGGCGTAAGGCGAGTGAACTCCGGTTCTGTGACTCCAACGATGGTAAACGAAGTGTCGTTGAGGCGGATAGTCTGGCCGATCACCGCGGGTGAACCGCCGAAGGCGCGTTGCCAATATGCGTAGTCGAGTACGGCGACCGCCGGCGCGCCCGACCTTTCGTCATCGGGCAGAAGAGTGCGGCCCAGCGCGGGAGACACTCCCAGCGCCTGGAAGTAGCTTCCGGATACCACCTCGCCCTGAGCTATGGTTGCAGCCCCATCGCCGCTGAGATTCATCTGAGAAGGCCCGGCAAAGGCCATTGCGTCCGAAAGGACGTTTGTCTGCTTTTGAATCTCCTCGAATAGCGTGTATGGCAATGAGCAACTGGTGGCGCTTGTCGCGTTTCGCTGGTTGGAGGCGCAATCGCCGAAACTGCTGATGCCGTTCTGCGGCCAGTGGCGTGCCGACCATTGCAAGACGACCAATTGCTGGGGATCGCGAACAGGGAGAGCGCGCAGCATGATTGCATTAACAAGCGTGAAGATCGCCGTATTGGCTCCGATTCCGAGCGCGAGGGTGACGATAACGATCGTGGTGAAGGCTGGTGCCTTTGCCAGTGTTCGGATCCCGAAGCGGAGATCGTGGCCAAAGGATTCGAGAATAGAAATGCCTCGGGCGTCGCGGCAATCCTCTTTGATCTTCGCGAGCCCGCCGAAGTCGAGGTGCACTTGGCGCAACGCTGCGTCCCTGCTCATGCCGGCGCGCATGTATTTGTCGGCCTGCTGCTCCTGATGGAAACGCAGCTCATCATCCAGCTCTACCTCGACTTTTGCGCGGCGAAAAAGAGAACGAAGGCGAATATAGAGATCACTCAACATCAAACGCCTCCTAGACCGCTCGCAGAACCTGGCCAACAGCCGCCGTTAGCTTTTCCCACGCATCCTGCTCAGTTGCGAGCTGTTTTTGGCCTGTCCTGGTCAACTCGTAAAACTTGGCTCTGCGGTTGTTCTCCGATGCACCCCATTTCGCCTTGATCCACCCCTGACGCTCCAGACGGTGAAGTGCGGGGTAGAGAGAGCCCTGCTGAATGCGCAGCACGTCGTCGGAAATCTGCTGAACACGCTCGGAGATAGCCCAGCCGTGTTGTGGGCCAAGGGACAATGTTCTAAGAATGAGAATGTCCAGAGTACCTTGCGGAAGATCTATGCGCTCGGGCATCATCTCTACCCCTTTTGCTTCTACAAGGAGTACTATATGTTATCTCTTGTAGAAGTGCAAGGGGAAAATTCCGATCGCAGATGGGGCCATCAATCTCAACGAACGCCAAATCGCCGAGGCACGCTTCCAGAACTGTCGATCCTGGAAGCCCGCTCTCGGTTGTTGGTAAAAGGGAAGAACATCTCCCCCTTGTTGGTCACCGTCGATCGATCCCATGAATCTAAGGCTGTCAATCTTAATCACTAAATGCACCCATGATCCGGCATTTGGCCAACTTATCGATTATTTTCCTCCGGTCGCGATTATCTTGAGTAAAACTCCACGAAAGTCAGCAAGGCCTATTTGAACAGATGGTGCGACACAACGTGCTATCTCGCCTCAAAATGCATTGAAAGCATGTGACGGTTGCTCGTCACTTCCAGCTTACGGGTACATCGATGACAACTTATGGCTACCGAGATGACAACTTATGCTTCAAATCACAACATGAGACGCCAACTTCACTGCGTATTCAGAAGGCGCGCACTTCACTCATCCTGGACCATCCATTCTTCGGCTCGCTCCTGTTCCGGTTGAAGGGGCGCGAGTGCCGGTCGATTCAAACGATGGCCACAGATGGAGTGTCGATTTACTACAACCCTGATTTTGTTGAAACCCTGAACGCGGCGACTCTGGCCGGAACCTTGGCTCACGAGGTTATGCATCCGGCCCTTCACCATCACGTGCGCCGCTCGGGCCGCGACCCGAAACTATGGAACAAGGCCTGCGACTACGCTATCAATCCCCTGCTTGTTGACGCCGGACTCAGCCTGCCCGACGGCGTGCTCATCGACGACCGCTTCCGCGGGATGAGCTCGGAGCAGATCTACAACCTCCTTGAATCGGAAGCAGAACAAGACTCCAGCAAAGAGGGTGGAGACGACGAGCCCGGAGGAGAGGAATCGAAAGACGAGACGTCTTCTGGCGGCGATTCGAACGAACCTTCCGCTCCCGTTACCGAAGGCGGAATCGGCCAGGTCCTCGATGCGCCACCGCCGGACGAGGAAACCCCAGCCATTGAAGAACAGGCGAGGGAGTGGGACGTGGCGGTCAACCAGGCCACGACAGTTGCCCGGCAGGCGGGCAAGCTTCCGGCCGGTCTCCACCGGATACTGGAAGGGGCGGCCGAAGCTTCGGTTGACTGGCGGGAGATGCTACGCCGGCTCTGGTCGGATACGATACCGGCTGACTATAGCTGGATGCGCCCTAACCGCCGCCATGTCTGGGCAGGTCTCTACTTGCCGGGAGTGATATGCGAGGGCGTTGGGGAGATCGCGATCGCCGTCGATTGTTCCGGCTCCGTGAACGCGCGGCAATTGAGACTCTTCGAGGCGGAGGTGCGTTCGATTCTCGAAGGCCAGCGGACTCAGCGTGTGCATGTTCTGTACTTCGATTCAGAGGTGCAGAAGGTGGAGACATACGAAGCCGGCCAGCCCGTCCAACTTAACCCCGTCGGGGGCGGAGGAACCGAATTTGGCCCATGCTTTGATTGGCTCGATGAGCACGGAATTCTGCCGCAGACGCTCGTCTTTCTGACAGATCTGTATGGCTCGTTCCCGCCGTCGGCTCCCGCCTATCCCGTGTTGTGGGCTTCGACCGGAAGCCAAAAGGCCCCCTTCGGCTCGGTCATTCCTATGCAGGCTGCCTAGTCCAAATGGTCGAGAGCTTGCTGTGCGTCCCCAGGGGCAAACGCAAGTCTCGATCTCACCCCAGTCGTTCGATGAACGCCCCAAATTGGTCTGCCGGAAGGAGGCTCTCTGTGGATCAGATTTATCGCATTTTCACGGACGGCTCCGCGATTGGTAATCCTGGCCCAGGCGGATGGGGCGTCGTCGTTATCCAGGGGAAAAAACGTTGGGAGATGTCGGGCGCGCATGCCTGGACGACCATCTCGGAGATGGAACTCGTTGCGGCGGTCCAGGCGCTTCGGTCGGTTGGGGGCCGAGCGCGGATCGAACTTCACTCAGACTCTGAATACCTGATCTATGGAATGCGCGCATTTGTCTTCCGCTGGCAGCGCCAAGGTTGGCGAAATCGGCGCGGAACCCAACTGCAGCACCGCGAATTGTGGACGGAGCTGATCGAGCTGAACACAAGTCTTCCCATCCGATGGAAGTGGATCAAAGGTCACAGCGGGCATCGCGACCAGGCCCGCGCCGACGAACTGGCGCATCACGCCGCCCGCTCTCTCTGTGTGCGACAGAAGGTAGCGGCATAATGCCTGTGAAGAATTCAGAACGTCCGAGGAGGAGAAACACAGATGGCATCGATTGTGGAAGCAAGCTCGCTGTTTGAAATCGACATGGAGCTAGACGGACTCTTCGAAGAGATCGAAGGGCAGGTTGAGTCAGAAGGTCAGGCAGCGGAGGACCTAGTTGCCCGATTCCAGCAATTCTGCGAGGCACACGGCGAGAAGGTTGACCGGATCGGCCGCTTTGTCCGCATTATGGAGGCCCGCGAGCAGTATTGCCGGAGCGAGGCTGCGCGGCTTACTGACCGAGCTCGGGCCGCAGCTGGCAAGGTAGAGCGAACCAAGAATATGGTGCTCTACTACCTACTTAGCCGGGATCTCAAGAAGATCGAAGGCTACCAGTTCACGTTACGCGCGCAGAAGAACAGCCAGGATTCCGTTCGAATTACTGACGAAGCCGCAGTGCCGAAGTCCTATTGCAGGATTGAGGCGCGGATCGACGGCGTTATCTGGCAGACGGTGCTGTCGCTGCTGCCCGACGAACTGGCCAAGAACCTCGAATCCTCCATCCAGGAGACCCGCCCGGACAACGACGCCATCAAGGCTGCGGTGGCGCAGAACGAGATGGTGCCGGGAGCGGAGGTCGGGCGAGGGACACATTTGCGGGTAGCTTAGGTAAAGCATCCAATTGGTGCTGTTCACCCCGGAGAAGTCATAATTACGGGAAATGTGCGAAAAACCTGAGTGGAAGAAGTATGCCGCCGGAGAGCCGTCCAGGCGATCAAATTGGACGAATTCCGACTGTTGTCCCTTGGACTGCGTCCATCATATTTGCCACGTCGCCGACGCATTCAGGATGCTGGAGAACGGTCGAATACAGTCGAGCCTCATTTGGGATGAGATCATTGACCATCGTTCGGCCTGAGTCACTCGACCGGCGCGTAACAGTTGCGGCCGTTGGAGTCGTAAACGGCCACTGAAAGGAAGTCAAGCATCCATTGATGAACGCCAAGGAAGCCGAAAAGAAGCGGCGTGAACTTGAAGAGGGAAGAGAGGCCGCAGCGTACCTGAACCAGGAGCTTGGCGCAGACTATGAGGCGATTCCAAGTGACCGTGAGCCTGCCGACGTTCTCTTTGTGAGCGAAAGCAAGCAATTGCCTGAGCGTATGGTCCAGGTAGTGACCATTCCGCACGACTACCAAATACGAGCCGACAATCAGAATCTTGCGCGATTCGCGCGAGATTTGAAGACGGCGCTCAAGACGCGACATGCGTCCAATCTCACCGTCGGCTTCACACCGCTCGGATCGGCTACGGAGCGCGGCATTCCGCGAGCCCTGGCGGAAAAGCTTGCCGACTACCTCGCGGCGCACCAGCCCGAACCGCCGCAGGACACGCGTGCGATCGAATTCATGGAACTGCTTGCCGTTGACCCTGAGTTGAGCGGCTACTTATCCAATGTCGTCCTGTTCAGGGATGAAGACAATCCGGACGTGACCGTTATCACCCCGGGTGTAGCAGCCGAGCTTCCCGACGATGGCAGTTGGATCGAGGACGGCCTCGCATTGAAACTGAAAAGATACGGCGGCCCGGAGGCGGTCAAAGAACTGACGTTGGTGATTGGCGTGGAGGCCCTCGTCGATGCTCAACAGGTTGAGGCTTTTCGTGAAGCTCATAAGGATGATGGATTGCCATTCAAGGAAATTCTCATCAATAGCGCGGAAGGAACCATGCGGTTGAAGTGAGCAACCCCGCAGTATGCGCCCCTGCAGTCGGGATTTTATCTATCAGTAGCGGTGTTGAGGATTTTGCTAGATGGCACTCGTGAGTGTTTCGGAGCTCTTTTCAAAATGCCACGCGAGAATTGCCCGAGCCGTTGATCATGCGAACGAAGCGGCGAAGGTCTGGAATAGCCTCGACATCAAGCATTTGCTTGCAGTCACATTATTCGTGGGAGATGACGGTACTGGGACTTTGGACGTCGATCAGATCGAACCGCTTCCTGAAAGCCTCGAGCTCGAACTCGGGGAGTATCTGTATCAGCTGCGAGCTGCGCTCGACGGCTCGGTGTATGCGTCTGCGATTCAAGATTCCGGACAGAACCCTCCCCCGAAAGCGTCTTCCATCGAATTTCCCATTTGTGAGAGCAAGGAAGAATGGCCCAAGCAATCTCGAAAGATCGCGCGGCTGAACGCCGGTAGGCAACGGTTCATCGGGGTGACCCAACCGTTCGCCGAGCCACCACTAGAGGCCTCTCTCTTGGTCTTGAATTCGAATCGATGTCTGCGGCTCCTGAACGAACTAGCACGGATCGACAGGCATCGGCGCCTGCATACCCTCATCGCCGCGATCTCAATGGATCGGCCTCTGTTTGAGCTTCCTGAGGGCACGAGGCTTGAGAAGCTTGAAGTGCGTCCTATGTCCTCGTCGGAGGGGCCGGTAGCCCGTTTTTCCCTGGCTGGTTGGCAACGTGGCATGAAGCTGTTCGCCAATCCTCATGCTGATATTGATCTATGGCTCGAAGGCTTGGCGGCTCCTTGCCACCAGAACGACACACTTCCTCATCGACTACAGTCGATTACGATGAACGTGCGCATGATCGTTTCATTTTTGGAGAAGAACGAGTGGCTGCCGCCTTCCCCATAATGGCGGCATGGGTGCATGTCACGCTTCCCCAGGAGGAAGAAAGTTAGTGACTGAGAAGCCGATCACAGTTTTGCGCGGCAACTTCCAAATAGGCCGCAGCCCAACATCCGAGTCAGGCAGATTTCCTCAAACGATTGATCGATAGGCAGAAATCGTCTACGAACTCTCCAAACTGGGCGCGCTCGTTCAGCTGCGGGAAGATCCCGACAACGCCGAGGTGAAACTGAATCAGCGCAGTTGCGAACGCATGAACTCTGTCGTTGGATTCAAGTTCAGGACCGCGGAGATTCCGGCCGATACGCTCCTCGACGGGTGGACGTGTCTGGGAAGGGACAGGCCCGTTCATCAGTTCGAGCAGCAGTAGGAGGGCATTCGCCACCACGATCCCGACGCTCCGCTTGAACCGAACATTCTCATCGGGAATCCCGCCGAGTACATGATCCGTAGCGAAGAAATCAGCCTCATGCTCCTCGTCCAGGGAACGCGAAGATGTCAGGAACGGATGATTCCGTGCAAGATGTCCGGCCTCATGTAATAGCATCCATGCTACGGCCGTCAGAAACACCTCGTTGGCGACATGCAATCCACTCCCATGTACCGGAGTTCTCGTCGGTCGTGGCGCGCCTTCGGGCCACGGGGTATATGTTTTGTCGCGCACGCACTGAATTGCCCATTGGTAAAGGTTGACTGCTTCCTCCGTCTCCACGTCATCGTCGAGGCGCACGACGTCTCGGCCGTTCTTTTGATCGCGACCGTAAGCCTGATAGATGAACCAGGAAGCATAGCTTGAGCACCAGATCAGGTTTAGGGCGCCATCGGAGATATGGAGATATTGGCCCGAAGTGGAAAACCTGAAGTCGCCGGTTTGCGGATAGAGCTTTACTTCCCGCAGCAGCGGAACCAACAAGTTCACCTTCTCCGGGGCAATCGCCTGCGGAGCGGCCCAGATCTCAGGAAGGAGCGAAAAGGTCGGCGTGCTTCCCTCAGGTACTCTCGCGAGCACGTCGGCCACGATCTTTTCAAAGGACTCGAGAGATGGAGATGTTGCAGAGTTCAACAGATCACCTCAAAGATTTGTTCTAATGGCGCAGATTGCTTTTGTCCTGTGCCCACACTCGCTGATTACCCCACTGGAATGATGTGGGAGATTCGGTCCCCCAGATGGATCGCCTCTGCGACAGAACGGGAACAGAGTTCCATCAGGATGCGAAGGAATGCTTTTCGCAGGGCCGCATCTGCTGTGATCTCACTGGAGGCGTGCCGCCAACCCGCAGCGAGGGCGGACGTAAGACTCAGCGCCAGTCCGCCTTCCTCCCAGTCGCTCTCGCTGAACGAACCCACGACCTCGCTAAGCTGCTGGATGCCCGGGAGCAGTAGAGCTCCTCCGGACTCTGTACTTAGATAATTGGCAAACCACGCCGCCACGCGCGCGTACTTCAACCACTGATCGCCCCACCGCTTGAAGGTTGGCGCCAGCGTCCTTGCAAGGTCGGCGTACTCCTTGCGGCCGAAAACCTTCACTGCTTCGGTGCGCAAGCCCATGAGATCGACGGATAGGCTCTCGGCATGGAACCAGATGCCCGGCCTTCTTCCCACCCATGCCGGAAGCGAAAACGTATAGTCCACCATGCCCCGCCAGATCTCGGCGAAGAGCGCATGGTCAGCCATCCGCGGGAGAGCGCTGGTGAAGCACGACTCAAGAAAGTCTCGCGTCCAATAGTGGGCAGCGGGTCCACGGCGCAGCACCGGTTCATAAATCGCGCGCGCTTGATCCTGCAATGTGACCGTGGCGAGCAGTTCAGCAGCTAAATCAAGTATCCAGCGATCGAACTCATAGGGTGTGCCGCCTACCTCTCTCCCTTCGTCGTCGCCCTCCAGGATGGGAAGAGTCGCCACCTCAAGGTCGAAGAGTTGCCGGATATATCCCGTGGCGCGCCTCCGATCGGCTGGCTCGCCCGACGTCAATTCGAGCGAGAGAAAACAAAATCCGGCGACGATTACTTCATAATCGATCTGAGCCATATCGCGGCTCGCATCGCGGTCCCGATCCTTCTTCTCGAAGGCTTTGCGTTGCCTCTCCCACTGTCTCCTTGCAATCTCTGATGGGTCCAGCCGCTCGATGCGTTCGACGAGGTTTGACCCGAGACGTGCCGCCATCGCAACCGTGACCGGACGCCGCTTGAGCCTGCCGTCGAGGAAACGAGCGTACAGGGCCGACTTGTAGCTAGGGAGAATCGGCCTTTGCGTGTAACGTCCTGTTTTCCTGGTTACGCCTCGCCTGAGAGCGGACCACAGCAGAACGACGGAGATGAGTTCATCAAAGGTTTCGCCGAGCCCCTCCCGGCAAAGATATGCTCTCGCCATCGACTGCCGTGTCGAGTGGTAATAGAAGCCTGTCACTCCATCAAATGCCAGACGTTTGACCCAATCATCCTGTCGCTCCTGCAGGAGGAATACCCCAAGCTCGCCGAGGAACGTCTCGACGTTAACCCCAAGACCGCCGGATTCGGGACCTTCATGCTCCTCGCTTCGGGCGTCCCGCAGGTTCCTCAACACATCGAGACACCACCGTTCCGCGTCTTCGTTCTCCGAGAGCCACGCGCGGTGATAGATGAAGAGCACAGCGAGTCCACCGGCGATTGATTGAAGCCGGGTCCGCGTCTCGAATTCGCTCAAATCGGGATACTCCGGCTGATGAATGCGCTGCAGTTGGTGGAAGAACTCCGGGAGCTTGTCCGCGGCCAGACTCACCCCACTGTTGAGGATCTGGCGGGCCTGCAATGCCATGCCGTTCGAGAGCAACCGGAATTCAGCCTCTGCCTGCGAGGCCTGCCTCTTCTGCTCAACTTCTTCTGGCAGAGTCGCTCGTATCTCGATTATGCTGCCCGGTCTGGGTGTCAGTACATAGGTCTCCGGCTTGAACCGGGCAAGGAACAACTCGAAATTTTCCTTCTCGTCGGTCGCCGGCTTCACGGCTTTTTCCCATTCAGCGGCGGATTCCCTGAGATACATCTGCGTTTCCGCGTTCTCAAGCAAGAGTTTTGGTACGAGATCGCGGAGGAGGGCGCGGCGGTGCGGCATCCGGTTCCACTGAATGGCGAGTTGGATCTCCTGTTGCGGCCGCAAGGCAAATGAGATCCTCCAGGGTTCGGAGCTCTCATTCAACGCGGCGTGGCTCTGACACTCGTATATGTGAATGTTTCCCAATAGTGGCCGCAAGCATCCGTGAAACAACGCTGGGTGATACAGGCCGACCGACACCAGAATGCCCGCGAAAGCCAGTGACGTGGCGTTCTCGAAGATGTACTGAACGTAGCTGTCGATCTCACGGCTGACACTGATCTCGTCGTAAAGCCACTTTTCAAGCGCCATGAGGGCGCAGACTAGGACATCGTCGTGGAGACGTCCACCCCGATGGAGGTTGTAGATTTGCCCATTGCCGAACCAATAAACGGCCCTGTCCTTCACAGTGAATTTAAGGGCGTGGCGTTCGCGGTGGTCCGCTTTGAGCGGGTCGATACCCTCGGCTCTCAGCCCTTGCTCCGTGACAATATTCGACAGCTTCACGATCGTATCGAGAGCGGCCTGGGGCGATTGCTGAAGAAAGGTGTAGAAGGGTCCCTTGAGATAGATCGGTGGGAATCCGTTGTGCCACCACTCGAGCCCAAAGGAACGAATCGGCCCATCGTCATCGTGGTGGTCAGGGTCCTCCAAACAGACGGCCAGGAGAATCTCCTTAGCTGCCTCCGGACGGAGCGCCATGAGGGTTGTCAGGGCGCCCCAGTCCATGACCGCGCTGCGGAACCCCTCAGGGATGGGTCGTTGCGGCCCGTCTGGCAGCGGAGGCCGTCTGCGGCTCGGAAAGTAACTGCCACCGGGCAGGGCCATCACAGCGGCCCTGTGCTGCTCATACTCTTCCGGGTGCTCCCTCCTCCAGCGGGCTTCGCGCGCCGCCGCCTCTTCCTCTGCACGTTCGCGGCTATCCACGGCGTGATCCGGCTCTGCCCTGCGACCGGCAATCTCGAGTGCCACCTGGGCCACGCTGTCGGGATACTCACCGGCTCCAAAAAGCATCGCCTCGTAAACGGCCTTGCTGTCTCGTCCAGAATAAGGCCACGCCGCTACTTGATCCTGGAGTTCGCGAGCCAGAACGATAGAGAGATTCGCCGCTTCCTTTCTCCCAGGCATCTCTGCGGGCATGCTGCGTAAGTAAAGCGTGCAAACCTCGGCCCCTCTTTTCAGAGCAACCGTTGCGACATCGTCCGCGTGGACCGAGAGAACGAAGAGGGCGGGAATCCAATAGAGTGGCATCGGAATGCGGAACCAGGACTCCGATGCTTCCGCATTCTCCTCGGATACGAAGGAACGAAGCCGTGGGTCCGGGAACGAAGCCACGAAGAGCAGGCGATCCATCAGCCGATTGAGGAGCTTGCCCTTATCGGCGATCAGATTCGGCCAGGCTGCCTCCAGCAGAGGGATCGCGTCGGCCGCGAAGATCAGCGCCTCCAGGAAGAGATCCCTTGTCACCTTTGATTCCGCATCCGGCGCGTCGAGGTCAGCTAGGGCCTTGTTCCAGTCGGCGAGGTCCGCCTTCCCCTCGAGTAGAGATTGAGCGTAGAGTCGGATCCCGCGATTCCATCGGGGGATTTGGACAAGCGACCGGATTCGTGCGATTGAATTGCCATCAAGATTAGATAGGGCACGGAATCTTGCCCAATCACCAATAAGGTCGTGGGTGAACCGCACCGATGGCAGGGTGATTCGAACAAGGTCCTCGTTCGACAAAGTCTCAAGCAGGTCGAGGAGCTGGACGTCCTTTATTGCATCGACGCTTACCGCGCCGCTCAGCTTCTCCCCCTCATGCTCGCCGAGTTCGCGAAGGAGTCTGTCGCGCTGGAGCCGTCGATCTTTTCCAATCCAGTGCTCCCAGATCAGGCTGATCAGACCTGTCTCGCCGATCCGTTTTCCGGGTTCGCTCGACAAGCTCTGGACGAGGTTGGTCCTCAAGACCCAATCGAGCACCATGAGGTTGCGGAGGATCTGCTGCAGTTCCGGACGAAACAGCAGCAGAATGATTCCCGGAACGTTTTGAACCGTACTCCGGATCGCCGAGATGCTTGGCAGTTCAAGATCGCTCTTGACGAAATTAGTGGTGCCAGCTTCATGGAGAAGGTGCTGCGCTTTCTCCCATGATTGAAGGTGACCGGAGATCACGACCTTCCATCCGGTAAAGCCGCTCTCGGAAATCGTGCGGAGCAGCTCAATGACTCGCGACAGGGCTTCACCTTCGAACTTCTCCAACGCATCAATCACCAGGAGCGAGGAAGTCCGAGAGGAGGACCGGATCAACTCCGGCAACGTGTGGCGCAGACCATTGCTCGTTGCGATCTCGTTCTGACTCGCCTTCGACAGTTGGACTGGCGTCAACCAGAGGATGTGGCCGAACCGGCTAGGTTCCCGGGCGAGCTGCGCGACGAGGGAGGACTTTCCGGAGCCGGACTCGCCAGCCACGAAGGTGATGCCGTGCTCGCTGATGTTCTTCAGGATTGCGGCGAGCTCGGAAGCTCGACCCAGATGAATATCCGCACCCAGGACGGACCTGACGTTCGCGAGATTGTCTCCGCTGATCGCGTCCAATCGCGCCCAATCAACCCTGTAGTCGGGGTAATCAACGAGGTCAAACGTGCCGCGAAGCCGTTGCAACAGCTTCGGCAGATCAAAATATCCGCCAGTGCCTCGATTGTCTGCCGCGAGCTGACAAAGCGTGTTCCATAGCTTTGTACCCTCTTCGACACTGCCCGAAGAGACTAACAGGGCGCACTGATTGATATAACGCCCCTCTTCCCGGTTTTCATTGAAGTGCAGCACATGCAGCCGTGCCGCCAGACGGACTGTGCCCTCGCGCTGTGCCTGGTTGAGGTTCTCGGCCAGGTAAAGACTGGAGAATATTTTCTTCTTTGCCGAAGAAATCTGCCTCTGCCCATCGATCCGTTGCAGGAATCGCTCTGGCGTTGTGTCAGCGGCTTCCTGCCGCAGTTCCTCCCAATCATGCAGGGGTCCATCAGCGAGAGTGCCAGTGACCAACCCGAACAGGTCGGAGCCTGGGTCGAAGCTGGTGCCTTGTTCCCCCCTCCAATCCGCCCAGAGATCGCCCACCAGCGTTTTGTTGAACCCACTCCCCGAGAGCTGCCGATTACTCTTGATCGAGACGGACCAGCGCGCGACACCGGCGCTGTTCTTAAGGACCAGGTGAAGGTCGTCGAGGTTCCTGCCAGACTCCTTCGTTTCGAAATGAAGCTCGGCGATGAACCCCAGCGCCGCTTCGAGTGGGAAGGCGCGGGCAAGCATCTGCACGAGGAATCCTGCGGCCACCTTGTCTGCGAAGGTATAGCCTTTACCGCCAGTCGCGATCGTCGATGAGCTGTCCCTCAACGTCTCGCCATCCTCGATCGTGAGATCTCTTGCCATTTCCCGTGAGCTCCATCATGCCTGCCTGCGAATCGTATGGCGCGCCTATCAGGCGGCGTCACGCTCGCTCGTTTGTTCAACTTTGAGAAATGCCGCAGCAACCTTGCTGAGCTCTGCATTGAGCTCCCTCAAGAGGTGTGGCGGTCGGGTGCCCTTCGCCGAAAGCGAAGAGAGTGGCTTCATGAAAAAAGGAGCGCGGAGATCCCGGTCAGACATCATACGGTCCGCGAGTATCCCCGAAAAGCGCGTATCGATGAGATAGGGCGTGAGCTTCTCGACGACATCCACCGACATGCAGATCAGCTGCGCGCAATAGACAGGCCCGATGGCCTTCGAGATGTTCAGCTCTCGCTTCGCGTCCTGGAAGCGCGCGTTCAAATACGTGTTGACGAAGAACCCGTCTCCGATGTCATCGCGGGTGATCAGCACGGGCATGATCGTCGTAACTCGACTCAGGTCCACGCCCTCGATCACGCGCGGGTTGGTGCGATTCGCTGCAGTGACGATGGACTTGGCAATCTGAAAGACACCCTTCGGTGTGACGTACTTCTTTTCAATCTCAGCCCTCAGCTTGGCCGGGTCGCCTCCGTACTTGGCGTCTCCGCGGATGAAACCTCCCTTGCACTCGATGAAAAGGGCCGTTGTCCCGGAGACAACGATGCCGTCGCAGACCTCTTCTCGGCGGCCATCGGCGTAGCGGGGCGACGGATAAAAACGGTTCTGCGATTGATCAACGGAATTGGTCAGCAGCCAGTCGATGTAGTCCTCGAAGACAGTCGCCCAGAAGGACGTAAAGGGTTCCTTCTGCTCCTCGGGGAGCGACCGGAAGATCGTCCAGAAGACGGAGGCTTCGAATTTTTCCATGCAGGCGGTCATGTCCATCGGGACGAGCCGGTCCGGGTTACGCAGGAACGGCGTCTCCTTGAAGATCGTGAAATCGCTGAGAGAAGGAACGCGGCCCCTCACACGCGCCCGGAACTCATCTGGGGTCCTCGCCAGCAGACGAAAGAACGCCTCTCTCTGGCTCTCAGAGAGAGGCGTTTGGTCGAAGAAGTTTATGTGCACCCCGTAGTCAGGCGAGTGGGTCAGAACATCGACAGCGCTCTTGAGGACACGCGGCATGATAGCGAGGCTGAGGGCCTCATGGGTACTCAGGGGCAGACCGCTTGCCTGTTCGAACAGTTGGCCGATATCAAAATAAGCCGGCTCCTGTGCTCGCGCTGGTGCGATGTCATGGACGATCTTGTGCATCCGTGAGATAGATGCCATCTCGAACCTGAGTTCATTCGCCTCCGTTACGGGAATGAAGTCACACATCAGAGCTGCAATCTGATCGAGCGCTGACGTGCCCTGGGGGGACGTCGCGGATACGTGGTCGTTTGCCATGAGGCTGACCAGCGCAAGCGATTCCCGGATCTCTGCGGGCTGCATCCCGGGTAGGTCAGGACACAGCCTCATCGCCTCCCGCAAGATAAACAGGCACTGCTTGCGGTGGAAGACGGTGATACGGCGACCACTCCTGGTCGCATACGCGAGGGTTCTTCGCGCCGTGGCCTCATCAAACAACTCTCGAATGAGGGCAAGTTGCGCCTGATCGCGGTTCGGCAGGCCCCTACGAGCACAGATCGTGTTGACCGGAGAAAAGAGCCGGAGCATTAGGCCGAGGTCGAGAGAACGCATCAGCGTCTCGAACTGTTCGAGAGTCGACGCCGTCCGGAAGACATCTTGATAACGGAGGTACGTTTCGATTTCGGTCATGAACTGGCTGCTTTCTACACTCCCGTGCTTGGTTCAACTTGAAGACGCGATGCAGCCCGGTGACGAGTTGCTTCGCTCAGTTCATAAGGGCGAGCCTGTGTGGCGCGAACTGCCCACTGTCCAGGCACTACTTGGATGAACAATTCATCGCTCGAAAGAACCCTGCGCAGATATTGGCGGAAGGTTCTGGAGCGGGTCTCGTATCCGCCATGTCGGATCCTCCGCTCCAACTCATCCAACGCGAGAGCCGAACGGGCCGCGATGCAAACGGAACGAGCGTGCTGCACCAGCGGCCGCTTCTGCCTCGCCGGAAGCACCGCCTGCAAGCGTTCGAAATTGCTGCGCGCCTTCTCCTCTGCCTCTGTTGCCTGCATTGAGAGTTCGACGAGAGCATCACGGAGAGTCGCAGCCGCCGCAGAACTCTTGAGAGAATTCCATCCCTTCCATATCGCTTCCCGGCCCTTCGGATGTAGGACGGCCATTGTGACGGCAGCCACCAATGCAGCTTGGGCTGCAGGCGGCAGCCGGCGAATGACATGGATGAGCTGAACGAGAAGACGAAACATGGCGCAGAAAAACTCCCAGCCCACGAACACGGAGAGTGATGAGCCGATTCGAACGGCGATCTGAACCGTGCTCGCCCGGGCATAGTCCCGCAGCTGCGTATCAATGAACACCGAGACAACCGCAGCTCCCATCGCAGCCAAGTGAGGGTCCGCTGTGTAAACGGCCTGCGCGTCGACTTCCCGCCAGGTGGCGACATAGGGGAAGTCCTTGATATCGGCGTAAGTCTCAGAGGACGATGGGCGCTCTTGGGGAGCGTAAAAGCCTACATACTGCTGGAAGTTGGTCCACTCTTTCTCTACCTCGGCGACCGTAGTGCCGGTGTCCGCGGCGATCGCTTCGTAGTACTTCTCGATCTCCTGCTTCACGTGCTCCGGCGCGAGGAACACTGCCACACCTGCCTCGATCGATTCATGAATCGCGCTGCGATGATCTGGATGACGCCTTTTGCGCAAGCGCCACCGCAGTTCCGCGTGGATGCGATTGGCGTCCGCGACAAGACGCACTTGAAGCGGATGCGGCATTAATTCTCGAAGGACCGGCAGTGCCTCCATGAAGGCGATGAGCTGCGGCAAGCGGTGAGAACCTAGGAGATCTTCAAGCCGAGGCGAAGGTCGCGATGTATGTGCTGCGCTCATGCGACTCCCTTCGACGGTTGCGGGGCCCCATCTGCCTCGAACGTGTAGTGCCCCTTGCCAATTTTTGCCTGGGCCTTCTTGAAATACCTCTCCGGCGGAGGGATGCTGGCCATGCGCGCGTCATCCAGCTTGGACCGCAGTGTGGCGAACTCCCGCTTGAACTCGTCCAGACCTCCAGATGATGTGATCGTCCGCGCCTGACGAAACCGGTCCTGTAGCGATTTGAAGGCGTTGGCGAAACGCGTAATTGAGGCAAGATCCCTATCGAGATCGAGGGCTTTGAAGATTGCCGGCATTACGCCCGCCAGAAGCGTGGCGATGCCAGTCACCCAGGGCCAATGCTTGAGCAGCGCTGAAGTCGCGACTGCAGCGCAGAGGATCGGAAGGGTAATGAAGGCCGTCCGCCACAAGCGCAGATCCTTCAGCCACTCGAAGAGAGCGGTCGAGGTGTACAGGCACGACTCCTCCTGCCGCTCGCACTCACGCTTCAGAGCTTCGGTGGCTACGTCCACTGCGGCCTCCGCGGAAGGTCGTCTCCAAAAATCTTCTGCCACTCTTCGCCGGCGGCATCGACGAGGTTGCGTTGGTCAAAGTCGCAGGCCTTGACGGTGCGGCTCCATGCCATCAACGCTCGGCTCTGCCACTCGTTGCCGAGATTGATCCGTTCATCGAGACCCGGGATCACCATTGACGCGGAAGCCTTGGAATAGAGGTAGGCGAAAAAGTCGCGGGTGATCCAGTCGAACCAGAAATAGTCGCGGAGGCGCCAAGGGCTCTGCAACAGGAATTCCGCCGCCACCAACTCCAGATGGAAAGACTTGATTGGGACGGAGCAGTAATTCTGCCACGCCTTCAGCATCCGGATTAGGGGCCTGAGGTTTCCGCTGCAAGCAAGATCGACCTGGTGAACGTACAGCGCCTCCTCTTGAGGGTTGGTTACTTTGTAGCGACCGAGGCCAACGCTATCGCAGATCCAGTAGCGTCCATCCGTCAGCAGGAATGCGGGCACAACTTCGACCGCATAGCTGCCAAAGCTGACAAAGACGACATGCCGGTCCGCCTGGATCGTCGTGTTTGGGTACGTGGGCAGCAGCACTGCACGCACTTCCTGGAGCAGGGCCGACTGGCGGTTTCCAGCTCGATTCTGGAACCGATGGTAGACCTCCGTCGGCAGAAGGAAGGACACGTCTATGTCGCGCGGTGGGCGGATGGCGAGATCTTTGCCCCATGAGCCGATTAAGAGGCGGTTTGCATCTCCGGATTCAAGGTCGTAGTAGTGTTGGTTGAGGCAAGTAAGGACGCCGTTAAGCTTCGTCCAGCCATCAACCTGTTGTAAAAGTGTAAGCCCGATGTTTTGGTGAAACTGGCTAAAACGCTGACGAACGGCAACCCATGGCAACGCCCACGGCACGGAAGCAGGGATCTGCGTCGCGAGTGAAGTCACGGTTTGGACTGGTGCAAGGAGTGCTCCCATAGTTACCTCCCAAAGCAATCGGGCCCGTGCTTTATAGTTTACAATAAATATTGAAATGACATTTTGTAAACCGCAGGAGGGTCCACATGATCGCAGATCGCATTCGTCTCGCTCGCCATAAGGCGGGCTACTCGTTACGGGATCTCGCCGCAGAGATGGACCACAGGGTAACCGCGCAGGCGATTGGAAAATACGAACGTGGGGAGGACATCCCCAGTTCCGGCGTTCTGATCGAACTCGCGAAAGCCCTTAAGGTATCGGTCAGCTATCTGATGGATACACAAGGGCTTGTGCTCTCCGGCGTCGAATTCCGCACCAAAGCGAATACCACCGCGACCGACCGGGCCGTCGTAGAAACCGAAGTGCTCGAGTGGATTGAACGCTATCTTCAGATCGAGCACATCCTTGATCTCGCCAGCGCAGAGTGGAAGCCACCATTCTCATCGCCCAGGAAGCTCCGGACAATTGAGGGCGCAGAGGAACTGGCGAATGAAGTCCGCGAGAAGTGGATGCTTGGAATTGATCCGATCCCGAATATGACCGAACTGCTGGAGGAGAAGGGGCTGAAAGTCCTTGTGGTTGATCTTCCCGATCGTGTCTCCGGCTTCACCTGCATGGTTGCGCGCGAGGATGGGGCCCCCGGGCTGCCCGTAATTGTGGTCAATCGCCAGTTCTCGCTGGAGCGGCGGCGACTCACCCTCGCGCACGAGCTTGCCCACCGCGTCATCGATCCCAACAGCCTGCCGGACAAAGACGAAGAGAAAGCGGCCAATCTTTTTGCGGGGGCCTTTCTCATGCCGCGCGAGCACCTGTTGCGCGAGGTAGGCAAACAGCGCAATGCCCTCGGATACAAGGAAATCATTGCTCTCAAGCGCCTCTATCGCGTCAGCGGAGCCGCGCTCCTGATGCGCCTGAGACAGGTCGGCGTCATCAACGAATCCATCCTGACCTACGCTTTTCAGACCATTGCACGCGGTTGGCGAACTCACGAACCCGAGGAGCTTGAACCCGAGAAGGAGCGAGGGCTCCGGGAAAGGCCATTGCGGTTTGAACGCCTCTGCTACCGTGCCCTGGCAGAAGATTTCGTCTCGCTCAGTAAGGCGGCCGAGTTGCTGAGAATACCATTGCCTCGGGTGGAGGCCGGCCTGAAGGGACCGCAGAGACACGATGAGGATCATCGTCAGTGACACAAGCTGTCTCATCGATCTGCGCAAGGCCGCCCTATTGGCGGCTTTTCTTCGCCTGCCTTTTGAGATCCTCATTCCCAATACGCTCTTCGAAGACGAGCTCCTGAGCTTCACCGCCGAAGAGAAGAGAACTCTGGTAAAGGCAGGGCTCAAGGTTGTTGACTTGCCCGGACCGCAGGTTTCCAGGGCCCGCGATGTCATTCGTGCGCAGCCTCGCCTCAGCATCCACGATGGATTTGCGTTTGCGCTGGCGGAGACTCATCCTGGCTGCATCCTGCTCACAGGAGACTCCGGATTGCGGACGCTGGCGGAACACAGCCAGATCGAAGTACACGGCGTTCTCTGGGTTTGTGATCGGCTCCTAGAGAGCAAGCTGGCAACAGCTGAGAGGCTGCATGCCTCGCTCTCGAAGCTCGCTGCAGACCCCGCTGTCCGGCTGCCGAAGCGCGAACTCGCTGGGTACATTAGGCGTTATCAAAGCCAGCGATGATCAATCGCCTGGTGAAGAGCCAATCTGCAAAAAACGGGAGCGAGAAAACGATGGTCAATCCAGAACCCGCTTAAGGGCAGCAGAACAGTGGGGTGCCAAGTAGCATCGAGCGCAATCCTGGGTACTGGCGTGGCAATGGGATTTGCCCAGGTTCCAAAGAGGCCAATCGAGCTGCCATGGATCCATTGGATTTAGCTCTTGGGCAAGCTTCCCAGCTGTTTCTGCATCGGCGGAATCGCCATTGACCGCGCGTCCAAGAACGCGGCAAGCATGAACGTCAGCTTTCACGTCCCCAGTGCCTTTGATTTGGTCGCAATCAAGCAAGGCGCCCACAATCATCCGCGGAATTTGATCGCCAGCTACAATTGCGCCAAGCCTCCGAATCACGTCTGACGGTTCCTTATCGGTCCAAATGCGCCTCGCATCGCCCTCGTAGATGTCGCATATGTGCCATGCGATGCTCCATAAGCGCCTGTGACCCGCTCCATAACGGTGAAGCTTGTATTCAATGTGTCTTGATGCCCACGAAGACTCGGGAATAGAAGTAATCGCCTTCCAAACATCGTCTGGGTCGCCCAGAACGCTTTCGACTAGGCGATAGCCGTTTCTCCAAGCAACCGTGCTGTCCATCTGCCAATCAAGCAGGCAGCAGATCAGAAATTTGTTAGCAATTTTCTTTGTACACTGCTGGCCAGCGAGGAGGGAGAGCTCACCCCAAACCTCTTTGCCCTCCCGGTGTTCAAGGAGAAGAGCGGCAATTCGGCGCTTTCGTTCGTCGTGATTCTCTCCGGTATCACTCATTGGCCGGTTCCTCGCAGTGAAACTCGCCACAACGAGAATTTTACTTCTCGGACGAAGAGGAAAATTGAACGACTCAAGTTCTGTACGCCTGCAAGTTTGCAGGCCAATTTAACCATATACTTGCATTTGCAGCTGAAAGGTGGATATAAATGAACCAACACTATGTCCCAGCAGAACCTCAGGACGGGCAGAATGACTGATGCGCCATTTTCGTTCTTCCCTTCGACGTCTGGGCGCGCATCTGCAATTGCGGCCGGTTTCCGGTTCGGCCACATCGGGACGCATACCAGCCGCACCATCATGCTGTATGAACTTGCCACGACGCTCCAGTCCGTTCCTGTCGGGTCCACCCAGGAAGGCTATGCGGACGCAATAATTCAAGACAATTGCCTCTCCAAGCCAACCGCATCCACGCGTCGCCTCTCGTTCCAACGTTTGAGAGAACTCTATGCTTTAGATCCATCGGTTCCCATCTTTCGTATTCTTCGCAGGCTGTGGGACGTTGATGCCCAGGGGCGTCCCTTGTTGGCATTGCTGGTGTCGCTCGCTCGCGATCCGATCTTGCTGGCTACCGTCGAGGTAATTATTCGCATGCCGGCAAACACCGAGTTCCAGCGAACAGCAATGCGAGACGCCGTGGCAGAGGTGGTACAGGAACGACTCAATGAGTCGACACTTAATACAGTTGTGCGGAACACCGCGAGTTCGTGGACACAAACCGGACATCTCGAGGGTCGCACCTTTAAGTTCCGCCGCCTTGTCCGCGCTACACCACCAACCGTGGCGTTGGCCCTTTATCTTGCTCATGCCGCGGGCTTCCCTGCAAAAGAGAGCCTGAATACCGGATGGCTCAAAATCCTTGACTGTGACGTTTCCGCCAGCCTAGACCTTGCCGCTGCTGCAAAACGCATGGGGCTCCTGGACCTGCGTGTCGGCGGCGGCATTATTGACCTTGAGTTTGACCGCTTGGACCCATTTCACTCTGTTAACCAGCAACTGAGGTAGCCATGGGGCGTATTGAAAGACTTGCCGACACTTACAGCCAGCACATTCGACTACCATGGCCGCAGACTGCCGCTGGGGCCGAGAGGGTAGTTATGCTGGTCTACCCAAAGGAACTTGAGTGTTTGCTGCAGGTGCGAAAAGACCTCTTCGCTATTGCCACCAAAGACGCCGGACACGAGTGGTTTGAGGTTGACGTGGCTAATTCCTTTGCAGAATGGATGGCGCAGGAGGAATACCGTGATGCCTACTTTGAATCTCCAGAAGACTTGAATGCAAAGTTAGAGTCAGACTTCACGGCATTTGTCACGCAGCGGATTCGATCCGTCCTCAAAATGCCGGAAGTTGGAAAAACCGCGGCCATTGCTGTTCTCGGGATCGGCACACTTTTCGGCTTCGCGCATGTCTCTCAAATCTTAAAGATGCTGGAGCCCGATATACACGGCCGGCTTGTGGTCTTCTTCCCGGGTACTTGCGCCCAAAACAACTATCAACTGCTAGATGCAAGGGACGGTTGGAACTATCTTGCGGTCCCAATAACGCTTTGACTGTTCGGAGACAAATGATGCCCACGCTAATCCGAGACATTCTCCTTCGCGACCCTTCCAAAGAGGGATTGGTCAACAACGGCCAGGCCCGTATTACGACCGACGCTGGCGATGACAACACCAAGCAGGAACTGCGGGGCGAACTTTCGACGTTCGTCTGTGAGGGCCAGTACTCGGAAGGCATCATTAAAATACTGTCCTCGTTCCTTGGAAGTCTCAATCAGACCCATCAGAAGGCTGCATGGGTGAGCGGCTTTTTTGGAAGTGGCAAATCGCACCTGCTGAAAATGCTCTGCCACCTCTGGGCCGACACGAAATTCGCGGACGGTGTGACCGCACGCACTCTCGTGGCTGAACTACCCGACGAGGTGCGGGACCTGCTTCGAGAACTGGACGTTGAGGGAAGGCGCAACGGTGGTTTGCTTGCTGCGGCTGGTTCCTTTCCATCCGGCACCACGGAGCAAGTACGCATTACGGTGTTGAGCATCCTGTTACGCGCCTGTGGACTTCCGGCCCAATTTGAACGAGCGCAATTCCAACTCTGGCTCGAAGAACGCGGGATATTTGATGCTGTCAGAGCAACCGTAGAGGGTTCTGGCAAGGCGTGGGAAAAGGAACTCAGTAATCTCTATGTCAGCCCCCTGATCGCGAAGGCTCTCCTCGCCAGCGATCCCCACTTCGCCACGAACGAAGCATCTGCCAGAGAGATGATCAAGGCACAGTTCCCCCAGCGCTCGGCCGACATTGCAACCGACGAATTCCTGGCCATGTTCAAACGGGTACTTACGAGGGCCGGCAAGGATGGTCAGATCCCATGCACCATCTTGATACTGGACGAAGCGCAGCAGTATATCGGGGATTCCGAAACGCGCTCCGTCCTTCTGACCGAGATTGCAGAGGCACTCTGTAAACAGATGGACAGCAAGGTCATGCTGGTTGCCGCCGGCCAATCCGCTCTCACCGGCGTGAGGCTCCTGAACAAGCTGTTGGATCGCTTTACAATCCGCATTCACCTCTCTGATACAGATGTCGAAACTGTCACACGCAAAGTGCTGCTTCGCAAGCAGCCTGCTGCCCTTACCTCCATCGCAGAGTTGTTCAACACTCACGCCGGGGAAGTTTCCCGCCAACTCCAGGACACCAAAATCGGCGCGCGCCATGAAGACAAGGCGATCATCGTTGAAGACTACCCGCTGCTTCCGGTGCGCCGGCGCTTTTGGGAACAGTGCTTCCGCCAGATTGACACGCCTGGAACGCAAAGCCAGCTTCGCTCACAGCTCAGCATCATTCACGATTGCATCGCCAAGCTTGCAGCACAACCGCTAGGCCGCCTGATTCCAGGGGATGATCTCTACGAAGCATTGGCCCCCAAAATGGTCACAACCGGTTCCTTGCCCCGTGAGATTCATGATCGAATCCTCGCCCTGGGCCATGGGGGATCTGCTGAAAGCCGTCTTCGACAACGAATCTGTGGCTTGGTCTTCCTGATCGGCCAGTTGCCGAGGGATGGCGCTGGCGGAATTGGCGTCCACTCAACGAAAGAACATCTTGCCGATCTCCTCGTCGATGATCTTGCCGCCGATAATGGCAAACTAAGAACCGAGGTCGCCGCTCAGGTTGACAAACTCGCAGACGATGGAACTCTGATGCGGGTCGGCGATGAGTACAGGATTCAAACGGAAGAGGGGCGCAACTGGGACAACGAGTTCCGCCAACGCGAGGCAAAGCTCAAGAACGATACGGCTTTTTTTGATGAGAAGCGCGACCAATTCCTTGGCGCCGACGTACAGAAGATCGTCGATAAGATCAAACCCCAGATCCGTCAGGGCGCAGCCAAAGTGTCGCGCGAGTTGAGGCTGTCGCGTTCTCAGGACCCCCCTACCGCGGACGGCGCATCCATCCCGATCTGGTTGCGCGATCAATTCTCGGCGGCTGAAAAGGAGTTCGTGAACGCCGCCAGGGCGACGGGCGTCAACAGCGCCATGCTCTTTGTGTTCATTCCGCGGAAGTCCCGTGATGAATTGCTCAACCTGATCGCCACGGAACAGGCCGCTGAGCAGACATTGAGTTCCAGAGGCGCGCCTAGCACCCCAGAGGGGCAAATCGCGCAACAGAGCATGGAAAGCCGGCTTCGGCTTGCAAGGCAACAGCGCGAAACGCTGGTAGCCGAGATTGTCGGCGCCGCCAAGGTTTACCAGGGCGGTGGCAACGAACTGCTGCATAACACCCTAGAGGAGAGGATCAAAGCCGGGGCCGATGCGTCGTTGGTCCGTTTGTTCCCGCGATTTTCTGAAGCAGACTACTCCGTCTCTGCTTGGGAACAGGCAGTTAAGCGTGCCCGCGATGGTGCCGACCATCCCTTCGCTCCTGTCGCCTACAACGGTCCGATCGAACAGCATCCTGTCTGCCGGCAAGTACTAGACTCCATCGGCGCTGGCAAGACAGGTACGCAGCTGCGAAAAGAACTTATGGGTAGTCCCTGCGGCTGGCCTCAGGACGCGATCGATGCTGCACTTATCGCCTTGCATCGCAGCCAACATGTCAATGCGACCCTCAATGGCAATGCGCTGGCTATGGGCCAGCTCGATCAGGGCAACATCACCAAAACCGAATTCAGGGTTGAAAAGACAAACCTAAGCGTCCAGGATCGAAACGCCCTTCGTGCGCTCTATCAGGAAGTAGGCCTCAAGGCCAAGGGAGAGGAATTGGATGCGCGAGCGTCAGAGTTCTTCACCGCCCTGCTCAAATTGGCCTCTGAAGCCGGCGGTGATGCTCCCGCGCCAGCGCGGCCGTCCACAACCGCTATCGAGGACATTCAGAAGTTGATTGGAAACGACCGCTTGGCGGCGTTGCGCGCCAAGGACGCTGAGCTGAAGGCCTACATTGCGGAGTGGAAAACCATGCGGGACCTCATCGCTAAGCGCCTACCCGCCTGGAAGACGCTCGAACAGTTGGCCGCTCACGCCGGAACTTTGCCCGAATCGCAGCAAGCCCTCTCCCAGCGGGAGGCGATTCGAACCAACCGACTGTTGCTGGTGGAACCAGACCCTGTTGCGCCAGTCCGCACGCTTCTTGCTGAGATTTTGCGCAAGGCGCTAAACGCTACACACGACGATCAACACGCCGCCCATACGGCCGCTACTGAGACGCTTACCGGCAACAGCACTTGGAAAAAGCTTGCGGACGCCGATCAGGCGAAGACTCTCGCCGAGGCTGGACTGCACCCTCCCGCCAAGCCAGATGTGAGCAGTGATTCCGCGTTGCTCGCTGCACTCGATTCAAAGAATCTGGCCACCAGGAAAACCGAGGTTGAGGCGATCCCGTCTCGCGCTGCCAAGGCGATCCAACACGCAGCCCAACTTCTGGAACCCAAGATTCAGTTTGTTGCCATTGAACGCAGCGTCTTGAAAACGGGAGCCGATGTCGAAGCCTGGGCAGAAGCGCAGAAGTCACGCCTGCTCGATGCGCTTAAGAATGGACCTGTTCAGATTAGCTAGGAGCCCGCAATGCCGTCGCTAAGCAAGGAAAACCGCAAGCTCCTCGAAAACACGGTTGCCTCCGCGCGGGTCATAGCCGTGAAGGGCGCAACTACGGTGCTCCGGGATCAGTACGCCGTCGGGGAATCAGCGCCCTGGCCGCATATGTCGGATTTGGAAAACAAGCTGCGTGTGAAGCTCCGTGCTCACGGAAGGCAAATCGGCGACCGACTCGGTCCTCGCGATACGCAGAAGCTTGACCGGCTTGCACAGGCTTGTGCTTACGAGCACTGGCATCGGATGCTCTTTGCGCGGTTTCTGGCAGAGAACGACCTGTTGCTCGATCCGGACCACGGCGTCGCCATGACGCTGGAGGAGATTCGCGAGTTGGCCCAGGAGCAGCACCGCGATTGGCAGGAACTCGCTGCCGAACTCGCCCAGCGCATGTTGCTCGCCGTCTTCCGTCCTGAAGATCCGGTTCTGTCGATTACTCTGCCGCCCGAAACTCGACTTCAGCTTGAAGAGAAGCTTGCACTGCTGCCGGCGGAGGTATTTCTGGCCGACGACAGCCTCGGCTGGGTTTACCAGTTCTGGCAGAGGGACGAGAAGAAGCGGATCAACGATTCTGAATTGAAAATTGACGCCGAGGAACTACCCGCCGTCACACAGCTCTTCACAGAGGACTATATGGTCCTCTTCCTGCTAGAAAACACACTGGGCGCATGGTGGACGGCCAAGCGCTGCTCTGAAGGCAAGGACCCTGCCCTACCCGACTACATCTTCACCTACCTGCGGCTGAATGAGGACGGGACGCCAGCAGCAGGCGGCTTTGATGCCTGGCCACGTGCAGCGAAGGAACTGCGCGTTCTTGACCCCTGTATGGGCAGCGGGCACTTCCTCGTTTTTGCCCTGCCTATCCTCGCACGTATGCGCATGGAAGAAGAAGACCTCGGACTCAAGGATGCCCTCGGCGCGGTTCTCAAGGACAACCTCTTCGGTCTCGAACTTGATGCGCGATGTGCGCAGATTGCGGCCTTCAATCTCGCGCTGGCTACCTGGCGGATGGCAGGCGAGCACTTCGTGCTACCGGAGTTGAATCTGGCCTGCTGCGGTATCGGGCCGAATGCCACCAAAGAGCAGTGGATCAAGCTGGGCGAGGAGATTGCTGCGAGGGGCGGGATGCCAGCCAGTGTGAATCTTTTTGCCACTGAAGATTCCCTCTTGTCGGAGCCGGTCAAGCAGACGATGGAGTCTTTGCACGAGCTTTTCTCGCAAGCTCCGATTCTTGGCTCTCTGATCGACCCCTCCAGGCTGCGCGTGGATCTCTTCCAAACCGACTACCAGACGGTCGCCCCGCTCTTGTCGGCTGTACTTAAGGCTGAACACGCTACCGAAGAAACCCGCGAACGCGTCATCGCTGCTGCCGGTATGGTCAAGGCGGCTTCACTCCTGGCGGGTAAATATACGCTGATTGCCACAAATCCCCCTTACTTGGTCAAAGCTAAACAGTCCGATCTTCTTCGCGATTATTGTGACTCCTACGCCAGGGATGCCGTTTCTGATCTCGCTACAGTATTTTTGCACAGGTGTTCGAGCTTCTGTGCCGAAGGATGCACTCATGCAACAGTGACACCACAAAACTGGCTATTCTTGAAATCCTATTCGCACTTCCGAAAAGGCCTACTAACGTCACATGAGATTGTTCATGTAACAACCGTTGGATCTGGGTCTACTTCAACAGCCAGCTGGGATGTGTTGCGGGCACTCGTCATCGTATCAATTCGAAGGAGAGAGGACTATCCGATTACTGGTGTGATCACGGATTCACCGCGTGAGAGTGAACGAGCTGAGGATCTGAAACGATCGCGACTGCACCTCTCTAGCGCATCCTCAATCCTGAAGATCAAGAATTGTCGTCTTGCGATTGGTTCCGAGGATCACGCTATTCGGCTTGAGAAATATGCGGATTCTTTGCAGGGCATTTCAACAAGTGACAATGCGCGATTTCAGATGACATTTTGGCAGGTGAAGGACTTAGGTTCGACTTGGGGATTTCAGCAAGGAGCAGTCAGCTTCACCCAGCCGTACGGAGGGCGAGAGCAGGTCATCAGATGGGAAAACGGGGAAAGCGAGATGATCAAGGCCTCGGGATCGGCAGTCCGTGGTCTTCAGGCACTCGGTCGATTTGGCGTGGCCGTTACTCAAATGAGAAGCCTACCCTCGACAATCTTTGAAGGCTCATTCTTTGACACAAACGTGGCAGTCATCTTGCCAAAGCGCAAAGAATATGAGTCTGCAATTTGGGCCTATTGTTCCTCGCCCGAGTTTGAGACCGCAGTTCGAGTCTTGGACAAAAAGATCAATGTGACCAATGCCACAATGTCCCAGGTGCCATTCGACCTGGCATTTTGGACCAATGTTGCAGCAGAAAAATATGACGGTGAACTCCCCAAGCCGCATTCGGAGGACCCCACGCAATGGCTCTTTGATGGTCGGCCCACGGGCTCTGCGGCTCCTTTGCAGGTTGCGGTTGCACGGCTTATTGGTTATCGATGGCCACGCCAGACAAGTTCGAGTTTCCTCGACTGTGCCGCACTAGGCCCGGATGGTTTGGAGTCCCTTACCGCCGAAGACGGCATTGTCCCATTGAGCTCCGTGGCGGGTGAGTCTTCCGCTGCCGATCGGTTACGCGCTCTATTGGCCGTGGAATACGGCGAAGAGTGGTCAGCAGCCAAGCTGGCCGAACTCCTTGGCGATCACGAGTCGCTTGAGAGCTGGCTCCGCGACTGCTTCTTTGAAGAGCATTGCCAGCTCTTCCATCAGCGTCCCTTTGTGTGGCATGTGTGGGACGGGCGCAAGGATGGGTTCCACGCGCTTGTGAATTACCTTAAGCTGGCCGCGCCAAACGGCGAGGGTCGCAAGACACTTGAAAAACTCATCTACACCACGCTGGGCGACTGGATCTCTCGCCAGCGCGCAGATGTAACCTCTGGAGTCGATGGCGCCGATGGCCGGCTTGCCGCCGCCGAACACCTGAGAGCTCAGCTCGAGAAGATCCTGCAAGGAGAAAAGCCCTACGACATCTTCGTACGCTGGAAGCCCCTTGACCAGCAGGCCCTCGGCTGGGAGCCCGACATTAACGATGGCGTGCGTCTGAACATCCGTCCCTGGCTGACAGCTACCCTTTCACCCGGAACTAAGCCGAAGAAGGACGCCTGCATTCTGCGCGTCACGCCCAAGGTCAAGTACGGCAAAGATCGCGGCAAAGAGCCGTTGCGCGAGAAGGAGGACTTCCCCTGGTTCTGGACATGGGACGAAAAGACAGACGACTTTGCCGGTGGCGCGGAGTTCGACGGCGCCCGCTGGAACGATCCGCACTACTCGCTAAGCGCCAAGCAGAAGGCCAGGGATCGCAAGATGCAATTGGAGAGAGCATGAGCCCTGGTCCTTGGAATCCCTACACCACGCTTTCACCCGAATCGGTTGCCTATCTGATCCAGGAGATCTTGCGCTCCAACAGGAGTCCCTCTGCTTGGGAGCTCATCGAGGAAGTGGAGAAGAGGTTTAACTCCAACTGGCGAGCACGCTGGATGGTTGAAGAGGCAATCCGCGCTCTGATCACACAGAAGTCGACGTCTGGGATTCACCGACAGTATTTGGAATCGTTGCTTGAGGGCGACTTGAATACGGCGCTCTCTGGCTTGGGGACTCCGCGCAAGGAGGTCCAGACCGGCATAGACTCTTTGATTCGCAAGAGTGTCGCCTATCGCAGTTCTGCCGCATTTCAGGAACTCATCACTTTTGTCGCCAGATTTCGCGAATATGCACCCTACAACAACATGCTGGTCAAGGTGCAGAATCCAAGCTGCTCGTACTACGCAACAGAAAAAAACTGGAATGAAAAGTTCAAACGGTCCCTGAAAGAAGACGCCAGGCCAATGCTGATTATTGCGCCCAAGCATCCGGTGATGCTGGTCTACGACTTGGATCAGACCGAAGGCAAAGAACTGCCAGAGGAATTGACCCGTTTCAGCAAGTTCGAGGGGGATTGGAAGCAGGAATGGTTAGATCGGACAGTGGAGAATGCTTTCAAGCATTATCGAATCCGTATCGACTTCAAAACTCTGAGCTCAACCAATTCAGGATTTGCAACGATAGCCAGGGGCACAGATGGCGAGAAGATGAGAATCGCGATTCATGCGGAGCTTGATCCACCCAGCCGCTACGGCGTTGTGTGCCATGAGCTGGCGCATATTCTGCTCGGCCATCTCGGTACAGATGCGGATTATTGGTGGCCAAGTCGTATGAATCTGAACCACAAGACCGTCGAGATTGAAGCCGAAGCAACCGCCTATATTGTGACCAGCCAGAAAGGCCTGAAGGGTTCCAGCGAGAGATATGTATCGCGTCATCTCGGTGAGGGCGCGGTTCCAAATTCTGTCTCCATCGATCTGATCGCAAAGGCTGCCTCACGGATAGAAGATATGGCAAATGGCGTCCTTGAAGAACGGAAGCCGCGAGCGGTAAAGGCAAATCCGAGGAGGCTGTTTTGAGCAAACATCCAGCATCCTTGCTAGAGGCAATAACCGAATCCTTCCGAGCGGCGTTGCGGCCTTCAAGCAATGAGGCGACGCCGGTCGCCTTGTTGTGGACGGACGCAGACGGGCAATGGCTACCTCTATTGTCGTCACTCCGCACAGTACTTCCATCTCTGTACACGCTTGGACGACTTGACCGCGAGACGCGAACGGGACCGGCCATCTGGCTGAAGTGCATTGTGGGACGGACCCTGCCGGAAGCACTGTCTCCCGGGGAAATCCCTGTGCTTTACTTGCCCCATGTGAGCCGCCAGGAACTGCGTGCAGCTGGAGATTGCCCCCCGAAGCTACAACCACTGGTTGAACTGCAGTACCGCGGACGCGTATGGCACCAGTCAAATGGTTCCGACTGGACTGTTCGTGCTTTCCTAATCGCCGAGGCCGGGCTTGGTCTGGATGTAGTCGGAGATCGCCGAACAGAAGAGGCGTTCCTACGTGTCCTTCCATGGCTAGCGGAGTCAGATTTGCAGGCGCTCAAGGGTCGCCGTTTGGACGCCGACGATTTCGACAAGCTCTCTGTAGAGGATCCGGTCCGCGACATGTTGCGGTGGCTGGACAACCCCCAGGGATTTGAGACTGCGGCGAAGGGTAGCCGGTGGGAGTCTTTCCGCGCCCTGAGCAAGTCTGAATTTGGCATCTATCCAGACCAAACGTCCCCGGCAGAAATTGCCGCTCTGCTTCTGCGCTCAGACCCCAAACTGGATCGAATCTGGAGTCGATTCTCTGAGGCTCCGCAGCTATATCTCGGAGTAGCGAAACAGTTGCGGGATCCGATGTCCGTCGGCCAGGGAATGCTTGCGCTCGATCCTTCACGCGACCCGCGAATCAACGAGGCGGAAGAAGGGGACCTGCGCCGCGAACTGGAGAAGGCAGCATCGGTTCCTCACTTGGATGCTTGCCGACGCGTATTGGAACTCGAAACTCGGCACGGGGCGCGTCGCGATTGGCTGTGGGCCAGAACAGGTCAGAGCCCTTGGGCAATGGCACTGCGTCCGCTGGCGCGCCTGGCGAATTCGGCTCAAAAGCCTATCGGCGGGGCAACGCTTGCCATGGCGGCAGCCACGTATGCAGAGAACGGCTGGCCAACCGACGCTGCCGCTATGGAAGCGCTGGCATGTTTTTCTCACTCAGGAGATGCGGTCGTGATGAGCAAAGTCGTACGTGCTCTATACGAGCCATGGCTGGATGCTTCGGCCCGCCACTTCCAACTCCTGATCGCCTCCGATCCTGACGAAGCACGGAAGGCAGTCGGCGTATGCAGATCGGAAAAGGACACCTGCCTTCTGTTTGTCGATGGGTTGCGAATGGATATTGCGGGCCAATTGGCAGCGCGGCTCGAATCCCACGCTTTCCGTGTGACCCTGGCCCACCGACTCGCGCCGCTACCTACAGTGACCGCTACCGCTAAGCCTGCCGCCAGCCCCATTGCATATGACATCAAGGGCGACTCTGGGGAGGATTTCACGCCGCTCATCAAATTGAAGTCTCAATGGAAGCCGCTCATTGCGCCCCTTTTCCGCGATCGATTGGAGAAGGAGGGCCTTGAGGTATTGGATGCGTCGGAATTGCTGATTCCATCAGGGACAAACGCAGGCGGTTGGACGGAGTGCGGCGCTATTGACAGTATGGGCCACAGTCTCCAAGGCGACCTTGTCCACCAGATTGAGACGGAATTGAAGCGAATTGAGGATAGGGTATCTTCGCTGCTCAATTCAGGGTGGCGTCGAGTTCATATCGTCACCGATCATGGTTGGCTACTCCTGCCTGGAGGCCTCCCGAGGATCGATTTGACTAGCTACCTGGTAGAAACCAAGTGGGCCCGGTGTGCAGTCGTGAAGGGACAGCCCGATTTACCGGTCCCGGTTTCAATTTGGTATTGGAATCCCGCCATTCGAATAGCTTCGCCTCCCGGGATCGGGAGTTTCCGCGCTAACGAGACGTACGCCCACGGCGGCATCAGCCCGCAAGAGTGCGTTGTCCCTGACTTATTTGTGGAACGTGGCTTGACCGCTATTTCCGCGACGATCACATCGATCGAATGGCGCAGGATGCGTTGTCGCATTCGCATTGAGACGAACAACCCGAGTGTCCGGGTTGATTTGCGGAAGAATTGGAAGGAACAGACAACCAGCATCGTTGCAGCTCGCAAAGCCCTCGATGCGAACGGCGAAGTCAGCCTGGTGTTAGACGATACTCACGAGGGCGCAGCGGCTTCGGTCGTAGTCGTAGACGTCGACGGCAATGTGATCGCTCATCAGACTACATGCGTAGGAGAAAAGGCATGAACGTGACTATGGACAGTTTGGACCAACTTGGAGCGGCGGCGTTTGACGGATACCTCGTCAGGAAGGACCTCGTTCGCAGGTACTCTCTGCAATACCCGGTGCCCACCTATGTTGTCGAGTTTCTGCTTGGGCGCTATTGCGCTAGTGTCGATGAACAGGAGATTCAGGAAGGGCTGGAAATCGTCGAAAAACAACTCCGCGATCGGACGGTGCGCACGGGCGAAGAGGAGCTATTCAAGGCACGCGCAAAAGAGCAGGGATCAGTCAAGCTCATCGATATCGTGCGGGCCCGGCTAGACACGCGCAACGATTGCTACGTTGCGGAATTGCCAAGCTTGGCGCTCAGGGATGTGCGGATCGACGGAAGCCTGGTTCGGGACAACGAGCGCATGCTTACCGACGGTTTTTACGCAGAAGTCACCCTCTCCTACGATGCGATCGTTGCTCAGGAGAATAGTGGCCGCCCCTTTGCCATCTCGACTCTAAGACCGATCCAGATGTCGAAATCGGATGTGCTCGATATCTATGCCCGTGGAAGGTCGAAGTTCACGACACCTCAATGGATTGAATTTCTGCTTCGATCGATCGGCTTGGAGCCGGCAAGTATGGATGAGCGGGCAAAGCGGGTGGTTCTTCTGCGCATGATTCCGTTTGTCGAACGGAATTACAATCTCGTTGAACTTGGCCCCCGCGGCACCGGCAAGAGCCACCTCTTCCAGCAGATCTCTCCCTACTCCCATCTGATTTCCGGCGGCAAGGCGACTGTCGCCAAGATGTTTGTAAACAACGCATCCGGACAACGCGGCCTCGTCTGTCAGTATGACGTGGTCTGTTTCGACGAGGTTTCCGGTATCTCCTTCGATCAGAAGGACGGTGTGAACATCATGAAGGGCTACATGGCCTCGGGCCAATTCAGCCGTGGTAAAGAAAACATCAGAGCTGACGGCAGTCTGGTCATGGTGGGTAACTTCGACGTGGATGTCGAGCAGCAGCAACGGATCGGGCACCTCTTGACCCCAATGCCCCCAGAGATGCGTAACGATACGGCATTCATGGATCGGCTCCACGCTTTTGCTCCTGGGTGGGACTTCCCAAAACTCAAGGCGGCCGATAACCTGACCGACCATTTTGGATTGGTGAGCGACTTCCTGAGCGAGTGCTGGACGAAGCTTCGTTCAGGGAGCCGCGTAAATTGTCTCCAAGGGCGCGTTTTCCTGGGTGGCGCACTGAGTGGACGTGACACTGAAGCGGTCAACAAAACCGTGAGCGGATTGGTGAAACTTCTGTTTCCGGATCCGGAGACGGCCATTTCCGATCAGGATCTGGAATGGATCGTGCGGCTCGCGCTCGAGAGTCGGCGCAGGGTAAAGGAGCAGCAAAAGCGAGTATTCAAAAGCGAATTCCGCAACACTCATTTCAGTTATACGATGGGCGCCGAAGGTGTGGAGCAGTTCGTGTCTACTCCGGAGTTGCATAGCGACGAAGCGATTGAAAGCGATCCGCTGCCACCGGGACAGGTTTGGGCTGCGAGCACTGGCTCTTCGGAAACCGGTGCGGGACTGTATCGCTTGGAGGTAACAACTGGGCCCGGTAGCGGAGTCAAGATACTGAATCAACCGGCGCAACCTGCATTCAAGGAAAGCGTTCGTGTCGGCGAGCAAAATCTCTATACGAGGGCGAAGGAACTCGTCGGCGACCGCGATCCTCGGGAACATGAATTCTCGATCCAGATGCGGGCGATGGATGCCGACAAAGGAGGCGTCGGACTCGGACTGCCTGTCCTCGTGGCCCTATGCGGAGCGCTCCTGGGAAAGAACACTCGTGGAGGCACAATTCTCGTAGGCGCGCTGAACCTTGGCGGTTCGATCGACATGATTCCCAACGCAGAACGGATCGCAGAACTCGCTATCGAAAAGCAGGCACAGACGCTTCTGATTCCCGTTGCCGCGCGAAAACAACTAAACAACCTGCCGGATGATCTTTGGACTCGAATCAGCATTGAGTTTTACAAGGACGCTGCTGATGCGGTTTTTAAGGCATTGGTAGAGTAGAAAGTGGCGAGCACGAATAATATGGACACAACTCTAGCCGGAGCAATCGTTGCTGCGGGCCAGAGTTAGCCGCCGGCAGACAGATTGTATTCAAAGCATCGGGCGAGTAATGACCTCAACAACTCAAATCTTGCCAGATCTACTTCAACCAGGTCTCCGCGCGGTCATCTGCGGAACTGCAGCCGGCAGGACTTCGGCTCAGTTTGAAGCCTATTATGCCAGATCCAACAACTGCTTTTGGGAAGTGCTCTACAAAGTAGGCCTCACACCGCAGAAACTGAAACCCCAGGAATATCGGGAGCTAACAAGGTTCCGACTAGGGCTCACTGACTTGGCAAAGGCGGCATCTGGTGTGGATTCAGATCTTCACGATGAGGCTTTTGATGTAGCCGCTTTCATTGAGTCCATTGATCGTTGCAACCCGGCGCTGGTCGCATTCAACGGTAAGAAGGCCGCTCGCATTTTCTATGGGATGCCGGCTCGAGCACCATTAGATTATGGGCAAGGTGCAACCGTGCCAAACTTCCCGCGGGTTTTCGTCCTACCCTCTACGTCGGGGAGCGCACGGGCACACTGGGATTTGGAATGCTGGAGAGAATTCGCGCGGCTTGTCGGGGCGGGTTGAACCGTGAAAGGACAACACGCCGGCCATTGCATTCTGCGTCAGGTTCCATATTTCCTAGCGCCCGCGCATGAACCGAGGCTAATGTCTTGGTGTCGGCCCGTTTTATCCAAGATCATTCACGCCAGGTTCACGCTCTCGGACACAACGGCGGTGAGACAAGGAGACCTTCGCGCCTTCGTTACTGTTCTGCAATGAGTGATCGAGTAGATTCTGTTGACTCGAAAAGTGATTCCAGCAAATGCGGGCCATTTCCTTGGAGCTTAGCCACTCGCCAAGCTTTCATTCCCTCTGCCGGATAGGTTCGAACGAGGTCAATGGGAAGGTGTGACGGTTCCGTCGGCGCAAGCCATCGCTCATAGTCCTTCGGCTCGATGATGAGCGGGCAACTGTTGTGGAATGGCTCCAATACTTCATTCGGATCCGTCGTAATGATGCTGAAGCTTTCGACAATGATCTCGTTTTTGTCTTTGTCGTCGCCTTTCCATCTGTCCCAGATCCCTCCGAAGGCGAAGAGGCCATCATCCGCAAGCGAAACTGCCCATGGTTTGCTGAGCTTCCTCTTTTCCTGCTCCTTGGTCAGTGGCTCCCATTCGAAGAAAAAGTTAGCTGGGATGAGGCAACGACGGTGTTTCCATGGCTCTCGCCAGGCACCGCTGCACTCAAGCTTGTCGGAGCGCGCATTGATGGAACTGAAACTTGCCTTTGGTGTCTTAGACCAGTAGCGCACGAGGCCCCACTTCATGAGTGCCAAAACACGTTCGCCAGTGTCGCGATCGAGCCGCACGACTGGCTGAATGCTTTCCGGGGAAATGTTGTAGGACGGCGCGAGGCGGGTGCTGTTTATCTCGTAATACTCGTCATTGAACACATCGGTGTTGTTGGTATGGAACCACTCTGCGATCCGCTGCTTGTCCGCTCTCCGGCCGTAGCGTCCGCACATGAACCGAGGCTACCACCTTACTGTCGGCCCACTCGATCCAAAATCATCCGCGCCAGGTTTACGCTGTCGGAGACCACGGCGGTGAGACGAGGAGAAGGGCGGCTAATATCCGGGTCGCGCGCGAGGCGAACGGCCGCTATGATCGCGGCGGCAATGACCAGTGTCGACTTCATTCGGGTCTGCTCTTGCATTTGCTCCGCCCAGGCCACCCGCTCGCGCGCAATGGCTCGCTTCATCTCGCCCATCAGTGCACCGCGGTTCGCACCGGTTTGGGACCAAGTTTGTACGAGAGATTTCCTTGGAAAATCTCGGATGGAAGGTAGTTTCTCTTCTCTCCGCAGAGCGGGCACTGCGCGGCAATCCACGAATCCGGCATGGTGCCTACCGGGGCCGGGATGTTCTCACCGCACTTCTTGCAGCGGATCGTGAAGTCGCAGGGCCGAGTTTGCGGGAGGTTGAACACGAGTGCCAGTATAGGGGAACAAAAGGCGAAACTACAATGTGGATTTTTCCGGGACTGAACCCAGGCAGATCGTTGAGATGTGTAGAGACGGACGTAATCTCACTCATTTCAGTGGTTTATGGCAAGGAATGTTGATTCGCAGGCGGGGATATGGCACTATAGAGGCCAAAGTGATCGGGCGCTATGCGAATCGCCTCCCCCACCTTTCGCATTGCTACCGGTTTGCTGCTTGCCGTCCTTCTGAGTGTTGTCGGGTACCAAGTTTTCCGGCAGTCGAGTTTCTACGCTCCAGAGGCGCTGCTGAAGCAAGCCGATGAGATGTCGTGGCTCAACAGCTGGATTGAGGCAGAACCTCTTTACCGGCAAGCCGAACAGGAATTCACTCGGAGGCATCAGCTCTCAAAGGCTCTCTACGCGCGTGTCAGCCAGTTGCCGGCGCACAGCGAATCCTCCACTTCGATCCCAAGCCAAATTGCTCTGCTTCGACAGGATCTGGATCTCCCGGAAGCGAAGGATCCCGAAACACGTCTTCGCATCCTGACCATTCTTGGGATGTTCGAAGTGAACTACGACTCTGGAATGGCGCGCCAGACCTGGACGGAAGTAAAGGCACTCGCGGAACGACGGCATCACTACCTGTTGTCTGCGCGCGCGATGGGAGAGCAGGGTGTCGCAGCGTTCCTGCTTGGCGACATCGCAACCGCGAAAAAGAATGTAGTTAGAGCGTGGACAGTCGCCAAAGTCGCCGATCCGGGCGCACACATTCGATACGCGAGCCTGTACGGCGCGGGCCTGGTGGAAATGCATAAGTACCAAGAGGCTCTCGGACCGCTGGACGAAGCGATCAAGGTTGCCGGGAAAACTCGCGGGGCCGCGTACCCGACGATCGCCGTCAACGCAAAGATTGATGCACTGAGCGGCCTCGGAGAAAACAAAGAAGCACTGGCGCTAGCCGCAGAGGAGCTGCGCAGAGTCTCGGTCTACCATCTTGCTGGACATCTTTACGAGCTCTACCAGCAGAGAGCCCGCGTATACGAGCGGATGGGACAATGGGATCAAGCGGTATCCGACTACGCCCTTTCCGCCCAATATGCGAGACAGCTTTCGTATTGGCGCGGCCTGACCCAGGTCGATGGCTTGCTCGCAAAGGCTTATATCCACCAAAAGGAATTGCAGCCGGCGCTGGCCGCCATCAATGAAGCGATCGCGGCAAATGAGAACATCCCCGACGAACTGTACTTCGTGCCGCGGAATCTCGGAATCAAAGCCGAGATCATGGCCCGCCTTGGCAACACAAAGGCATCGAACGAGCTGTATGAGAAGAGCGCGGATCTCTTAGATGCGCTCCTCAGCAAGGTTCCCACGCCGACCGCTGAGCGCCAATTACTGAATGATCTCGGCATCGTCTATGCGGGATACTTTGTTTCCTTAAGCGATCAGGGCCGCACAGAAGACGCCTTCCGAGCAATTGAACGGGCGCGTGGTCGGGTGGAAGCTCAAGGTCTTTCACATCACGAGGTCATTTTGCCGCATGAACCCGACGCCTCCGAACAGAACCTCACCAAGCTCAATATCCAATTGCTGAACACAGACGATTCGGCCTCCAGAGCGCACATTCTTGAAACGATCTACAGTGCTGAACAACAGCTCGGCACGGAGCGATCTTCAAACGATCCGGCGCCAGCGCCCGTCGCACTGCGCGAACTTCAGCGCGACCTGCGGGCATCTGAGCTGCTTGTCGAGTATGTGCTGGATGATCCAGACTCCTACGCGCTCGCCGTGACTCGCAACACGGTCAACCGGTACAGCCTCCCGCCCAGAGACCTGCTGGAGCAGGAAGCGACGCACTATCGCGCCACTCTTAAGCAAAAGAAGACGGACCCTGCTCTTGGGCAACGGCTCTACGACGGACTGCTCGGCGGAATACCGGAATTCAAGGTGAAGCGGGATTTGATCGTGGTGCCAGATGGCACGCTCCACCTTCTGCCATTCTCTGCTTTGGTGAATGCCGGGCAGTACGTTCTGACTTCTCACCTAGTCACAGTCGTACCATCGGGAACCGTGCTGAACATGCTGAGGCATCGATCCGATCAGGTGCTTCGAGAGGACCTTCCGTATGTCGGAGTGGCGGCATGGACATCGAAAGCTCCCCAGACCACGTTCCTCGCGCGCATTAGCCGGGCCATTTCTGGACCCGAACGGCGCGAATTTGTCGCGCTGCCCGAGAGCCAGCACGAGGTTGAGAACATTGCAACCGACCTCCCGAAGCCCAGCACCATTCTTTTGGGCGCAAGAGCGACGGAGACCAACTTCAAGCAGCTTCCGCTGAACCAATACAACGTTATTCACTTGGCTCTTCACGGGTATGTCGATCCCGAGATTTCAGATCGTTCGGCGCTTGTCTTCGCTCCGGAGAATCCGGCAAAGAACGACGGCCTTCTCCAGGTCCGCGAGATCAGAAACCTCCGTCTCAATGCCGACCTTGTAACGCTCTCGGCCTGTGACACCGGCGTAGGGCCAGTGGGCGAGGAGGGCGTGGAGAACATCGTGAATGCATTCGTTGCGGCGGGCGCTCAGAGCGTCGTGTCAACGCTTTGGGAACTTGAAGATCACGCGACCGCCCAACTGATGGCCAACTTCTACGAGCACCTCGGCCGTCACGAGGGAAAGGCAGAGGCACTCAGGCAAGCGCAGCTCGAAATGCTCAAGACGGGCGCGCCACCGTACTACTGGGCCGGTTTCCAACTTGACGGCGAACCGAGCGACAGCCTCTTCAAGAAAGCCGAAACGACAACTTCGTCCAGGAGCATCCGATGATATTGAATCCGGCTGCGAGTTCAGCATCGCCTGTTCAACTTTCACTTCGTGACCGGCACGCAATCCTCGAAAACGTCCTTGCCGCTCTGCGCAAGCGGTTCTATTCGCCTGAAAAGCTGACTGGCGATTGGCAGGCCGCAGTGGAGCGCCACCGGCCTTTGATCGAGAGCGCAGGCACCGCGGACGCATTTGAGAAGGCCATGGGTGATTTGTTGGCGGAACTGCACACCTCCCATTTGGGCTTTTTTCACAGCAGTGCCCGCAGAGCGTCGAGCCGGGCCGCACTCAGCGCAACCTACCTTGAAGACGAGACACTTTATGGAAAACGTTGGATCTTTCAGGATGTCCACGCAGGAGGAGCAGCAGCAATCGCCGGCATTGAACCTGGCGACATCCTTCTCAATGTCGATGGCCGGGAGATTACTCCGCCGGAACATCCCGTATTCGCGATGGGCAAGCAAACAAGTGTGGAATTTGTAGACAGAAGCGACCAGCGACGCACTGTTTCCGTCGAAGTTGCGCGGCCCAAGGGGAAGAAGCTCCACTTCATCGAACCCACGCTCGTCGAGGCGCGGCAACTCGGTGACGGGTTGGGCTACTTGAAGATTGCAATGTTTCCGGGAATGATTGGGGTCGAGGTTGCGAACGAGATCTCCCGCGCCGTCGAGAAGCTGGGTGCGGTCAATAGCCTTATCATCGACCTGCGTGGCAACACCGGCGGAGGGATCGGCGCGCTTCGTGTAATGAGCATGATTACACCAGGCAGGGTCCCGGTTGGATTTGCGCTCGACAGGCGCCGTGTCACAGCTAATCTCGAATCAGAGAAACACAGTTTCCATCGATTCTCACAAATCCCGTCTTCAACCAAGACCTTGTGGCTGCTTGCTTTGCAGTTTGGGCCTGCAATGATGACGAAAAAGCCCATTGTGCTTCAAACCGAGGGGTTGGGCGAGAGACCATTTCACGGGAAGGTCGCTCTCCTGGTGAACCGCCACACCGCAAGCGCCGCGGAAATGATTGTCGCGTTTGCACGAGAGAACCGGCTCGCCACAATCGTAGGAGAGAAAACGGCTGGTCGTCTCCTCTCCGCAACTTCCGTCAAAGTCGGCAATGGATTTCGGTTCGCGATGCCCACAGGAGCGTACTACACATGGAACGGGTTGGTGCTGGAAGGAACGCCGATGGAACCGGACGAACTGATCGAGTTCAATTGGCGCGAACGGCGGGAGCGGGTGGACGGCCAACTTGAACACGTCGTCAAATCGATTCGAGGTCATCACGCAGCACGTGTCAGTTGAGCGCGCAGTTGATATCCCTTGCGGGTCTCATTTCCAGGATTGGCCGTCATTAGAAAACAACACGAGGCGGGAAGAGCTTCATCAATCAATCGGATGCTAGGGTGCTCAGCGGACGCGAGAGAGATTATGCAACAATCGAAAATCCCTCCCGGCGACATCGGCGTTTTTCAGGATTAATTTGCGCGTTCCGCTGGATCCGCGAGAACACATCTAGAGAGTGCGCCTGGTTTTTAGCAAGATGCGAAAATCGCTGCGTGCCCTATCCCGGAGATCTAGCCTCCGACCTGGGACCCTCAGCTGTGAGGCAATCGCACTTGGCGCTTGGAATGATGGGAATCTCCTGCGCGGCGGCACACTCAGCTTCTATGTTGCCGTCTAGCACGCATCGGTCAGCAACGTCTCCGCGTTCCGTAAAAAGGGGATACAATCATTCTCGGCGAACGGCCCTTTGTGGAATGGCGTGGCATGGCAGTGGAACGCGAACCGGTATGGGGAAAGGACACAAGGGGCGGTGTCTGAGAAATCGCTTCTGGCCAGGTCATTTTATGTCCGACACTTCGGAATGAGCTGACGTTCCGGCCCCTCGCGTCGCAACCAATCTGCCGAAAATCAACTCGCAAAAGCCGCGCAGGCGTGTAGAATCGCGGCGTCCGGAAAAGCAAGATGGAAATCTTGGTCAAAGGAGAATTCTGGTGGCACTTCAGGAACCCAAGTTGTACACGCTAAACGAAGTCTTACACGACCGTCTGTTCCAGGTCCCGGCCTACCAGAGAGGCTATAGTTGGACGGCCAAGGAAAGAGGTGCTTTGTTCCAAGACCTACGAAATATTCGCGACCTCCACCGCGATGAGCACTTTATGGCTACTCTGGTTCTTCGTGATACCGGCAAGCAGGTAAAGACCGGGGGAGCGGATCGTCTTCGCATCTACGATGTCGTTGATGGCCAACAGCGGCTCACAACCCTAGTGATAATGCTAAAAGCTATTGAGAAGAACCTGCGCAGCAACGCGCAGGCAATGGAGGCTGGAAAAATCGACGCGATCCTCGTGAAAGAAAAGAAGGAGTTGATCCTGCTTCAGACGAACCATGACGCGCGCGATACACTCGACGCATACCTCCTACAAGGTCATGTTGGCAATCTGGATAAGGCTGCCACCTTGCATCAACGAGAATTGATGTCTGCGTTCCGTGAGTGTGAGAAGTTCGTCGGAGAGTGGGGCAATCCCGTTGCCCTCTTAGACGTGTTGAAGAACAAAATTAAGTTTGTCTTCTTCGTGCTTGAAGACGCCAGAGGTGTCTACACCATCTTCGAGGTCCTAAACAGCAGAGGCCGTGATGTGGACTGGCTTGACAAGATGAAATCCACGTTAATGGGGGTTGCCTTTGAAAAGAAGAAGAAATTGCCAATCGGTGAACTCAATAACGTGGAGCACGAATGGACTGAAATCTACCGTGTTCTCGGCAGGGAGCGCGTCTTAGATGCCGATGTGCTTACGATCGCAGCAAATCTCAGTGCTGATGATCCGCCAGGAAAGGGATTTCAAGAATCGAGTGCGTTGGAATTCTTACGCGATGAAGCTCGTCAAAACAAGCGAACTCCGCTGGAGGTATCAAAATTTCTACGCGACGTCGTTACTGTGCTCGATGAGTTCCTTGAGGACCCTCGTAATCGGGCCGTTTGTCGCGTGAAACAGGCGCGGTTGCTGGCAACGGCTCTCCTGCTTTCTCGCCGCCTCAAGAATGATCCTAATTCGCGGAAGAAAGCCATGAGCGCTTGGGAAAACGCTATGTTTAGGCTGTACGTATTGGCTGACGAAGATTCGCGGACACGCGTAGGTGAGTGTGTTCGTCTCGCCTCGGAAATCCGGAATGGTAATCCTTCGGTCAAGCAGATTATCGATCGGTTTAATATGGTCGCAAATGTCACTCCTGACCAGGTTGCGGAGGTTCTCCGCCACGTCAATGCATATCAGGAGTGGACATCCGAAGAGATAGTTTATTTTTTCTGGAAATACGAAGAACGATTGTCGGCGGACAATGGCGAAGATATTGATGAGGCCACTTGGAAGAAAATCTGGGCGAGCGTATCGAAGGAAAAGTCTGTCGAGCACATCTATCCGCAAAAGGACCCAAATGGCAACTGGAAGGGCAAGGGCCGCCAAAATGTGGCAGCCGACACGTTCGTGCATCGCATCGGAAACTTGCTCGTCCTTCCGCCCGGAATTAACAGCAAGGCAGGAACGAGAGCATTCTCCGAAAAGCGAGTCATTTACAAAACTGTAAGTGGCCTGCATCACGTTAAAGAAGTTATGAAATTACAAGACTGGAACCTTTCGGCGTTGGAGAAGCGGGAGAACAGGCTAATAAAGTTTGCACAGCAGCAGTGGTGGTAGCCGCAGGCAATTACCCATTACTGCCGTTGTGGAGGTTGATCGTGCGACCACAGGTAAGGTTCGATGACTTTTCCTAAAAAGACAGGGTGGGCTTGTCGAATATGCGTCCAGGGCCAACTAGGTGGTCCAGCTCCTGCTCGGCGCACGAATTCAAGAAAAGAGTTGCATGAAACCACCGAGCCTGCACAAGAGTTGGCACTGCGTCGGATGCTGCAAGTGAATTGCTGAAGCGAAATTCGTGCTCCTCGGTCACACAATGAGCCTGTGACCAAACTGATCGGGGCTGATAAGTCGGCATTGCGATTGAAATCTCATGGCCTGGCCTCGGATCATGATCCCACGGGCTCCCTGATGCTAGGGCGTTTGAGGGGACATATTCTGGGTTGCTCGAATATTCTTGGTTCAAATGACAGACCATCTTCTTGTGTGGCAAGAGTGCGAAGGTGTCCAATGATTGCTGAGACGCACACTTTACTGTGACCGTCCAAGAGGTGGGTCGTGACAATTATTGCTGGTTTCAAGTGCCAAGGCGGTGTCGTACTTTGCTCCGATACGCAGGAAACCTCCGAAGGTGCAAAGAGAAATGTCACAAAGCTCCAATGTTTTCAAGGGCCAGTAATAAGCCAAGACGGGCAGGGGATGGTTAATGCAGACCTTGGGCTTGCGATCTGTGGCGCTGGTTACGGTCCGTTTATAGACAAGATTACAAATCAAGCGTGGGACGCTGTCAGGCACGTCTCGGACATTTGGGAAGCATCCGAACGAGTTGAATCAATGATCAAGGAGACGTACCAAGAGTTCGGACAAATTTATCAAACGGGTGCATGTCCTCAAGTCGATCTTATCTATGGAATAACCAAGGGTGGTGCCAGCAGGCTCTTTCAAGCAATCGGTCCAGTGGTCAACGAAACTACGTACGCATCAGATGGAATCGGATCCTACCTCGCGAATTTTTTGACGACGAGGATGCGCGGAGACAGTTGGCTAACTATGCGGCAAACGATCATCTTGGCGGCCTATATTCTGTTTCAAGCGAAGGAGCACGTTGAAGGATGTGGCGGGGAAAGTCACATAGCAGTTCTGCGTGAATCGGAATCAAGCGGGATGGTGGATTTTCGTCTCATCCAACATCTGACCGAATACTTGAAATCCGCTGACCACTATACGGGCGAAATGCTGCTTACAGCCGCAGACTTCTCAATGTCGGATTCCGACGCTTCAGACGGAATATCTAACTCTGTGGACATGCTCAAGTTCCTTAGATCCGAGGAAATCAAGCGATTAGAGGAACACCGTGAATCCGACCGGTCTCTCTTTTTTGGGCTGGGAGGCTTCAAAAGAGAAGAAGACGATCTTGGCCTGCCGATAATGGACAGGCAATCAGGCTCTCAAACATCAGAGAACGAAGCCGGAAACGAAGAAGGGTAATTATGCAGTGGATAAGCGATTTATCCATAGGTGGCACACTAAGGCGCCCGATCCTGCTTGATGACCCTCTTTGCAGCGGAGAGTCTAGCCATACCTAATTTTGGGAACCTATGATGATCCGAACGCTCGTTGGTGCTTGTGGATTCCGAATGCGAAGTACTGTTTGTTGAACTGCAAGCTCCGTAAGGACACTCATGGACTCATTCAAGTATTCCGAAATTCTTCGACGTTTACAAGGGTTCGACGCATGGCTCACCAGCTTGGGGTTAACGCCGCGCCCCGACGATAGGATTCACCAAGCCTTCCAATTTCTTCGCCGTGCCGACGAAGCGAGCCGCCGCGGCCTAGAAACGGGAGAGTACATTGAGATTCAGCCTGGAGACTGGTTTCCGGTAATCGAAGCGCTGGAAGCACATGACATCTTCACTGCGTTTCACGACGATCCATCTTCGGCGGTAGGTGCGGCATTGAAACGGGCTCTGTCCGGACCGCTCCAGCCGATTAATGAGAATCAAAACAACCGAGAAGGCAGAAATATATGGTTTGAACTCTCGCTTGCGGCGGAATGGAGACTCCGCGGAGCTTCAGTTTGCTTGGAAGAGCCGGACCTACGCCTCACACGCGATGGCATTACCATTCTGGTCGCGTGCAAACGACCTGCCACTGCCGAGAGCGTCGAGAACACGCTTCGCGGAGCGATCAGACAGCTTCGGCGCAATCTGGACATCTCACCGTCTGACACTTTCGGAGTGGCTGCTATCTCCCTGAGCAGTGCGTTCAATCCTGGTGACAAGGTTTTCTCGGGAGATATACAGAGCCTGGGGAAGCTTGTCGACAGAGAACTCGACCGGCACAGACCGTTTCTGTCGTCGGTCGGTGATCCGAGAATCTGCTGCGCCTTGTTCCATGTCGCGACACCGGGTGTTGGAGAAAGTGTGGACTTACTACGGGCATCATTCAGTGCTGCTCAGGAGTTGCATCCCTCCATCGGTTCGAAGACCTTCGCTGAGCATGTACGGGCGATGAGAAGTGACCCGAGAAAGCCTTAATGGCATCGTGCTGGGAACAGATCATATATTGAACCGGCTAGGGGAAGGCCGCGGGAACGCGAGTTGGTTACTAGCAATGGGAAGTCGGCCAGCGTCTCCTGAATTGCTCACAGACGAACCTCATTTGCTGCCAACTGGGATTCGCATTCACCGAGTGTTCGAGCCGATTTCCAAGACGTATGCCTGGATTGCTACCGAGTTGGGAATTGAGTGCCGTAGAAGACTATCTACTTGATTTGAAGAGGGTAATAGTAGGACGCCTGATCCTGTTCGTGGGTCGTGGCTAGAAAATACGCTCCTGCCTTGGCCGCCCGCAGGTCCAGTTCAACGGACACTGATTCGTGGTCGCCATTGATCGTCGCCGGCGCGCTTCTCTGGGCCACGACGCCATTTCCGTTCTGATCTTGCGTAACGGCCACGGCGTATTGGCCTGGAGGGCTGAAGCGCGGGAGGATGATCGTAACTCTAACCACTGCAGCCGGCAAAAACACAGATTGCAGTGAGCCTGGCTGGTTGCCTCGGATCGTACCGGCATCCCACAGGTTTACCGCTTCGGATACAACGGCCAAATTCGCCGATGGAAGTTGCCGGTGCATTTCATATCGAGCGACCGTGATGACGACCGCGCAGATCACGGAGCAGAGGACTACAGCGGTTACGAGTGTCAGTTTTCTCTGGCGCGAGCGATTTTCCTGCCGGAAGACAAGCAGCCTGCTCATGCACGTGGGACAGTTCGCCGCGTGGTCGACTCTCGGGTCTAGCAACTCGATCCGCTTGGCCTTTCGAGCCAGATCCCGAATGAAGGTTTCGTCAGGACACGGCCCGACAGGCTTCGTTTCGCCGGCAAGCACGCGCTCCTGATGGCGCTGTACAAGCCATGATTCAATGCGGTCCTCGGCGCGCGAGGGCCTAGACCAACTCAACATTTTGGGGACTCTCCAGGAGGGGAAATACTGCGGAGCACCAATCCCAGTTCCCCAAAGTATGCACGACGCAATGCGCTGTGGTCCATCGCAAGTTTTCCACCGATCTCCCGCCAAGAATATCCGAGCCGGCGGCTATTGAAGATCGATTGTGCCGCTGGGGAAAGGCGCGAAAACAACTCTGCTTCATAGGCTCTGTGTTCTGCCTCCGGATCGCCGACAAGGAGATGCTCCATATCGTACATCGACCCAGACGGCAATTCGCGTTTGCGCTTCGCGGCGAGTTGCCCGGCCCGGCGCCGGATGACGCTCTTGATGCGTGCGGCGAGTTTATTCGGAGGAGGATCGCCATTGCGCACAATATATTTGGACGCATTTTGAACGGCGTGGTCCATCAAATCGACTGCGGCGTCGTGGTCATTGAGGTACGCCCAGGCGCACAGGAAGGCGTATGGCCAGGCTGCGTGAGCAGCGGCCTCCAACTTCTGATCGGAAGCGGGGTGCCCGGTCGAATAGGCCCAACTCCAAGTCAGCTCTTTCCAGTTACGACCTCTTGGCGGCATTCGCGAGTGTGTGCTCGGGGGGAGGATTGACCACCAGTTAACTCGTAGTATAGACGACCGTTTCGACGTTAAGTCCCGAGAGAATTCCGCACGCTTGCCACAAAACTCCTTCTGGGGTGCCTATAGCAGGTAGAGGGCCCTATGCAGAATCCCAGGGGAACCAGAACGAGGTTCCCGGGATCCGACGGCAATGAATGATCCTCAGCGCCACAGAAGCGACGTTCACTCCAGCGGGAGTACTGGCTGTCGCCAGCTGGACGAAACGTCGGCGAAACAAGCGAGGACTCTCCGGTCTGACAGTGCCGCGAACTGAACCACTTTCGGAAACGACCTCCTTGGCTGCCAGAAGATCAACCTCGAGGCGCATATGGCAACTCTCCCCAAATTGCCGGAGCGCTCCCCAGCGTGGAGTGCAGAAGCCATTGCCATGGCTGCTCAAGCCAAGGTGCTGTCTGGATCCAAACTTGAGCAACTTGTCGTCCGCCTACAGCGCCACAGCGGGCGCCCAAAGGAAGCATGCTGGCGGTTCATCATCCAGTACGGAATCAAAGGACAGCAAAACCATCGACGATGGACCGAGACCGAGTTTGAGATCGTTCGCGAGGAACTCGTGAAGCGATCGATCGAAGAAGTAGCGAGGAAGGTCAATCGGACACCCAAGGCGATCCGAAACATGCTCAATAGAAACGACCTCAACTTGCGCGAGATCCGGTGCGACCTGTTTTCAGTGGAGAGCCTTGCAATCGCCCTCCACGTTCGAAAAGCGGAGATCGTCTTCTGGATTGAACAGGGATGGCTCCAGGCATCCATCGCCTGCCGCGGCAAGCGGAGATCATACACAATCACGCCTGAAGCACTGATGAGCCTCTACAAGCAGCATCATGGCGATGTCTTGAAGCGCGGCATTCCGAATCAGGCTCTCTTCGAGGCGTACGTCCAGTACTGCTTTTCTCCGAAACACACGGTTGGAGAACAGCTGCTGGATGTCCGACGTGATAAGCGCGAGCGGGCCGCATATGCAGCAGCCGTCGGAGACGAGACGTCCGGCGATGAAGAGGAGGAGGAAGGCGATGAAGACGACCAAGACGATGATCAACGCTATGGCGTCGCGAGGGCGGAATAGCGTGCCCCCGCAGGAGAAGCAAGGTGCCGCTACGAATGAAGTTTGTCCCCACTGTGGTGCACAATTTACCCCATCTCGGCTATCGCTTCGAGAGATGCTCCTCGCAGCTCTTTGCGGAAGCCTGCTGCTCTCAATCCTCCTGCAGGCGGGCTGGGTGGCGAAACAGTGGATCGACCGGCACGAGGATCGATTCCTCGACCATATGTACTGGCACGAGCCACTCGATCCTTGGAGGTTGTGAAACATTCGGGAGACGAGTGCCCCCAATACGTGGACGGAATGAGACAAGGAGCCCGAGAGTCGATTCTTGCTCGCCGCGTGCTGTGGGCAGCAGACCGTACCCGATGGTGGTGCGTGACCATTGCCGGAATTGCTCAGATCGGGGGTGATGGTTGCGCGGATGGAATGACTTGAAAATGTTAATGGGCTGCGAAACACTAGACTTGAACCACGAACCTTTAGGTCATGCGTTGATCAAGTAACTTATTATCAATGAGTTATTCCGCCCTATTGGTTGAGTTGAAGAGTGCCAAGTAGTTGTAAACAGGTTCAGGGTATTGGTATTTTGGGGTTGGATTTGGGTTGGCGGACAGATGCCGGCAATGTCGGCTGCACTGGATATTTACCGAAGATCTCCTCTCGGTTTCTACTCCCTTGATCTCCGGACCAAGTGGGGACAACGCTGGCACAACGATTTCGTTGGAATATCGTTGGAGTCGTGCTATTCTTTTCGTGGAGGTTTCACCATGTCCACCACGCTTGCCCGCCCTTCCGCCCTGGCCCTTGTTCCGGGACCGACCTGGAGCTCGTTTGAGAAGTTCCGCAAAGGGGGAAATACCACGCTTGAGGAGATCCCCGAGCATGGCGTTGGTACGCTCGTCGGCAAGGGTGTCACTTACCGTGTTCTGCGCGACGCCGATTTCCAGCATCTCGTCGGACTGGCTACGGATGTGCGTCGGCTTCAGCAGGGCCTGAACGTCATTATCCAGGCTGCCAAAGTTGTCGCCAAGCATCCCGATCAGGAACATGTCGAACTGCTGATCCATTCAGCCGCCTTGTTTGCCGGGTCTCCCGTTTTGCCGACGCGCGACGGGCATGACGCGTTTCAACTGACCCAGGAAGAGATTGATTCGCAGGCTTCGGACGGATTCAATCTGGAGAATGCTGCGATCCCGAGGCCCAGGTTCTAAACATGGCATCGTCACTTGGAGAGCTTGAACGGCAGTTGCGGTCGATCTCGCATAGCGAGGATGCGATTCAGGCGGTTCAGGCTTTTTCCAATGGACTGGCTGGCACGAAAGGGCGGCTGGAAGTTTGGAACGCGGTTAACGCGATTGTTCGCAAGCCGATTGACTACTCCGAAACTTCGGCCCTCGGGTTTGACACCCGAGACGACCAATTCTCCGTACTGCAGGGTGACATCGTTCAAAGCGAGGCAGCGTATTTCTATGGGGAACGCATTGCTGGAATGCCCAAATTCGCGGTGCTCAATTCGTCCTGCGATCTGGTGCCTGGTCGGACGGCTCATGCGTCGCTGCTTCGCATTCTTCCCATTCGGAGGGATGAGGAGAGGGCCAAGGAGAAGCTGGGCACACTGCTGAAATTCAGCCGGCGCGATTCCATGTATCTGCCTGCGCTGCCGGACGACACCGAAGATGTCGTGGGCAATGCAATCTCCTTTGAAGGCATTTGTCAGATACGCGCTTCTGATCTGTTTCTCGCCAATCGGGCCGCCTCATTGTCTGTCGTCGGGTGGCGCATCTTCGCTTCCTTCGTCCGAACTGTGATGGCGCGCGCTAACCATCGCGAAGTTGAACTCCGGATGGCACTCGAATAACGGCCGGCCTTGCCGTCGGCAATTGTCATTACTATCGTTTCCCTCGCTGGAATCGAACCGAGGCATAGGGTTTTGCAGAACTCGTAGTTGAAGGGCCAAAGCCCAGTATTCATGCGCACCGCAGAAGCTTGAGGGTGAACCGAATAAGGCGGAATGAGGCGATCTTCGCCTCAGCATAAATATCCAGATTCGCTTCGAAGATCGTGCTGCCGGGCGTGGTGGTTGTGTGAGAGTCGAAGGGTGTTATTCTTCTCCCGATCTCAATGCAAAGGAGATAACCATGACGGCTCGGCGGTTCAGTCTTCTCTTATTTTTCTGCTGCTACACGCTCAATGGGCAGCAGGCGGTAGTCACAGTGCCGGACGAACCGGCAAATCTTGACACAGTTAAGCAAGAGCTGAAGCACTACGAATCGTGCAAAGAATCGAATTGTTATCTGCCTCAATTGGAGCATCAAGCTGATGTGGCGATCGGCTTCCTCAAACAGAGCGTTGCGAATTCTAAGCCCGGAGAGAAGTTGGCAATTGTGCTGGACATTGATGAAACCGCGCTTTCCAACTGGGCTGTCGAGACCCACGATGACTTTGGCTACATCCCCAATGATTCGAACTGGTGTGTAGCGCTTCGGTGTGGAAAGGCAATTGCGGGGACGCTGCGCCTATTTCATGAGGCTGAGAGGGAAAATGTCGCAGTGTTTTTCATTACCGGCCGGCCCGAGAGTCAGCGGGAAGACACAGAGGTCAACTTGAAGGCTGAAGGGTACGACCACTGGGAGACACTTTATTTACGCCCCGTGGATCATCCGAAAGCTGAGACCGTGACTCAGTACAAGTCCGGCGATCGTGGGAAGATCGTGGCAAACGGATATCGGATAGTCTTGAATGTAGGCGATCAGATGAGTGATTTAGCCGGTAATCCGCAAGCAGAACACTCGGTGAAACTGCCGAATCCGTTTTACTTCATACCCTGAAGCCTGTGGTTGCTAACCTTGAGTCGAGGAGAAATCGTCCGTGCCTTTGATTAAGCGGCTTTTTGCCGTTTTCGCCCTGATTGGCCTTTGCGTACCGGCGGGCTACGCGGACGCTTACGATGCCAAACCGCGACTGGTTGTCATCCTCGTGTTCGATCAGTTTCGAGGAGACTATCTGGATCGGTATCGAGCTGAATTCAAGTCGAAGAACGGATGGAACCTGTTTCTGAAGCAAGGGGCGCACTTCACCGATTGCTACTACGACTATGCCAACCTGGTGACGGCGGCCGGCCACGCGACAATCGGTACGGGTGCCTATACAGACGGACATGGTATTCCGCTAAATGAATGGTACGAGGCTGGGCCGGACGGCCAGCCACACCAGGTGAGTTCTGTTGCTGACGATAGATACGTCCTCGTAGGCGCACCGGCAGGAACAAAAGATCTGACGGGTGCCTCGGCACATTGGGAGATGGCTACCACGCTTGGCGATGAACTGGTTCTGGCAACAGGTGGGCAAGCTCGCGTTTATGGCGTTTCAATGAAGGACCGAGCCGCCATCTTGACCAGTGGTCATGCGACCAAGGGAGCTTTTTGGGTTGACCACAACACCGGCGCCTGGGAGACGTCGACCTACTGGATGAAGGAGCTTCCCGCATGGGCAGCCGAATTCAACGCCAGCGAACATGCCGCAGCCGCGCGCAAAGCGAGCGGGGTGGCGAAAGGCAGTTTCTATGAATTGGTGGGACGGTCGGCGGCAAGCGTCAGCTACCAACTCGATTTTGCCGAGGCATTGATCACGGGCGAAAAGCTTGGCCAGAATCCCGCCAACGTCACCGACATGATCACGATTTCCATCTCCTCGACCGATATCAACGGTCACGCATTCGGACCCGATGATCCTTCGCAAAAAGAACTCATTGTTCAATCGGATGCCGCACTCGACGCATTCTTCACCTTCCTGGACAAGACCATCGGTCTGAGAAATGTAATGGTCGCCATGACCGGCGATCACGGCGTCGCAACGACACAGAAGGCTGGCGACGCAGAGGGCATGCCTGTCCTCGATTTCTCGCCGGGCGATTTCACAACCCCGCTTGAACAGAAGCTGGAAGAGAAGTTTCCGCTTAAGACGAAGGGTAAATACGTCTTACAGATGGACAATCCTTACCTCCTCTTGAATCGCGGAGCATTCGAGGCCGCGGGCGTCAGTGAGGAGGAGGCCGAGAATACGACCAAATCAATGGTGGAACAGATCTTCGACGGCTTTGTGTCCAGGACCGGCGATGCAACGGCCGGCAGGCAGAAGGAGCCCCCTGCGCTGACCAACATATACACGACCAAGCAGATGCGAGAGGGCTTGCTTCCGCAGACGCAATATGGCCGCCTTATCGCCCACAGCTACTCACCCTATGTGGGCTGGGCGCTCCATCTGAACTTCGGTCCGTACCAGTTTCCATGGCATGGTTCCGGAACGACGCATTTTTCTGCAAACAGCTATGACCGTCATGTGCCGCTCGAATTCTTTGGGACTGCCTTTGTGCCGGGGACTTACCACGGAGTTGTGGCTCCCGTTGATATTGCGGCGACATTCGCATCTCTTCTTCGAATCAATCGCCCCAGCGCTGCTGTCGGACGTGTCTTAACTGAGGCGATTCGACCTGGAGGAGTGGGCACAACTTCGGTGTCGGATACACAATCAGTGGGAGCGCCGGTCATGCGAGGAGCGAACTAGCCAGTTGCGGATTCGGCAATGGCCTGCGCCTTCGCACCCAGGCAGGTGCAGAGTACCCCAATGACCTGACCCCATTCTTCGTCTGAGTTGGTGTATGAGATCCTCAGAAGAAGCCGGCGCTGGAAAACTGGTCATGCTTGGCCTTTGGGCAGTGCCGGTCATCCTGGTCCTGACCACGGTTGCCCTGGCCCTCACCTTCGCGCTGGTTCGATGACGATTGCGGGGCCTTAATAGCCAAACGGAGCACACGACGCTGACCATCCCCGAAGTCATCGCAGCACCTCACCGTTAAAGGGAGATGCGCTCGCGAGCTGACCTCGAACCAGCATCATTCAACCTTCGCAAGCCCTTGACAGTCTGCCAATTGTTGGTGTCTAGTAGAGGGTTGGTAGTGGTGACGGAGTTCACCCTTAACCGCTGTCCCATCCAATAGGCCGGACAGATGATGACTCCTGACAGGGAACCCTGTTGCGGAGTCATGTCCCGGCCAGATCCCTGATCAAAAAATTCGGAGTTCGCGCTGACCATGCGCGGGGCGAAGGGGTTCGCCTTAACCGCCGTGCCATCCCTGATTTAAGGGGATGGGCGGATGATGACCCCTGACGAGGTTTTCGTCGGGGTGTCTCCTGACCACACGAAAGCCTCGGCAGAAATCTGAGTTCAAGCACGCCTGGGATATGGGCGCCTGTGCGTGGAAAGCTGAGGGTTTGTGAAGATAGTCATTGTTTCAGATATTCATGCAAATCTGGCCGCTCTGGAGGCTCTTCCTGAGCGGAACTTTGACCAACTCTGGTGCATAGGCGACCTGGTGGATTACGGACCGAGGCCTCACGAGGTGGTCCATTGGGTGACGCGCAATGCCGCTATTACGGTCCGCGGCAACCACGACCATGCGGCCGGGTTTTCTGTGGATCCGCAGTGCTCTCAGCCCTACAAGAGACTCGCTTCCGAGACGCTCACCTATACCCTCGAAATCTGCACGAAAGGGGACTTGAAGTTCCTGAGAGAACTGCCTCTCTACCGGGAGGTTCTCGTCAACTCGACGCAATTCTATCTGGTTCATTCAAGTCCGACAGATCCGTTGTTCGGATACTGCCCTGAGCACTCGGATCGTTGGATAGAGGAAGTCAAGGCGATCAATGCCGATGTGCTGATAGTTGGCCACACGCATACGCCCTTCGTCCGGACGATTGGCAAGACAACCATTGTGAATCCAGGCAGCCTTGGCCAACCCAAGACGGGGCGCTCTCTCGCGTGCTACGCGGTCTGGGAGGATGGCCGTGTCTCCCTCAAAGAGTTTGCCTACCCGCTCCAAGAGACGAACAAGCAGATCCGTTCGATGCCGATTTCCGTAGACGATCAGGATGCGTTGATCTCCGTACTCGAGACGGGAGAATTGCCGGCCCATGACATTCCGACCGAGCCAGTTCAGGCTGGAGTTGTATTTCGCATCAAAATTTGAATTCGGAGGGAAAATGCGCAAGTTCGTTCGATCACCCAAAGAAGCCCTATTGGACGCTCTCTTTGAGGGCTACGCGGGGCCCGCCTTTGAAGTTCGGCTATGGGACGGGTTGCGTTGGTTCTCGCTGAGCGGTGAGAAGCCTGTCTGCACAATCGTTATTGAAAGCCCGCAGGCCCTGACGGCGCTTGTCGCAGAGCCAAACGAGATCACCCTGGGAGAGGCGTTTATCTACGGGGACCTGGACGTGGAAGGCGACATTTTCTCGGTCTTCTCAATTGCCGAATACCTTTTCAATCGGCCGCGCCCATTGCGGCAACAAATTCTGGAGAAAGCCTCCGCGGCGCGTTTCGGTCTGGCCCGGTGGTTCAAACACGGATCGCAGCATTCCATGCAAAGAGACCGAGCATCGATCTCTTACCATTACGATCAGCCAGTTGCATTCTTCGAGCCATGGTTGGGCCAAACTCTTGCTTATTCCTGCGCATATTTTCGCTGCGCTGGGGACTCTCTCGATGTCGCCCAGGAACAGAAACTCGACGTGATCTGCCGAAAGCTGCGGTTGCAGTCACGGGAGCGATTTCTGGACATTGGGTGTGGATGGGGCAGCCTAGTGATGCACGCCGCTGGCAAATACCACGTGCATGCTCAGGGTATTACGATCAGTAGAGAACAGGAAGAGGTAGCAAAGCGCCGGATCGCGGAGACCAATTGGGCTCACCGTTGCGCAGTGGAATTGCGTGACTACCGCGAGTCGAGCCAAGTTCGACATACGTTCGACAAGATCGCGAGCGTGGGTATGTTCGAGCACGTAGGCCTTAGGAATCTTCGGCCGTATTTCCGTACCGTGCATGGACTGATGAGACCCGGTGGTGTCTTTCTCAATCACGGGATTACGCGCTCCTGCACCTCCGCAATTCCAGCCGCTTCGTTTATTGACAGATATGTGTTTCCTGACGGTCACCTCGTCACGCTCCCGCAAGTTCTCGAAGCGGCCGAATCCCAAGGCTTTGAAGTGCGTGATGTTGAAAATCTCCGCGAACACTATGCACTCACATTGCGCCGCTGGGTCGATGCCTTGCGGCAAAACTCCGAGACGGTGCTGCAGCATGTGTCAAACGTGACTTACCGCATCTGGTTGCTGTATATGGCCGGTTCGGCGGCGGCCTTTCGCAGAGGGGACATAGCCGTGCACCAAGTTCTGCTCAGCCGGCCAGACCGAGGCCAGACCTACCTTCCGCTGACGCGAGAAGATTGGTATTCCGTGAACACGAGACAGGAGGTTGAGGCGTGTCAAATCCGCAGACAGCATTGTCTAGACAACAGATTGATGGACTAATCACTTCGATCGGTTCGCTCATGGAGGGCGAGCAGGCGGTTGAGATGCTCATCGCTCACGGAAAGATTGCGATTCCCCATCTAGCAACTTTCCTTCTGCAGGGTCCTCCGAGAACTATTTCGCTACCCCGTTGCCGTGCTGTGCGAGCGTTGGGAGAGTTGGGGGCGTACTCTACGCTCATTTCATACTTCAAGGAATACAAGCGACCGCAAGATTCTGCCGTGCTATTTGCGGAGGACGCGGTTCGAAGCGCTGCAGCGCGCGAACTTGCCCGATGCGATTCTGCTGAGGTCTTCCAAGTCCTGTTGGACGCCGGATGGCAGCGCGCCACTGGGGGGTTGGTGCTCGCGCTTGGCACATTTCATCGACCCGAGAGCGTTCCATTGCTGTTCGAGATCCTCGAAGACGATTTGTGCAGAGAAGATGCCATGAACAGCCTGCGGAAGCTCCCCAACGCCGTGCGCCAATTCGGTATTCTTTCCATTCGTGGATTAACCGGCATTACTCTCGATGGCCCATCTGCCGTATGTCGTCTACGCGCGACTCTTCAACTTCTGGCTGAAGTTGGCGTGATCCGGAGTGATTGGCCACATTTGCGCCAATTCTTGCGGGTTCGTGATCACGGAACGGTGATTGCCGCAGCCCAGATCGGCTTCGCGGCCGCGCCCGAAGCCGAATTGCCCGAGATCATATCCGCCTTGGTTGAGATTGCCAGGGCTCCCCGATTTATCTATGAGGAAGACGTTGACCAATTGCTGGATGCGCATTCAGGCATTGCGCACGAGGTCGCCTCTCAAATAGCGAAGCATCGAAAAGACTCTGGGGAAAACCCGAATTGGTCGTCGCCCTCCTGGCGCATCCTGAATCACGTGCTGGGTGGGACTTTGGAAGTCGGACAGCATGGTAGGGCCTGAGAGTTGGGATCAGAGGCGCATTTAAGAGAGATCAACTTTTCCAATAGAGAGAAATGACATTCATGGACCTCAAAGAATACGAGCAAGAGAAATTCGCGATCGCCGACATCGTCCGCTCTGCACAGGCTATCGACACGAAGGATGAAGCCTTGCAAACCGAGTGCCGCGATCTACTCACGCGCCTGGCGGAAGACCGGTTCAATTTGCTGGTGGTTGGTAGATTCAGCCGAGGCAAGTCTACGCTGATGAATGCCATTCTCGGCGGAGATCTCTTGCCGACAGGTATTGTCCCGCTGACCTCCGTGATCACCACGGTTCGGTACGGAAGCCGCAAGCAGGTTGTACTCCATTTCAACGGCCGCAGCTTGAGCCGCGATGTGCCGCTATCGCAACTGGCGGACTACGTGACCCAGCAATCGAATCCCGGAAATGTCAAAGATCTCGCGTATGCCGAAATCGAGTTGCCTGTCGAGATATTGCGCCGAGGGTTCTTCTTTGTGGATAGTCCAGGGCTAGGATCCTCAATTGCAGAAAATACGCAGACCACCGAGCGTTTCCTACCCCAGGCGGATGCGTTCGTTCTGGTAACAAGCTTCGAGAGTCCGCTATCGGAAGAGGAAGACCGCATACTGCACCGGATACGCCAAACGAACAAGAGGCTATTCGTTGTGGTGAATAAGCGGGATACTGTCAGCGCAGAAGACCAAGGGCAAGCTCTCTCGTTTGTTGCGGAACGTCTGGCACGTCTCTCGTTTTCCGAAACTCCGAGCGTTTTTTCTCTCTCCGCAAGGCAAGGCCTCCAGGCAAAGCTGTCAGGGAATAAAGATCATCCGGACGAGAGCGGTCTAGGGCCATTCGAGGCCGAACTGCTTCGGTTTCTCACAGAAGAGCGGGCACAGTCCTTCCTCTCCAATATGTATGGGCGGACCACGACCTTTCTCGCGCAGTTGTTGAGGTCGGAGCGCCAAGCTGCACATGGAGAGGAATTCAACCAGCTCGTGGAAAGATTGCGCACTCTTCGAGAAAGGAGTTTAGGCCCGGAAGGCCAACCAGGGAAGGTTGCTGTCGCTGAAGAAGAAGGCGGCAGCGAGACGGCTACGATTCAGATTGAGAAACGTACCGGGTGCTGGATTTGCGGCGCCGTGCTGGACGCGATCTTTCGGTTTCTGAGCAAGTATCAATACGAACTGACCATCAATCCCGATACGCAGCGGGAACACGCCATGAGAGGCGGATTCTGCCCTCTCCACACATGGCAGTATGAGAACCTCTCGTCGCCCTACGGGGTCTGCACGGCGTACCCGGACCTCGCGCATCGCATTGCAGGTGCACTTGAGCGGCTTGCCTCGAAGGCTTCCGACGCCGGCGACTCTCTTGAAGAACTGAAGGGTTTGGTTGCCAGCGCAAAAACGTGCCGAGTGTGCGAGGTTCGCATTGAGGCAGAAGAGAGAGCCGTCAACAGCGCAGCCACGACTATAAGCGAGGCGTCCGCATCCGGCAAAATGCGTTTGCCGGCCTGCTGTCTTCCTCATCTAGTCTTGGTCGCAGCAACTCTCGGTGCTGGCCAACCCGCTCGGAACCTGCTCCATGCCCACGGACGATTACTGGAGCGAACGGCCGAGGACCTGCAACGCTATGCACTTCGGCACGATGCGCTGCGCCGATACCTGACCAGCGAGGAAGAACGTGGAGCCTCCCAACTGGCGTTGCTCCTACTCGCAGGCCACCGCAGCGTGAATGCTCCATGGTCGGTGGATTCAATTCTTTAGCCGTCACGGCGTCGCGCAATGACTGAAAGTTGGATCTATTCGTGCCGGTATGTTTTGTTTGATATCAGATGAAGGAGAAAGGGAAATGGAGTGAGCGCTACGTGAACCACAGGTCTTACGAAGCTGGAGCGGCGTCGCTTTTGAGTTTGGCAAGTCTCGCCTTGTGATCGAGCTTCCATCGGTCAGGCAGCCAGACGGCTAAATCAGCGTCGGGCGAGAGGGGCAGATTAGTGAGCAGTTGCGTCAAGTAGATCTGCGGATCGATGTCATGCCGCCGACAGGTCGAAGTCAGGCTGGCCAGGATGGCTGCCGTACGGCCGCCACGTGCGTTGCCGACAAAGAGGCTGTTTTTCGATTCAAAATTATGCGCTTCATCTCGCGCTCGGAGACGTTGTTGTCGATTGCGACTGCGCCATCGAAACAGAACGCGTTCAGTTCTGCCCACTGGCCAAGGGCGTAATTGATCGCCTCGGCCATAGGATGCTTGGGCAGCAACTGCTCTTTCCAGGCGAGGAACTTCTCACGCAGCTGGGCCAACACCGGCGCCGACTGCTCTTGGCGCAGGCGGAGCCGCTCCTCGACAGAGGCATCCTTCGCTTGTTTCTCGACCGCGTAGAGAGAGCGCACCATCTCGATCGCTTGGCACGCGATCTCCGGCGCGGTTTTCTCCGCATCGATAATCTTCCTGCGCAGATGGGCCCAACATCCGGCGCGCACGATGCCGTTGCCGGCCACCACGCCGTTGTAGCCGCCGTAGCCGTCGGCAAGCAGAACCTGGTTGTAATTCTTGAGGAAGTACTTCGGTCCGTCGCGGCCGCGGCTCAGCGTGAAGTCGAAGATGTTGTAGGGATGCGCCTCATCGCCGACATACACCCACATGCGTGCGTTGGCGCATTTCTCCTTGCTCAGCATGGGCATGATGGTGTCGTCGGTGGCCACCACGTGCGAGGCCCGCACCTGGTTCGCCATCAGTTCATAGAGCGGCTCGACGAAATCGCCCACGTCGCCGCACCAGACCGACTGCGTGGCTCGCGAGATCTCAAATCCCTGCCGTGCGAAGATGTCTTCCAATCGATAAAGTGGAGCGTACTCTGCGAACTTGGTGGTGACGATGTAGGCCAGCAGCCCCGGTCCGGCCAGTCCCTTGTCGATCGCCGTCTCCGGCTTGGCCGCGGTCTCGATGCATGGGTTGTCGCCATTCGTTTCGCACGCTGGGCAGGCATATTTCTTGCGCACATGATGGATGCGCTCGAAGCGTCCAGGAATATGCTCGATCTGCCAGCTCTCTTCCTGGCCGATCTCCTTGCGCTCGACGCCGCAGCAAGGACAGGGCAGTTGCTCCTCGCTCAGCTCGTAGACATGCGTCGTGACCGGCAGGTTTTCGAAGTTCGCCAGATGCCTGCGGCCCTTGCGCCGACCAACGCGCCGCAGTTCTTCGTCCGGCTCCGTATGCGGCGGAATATCACCCGGGTCGACCGGCTTCTGATCCAGCGCTTCGGCGAAACCGAGCAGCATCTGCGCCAGGTCACCTGTCGTCTGCAGCCGGTCGGCGCGAGGGCCGTAATACCACTTCTTGTAGCGATCCAGTTCTACCCGCAAACGCAGGTTCTCGATGTGCAGATCATCGGCGCGGTGTTTCTCAGCATCGTGCTCCAGCAGCAACGAACGCACTATCGCCTTCAGTGCTTCGCTGTCGTCGGGTAACTCCACTAACTTGTCTGTGGGAGGCACATAGTATGGACGTGTAAGTCGCAATCGAAGTTACTTACACCGCGACCTTTTCCTCATTATCTTGCTTGGTTCGTGCTCCCCGCTCGTAGCGCGGCACGCGCTTCAGCTTCGTCATATCGATCCCGTCCAGGATCATCGCCAGTTCGCTGGCTCGCAACTCCACCGATCGCGCTCCATCCTTCACGCGCGGCAACTTGAACACCCCGGACTCCAATCGCTTGTACCACAGAACAAATCCATCGCGGTCCCAAGTCAAAATCTTCAACCTGTCACCGCGGCGCGAACGGAAAATGAACAGGCTGTCGCTGAGAGGATCCTGGCCAATGATAGCTCTCACCCGTTCCGCCAAACGGTCGAACCCACAACGCATGTCGGTCGCTTCCACCGCCAGCCAGATCCGCGTTCCCTGCGTGCGGTCCAGTGCCCGCAAACTCGGTAGACCGATCATGCTTCGGCTTCCAACACCGAAATTAACGCGCGAAGATGATGCGCATCGAATCCGGGCTCAACCAAAAGGCTCCGACCTCGGCCGAGCCGCACTTCAATGGCTCCGCTGTGCACTACCGTTGCTGGCCGCTTCGTCTCCGCAGCTGGTGCCACTTCCACTGCCACAAACTGCGCCGCCGCTTCCCGCAATCTCTTCTTCCACGCGAAGAACTGGCCGCTCCTCAGACCCCGCTCGCTGCAAAATGCCGCTACGCTATGCCCGCTCTGGTTCTGCTCCGCAACCAGCGCCCGCCACTTAGTCCACGCTTCCGATTTCCGTTGCCTCATCCCTCAAGAGTGCAGCGTTGCGCGCCACTGCACAAGATGGGGTTCAGATAGCGCTCACGAAATGGAGCATCTCCGAGTTCGTTTAGCTTCAAATTGGAGGATTCTCGTTTTGTGGGTAGCGGTTCTCCTACCGGTCGTTTGGGGAATTTACTACACCATAGAGGATTCACTGCACATGATGGCTCACTGACGGCGGCCCATTCGGTAGTCGAGATAAAGGATGTGAGCTTTGATCTGATCGCCAACTCTGTACTGTGGTAAGTGTGCCATTTTCAGCATCTGAAGGATGGCACCTGGATTCCCATCACTCCACTCGACGAGAGACGGAAGGATCGAATCCAGGTTGGACGCCCACAGCTTGATTCTCTCGGCGTCTCGCATGGCAAATTCCAATGCAACCTTTTGCGGCAGGTTTTCCAACTCGATGCGCTCCGATTTGAGGGCGCACAATGGGCGCAGAGCACCGATATCTTCCATATGCGGCGATCGCGACGCAAAGATGATAGGTGTGCGGCCATAGTAGTTCAAGTCCTTGATCATGCCGGTGACAACGCGGGACGGAGCGTCGAGGTGGTCGAGCACCATCAGAAAAGCCCGGGTATCAAGAGCCCGGTTCACAATGCCCTTTAATGAAGATGATGATAGATCGCTGATATTTCCTGGAACTCTGATTCTTTCGTCAACTGAATGCAACGCATCGAGCAACGCGAGAAGGAATTCGCGTGGCGATTTCATCTGCGCTACGTAGAGCGCCAGTGGTTGGCCATCGACGAACGTCCGCAATAGGCGCGATTTCCCTACACCCTCCGGCCCATATACCAGCATGGACTTTCGTATCTTCGCCTGGTTCCGAAGCCGGCCCAGCTCTTCTTCGCGCTCGACACAACTCAGATACTCAAGTGTCGGCTCGCTTTGGGCAGACGATAACGGCATCGCGGCTGAACCTCTCATTGGAAGAAGCTAGCTTCCATTGCCTTGCAAGTATCGCTGGTGGCTTGTCCGAATGGTCTCCTGTGCTGTTTCCCTGTCCTTCCAGCCCAGAACCTTGGTTCGCTTGCCCTCCAAGTCCTTATAGACCGAGAAGAAATGTTCGACTTCGAGCAAAACATGCGGAGGTACTTCCGTGTAGCTCTCGACCCCCTTAAATCGCGGATTGCCGGTGGCATACGCCAGAACCTTCTCATCCGACACACCCTGATCCAGCATTTCAAACAGGCCGATTGGCCGCGCAAAGTACACGCAGCCTGGGAACGTAGGAGTTTCTCCGAGGATCAGGATATCGAGCGGATCGCCGTCTTCGGCCAGGGTTTGAGGGATGAAGCCGTAATCTCCCGGATAATGGACCGGCGAATGCAGGTTTCGATCCAGCCGAAAGACGTGCAAGGTCTTGTCGTATTCATATTTGTTGACGCCGTCGAGTGGGATCTCAACGACTGCGGAGACGATTTCGGGAACTTGTTCGCCAATGGGGAGATCGAGATAGCTGTCCATTATGCCTCTTGTTGGACAGTGGCGTAGAGGCAAAAGAAAAGACCCCTACGTCACCGTAGGAGTCATCAGCCGTTTCCGTTTCGGAGGGCGCTTGAAGGCGGATTCCTTCGCCAAGTCAACTTGTACCATATGCAACCGCAGTCCCGCAAGCCACCGTTCTCCGCAGCAAAGGCCAGATGATACTTCGACTCGCTGTCACGAACTCAAGGCCAAAGGAACGCCGATCGCAGCTGATCGAGATTCGGGTCCCACTGCGAATGCCCGCATCCAATTGAAACGAGATCACACGGAAGGTTGCTGCAGTTAGGAGCAAAGAGGCACACACAGAAAATGCAAATGGAATCGGAAAACTCGGAACTCTGGCTTATTCGTCACGGGGAAACCGAATGGAGCTCGTCAGGGGCGCACACGAGCCGAACTGACGTTCCCCTTACCGAGAGAGGCAAGGACTCCGCAAGGGCAATCGGAGACTGGCTGGAAGAGAAGGATTTCTCGCTCGTTCTAACAAGTTCGCGCCAACGGGCACGGGAGACCTGCCGTATTGCCGGGTATTCGGCGGCCGCCCAGGTAGACGACAACATAGCCGAATGGGACTACGGCGAATATGAAGGGCGCACCACGCCGGACATCCGCAACGAGCAGCCGGGATGGTCGGTTTGGAAGACGGCCCCGCCAGGAGGTGAAACGCTTGAAGAAATCGCGGGGAGAGCCCAAACGGTGATTGTCCGGGCGCTTTCCGTGGGCGGCCCCGTTGCCTTGTTTTCCCACGCGCATTTCCTTCGGATACTGGCAGCAACTTGGCTTGGGCTGCCTCCCGAAGCGGGTCGTCTATACTTTCTGGACACCGGATCGGTAAGCATCCTCAGTTTCGAACGCGAGACGCGCGTGATTCAGATGTGGAATCGCACTTTTGAACTCCGATAGTCATGCGAAACAATACTCGGTCAGCGTTAATCGGCCAGCACGCGGCCGCGTGAGGCAACCGATATCTCCCGACTCAAACGCCCCTCAGATCGAGGATCAACCTCCGCGGCAACTGGTTTCGAGCGTACTCAAAGGAGTCAAGAATGAACGGCAGTCCATTTGGAAGAATTCTAGTAGGAGTCAATGGCACTTCTGAATCGGAACGTGCGACCGCAGTCGCCATCTCCCTCGCAAAGAGCCTTGAGGCCCATCTCATCGTATTCGGTGTGATTGCTCCGCTGAGTTCTGAAACGCAGGCTGAAGGAGTCGGTCTTGATGAGGCATCGCAAGCGCGTGCAGACCTCGAAGCACAGGTGCAGGCGACCGGTGCTAAGGCAGTTGAGCTCGGAATCGATGTAATCACAGAGATTGTCGAAGGCGATCCCGAAAAGGAGATCGAGCACAAAATCGAGGAGGCTGCGGTGGACCTGGTCGTAGTCGGGCACAGGGACATTAGCCGCATCCGGCATTGGCTCGAAGGGTCCACTTCCGAGGGCTTGATCCGCAACTCTCGAACTTCTATCCTGATCGTACACGACGATCATCCTCAGTGATTGCGTCTGGATATCTGGCGATGGAATCCGCCATCAACTGCCTCCTGTTTGTGGGCTAATGACTCCTACCAAATCAAGCTGCGAGGAGCATGTCGATGAATCCGACAGAAGGAGATATCCTGCAAAAGATGGCGCCGGGCAGCGGTGGCAAACGCAGGACCGCGCTCAAATTCGTGCTCATGATCGGCGTAGTCAGCTTCTTTGCCGACTTCACCTATGAGGGATCAAGGTCAATCACAGGCCCATTCCTCCAGACGCTTGGAGCAACGGGTGCAATCGTCGGAATCGTGGCCGGTCTTGGCGAATTGCTCGGATATGGACTGCGGTTCGTCTCCGGACGCATAAGCGAGCGGACCCGAGAATTCTGGCCAATCACTTTTTTCGGATACATCGTCCAGATGGCGGCAGTGCCGATGCTTGCTTTTGCCAGAAACTGGCAGATGGCCGCGCTTCTCATTCTGATGGAGAGAATCGGAAAGGCTATACGGAATCCTCCCCGCGATGTGATGTTGTCGCACGCGGCAAAGGAGATGGGCTTCGGATGGGGATTTGGAATTCATGAGGCACTCGACCAATCTGGAGCCTTGGTTGGTCCGTTGCTTGTGGCGTTCATTCTTGCCCATCGCGGATATTACAAATTGGCATTTGGCACGCTCCTTGTCCCCGCCATCATGACCGTGCTGCTGCTCTCGGTCGCGAGACTCCTCTATCCGCGCCCCGAAGACCTGGAGACGAGCCCCAAATCTTTGCAGGGGGCTCGTCTGCCTCGGTCGTTTTGGATATATCTCATTGCAGCTGCGCTGGTGGCCGCAGGCTTCGCTGACTTCCAGCTGATTTCCTTCCATTTTCAGCAAGCCGGAATCGTGAAGACGATCTGGATTCCAATCTTCTACTCGGTCGCCATGGCCGTTAGCGGCATAGGGTCTCTTGTCTTTGGCAGGCTGTTTGACCGCTTCGGTATCTCCGTCCTTATCCCTCTTACACTGCTTTCCGCATGTTTCGCTCCGCTGGTTTTTCTCGGCGGGTTTTGGATGGCGCTTTTCGGCGCTGCGCTGTGGGGGCTGGGAATGGGAGTGCAAGAATCCATCATTCCAGCCGCCGTCGCGACTATCGTGCCGGCGGACCGACGGCCTTCTGCATATGGATTGTTTACAGGCGCGTATGGCATCTCTTGGTTTCTGGGAAGCGCGATCATGGGCATTTTGTACGATCATTCGATTGCTGCCGTGATCGCTTTCTGCTGCATCGTTGAACTCGCCGCCATTCCGCTCTTATTCAAACTGAGGAGGAAGACGGCTTTCGCTGCATAGACAGGAATAGACAATGCTTTTCCAGATTCAATGCTGCGCTTGACGTTTGCTGTTGCGCGAAGCGAGACAGAGAGAGTTGACTCTTATCTCGAGTTTTCATATTATTGCCACAGGTGATGGAATCCACCTTGAACCGCCTTCCGAAATGGAACGGCTAATGACTCCTGCATCCTGGCAGGAGTTTTTTCTGCTCATACGAAAACAGAAGTCAGACATTCAGGCGTTCATTTCCTGAACGCCCGTGAGAGCACTATCCGTTTGGCCCGTTTACCGTTCTTTGAAAGCTAGGTTTTTTTCTCCCTCAACGAGGTCAACTGGGATTGTGCCGAAACGTTTCCATTCGGCTCGTCCCTCAATCTACAGCGCAGAATTATGGCGAAGGAGAAGCATGTCTCGTTCACTGAACTCCGTCCTTGTGCGTGAGCGTCCCAATGCGTTTGCCGAAAATTTAACGGAGCATTTCCAAACGGCTCGCCGCGTTTTTCTGGTTGCGGCGCCCTTCGGCATCATAGTGGGCGCGGCAACAGCCGCCTATGACTACGCAGTCAATGAACTATTATGGAAGACCTTTACCATTCATTGTTCCCCAGCCGTTCTCTGCCTCATGCCCATTGTCGCAATGGTCTTGACGGGTGTGCTCCTGAGTCTCTTTCGCGTGAAATCGTCCTCGATGGCCGATGAGGTGGTCCGCGCCTATCACCGGCCCGATCAGCAGATCGACTACAAATCCGCAGTGCCGAAACTGGCCGCTTCCGTGGCAACGATGGGTTTTGGCGCGAGTGCCGGTATGGAGGGCGCGAGCAAGTGGCTGGGCGCAACAATCACATCTTACTTGCAAGGGAAAATCAATAGCAATCCACGACTCAAGCTACTCCATGGCAAGGCCGAGACAACGCTGATCATCGGCGCCGCAGCTGGCATTGCAGCTATCTTTCGCGCGCCTCTCACGGGCGCAATCATGGGGATTGAGTCGCCCTACAAGAACGATCTTGCCCACGATGCCCTGATTCCAGGACTGGTAGCTGCTGCCACGAGCTTCGCAACCTTCAGTTTCCTTCGTCCAGCCACGCCTTACTTTCCCATCAACTTTGTCTACCACCTCAATATTCGCGATCTGTTCCTGTGTTTGCCTGTCGGTGTTTTGGGCGGACTCGCATCGCATCTCTTTCTCGCGCTGTTATCCAAAACCAAGAAGCGCTATAACGGCTGGACCGCGCCACGCATTCTGAAGAATCTGGTCGGCGGAGTGTTGCTCAGCCTCATCGCATTCCTCACGCTCTATCTGATCCATTCTCCGGCCACTCTGCAGGCTGGGCTTCCGGTGGCGAATGCACTGCTCAACGGCAAATACATCCTCTGGGCCTGCCTGTTTCTCTTTGCCGCAAAGCTCCTGGCAACGGTGATCACCTTCGGCATGGGCGGAGTTGGCGGCTTGTTTGTTCCTTCTGCGACCATTGGCGCGGCATTAGGTGCAATCTGCGATGCCACGATGCATCCCAGCCATCCGGGTCTCTTCACCTTGATTGGAATCGCTGCATTCACCGGAGCGAGTTACAACAGTCTATTGTTCGCCGCTGTTTTCATTGCGGAAGCCACCGGAAGTCCGGCATTGGTTGTCCCCGGTCTGATTGCATCTTCGATGGCATTCCTGGTTGCAGCTGGCATTTCCAACTCGGAATCCCAACGCGCCCACCGCAATACCGACGAAAGCAAACTTGCGACGATGGCCTGCGGAGAATGGATGTGCCGCCGCATTGTAGTGGCGTCGCCTAACGAGTCGTTGGCTCACTTTCATGATCGCGCCGTCATGGAGCATACCTTTGAGGAACTCCCGGTTGTTGCCAAAAATGGGACATATCTCGGCATGGCGGCCACAAAATCATTACGCATGATCTCTCGCGAGAAATGGGATTCTACGCCCATCACAGCGATCAGGGATAACCGTGCCCGAACCGTTTGTTCCTATCATTCGATGAGCGTCGTTGAGCAGGAGATGGCGCATGGGGCGCACGACTATATTCCCGTCGTCGATCCAGCGACGGATCGTCTTATCGGGATTCTTTCGGCAAAAGATGTTTTACGCGCACGGGTCCATGCCAACGAGTTGATGCAGACGACGCGCATCTATGAATTCAAACCAGGATTGCACGCCATTTCAAACGCCAAGGAGGGGTAATGGAAAAGCATTTCAGTTCAATATCGGCACTTCGCATTTATCTTCGTCGCGGAGACGTAAAGAAAAGTCAACGGTGGTGGCAAAGGCTGGTCGAGACGCCTCTTTCCACTCACCTTGTTCAGGCGGCGATGCAGACCGGAATCGCTCATGCCGCGGTCAATTTGTCTCAGATTGGCTATACTCGCGATGCCAGCAAGGTCAGCTACGACAATGGAGAGACTCCGGTCAATACCCTACCGGTATGCGTTGAGCTTTTGGCGCCCAAGCGCTTGCTTGAGCAGTTCATCCGAGAGCAGGCGAAGCACCTGAAAAATACTACTCTGGTTCTCGTCGATGGCGTGCATATAGCCGACTTGTTTCTTCAGGAAGTGGAGGAATCAATCGACAAGCATCGGCATTCGGTCGAGTACATCCGCGGCGCGGATGGTAAGACTGAACTTGAGGTAGAGCACGTGGATGCTGATGAGGATGACGAGACGGCAACAGAAGAGCCTCTTTACACTGAGCCGGAAGTGCAGGAAGAAAGGCGGAATGCTTTAGCCTGATCGGGCCGATACATGGAAACGGAGCGGTTATCGCTTCGACCACCCAGATCAGAAATCCGGCAGGAGCAGACTTGTGCATGCTCCTGCTGAGTTTTGTTGGATTGGGCTTGCCGGTTAGCTCTTGGCTGTTGAAGCCCTGAGCGGTCGATTTTGGGATGTTGTCTTGCCCATTGCGAGACAACGACATTTCCCGGCGGTCTTTGCAGATTGGGCGTGGTTGACATCGCTAAACCTCGCCAATAGACTTTACACAAAGCATCAGGAGTGACTCAGCGAGCAGTTGAGTCCGGCAACCGGTTCTGGAGACATAACGGTGCCTGGGCGAAAGCCCGATGTGCGGAATGGATTTTCCGAATAGAGTCTCCACCCAATGGGGGCGTCCATCTATGACGCTTTTGGGTACTCCTGATGCATGCCACAGTAAAAGGAGCGTGCATCCATGGCTAGCATCGTTGCGGGGACCAAGGTAGCTTCGGTCCCGTCTACCCCCAAAACCTCGACATATATCTTCACCTCCGAGTCGGTATCCGAAGGGCACCCCGATAAGGTGTGCGATTACATTGCGGATTCGATTCTGGATGCGTACATCGAACAGGATCCTAAGTCGCGGGTCGCGTGTGAGGTCTTGTGCAAGGAGAACAATGTGGTTCTCGGCGGCGAAATCACCTCAGAGGCGAGTGTCGATCATGAGGCTGTAGCTCGTGACGCAATCCGCCGTATAGGCTACACAGAATCTGCCGTTCCGTTCCATGCAGACGGAGTGCGGGTGCTGCAGATCATTACCAAGCAGTCCGACGATATTGCCCAGGGCGTGGACGTCGACAGCAACGAAAATCATGAGCAGGGTGCAGGCGACCAAGGGATTATGTTCGGCTACGCCTGCGACGAAACGCCCGAACTTATGCCGTTGCCAATCCTCCTGGCTCACCAACTAACCAAAGGGCTCGCAGAAGATCGAAAGTCCGGCAAATATCCCTGGATCCGGCCGGACGCCAAATCCCAGGTATCAGTGCTCTATGAAGGCAATTCCGCCGTCGCGGTGACGGACGTTTTGGTTTCTACACAACACAGCTCCGAAGCGAAGCGAGGGGACATTGCCAACTACGTACGGAACGAACTTGCGCCCCGCGTTCTGGGCAAGTGGTCTACAAACGACGTACAGTTTACTGTCAATCCCACTGGCAGTTTCGTGCTCGGAGGGCCGTCGGCAGATTGTGGCGTGACTGGAAGAAAGATCATTGCGGACACCTATGGCGGCGCGGCACGTCACGGAGGCGGCGCGTTTAGCGGCAAGGATCCAACGAAGGTGGATCGCAGCGCTGCCTATTTCTGCCGTTACATCGCCAGGCAAATTGTCAAGCAGGGCCTAGCAGCAGTCGCCGAGATTCAGGTGGCTTATGCCATCGGTGTCGCCAAGCCAGTTTCGTTGAAGGTAGAGACATTTGGTACCGGCGATAGCCGCGAGGCGATGGAATTTGCATGCGCATTTGATTTTCGCCCTGCGGCCATTATTGAGCGGTTGGACCTGCTCCGCCCCATCTATAGGCAGACAACAAACTACGGGCACTTTGGCAAGAAGGAGTTGCCCTGGGAAAACTGACTGAACGGGGCGGTAGCGATGCGCCGTCCCGCGATCTCACTTGCTCTACTTGGTGCATCCCGGCTTTGAATCGTTTGCATCGGGTATGCACCGCACTTTTCGTAGAGCATGCGGAGGCGTTGATGACACGCGTGAGCAGAGTACAGTTCAGGGGTGACACTCAACTTCGTTACCGGGCCTATGCGCGCGATCACGGCATGACATCGGAGGAGATTCGCGCACATGACAGGATGTGTTGCCCATCAGCGCTCTTGCTGCCATATATGTCTTGGCTGAGCCGCAAGTGGTTCGAATGGGGCCAGCTCAATCCAGGCCGCACAGTTCACGGCGCAAAGGAGCACGTGGACTTTGACCGATGGCTCGACCGACTTACTCCAGGGCTAAATGCAGTCACTTGCGAGTGTCATCTCAACTTGGACTATCGGCGTTGCAACCGGTGAGTTGGCTTCGAATTGATTCCGTTCTTCTGTTCCGTCCGGTTGTCCGCTGCACCAATTACCTGCTCGCCGGTCGCGTAATATGCTTCAGCAAGGTCGGGGAAACGGGGAAGCCAGTGCGTGATGTTCACCAAGTGGCTCTTTTCGAGCGCGGAACGCAGTCGTGGATTCTTGAGACCACGGCGCAGGATTGCCCGAATTACCTTGTCCTCGTCGCCCATCTCAAAGCAGCACTTGAAGGCGCCTTCATTGGCAATACGATCGCGCAGAATGGTTGCGATGGCATAACGCACTCGATACGTGCACGCCGCGGGATCGTAAACCTTCTGAAGGTACATATAAGCCTCGGAATCCGCAGTTTGCGCCGATCTTCCGTTGGTCAGAATCCCTCAACACGAAGGACGCCGAGCACGTTTCCGGCCGGGTCACAGGTGGTTAACTGGTGCCAGTTTTCTCCCAGTTCGCACAGGCAATAGACCAGCATCGGATGATGAAAGTTGTGAGTGATTCGGCGCTTCTCGGGCTCCTCCGTGATGAGGGCCGATTCCCAAGCAAACCTTCTTTGGAGCGGAGTTCCGCTCTAAAGCCTTTAACAGTTCACGAGGCGGAAAGCGGCCCGAACGAGTGTTAGGAATCGAGAGCGGAATGAGAATTCCTGGAGTAGACGGAGATGTTGCTAGCATGCAGACTCCTCTGCCTCTGGGGCTATGAGGAGTCATCATCCGAACATCGCTTTCAATGCCGGCGGTTGGGGTGGACTTCATCACCCTTCAATTGATCCCAGTCTATACTTTCTGCGTCCTAGACGAGAGGGGGCACGTGCTCTTTTGAAAACTCCGCATACTCACTTCAAACGCGGTACGCCATTACGCATCATCCTCCGGGATGGTCAGCAGATCTACGACCGTTACGACGAACACGGCTCCGGTCATATCATTCTGCGTGAATATGAAAAACTTCATCTGAGATTGGTAAAGGCAGTCACAATCTGGAAAGGCGGACAGACTGCTTAGGAATGGCAATGAAGCTCTCTTGGATAAATGGTGGAGGGTGAGTGGCGACGTGGAGCGGGCGCAAGTTTGACGCCGATCTTCGGACTCAGAGTTGATGACTAGAGGACGTGACTGGCAGCATCTTCACCTGAACGATGGCGGAGTTGAACATGCCTCTTGCTATCCGAGCTGAGCGGGCCGCGACGATATAGGTCTACTCAACTTGGGGAGTGTGATGGCTTGAGATCGGATGAAGAGACCTATGCGCATTTGAATCGGTCCATGCCGATTCAATAAAATGAGATGCGTTTGGTGAACCCCAAGGAGGCAGATCCGTGACGAAGCGACACTCTCTCATTTTGAGCATACTTTGCGCGGTTGTTTCTCTGACGACTGCCGCACAATCTTCTCCGAAAAACGGCGGCATTCTCGCCTCCAATGAGCAAGTCGCAAATCTAGGCACTCTAAAGCTCCAACTCCAACGCTATTATGCATGTACCTGTACGTGCGGATGTTACTCCAAGGATCTTGACCACCAGGCACAACTCGCAATCGATTTTCTTGCGCGCCGCGTTGCCCGGCGAAGCCATGAGGAGAAACTTGCGGTGGTGCTCGACATCGACGAAACCGCTCTGTCCAATTACAAGGAGATGGCAGATGCCGATTACGGCTACAACTCCAAAGCGTTCGACGCCTAGGAAGATGCAGCTCAGGACACGGCGATCCCAGGCACACTGCGTCTTTACCGCGAAGCACAGCGTCAGGGCGTTAGCGTCTTCTTCATCACTGGAAGGAGCGAGGCGCATCGTGCCGCAACAGAGCAAAATCTAAAGAGTCAGGGCTACGCGGACTGGCAGCGGCTCATTCTGCGATCCCCGGCACAATCCGCGGAATCCACAATCGCCTTCAAATCCAGAGCGCGCCAAGCCATTGTCGACGCCGGATATCGCATCGTGCTTAATGTGGGCGATCAGTTCAGCGACCTGAAAGGAATACCGAGGGCGGAACTCTCTGTAAAGCTTCCGAATCCCTTTTACTACATCCCGTAACAGGCCTCTTCCCAAGCCACTGATTTAGAAGGGTCTCAACGATTCGCCGTGTGATACACTATGGCTTCAGGCGAGGGAATCCGCCTTTAAACGCTCTCCGAAATGGAGCGGCTGATGATTCCTACCGACCCGGTAGGAATCTGTATACCCTACCAAGACATGAATTGACCTGAGGGGATAAGAAGTGCTGTCTCGTGGCTGTGCATTGCTGCCTTGTTTTGGGTAGTGCGCACACTCGATGCACTCTGATTCCAAAGTCATGAGTATCGGCAAATTACATGTGATTCGTCACTGCCGGCGGAGTTTCAGTTGGTCAGGGATTGGCAAAGCCAGGCCCTTCAACCCATGGATAAAGGAATCAATGCGAGATCTCGGTTTATCGATTCTGTGGTATCTCGTTCGGGTGCTTGCGACCCTTGCATACTTCTTCCCGACGATCGCCGCCTCTCGCTATCGGCATCCGAGGCAACTCAAGATTCTGTATTTGAACCTCCTCCTAGGATGGACGGTCGTGGGTTGGGCAATTGCGTTGCAGTGGGCTTTGCAGGCTTCCAAGCGTCCGGGTTCCGTGGAGCGTTCATGAAAAGAGTTCCCAATGCAGAAGGTTTCACGCTCCGCACTGATGCTACGAGGTAAGCCTCAGGTTTGTGTGAGGATGTTCCGCCAATGTTTGCAGATGACAGAGGTCCAGTAACGGTGAAGCATCATGACCTTTCACAGCATATTGTTTGAAGGATCTGACGGCAGTGGAGGAGGAGCGCCGAGCGAGGCGCCTTCCTTTTTCGCCGACCTGAATCTGGACCAGTTCATCGAAAGCCTTACGGCCGACTGGAAGGAATACGATTTAACGCCATTGTATTACGGACAATTGACAGATTTGGACGCGATTGCATATCGGCAAGATGTCATGCAGGATCTCGCGAATCTGCGAGTCATGCAGGCCGTCGAATCGTTCTCCGGACAGATGCGGACTATGCGCGAGAGGCTTGATCAGGGCAAGAAGTTCTATTACAAGCACGCCAGTCAGCGATGCTTCTTAAGCGCCATCGAAATCTATTGCGGAGCTGTTGAGCGGCTGACACTGGACCTTTGTGAGAATCGAGTCGAGTCGCGAGGCTTACTCGCATTCCGCGATTGTCTTGTCGGATATGTCTCATCCCTTCCTTTCCGCAATCTCGTGACAGAGATGGAAAAGCTAAAGGCCGACCTCTCCGCAATCAGATACTGCTTGCTACTGAAGGGCGACGCAGTCACGGTTCGCAATCCCGGCGCGGAAGGTGACTACAGCGCCTCGGTCGAAGAGACGTTTAAAAAGTTCAGACGCACCGATGAGAAGAACTATTGGGTTAGCTTGCGGGCGATGGAGGGCGTCAACCATATCCAGGAGCAGATACTGGATGGAGTGGCCACGCTGCATCCCGCGACGTTTGAGGCTCTCGATACATTCTTTACCTCCCACCAGATGTATCTCGATGAGATGATCGCGCTGTTCGACCGGGAGATTCAGTTCTACGTCGCATTTCTCGCTTACATAGAGAAGCTGCGTGGCGCAGGGCTGAGCTTCTGCCGCCCGCAGCTTGTGCAAGCGACCAAGGAAGTCGTTGGCCGCGATGCTTTCGACATCGTTCTGGCAAAAAAGCTCATCGATGAGAAAGCTGCAGTCGTCTGTAATGATTTCTTTCTTACTGGCACAGAGAGGATCTTCGTGGTATCCGGCCCGAATCACGGGGGCAAGACGACATTCGCTCGGATGTATGGCCAGATGCATTACCTAGCCAGCCTCGGTCTGCTAGTCCCGGGCCGGGAAGCCACGCTGTTTCTCTTCGACCGGCTTTTCACGCATTTTGAGCGGGAAGAGGACATCTCCAATCTCCGCGGGAAACTACAAGATGATCTAATACGAATCCGGAAGATTCTCGATGAGGCAACACCCAATAGCGTCATCATCATGAACGAAATATTCTCATCGACGACGCTGCAAGACGCAATCTACCTTAGCAGGCAGATTGTGGCGCAGCTCTCCGCGCTGGATCTACTAGGCGTATGCGTCACGTTTCTTGATGAGTTGGCTTCGTTCGACAAAAAGACAGTCAGTCTCGTTAGCACAGTCGATCCCGACAATCCTGCAGTCCGAACATTCAAGCTGGAACGGAAGCCGGCCGACGGATTGGCATATGCTCTTGCGATCGCGCAGAAGCATCGTGTCACGTACGAATTGTTAAAGGAGCGTATCAAAGCATGAAGGCGCTACTAACGCATCGCGATCGTGATTTCGACCCCCAACAGGGACTGCCATGGAACGAGTCTGTTCTAACACAGGATCTCGAACTGAACACTCTGCTCCAAACGATGGCTGCGGGCGACAAGTTTCTGTTCGACGTTGCACGAGCTGCGGTGCTCTCCGGATTCCAGAACGATGTCGATACTGTTCTTTACCGACAGGAGGTAGTAAAGGATTGCTTATCCAATCCGGAGTTGGCCAGGAGACTCTACGACCTGACGGTGGAGGCGACTGACAACACAAAGCGAATGTGGTGGGATTTGTCCAGTCACTACCCCGAGTCTGTCCTATTCGGAGCTGTCTCTCTGCTCGATTTGCTTCTGGATATGCTCCGTAAGTTGAGGAAAATCGCCGAAGACGCAGACGGCCGCGTGCATTCGGAAGCCTTCACTACGCTCATGGCCATGCTCAAGAGTGAACTCGGCGACGAGTATCTGGCCACGATTGAGCAGTATCTGACGGAATTGAAGTTTCGAGACGGTACCCTCCTGAGCGCATCACTCGGCGAGAACAACGAAGGTACGAATTACATGTTGAGCAAACCTCCCAAGAGAGAATCCAGTTGGCTCAAGCGTGTGTTGGCCAAAGCGCCCCCTGGCTACACCTTCCGATTGGACCCGCGCGACGAGAACGGGGCGCGGATCGTGTCTGGCATCAGGCACCGCGGAATTAGCCGGGTTGCAATCACCCTTGCACAGTCTGCGGACCACGTGGTGAGCTTCTTCAAGATGTTGAGGACGGAGTTAGCGTTTTATATAGGGTGCTTGAACCTCCACTACAAATTGGCGGCCAAAGGAGAACCGGTATGTTTCCCCGTGCCGGCGGAGACTAGCGAGCGCAAGCATCGCTTTAGCGGGTTGTACGACGTGTGCCTGACGCTCCACATGGAGGGCAGACTGGTGGGTAACGCGGCTGACGCCGATGGCAAGAGCCTCACAATCGTCACCGGTGCCAATCAGGGTGGAAAGTCAAGCTTCCTGCGCAGCATCGGTCTGGCGCAAATGATGATGCAATGCGGCATGTTCGTTGGAGCTGAATCTTTCCAGGCCGAACTTTGCCCAGCGTTGTTTACCCAGTACAAGCGGGAAGAGGACGCTACGATGAAGAGCGGTAAGCTCGATGAAGAGCTCGCCAGAATGAGCGCCATCGCCGACCACATTACACCGAACTCAATGCTGCTACTGAACGAATCGTTTGCCGCGACGAACGAGCGCGAAGGGTCGGAGATCGCCACCCAAATAGTCCGGGCGCTGCTCGAAAAGCGCGTCAAGATACTCTTCGTCACGCATCTTTATGATTTTGCACGCGGCTTCTATGACAACAATGACGAAGCCGCTTTTTTCTTGCGTGCCGAACGAAAGGATGACGGTACTCGCACCTTCAAGTTGCTCGAAGGTGAGCCATTGGAGACCAGTTATGGCAAGGACTTGTACCGTCAGATTTTTGGCGAGGCCAGGGAGTTTCAGGTTAGAGAATCCATTGACAGGAGTTCGGTCAGTGCAGACTAGGCGAATTTACCCGACCGCCCATATCGGCCGAGAACCCGTCTGGTGGCGGATCGGTGTGGGAGCGCATTGCAGTTCACCTGACCCCGAACAGGGTTTCTGGCGGAATCAGGTCGAAAACGACATTCGTCTTTTCGAATGCTGGAGTGGCCACGAGAGGGCAAACGGAAATTTGTTCTCTCGTGAGTGTGATGGGTGCGGGAATTCCTGGTCAATACGTAGCCCGTTGATCGTAATCTCACTCGGTGGGGCTAAGTAACGAATTCAAGAGACGACTAACTTTGGGACGTTCGAGGGGAGACAATGACCGAAGAAATCAGCAGCAAACCATCGCGATCCAATTCACTCTATGAACGCCCAAGCGAATCTGCGCCACCGGCCAGTGCTGCAACAGACAATGCAACAGAGACCCTGCATGGGCCACTGGCCCACAGATTCATTTCCTTCGACGAGCCAGCGAATAAGGTCGTCACCTCAACTGTGCATTCGGCCAGCCCCGCATCTACACACCTTCGCATAGCGGTCTCGGCTATGACTGATATTGGCTGCGTACGCGCTAACAACGAAGATTCCTACGGCTACGACGAATCTCTGGGCATCTTTGTCGTCTGCGATGGTATGGGAGGGGTGACGAGCGGCGAAGTCGCCAGTTCCCGTGCGGTGATGGCCATAATGAACAGTTTTACCGACTCTGCTTCCTCGGATATTCCTGTCAGTACTCGGCTTCTGGACGCCATCAGCGCCGCAAATCTGGATGTTTGGGAGAATGGACAGGTCCCGGAGAATAAGGGAATGGGAACCACGGCCGTCGTTGCAGCGCTCGACGGCGACAAACTCATCCTCGGCAACGTTGGCGACAGTCGGGCATATAGTGTCCAGGGTGCCAATTGTTCGCAACTCACAGTCGATCATTCCCTGATCAGTGAACTCATCCGCAATGGCACACTGACCCTCGACAGCGCCCAAAAAGCAGATATCCCGGGCATGCGTTCCGTGGTTACCCGAGCAGTCGGTGTTGCACCTGAAGTTCAGCCCGACTTCTTCTCAGTCGACTTCAGGCCTGGTAGCGCAGTTCTTTTGGCTACAGACGGCCTCACACTCTACGTGCGCCAAGGCGAAATAGGCGCCATTCTCGCCTCCTCGCCCTTTGAATCCGCCTGTGCCGACCTGATCGCTCTCGCGAAGCAGCGTGGAGGTCAGGACAACATCACCTGCGTCTTGCTTCGCGCTCTGCCGGCATGATTTTCGAACTCTCAGCAGCCAGGCGCCCGAATCAAACGATCGATAGCACCGCCTTTGCGCGTGACGCCGACTGCGCCTGATGTTGAACTTGCGATTTCGCGGTGCGTTATGCCTTTATGGCTTCACCAGGTCGGCATACATGTCTGTCCGCCTACGACGACATCATGCTTCTCAGACTCTTCTTAGCAGCGACAGCGAGAAATCGATTTGTGCTCCCGCTGATTGCACGCAGCAAGAAATCCGAACGCCGATCCTTCAATTGTCCCAGGGCTTCCACGGCCGCCTTCTGCACGAAGAGATCCGGGTCATGTTCCGCCATGTGCATCAAGCCGGGGACTGCCGCTCGAACGGTGTTCTCGCCAATGAGCCAACAAATGCGAACTCTGGCTTCCGGCAAGGGGTGTTCGAGTGCGGCAACAAGTTTTTCTTCGTAGGAGCGAGGGTCCGCGCCCTGGTCGGTTCCACAGTTCGGACATTGGACAATGCTTGCATCAAGTTCAGTCCAACAATGTGTACAGAAGGCAATCACGGAATCACTCCGGGGCGGAAATGGCTGTAAATTTGAAAGGTCGGCCGGTGTTTGCCCTCAACACTTAGTCTTAGCGCCGAATTCCCACAGGCCACACTTCGACACCTGAACAGGATTAGACCAGTGCAGAGACATCCCGTTCTAATCCGTTGAGCCGTTCAATAGCCGACTGTACGGCAGGGGTTCCCTCTTCTTTTACCTTCCGTGCCCGGTCAAGTGCCTGTTCCGCAATGCGGCTGATTTCGTGCAGCAGCTTGCGAATCTCGGCTTCTAAGCGCCCGCGGCTATCCTGAATGCGATTGAGAACATCGTTCTGCACGCGTGCGCTGTTAATTTCCAAAAGATGCCGGAGAAACTCTCGGGCCTCGTTCGTGATTACTTTGCGTGCGCCAACAAGCGGTAAAAAAACGTCAGCGAGCCAGCGCAGCGGCGATGGAGGCTGCGCAGTTCCGATGAAGTCCTCGAAGATGAAGCTGGAACGCACGCGGAAGCCCTTCTCCGGATCGAGCGCATGGGGCATCCTTGTCAGTTCGCTGAGACCTGCACCAGCGAGCTTTTTCAAGAAGTTATTTCCCATCTCTACAAATCGAGCGGCCACGGCTCGATATTGGCATTCGCCCTCCTCCTGCTCCGGTTTGAGCCAGGGCATAACCTCGCGGCGGGAGATCTCTTGGGCGAGGTGCATCACCCTGCGCCGGTAGCGCGGGCCGAAGCCGAGGAGTAAGGACGGTAACGCCTGACCGAATTCTGTTTCCGATTCTGCCCACGCAGATTGGAAGAACCGCTTGTGCCTTTCACCGAAGAGATCCGAAATTCGGTGCAGCTCCGCCATGAACAAGTAATCCAGTTCGTGCATGGAGCGCTCAGCTTCGCTGATGGTTTCCCTCATCAGATCTATGCGCCGTTCGGATTCTTCCACTGGTCGGAGAAGCGCGTCTCGGTCCTCGCTGATAATGGCCAGCAGTTGTTCACTTAAGCGCTGTAGGCCCCGGTCGCATGCGGTGCGAACGAGACTTCTACCCGAGTCTTCAACCAGGTGATACAAGCTGCCCAGCAGTTTTTCCCAATCCCGCAAAGGACCGCGGTTGTCCATCCGCTCGGCGGCACTCACCTCAAAGACCTCACCCATCGGGCGACGCAGCCGCTTTTCCAGAATCTCGCGCGTGAACTTAACCGCTGCCGCACGCTCCGGATCGGTGGTGCGGTCGGCTTTGTTGATAACCAGGATTAAGTCCTGAACTTGCCTGCCAACTTCTTCCACCAGTGCCAACTCCTCGCCCGCAATGGGCGGATCCGCTCCGACCACAACCAATGCTGCATCAATGTGAGGAATGAACGCCTGCGTAGTCGCCGTGTTTCCGGTGAAGACCGAGCCCAAGCCCGGCGTATCCACAAAGCACATCCCAGAGGACAACAAAGGGCTGGGCACGAATACTTCAGCGCCGTCTACGACCTTCTTGTTTTCGGGGTTTAGCTCTTCGGTCACGTATTCCTTCAAGTCGGTCATCGCAACGTCCCGCCAGACCCCGTCTCGCATGCGAACGCGCGCGTGAGGTTCGTCGCCAAACCGAATCACAGTAGGCACCGCCGTGACCGGAACAAACCCGGTTGGAACAACCTCGTGGCCGACTAGAGCGTTGAGCAGGGTAGATTTGCCTCGTTTAAACTGGCCGACACAAGCTACATAGAAACGTCCTTCGGAGACCCGCGCTGCGAGTTCACGCGCTTCCTCGGCGACGGGCTCAGCCCCAAGTTCCTGAGCCAGATCGGAAAGTCGCAACAGATGGAAGGCGCCTGCCAGATTGAAGCGATTCTTCTCCGACTTTTCCGATAGAAACTTGGGCGATGCGGACAATTCTTCTGTCTGGTTAGGTTCAGTTGGGGCAGAAAGAACGTCAATGGTACCCGAAATATCCTTGCGATCCATCTGTGCGGATTCATCTTCGTGGGACCTTTGGTCCGTCATGCTATCGCCTTCACTTTCGCTGGCAACGATTGGAGTAACTCACGGTGCTTTCACCGACCGGAGTCGTACCTGAGCTGACTAGGCACACGCAGTCCCTCAGATCAACCTATTGGGACACGCCATTTCTGAGTCGTCGTAGAACTCTTCGAATACCGTATGACCTCAACCGAAGACATTGCGATCAGCCCTTCCTCGACCATCGCATCGAGGTGAGGAATCAACTTGTTGATGTGATCCTCGACGTCTATGATGCTCAGCATGATTGGCGCATCTTTGGAAAGCTTCCAATGACTGGGATGGCGAATCCTGGTACTTGCTCCGTAACCTTCGATGCCTCGGTACACAATGGCGCCGGCAATTCCCAATTCCAAGCATTTGGCGATGATGGCCTCGTGCAGTGGCTTGCCTTGCCACTTGTCGCCCTCACCGAAGTGGATGCGCAACATGCGAGCTTGAAATGTTTCTTTCATGGCTAAGCCTCCGCTTATGCTGATGAGTTTCCCGTTTCCGACGGCTTCTCTGAAGTCTCCGTGTCCAGTGCGCGGTAGGAGTACTTGATGATGTCCGCATTCGACAACACGACCAATCCTTCTTCAACCATTTGTTCCACAATCGGGAGAAAGGATTGCAACTTCTCTTCCGTATCGATGGCCGAGAGCATGATCGAGGCATCTTGGGACAGGTGCAGCGGCTGGTCCTTGTGAACGCGTCTATTTGCGCCATAGCCGAGAATGCCTCGATACACAGTGACGCCGGCAATGTCGTTGGCCCGCATTGCTTCGACAAGCGCGGTGTGAAGAGGCTTGTCTTTCCAACGGTCTGCTTCGCCGATGTAAATTCGCATCATCTTTGCTTTGCCCTCGATCTTCAGGTGAGCAGGAGGGGCCGACTTCTTTGTCCTTGAGATCTGGGCCGGTTTTGCAACGGTGGTCTCCTGAATCTCGATCATTCCAGTTCCGGCCAGTTCCTCGAGCTTTCCGAGGAGTTCGGTGACCTTTTCGCGGGATTCGATAAATTCAATCTTGAGCGGTAGGTGATCCGAAATCTCGACGAAGCTAGCGGAATGCATGTGATGGTCGGCGCCAAACCCGGCCACCCCTTTAAGCACGGTTGCGCCGGAGACGCCCCGATAGAAAAGGAAGTCGAGAATACTCGAATACGTTGGGACGCCATGATGCGTCGATCCCTCGCTCAGATAGATGGAAACCTTCACAGCTTTTCCGGCACTCAACATATGTCCTCCATTAAGAATGTAGTCCCCGTTGCGAAACAAGGAACTCGGCGGCGCGTCCCAGTGAACCCCAGCCTAGTCGGTCTGCCTCTGGTGTATCGCGCAGAGTTTCCAGCTCTTGTGTCAACTGCCGGCGACAGTTGTCGATGATCCCGTCAATGCGGGCAGCAATCACAGGTTGGACGTGGCGCCGAAGCTTTAGCCCGTGCGGGATGCACAGCACCGGAGCCCCCCGCAACCAATCGGACACGTCTGTCCGATGGATGCAGCTGACGAATTCGCGAATCCGCCGGTCTTCTTCCGCAGTAACTTCCTTGCAAATGTCACAGGCGGCCGCATTGCTGGCGATTGGAGCCGGATCGTCTACGAGATGAATGAATACCTCAGCAGCAGTCAAGGCGTTCTGTACTGCCGCTAGTCCCCAAGTGTGAAAATTGCACAAATGGTGAATATCATGTTCGGAATGATGTTGAAGGCGCGCCGCTTGATACTCCTTCAAAAAGCGGCAGAATGGGCATCCTGATTCCTGAAGCACTTCCAGGATCGATTGATAGAAGACAAGTTGCTTTTGTGTTCTCATCAGATAATCTCCGCAATCACTGAGCCGCCCCACACGGCAGCAAGCCCAAGAATGAGACTGCTGATCGCATAGAGGGCAGCAAGTAAGAAAGCGCCGGTTCGAATCGTGGAAAGGGTCTCCCACTCGTAGGTCGAAAATGTGCTGTAGGCGCCAATAAAGCCAACTGGCACCAGGAACCTCCAGGCGGGAGTTAGGTCCGCCCGTTTGGCCAGGAGAGTGAGCGAGAAGCCGATGATCATACAGGCCGTGATATTGATGACAAATGTGCCGTATGGGAACTTTGTTCCCATACGACCGGCAATCGTCGTGCCCACCCAGTATCTGGCCATGGAACCGAGTGCACCGCCGAATGCGATAAGAAGGTATCTCTGCAAACCTATGCCTCCCTTTCGATGGTTTCCGTTGCGTCAGGGGTCTCATTTGCATTCCAGTTCCGCAGCAGCGCCAGGTCTTTTTCGAGTTGAGGTGCGTCGATCGCGCCATCGGAAGTTCCCGAGATCCTTTGGAGCTGAACTCGATAGGCATCAGCATAGGAACCCACCAAGAGCACTATCTTGCTGACAAACTGGTTGCTCCACTGAGACAACGCATCACCGTAAAGGTGAAGCTCCTGTTTCACAAGTGGCCCAATGCTCTCCTGCAGCGCTTTTCTGATCCGGGAGCGCACAAAGCCAGTTCCGAGGAACATCCAGTGGCTCATATTGATGGGTTCGGGGAGTAACGCCAACTCAAAGCGCGGCATGTCGCGCAAGAGGCTTTCCACCTCCTCCGGCGCAGGGACATCGGTGCGCCCCATCTCCTGCGCCACTGTTTGCAGCGTGGAAATTGCACGCTGGCTTACGCTGCGCACGGTCTCGATATGACGTTGCACGGCCTTCCAAACAGCATCATGGAGCCACTCCGAGAGTTGGAGCGATGTGACACGAGGATTGGAATTGATTTGCATCCATCGAAGTGTGCTGTCCGCCGTCTCGTTCAGAACCCTCTCCGGCGTCTCGGCAAGTTCAAAAAAGGCGTGGCTGAGTACGGTGCCTTGTTCTCCGATTTCTCCGGTCACAAGGCGCAATTGCTCCTCGAGATTATGCACATCGTGCGGGATTTCCTTTCCCCTGCGCTTTGTCTGGTCGATAGTCGTCTCCAGGGCCGCGATCATTGAGCTACGCAGGGCTCCGATTTTTCTCGCAACAGAGGCATTCCTAAGATTTCGTGCCTGATCGAATCGGGGAAGCAACTCCCGTTCAAAGAAATGATCGAGCAGGATGGCGTGGTTGGGCAGAGAGCTAACGGGGTGCACATTCATCCCAAGGCCCAATTCGGCTTGCAATTGTTCCTGGATATAGGCAGTCACCCGATGGAGATCCCCTTCCGCCAGCAGGTCAGCCTTGCTGAGCAGAACGATAGCCGGGATTCCGCCTTCGTAGAGCAGACGCAGAGTCCCAATGTCTTCTTCATTCAAGGCCGTGCCTGCATCAATCAGAAGCAGCGCAAGGTCACACGACGGAAGATAAGCAAGGGTTTCCGCAGCACCCCGTCTGGCCAGGGAACCAAGTCCCGGCGTATCCACGAGAACGATGCCCTTTTTGAGGCGGGGTGACGGGACTTCAACGACCGCACGCACCACATTCCGCAGATTGCCGGGATTTCCTTGTTCGGATACCAGCTTGGCAAGCTCTTCGAGGGTGACGGTCTCTTCTCTCCCGTGGCCAAATGCCACGTCAGCGCGCAGGGTTGCTCCATAGCGCAATTTCGTAGGTACGGCAGTAATGGGGTTGATGCCTACCGGAAGAACATCTGTGCTCAGGAGTGCATTCAAGAGTGAGGATTTTCCACTGCTGACCCGGCCGAAGAGAGCCACTTCCAGGTTGTTGTCCTCCAGGCGGGACGCAAGCGAATCGATGCGCGACCGGAATTCCACCAACCCGTGACGAGTGATGAGTTGCTCGATCAACCGCAAAAGCGCCACGTCGTATCCGGTCTCTTCCAGCTTCTTTAGGCGCGACTCCAAATTGGTGCCCAACTCCTGGCGTAGATATCGTTCCATGCTTCCAGCCAGAGAGCGAAGCTCATGGACTACTCCATTGAGCTCGTTCACCGCATCCTCTGGCACGGGGCCGCACCCGCGCATGTAACTGGGCCTGAGTTCCTCGATCGCGATGTCGATAAACGTAAGGTCAACTTTGATCGAACGCGTGACAGGGATTTCCGGCGGTTCCGGCTTCATGTGCTGCCAGTCCAAGGCTCGCAGCAGTTGAGACCGAAGTCGGCGAATATGGTCTTCAATCACGCGCGCTTGTGCAGGAGTGATGTCGACGACGTAACGGGGAAACGGGGACAGCGATGCTGCGGAATGGAGAACTTGTTCAATCTCGCTCAACATCTAGTCGATGTATTGGCAGGTGATGATCAGGCGTCGTTGCTGGGTTTCGTTCAGTTCCCCAGGGTGTCGCGCTTTTACGATTTCTAGTCCTGTTTGGGGCATGACTCCTCCAAGTATTATCTGCTTCGAGGAGTCATCTGCCCAGTTGAGCGGTTTTCAGGTGGACTCCAACACCCCTATTAGTTTGCTATGCCTTTACCGGCTTCTGCCAGCGGTCATAGATCTTGGCTCCCGCATAACGAGCCTTTGTTCCAAGTTCGTGTTCGATTTCCAGAAAGCGGTTGTACTTAGCGATGCGCTCGCCGCGGCTGGTCGAGCCTGTCTTGATCTGGCCCATGCCAGCAGCCACCGCAAGGTCCGCGATGCTTGTATCGTCCGTTTCTCCGGACCGGTGGGAGATGACCGCGCCATACCCGTTCTGACGAGCAATCTCAATGCATTCGAGCGTTTCCGTCACCGTACCGATTTGATTCAGCTTGATGAGAATGGCATTGGCGATGCCGTCTTTAATGCCCTGGCGAAAAATTGCGGGATTGGTGACAAAGTTGTCATCGCCGATCAACTGGAGCCGACCTCCAAGGGCTTTGGTCAAATGCTGCCAGCCGGTGTGGTCATCTTCTGCAACACCATCTTCTAGTGCCCATATCTCGGAATACCGATCAAGCAAGTTCTTCCAGAAGTCGACCATCTGCGCAGGCGACTTTCTGCTCTTGTCCGACTTCTCGAAGACATAGGTGCCGTCTTCGAAAAACTCGCTGGTGGCGGGGTCTAGTACGAGGATCACGTCCTTGCCCGGCTTGTAGCCGGCTTTGTGAATAGCTTCCAGAATGAGTTCGATGGGCTCCTCGTTCGACTTCAGTTGCGGCGCAAATCCGCCTTCATCGCCGACCCCCGTGTTGTAGCCCTTCTTGTGCAGTACGGCCTTCAGCGCGTGAAATGTCTCAGCCGCCGACCGCAAGCCTTCACTGTAGCTAGGCGCGCCCACCGGCGAAATCATGAACTCTTGAAAGTCCACGTTGCTGTCCGCGTGGCTTCCACCGTTGAGCACGTTGAACCACGGCGCCGGAATCAGATTGGCCTTTTCGCCTCCCAGGCTCGCATACAGTGGCAAATCCTGGTCTGCGGCAGCGGCCCGCGCAACCGCGAGAGAAACGCCGAGAATCGCGTTGGCTCCGAGACGCGCCTTGTTCGGTGTCCCGTCGAGATCGCAAAGCTTCTTGTCCAATGCTTTCTGATCGTTGGCATCGAATCCATGAACGGCCTTTTGAATCTCACCGTTTACATGGTTTCGTGCATTCAGTACGCCCTTGCCTCCGTACCGTGCTTTGTCGCCATCGCGGAGTTCGACAGCTTCACGCTTGCCGGTTGATGCGCCGGAAGGCACTTTCGCTGTCGCCTTCACTCCGTTCGACAGGGTTGCTGTAACTGCCAATGTTGGATTCCCGCGGGAATCGAGGATTTCGAGGGCTTCAAGTCTTGCAATCTCAGACATGATGATTACGCTTTCCCGGCCAATTGGCCGTTAGGTGTGAGGACTTCGACGAGGTGCTGGTGAGCGGTATCGAAGGCAAGCATCGGCAGAATGATCAATCGAGCGCCTTGCCGTTTGCTTGGATTCGTGTTCTGCATAGCTTGACCTCCCAATCAATGAACAACCATTACTGGACAATGTGCGTACTTGAGAATGCAATCCGAGTTCGAGCCCAATATCCATCGGTGGAAGATGGTGTGCTTTCGTTTGCCCATGACAATGAGACTGGCCTGGATGGTTTCCGCCCGATGGATGATCTGTTCTGCCGGATGGCCCACGGCATTTTCCGTTTCGAGGTCAATGTACTTCCACTTGGCACGCTCTCGGATCGGGACGAAACTGCTCTCGTAGCGCTCGCGCCCATCTTCGAGGACCGCGTTGAACTCCGGATTTTCGGCGGGTTTCGGCGGACGGATCACAGCGACCACGAACAGCTTGGCTTTCATGTCCGCCGCCATCGACAGGGCAACGTCGATGGCGTGCTCCGCAGGAGCTGACGCATCGAAAGCAACAAGTATCCTTTGAAATCCAACAAAAACTGGGCTTCCCATGACTACGATCTATCTCCTCCCTTCAGCGCCGGACCGCAGCGCTAACTGTGCGGATTTCTTGCCGACTGATGCTTTGGCAAGAAGACGCGGTAGGAGGGAAAAGTTCGAAATCAGACACGGAACCGCAGCTCTCGTAGTAGCCTTGTCTAAGGCAATTTCGGGGAGCGCGGTCGAGACCGTGAACCGAATCGGCAGCAGCCTCACGGCCGATGCCATCCCCGGCCAGGGTGCGGACAAAGCACAAGCGTTCGTCACCAAAGCGAACTCCAAATTTATAATCGGGAAACCGGCCGGGACATGACTCCGCAACAGGATTCCCTGTCAGGAGTCATCATCTGTCCGGCCTATCGGAGGACAGCGGTTAAGGGTGAACTCCGTCACCACAACCAACACGATAGTATACACACAGACACGGCCTCAAATCAAGCGAGCCGAGCGTCTGGTGGTGCCTCAGTTGAAATTGGTCTCTGCGAAACGACAACTGTTACAAACGCCGACCGGTGACGGTCTACGCAAACCGCCGGGTGTCCTGCGTAGACCGAGGGAAGAGCGGGCTTTTTGTATGCTGTCGTCTATGTCCGTCAAATTCGAGCGTGCCGCCATAGATCCCAGTGGTTATCAATGCAGGGGAGACTGCCGTGCGGGCGCATTCCAAATGAGAACTCGCACCGGAGTTGGGTTGAACGCATTGCATGGATTATTCAACTGCGGGCAATTGCTCATCAACATGAGAACGTCCATCTCTGCTCGAAGCTCCACATATTTCCCAGCCGACGATACCCCATCCGCGAAACTGAGGTCGCCATTGCGCGTCACGGGGACGTTCATGAAAAAATTGACATTGCTCGCAATGTCGCGTTTCTCCAGCCCGTGCTTCCATTCCAGGATCCCTTTGACGAAACTTTGACGGCAGGCGTGCATGTGTCGCTTTTCAAGCGCATAGCGGACCATATTGCTCTCGGTCGAACATGCTCCGCCTAATGTATCGTGGCGTCCGCAAGTGTCCGCAACAATTGTCAGCAGGACGTTGCCCTCGCTCGACAGGAGGCGCGTTCCAGTCGTCAGGTAAATATTTCCCTGCTCACGAATGGTGTCCTGTGCGCTGTAGCGATCTGAATAGTCATGAGCGTTGAAAAACAGCGTGTCTGCCGATTGATTGCCTTCCACATCGACGATCCGAACAGTCTGCCCTTTGCGAAGCTCATGGACAAACGGGTCTCCGGCCTCCACGACGAAGGTCGACTTCGCCTCCTCGGGCCGCAACGAACTGACCTGCAAATTAAAGGTTGTCATGCTCTGTGCTCCTCAGCACGAATTCTCTAGAAAGCAAAAGTTTGGGAAAGTTGGAACCGCGCCCAATCGCCACGGGTTTCCTTCCACGGCTACATCAATGTCGAAATGGCTTTCGCGCAGATACCTTGGGGTTCCCAACGCAGACGACCGGCTGAGCGACAGCTCAGGTATAAATGGGAAGGTAGATTAGCGGCGGACCACAGCAGACGTCCATGTGCGTGATGCGCAACTGCACCTTGATGGAAGTGTGCCGATGTATGTGCCTCATAGTCACCTCGACAGGGAGTATCACTGGAACAAGAAATGGAGACCGCGTCTTAATCTGGATGCGCCGCTACTCGTCTGTAACGCATCCAAAGCTCGCACTCTTGACAACACGTATATATTTTCCGAGCGTGCCACGGGTCGCCTTAAACGAAGGCATGCGCCACTCTTTACGACGATCGGTAAGTTCGTGCTCTGAAAGCTCGACCGAAATTTCATTTGTGGTCGCATCAATCAGAATACGGTCACCGTTCCTTATCAGTGCAATCGGGCCACCTTCCTGCGCCTCTGGCGTAACATGGCAGACAATAAACCCATGAGAACCTCCGGAAAACCGCCCATCAGTGATTAGAGCGACATCCTTTCCAAGACCAGCACCCACAATTGCCGAAGTCGGAGTTAGCATCTCAGGCATGCCCGGACCTCCCTTTGGCCCTTCGTAACGGATTACGATGACCTGTCCCTTGTTGATGCTTCCTGTTTCCAGCGCCTCAAGCATCTCCTCTTCTGAATCGAAGACATTGGCTGGACCGGAGAAACTCAATCCTTCCTTCCCGGTGATCTTGGCGACAGCGCCTTCGGGGGCCAGATTTCCTTTGAGGATCTGCAGGTGGCTTGTGGGTTTTATTGGGTCTGAGAATGGATGAACAATCTTCTGTCCTCTCGGCAATTGGGAAGCATTCTGTACGTTTTCTCTCAGAGTTTTTCCGGTGACGGTGACACAGTCGCCGTGCACGAGGCCTTCTTCCAGGAGAGCCCGCAAAACGGCGGGGAGCCCACCAATCTCGTGAAGGTCTTCCATCACGTAAGAGCCGCTGGGCTTGAAGTCCGCGAGGAGGGGTGTCTTATTGCTGATTCTCTGAAAATCGTCGATGCTCAGAGGCAGCTCGACGGCTCGTGCCATCGCAATCAAGTGCAGAACGGCATTCGTCGAACCTCCCAGTGCGCAGACAACTGTAATTGCATTCTCAAATGCCTCGTGAGTCATGATGTCGCGCGGCTTCAGATCAAGCTCAAGAAGATTCTTAATCGCGGTTCCCGCCCGAAAGCACTCATCCAGCTTCTTTGCATCCTCAGCCGGCGTTGAGGCACTGTGTGGCAGTGACATCCCAAGGGCCTCGATCGCTGAGGCCATCGTGTTTGCGGTGTACATTCCGCCACACGCACCCGCGCCCGGACAAGCGTGGCGCACAATTGCCTGCCGCTGCTCTTCGTCGATCGAGTGAGCAATGAACTGTCCATAGCTTTGAAACGCGGAAACGATGTCCAGCTTCTGATGATCATGCATCCCGGCGCGGATCGTTCCGCCATAAATCATGAGGCTTGGCCGGTTGAGCCGGCCCATGGCCATGATGCATCCCGGCATGTTCTTGTCGCAGCCAGGGACCGAGATGTTTGCGTCGTACCACTGGGCGCGCATGACCGTTTCGATCGAATCGGCGATTAGGTCTCTCGATTGCAGGGAAAAACTCATCCCTTCCGTGCCCATCGAGATGCCGTCGCTGACGCCGATCGTATTGAAGCGAAGCCCAACCAACCCAGCGGCTGCCACTCCCTCTTTCACTCTCTCTGAAAGCTGGAGAAGATGCATATTGCACGGATTTCCTTCGAACCACATGCTGGCAATGCCCACCTGGGCCTTTGCCATGTCTCGTTCTCGAAGACCGGTCGCGTAGAGCATTGCCTGAGAAGCCCCTTGCGACTTCGGTTGAGTAATAGTCGAGCTGTATTTGTTGATTGGCTTTGTCATAGTAGCTTTGCTTGGGCCATGTCTCCATTTGTTGGATATGCAAAATCAAATGGTCCTGTTAACCTGCGAACATGTTCTCGATGAGGCAGTCCTGGGCTCCTTGCCAGAGTAAAGACTGGTGAAGCTGGGTCAGGCTGTCCATTCCCTCTAAAATGGTCGCAAAGTGATTTCCCTTTAACATCCCGAACCTGCTGTTGAATACGCAGATTCCGCACGGAATGAGCAGTTCAGGTTCGCTCTGTCCACCAGGATGCAACAGCAACTGCCCAGGTTTCGGATGACTGGTCTCGTTTTCCCTGTGCCACCGCATTTCCCATTTTCTCAGCGGAACCCAAACGCCCTCTCCACTCCAAGAACAGTGGATGATCTTCATCTTTATAGGGAGAAACTTACGAAAGACTTCGCACGTTCTTGGGGCCGAGTCCGTCTCCCACACGGCAGAGAAATTAAGCTGACCAACGTGAATCCGGAGTCGTTCAGCAGTTGCGGCAACCGCTTGAATCTCCCTACGCGTGGGTCCTTGGGACGCAGGTGACATCAACTTTCCCTTTCAGTCCTCTTGACCCCTGATTCCAGGGTTGAGTTCGTTGAGATTCGAGATACGGACGTTCATCGATAGAACAAGGCCAGCCCGAGGATCAGCACCAAAAGCGCCCCAATCAAGGCGTTGTAGAAGTTCAAATATCCGGACTGCAGAATGCTAACCTTGTCGGCTATCTTGCGCACCAAACGGACGAGCGGAGAGAAAAGATACGGGCCGAAAATGGGCGCCACTTCCTGATTGAAGATCAGACGCTTTACGAAATATGGGCCGTGGTCGTATTCCCGCTCCAGATTGTGAGTTGGACCATAGATGAAGCCATAGAACGTTCGTAGCGCGTTCGAAAACGCCAGAGAGGTGGTTGCGATGCGCCGAGCATCCTCGCGGCGGCCGCCCGACCACACCGGTACGCGGCGAATGTGAAACGCACGCCGGCTGATCAGGAAGAGTGCAATCGGAATCAGAGCAAGCAGCGGGCCGGCTATGATCAGTTTGCTTGGCGAGATGAACGCAAAGTGTCCGTTCAGGGGAACAAGCAGCCAATCATCCTTCATCGCAACGGGAGCATTGATGCCAAAAAGGGATCGGCTTGCTGGTCCAAGCGCCTGCACCCACGACGGCATACCAACAGCGAGGCCCAACACGCAGAGACCGAGTAGGAAGACCGCACCGCAACGAAGCCATGAGAGGTGCGTCGGTTCGTTGTGTCCGTCCCCGAGCAGTCCGATGCCGAAGAGCTTTGCGAAAGTCGCTAAGGCGACAGCAACGACAAGCGCGAGACCAGCGGCTGCCAGGGCGAAAGTCAACCTTGCCGCGATTGCATTCGCCTGCATCCCCTGAAAGAGAGTCTGGAAGACGTACCATTCACTTACAAATCCAGATTGCGGAGGCAGAGCGGCAAGGCTCATCGCAGCGAAGAGAGCACCAACTCCGAAAACCATGGACGTATTGCGGAGTAGTCCGGTTTGGCGAATCAGATAGCTCTGATTGACCGTGTATACGCCATCGGCGGTGAGGAAGAGGGTGCCCTTCGCCAGGCTATGCCCGGCAAGGTGAAGTAGACATACGATCCAGGCCAGTGCTGCGGGGCCCGGCAATCCAATGACGGCGAGCAAAAGAGACGCTCCCAATACTCCCACCGCAACTCCGGCATTTTCGGCAGAGGACAGACTGAGGAGACGCCTCCAGTCCTCTTCTTGGAACGCCATAAAGATCGTTAAGATTGCGCTCAGCACACCTACCGCGATCATGATGATCGCGACGCTCATTGCCCAGCCCCCCGAATGCGGCAGCCACTCGAGCACGCCTCGCGAGAGCGCATAGAAGGCGGCATTGAGAACGACTCCGGAGAAGATGACGCCAGTTGCTCCGCTCCCCGAACCGTAGGCCGCGGGAAACCATTCGTAAAACGGCAACATGCCCAGCTTAGCCCCGAAGCCGAACAGCAGCAGGAGGCCGATAAGCAGGGTCCCGCCCGTCGACCATTGCTGCACCACCGCGAGATTTGCGAATGCGCAGGAGCCAGCGTGGTTACTCAGAAGCAATAATGCCAGGAGCACCGCGACAGCACCCACTTCAAGCAACGCAAGCATAAAGAGTGTCGAACTGCCGGAGTTCGATGAAAGCCTCTCCCCCAGGATCATCGCAGCCCCGCCGACACTCATTACTTCCCATGCGATCAGAAAAGACATCGTGTCTTGTAATCCGAAGACGCCCAACGCACCGAGCAAGGTGACCGCGAGGCCGGCCTGCCAATACCTCGCGCACGAAGCTGAAGGCGCTGTGGTCCCAATGCCTGAGGCGAAGAGCGCGGGCACCAGCCCAAATAGCAACAACCAGCATGCACCGGCATCGAGCTGAAACTGCACCGGGGTATCGCCAACGTTGAATCCCAGTGAAACGGCGGCCTGCGTTGCGGGCAGAATCATCAGACACGCACCGATGCCGGAGGCGCATCCCAGAGCAATTCCGATGCGGGCCAGTTTGCCCGTCGGATCCAGCAGAGCCGTGAAAAATGAGAGGGCCCAGAGGATCGCCATCAGAAAGAGCAACTCACTTGGCATATTGCCCTCCATGAACCGACTGGGCCGCACGGTTGAGAAGCACGAGGAGGGCGTGGATCATCGCCGCGGGATTGGGCGGGCAGCCCGGCACGTACATGTCGACGGGAAGTATGCCCTCGACACCGTGCGCACAGCTGTAGCCTCCGGCGGTCGCACCGCCTGAGACCGCGCATGTACCCATCGCCATCACCCACCGAGGCTCAGGCATTGCGTTGTAGGTTTCAAGCAGCGGTTCACGCATCGCGTAGGTGACCGATCCGGTCACAAGCAGCAGATCGGCAAATCGGGGGGAGGGCGTAAAGAACATTCCCAACCGGTGAAGGTTGTAGTACGGGTTATTGAGTGCCTGGAGCTCTGACTCGCACCCATTGCAGGAACCGGCGTCGACGTGGCGGATATGCAGACTTCGTCCAAAGCAGCGTTGAATTTTGGTCGTCAGCTCCTGAGCCGGCTTCGAGGCCAGCGCTTCCGCCCAAACGAGATCCTCGCGTTTCCGAACCCCAAATGCCCAATCGCTCGATTTTCGGAGCGCATCCGTGGGACAGACCTCCGTGCAGAGCTGGCATGCGATGCACTTCCCGTAATCGAGGGTCAGGCGCTCACCGGACGGCGCGGACTCAATCCCAATCGCTCCTGGTAGGCAACAGTCCGCACAGGCATGGCAGTTCTCCTGGCATTGATCCGGCTGGAACCGCGGTAGGCCGAGTACACCAGTCTGGAGATTTTCATCCTCCTTGCCCGGCCATGAGCTGGTTGCAAGTCCGCGCTTGATTCCGAATAGAGTCCAGATCGGCATGTCGGTTCCTCTAGCGGTCGCAACCGGCCATTGTCAGGCCGAAGCTCGCTTCGTTGATCGCATAGTCCATCATGTTGGTGTCGTGTACCGTAAACGGAAATACCCGCCAGTTCGAAAACGAAGCCGATTTGACTTTGACTCGCGCCAACTTGTTGGCCCCATCGAAGTGTACGCAATAGTAAATCGACCCCCTCGGACCTTCCGCCCAGCCGAGACCCTCCGCCCCTGGGGGTGCACTCAGCTTTGTGTCCACCGCCCCCTCAGGCATGTTCTTGAGTGCTTGCAGAAGGAGTGAGATGCTGTTGTTGATCTCTTCCATACGGACCTGGGCGCGTGCGTGCGCATCGCCTTCGGTACGAACCGGGATGTTCATCGCAAGAAGGTCGTAGGCGGCATAGGGATGGTCACCCCGCAAATCGCGATCGATCCCGGATGCCCGCTTGATCGGCCCTGTGGCGCCCTCATCAAATGCGGTCTGACGAGGTAAATGCCCCGTCGTCATCAAGCGGTCGAGATGGCTGTTCGTCGTTTCGAGCGCCTCCATGTACTTTGTGATTTCGGGTTCCAATAGGCGCAAGCGGTGGGGCAGGGCTTCCAGGTCAAGATCGCGTCGAAGGCCGCCGGGCTTGAGCAGGCTGCGGAGGAAACGACTTCCGGTGAAGATGCCATTCAATTTTTTGCATTGCTCAGCCAACAGTTTGCCCTGTGCTTCGCCTACCTTGAGAGTCGTTGTGTGGCACAGATGGCCTAGATAGTGAAGGTGATTGTAGAGCCGCTCCATCTCCGCGAGCACGACGCGCAGATACCTGGCCCTCTCAGGGATCTCACATTGGCAGGCTGCCTCGACAGCCTGGCAGAAAGCGAGTGAATGGGCGACGCTATCGACGCCCGACACGCGTTCTGCCAGCACAGCGCCCAGAGCAGGTGACAGCCCCTCAAACCGCTTTTCCATGCCGCGATGCTTAAAGAACAGGCGCGGATGACAATGCAGGATCGCTTCCCCAACGTAATAGAAGACAATCTGCGCCGATTCGAGCACGTCACCGCGCACCGGACCAAATGGGAGAATTTGGACGTCGCTGCCCTCTACAGGAGGCAGTTCCCACGGCTCGGCCGTAAACGAGATGATCTGATCTTTCGGATAGCGCGGGTCGAGGGGCGGAATCGACCAGTGGGCACCCTCCTGAAGCACAAGAGGGCGTGGTTCGGGATGGTCATGAAAGGAGACACCGCAGAGATCGATCATCTCTCGCTCGTACCAGCCCAACAGAGGAATACGAGTCGCTAGGGATTCCAGCGACTCCTCCGTACTGCTTAGCCGGCACCGCAGTAGCGGAAAAGGTTCATGGGGCTTCATGTCCGCCAAATAGAGAATCTCGGGAGGCTCGCCCGACTCCGGAAACCACGCATAAGCCATCTGCAGGCGGGCACCCTCCTCGACAAGCTGCTGGCACGCTTGCGGGATCTGGCCCGGTCGAAGAACTCGCTCTGTGGTGCCTTTCATTGGGTGCCTCCCATCAGGTCATGAGCGATCTGGGCAAAAATATTCCAGAAACTGTGCGGCCACCAAAGACCAAAGACCAACAGCGGCACGAAGGCCAGCCACATGGGAAGCGTTCTCCAGACAACTCCGGTAAGTCGGGGGACTTTTTGTTCCGGCGCATCGTCGAAATACATGGCACGGAAGTGAGCGAGAAAACCGATGAAGACGACGATCAGGAACACTACGAAAACCACCGCCGCCCAGCGGTAGCGTCCGGCGATGCCCGAACGCAAGATTGTGAATTCGCTCAAGAAAAGTGCGAATGGCGGAGCGCCGGCGATTCCCACGGCGCCCAAAAGCCAGAGCGTCCCGCTCACCGGAAAGACTCTCAGTACATGGCGGATTCCCGGAATTTCCTTGGTTCCGTAGGCGCGCATTGCATTCCCCGCGCCAAAGAACATGAGCGATTTGTTCAGCGAGTGATTGAGCATGTGATAAAGGGCTCCAGCAACGCCGAAGACGCCCCCAAAGCCCAGCCCTAGCGCCTGAACGCCAATATGCTCGATGCTCGAATAGGCCATCAGGCGCTTGATTCCTGTCTGGCGAACGATAAAGAGTGAAGCGATGAAGAAAGAGAATATCCCGAAGCCAACAACGGCAGAGTGGGCAAAGCCATTGATGGACGTTCCCCGGACCACGCTGAGAAAGCGCGCGATGCCCAACATCGATGCGTTAAGAAGCGCTCCGGAGAGCATGGCTGAGACCGGAGCCGGCGACTCGCTGTGCGCGTCCGGCAGCCAGGTGTGCATCGGAGCCAAGCCCGCCTTGGTGCCATATCCAACTAGAACGAGCAGGAAGGAGACAAGAAGGAGCGGAGGATAAACGGAGGGAGCGGCCTGGTGGAGGGCTGCCCAGGTCATCGCATAGCTCGGCCCGAGAACAAAGGAACCACCCCAATAGAAGAGCACCGTACCCAAAAGCGCGAGGCTTATGCCCCCCGAAACCACGACGATGTATTTCCATGCGGCTTCGGTGCTCTCTGCTTCGCGTTCAAATCCCACCAGAAACGTGCTGATGAGCGTTGTGAGTTCGATCGCGATCCAGAACACGCCGACGTTGTTCATGATGCACGCGGCAAGCATGGTCAAGGCAAATCCCGAGAACAGCCCATAAAAGAGCGGCAGCCTCTCATCCTCATCGAGAAGCCGCATGTAGCCGATTGCGTAGATCGACGCGAGAGTGTATACGATCGAAATACACACGATCACCCATGCTCCCAGCGGATCGACCTGAATATAGTTATGCGCGAGATTCACCGGTCCGTTCAGAACCTGAATGAGGAGGGGAACGCTTACCACCAGGTCGATGATGGCTGCCAGTACGGTCACATACTCCGAGAGCCGCGAAGATCGCACCGCAAACGACAGCACAACGGCTGCGAAGGGAGCGGCGAACAGGAGTATGAGCAAATACTCTGCCATGGAAATTCAGCCTACGAGCCGATTGAGTTGGCGGCTGCTTGTCGTGCCTGCGTGGACAACCAAAAACCGAACCAGCATGCCGAAGCACGCCACGACGATTAGCAAGTCAAACAGAATGACGATCTCGATCAGGAGCGGCATCCCGGGGACGAGAATCTGCGATCCGAGAAAGATGCCGTTTTCAAGAACCAGCAATCCGAGAATCTGGCTTACCGCCTCGTCGCGGACCGTGAGCATCAGAAAGCCTAAGAACTTCATCGATAGCATTATGGTGAGCGCCAACACTACCACGCGCGACGCCAGTAGAGATTGGCTATTCATGTGATTGGCAATCACAAAAGCAAATATCACCAGAAACGCTCCGATAACAAGGCTGGAACTCGGCTGAAGCACCGCGTGCAATTCGCGTTTTACGTTGAGGCGGCCAATGATCCGCAAGAGCAGATATGGCAGCACCAGGCCGCGGAAAAGAGCGGTCAGGATGGCAATCATGTACAGTTCCGGATAACCGGCGAAATAGCCCACGCAGGCAGAAAGCGCTGCAATCATCCATGACTGCGCTGCGAATGCATAAACGTAATTGCGCAGCCAATGCGATCCCAGCATCACAAATGTCAGCAGCAGACTCACTACAGCCAGCGAGCTGAAGATCGAAGCCTGCAACGGATTGACATGCGCTAAAAACATTGAAAGTTACCTCACAGCAATTGACTGGACACGATGGCCAATACGGCAAACATGAATCCAGCAGCCAATGGCTCCTGGTAGCGGTAGAAACGCAGTCGGGACTGGACTGTTTCGATGACAATCACAACCAGAGCCACGAGCAGGAACTTCGCGAGCAACGAAACAACCGAGCCGATCTCGCCCAGCGAGGTTCCAATTTGCGACATACCCCAGGGGAGAACAAAGACATTACAGAAGATCGTGTAAAGGATGAACTGCTTCATCATCGATGCCCATTTGAGCAAGGCCAGGAGAGGCCCCGAGTATTCGAGGATGCGTGCCTCATCGATCATGTAAATCTCGAGATGAGTAGGCGAATGGATCGGGAGGCGGTCCGTCTCGACCAGAAGCAGCACAAAAAAGGCAAGGATCAGGAAAAGATGCGCGGGACTCCAGTAGATCGAGGGGCTTCCCAGCAGAAGATGATTCACGACGAATGGCAACATCGCTTTGGCGAGTAAGCTGATGCCGACGAGGACCAGGATCAAGGTTGGCTCGGCGAGGATAGCCAGCATCACGGCGCGGCTAGAACCAATTCCGCCGTAGACGTTTCCTGAATCCAGGCCGGCGAGAATAATGGCAAAAGAACCCAGAGTGAGAATCATTCCCCCACCCAGCATGTCGCCCATGTCGGACTGTGGCAGCGGCCGATCCGTTAAAACGGGAATCAGGATAGGCACGATTAGCATCGCGGTAAAGGCGATGAGTGGCGCGATGAAGTAGATCCAGGATGCGGATTCTGGTACTACCGATTGCTTATGGAAGAGCTTCCACAAGTCTCGATAAGGCTGGATGATGCTGGGCCCGCGGCTGCGCTGAATGCGCTCCTCAGCTTTCAGGATGAATCCCTGAAGAAGCGGGGCCAACAGGAGAACACATAGAACCTGGCAGATCTGGAGGACAACATCGGATAGGATCACGGCACTCTCCTGCCGTGAAATGGCTTTAATCCGGGATGACGGTTAAGGACACAGACTGGCAGAGTGAGTGATTCCAGGCTTCTGATCTTCACAAGACTCCTCCAGTGGTAGGAGTCATCAGCCTGGAAGGCGGTTAAGGGTGGACCTCATCACCGAATGCCGAATTGTGTGAATACCAATGTTGCCTCTAAGCCCTTCATTTGTCAAGACTGCATGCGAGGTGAATGCACCATCTGCGCGCCTTGATGCGTGATTTCCAGTCAATATGTGCGGGATTGGTGCTGGCGAGGGTATTCGAAGAATGAGACACGGCGCCACTGGAACGGTTGGATAGCATCCGCTTGTTGCCTCCGTTCCACGCGCCGGATGCACGACTGTGGCAACCTAGAATCATGAGACCGAGACAGATACTGCTACTGCGGAATTCGCTGTTTGTATTTGGGTGGGGGTTGGCGCAACTCGGAATGGCACAAGCGCCCACCGCACACAGAACGGAGAACGTGATCGTCGTGATGATCGACGGAATGCGTTGGCAGGAGGTCTTCCGCGGTGCGGACCAGGACCTGATCAAGACGCTGGGACCCGATTCCCTGGACGCAGCGAAGGAGCGCACTGCCTCTGCGGAACAGCATTACTGGCGCCCGACTCCAAAGGAGCGGCGACGTGCTCTGATGCCGTTTTTGTGGAGCGTGGTGGCCGCGCAAGGGCAGATATTCGGCAACCGCGATCTGGGCTCGGACTCGCACGTGACCAATGGGTTGAACTTCTCCTACCCGGGATACAGCGAGACACTGACTGGCTTTGCCGATCCCCGCGTTCATTCAAACGACAACATTCCCAACCCCAACGTGACCGTCCTCGAGTGGCTCAACGCCAAACCAGCGTTCACGGGCAAGGTGGCTGCGTTCGGCGCATGGGAGGTCTTTCAGGGCATCTTCAACCAACAACGATGCGGCTTTGTGGTCAACGCCGGGTACGACCCGCTGACGGCGATCCCCGCCACGCCAGAACTAGCGCTGCTGAATGCGCTCAAAGCTGAGACTGTGCGCATCTGGCCGGATGAGGCATTCGACCCCATTCCTTTCCACACGGCAATCGAATATCTGAAGGTGAAGAAGCCGCGTCTGATCTTTGTTGGGCTAGGTGAAACTGACGACTGGGCGCACGCCGGTTCATACCCTGAGTATCTCAATGCAGCACATCTGGCTGACGATTACGTGCGCCAACTTTGGGAACTGGTGCAGTCGATGCCCGACTATCGTGGCAAAACAACGCTCATCGTGCTGCCCGATCATGGTCGCGGCGTGGGCGCAAAATGGACTGATCACGGCAAGGATATTCCCGAGTCGCGAGAGACTTGGATGGCCTTCCTGGGGCCGGACACTCCCGCATTGGGTGAACGCAAGGAAACTGGAACCGTGACCGAGAGCCAGGTGGCAGCAACGCTGGCGGCCCTGCTTGGTGAGGACTACCACGCGGCTGTTCCCAAGTCGGGCGCGCAGATTGAGAGTGTGTTGGGGAAGTAGCCTATATGCCGAGTGGATCTCCACGAGAAGATCCATCTGCGATGTTTGCCTTCCGCATCCTGATTGAGTTTGCCACTATCCCGTTTCGAGTCTCGGCTTAGCGGCGAACGGCAGCATGACAGTGACGAATGCAATCGGGTCGTGTGCCTCAGAATAGAGCCTTGAAATCCACCATTTCGCCGAGATTTTCACCAAGCTCTATGAGTCGAATGCTGATAGTCTTTTCTGTGCATCGGCAACCCTTGATGCACGAGGCGAAGGGGTTCGCCCAAACTGCTGTTCCATCCTGATCGATTGGGTGGGCGGATGATGACCCCTGGCGAAGAATTCGTCGGGGAGTCTCCCGCCCCCACGAATTCCTCTGCAGATTCTGGGTTCACTCGGGCTGGACGTTACGGCTCTTGTGCCTCCAGCTGGGGGTCTCGTGAAGACTGTCATTGCTTCCCAAGTTCACATCAATTTGGCCGATTTGGCGTTACTGCCGGGCCCAAGCAATTGCCGGGCCGGGTTCAGTAGATCCTTTCCAGGGAACTTTGAGCGGAGTGACAAATGCTTAGGCTGAGGAAGATTCATATTCTCGGTTTCAAGAGCTTTTGTGACCGGACGGAGTTGACCTTGCCCGGAACGGGCATTGCAGTAGTAGTGGGACCGAACGGGTGCGGCAAGTCGAACATTCTGGACGGGATGAGCTGGGTGCTCGGTGAACAGAGCGCTAAGACCCTGCGTGGCACGCACATGCAGGACGTGATCTTTTCCGGAACCAGGGAGCGCAAGGCGCTTGGTATGGCTGAGGTAACGCTGACCCTGGTTGATCCCGAGGCCTACGAGGGACCAGTTCCCGTGGAGCCGGATGTGGTTGTCGAGCAGGACAGTCCGGCCGACTGGAATGAGGACGAACTCCGCCGCGAGCGGGAAGCCGAGGCTGAAGAGATCATCAGCGCCGAACAGCCGGGGCAAGGACTGGATGAGGACGGCCCGGACCAGCGAAAACTCGTAGCCGCCAGCGAAGGACCGCAGGCCGTGGTGCTCAAGATCCGGCGTCGCAAGTTCCAGCGCACGCCGCAAAAGGGCGAGATCGTGATCACGCGCCGGCTCTTCCGAACCGGGGAGAGCGAGTACTTGCTGAATGGAAAGCTGTGCAGACTCCGGGATGTTCAGGACATCTTCATGGGCACCGGGCTGGGGCCGGACAGCTACGCCATCATCGGGCAGGAACAGATCGGGCAACTGCTCAGTTCCAAGCCGCACGACCGTCGAGCCATTATCGAAGAGGCTGCGGGGGTTACACGCTTCAAGATCAAGAAACGGCTGGCCGAGTTGCGCCTGGAGAGCGCCAAGCAGAACCTGTCTCGCATCGACGACATTTTCGAAGAAGTGACACGCCAAATGAATAGCCTGAAGCGCCAGGCTGCCAAGGCAGAGCGATTTGCTGCGGTAGGTGATGAGCTGCGCGGGCGTTTGCGCGTTGTGCTGGCCAGCCGGATGGCATTGATGGACGCCGATCAGGCTCGGCTGGAAACGGAGATTGCGGGCCTAACGGAGCGGATCAACGGGGCCGCGGCGGAGATCGAGGAGCAGGAAGCCAGCCAGCACACGCTTACGGATCGGGGTTACGAACTGGACCGCCAGGCCCAGGAAACGCAAAGTCGGGCCAACGAAGTGGCCGTTGAACTGGAGCGGGCCGCGGCGCGGGAGAGCGCCAACACTGAGCGCGTCAGCGAACTGGAAGCTCGGATAGCCGCAGCCGCCGCGGAATTGGTGGCTACCCGGACGCAGTTGAATTCGATCGCGGAGGAACTGGCTCAGCAGCACACCTTTCTTGAGACTGCGGCAGGCGAGGCCAAGGCTTATCGTCAAAAGGTGGAGGCGCGACAGCGGGATGCACGCTCGGCGACCGAAGAGGTTTTCATTGCAGAGCGAGAACTGGAAACCAGCCGCCGCCACGCGATGCATCTGCTGACCCAGTGCGGAAACTCCCGCAACTACATTGGCCAGGGCGAGGAGAGCTTGGCCGCTCTGGAGCGCGAGGCTCAGAGGCTTGAAGCCGAGATGGGCCAGGCGCAAAATGAGCTTGGGAACCTCGGCGTACAAAGAAGGCTGTCCCATAAGCACTTTGAATCTGCTGCGGAGGCGCTGCGGCGGCTGGAAGGCGAGATTGCGTCGCTGCGCGAGTCTCTGCAAGCCCGCCATGCCGAGGAGAATGCACTACGCGCGAATGCAAACCGGCTGCGTAACGAGCAGGCCACAGTGGCCGGACGATGCAATTCGCTGGAGGCGCTGATTCGCAATCATGGCTACTCCTCCGATACGGTGCGTCGACTGCTGAAGCCTGGCGCGCTCGGGCAGGGATTGTCGCCCGTAGGTACACTGGCGGACTTCCTGGAGGTGAGCGGGGCGCACGAAGGGGTGGTGGACGAATTTCTCCGCGAGGAACTGAACTACGTTGTGGTGGAGAGCTGGGTGGCCGCCGAGCAAGGCGTTAAGCTGCTCAAATCCGGAGTAGATGGCCGGGCCACATTCCTGATTCATCCTGCCGAGCAAAACGCGCTTTTTGAAGAGCCTGAAGAATCAATCAGCGGTCTCGGTTTGACCCCGCTCAAGGACTCAATCCGGGTTTTGAATGGCTTTGGACGGACGCTGGAATTCATTCTGCCCAAGCTTAAGAACGGTTATCTTGTGCAGGACTCCGGCGAAGCGCAGCGTTTGGCAGCACAATATGCGTACGCCTTCTTCCTCACGCCGGGAGGCGAGTGCTTCCACAACGCGACGGTGACCGGCGGCAAACCGGCCAGCGAAGGTCCGCTGGCGCTCAAGCGCGAACTACGCGAGACACAGAGTCGGCTTGCCAAGCTGGAGAACGGCTTGGCGCAGGCGGAGACGGAAGCGGCAACGCTGAGTCGGACAATTGAAGATCTGTCCGCGCAACTGGAGGCACGCAGCGAGGAGCGGCGCCGTGCCGAGAGCGTCACCGCCAACCAGGGTGCGGCGCTGAAACAGATTGACGCTGAGATCCAGCGCGTCGAGCGGCGACTGCAGGAGTGGACGGCGCAGGCTGCGCGCAACAAGGACGCTCGCGAAGCCAAACGCATCGCCATAGATCAGAAGCGCGAGGAGGCCCAGCGGCTGGAAGCAGAGCACGCGAAGGCTGAGTCCGGCCTCGACTCATTGCAGGCCCAACTCGCCACGCTGCGCCAGAACCGCGAAAGCCTGCAACAGGAAGCTGCGCAAGTAACAGCGGAGTTGGCTGGACTGGAGGAGCGGCGACGTGGCGCAGAGGCGGCCTTCCAACGCGTCGACCGGCTCCATTCCGACCTGGAGCGCCGTGTCCTGGCCATCGAGCAGCAGCAAGCCGCGGCTGAGACCGAGCGCGAACAGCGTAATAGCGAGAACGCCGAGTTGGCCAAGCGCGAGCAGGAACTGGCAGCCGTGCGTCTTGAGGTCTTGGCCCAGGTGCAAATGTTTGTCAATCAGGCAAAGGTCCTGCGCCAGCAGTTGGCAGCCTTGGAGACGCAATTGAAGAGCGGGCGGGGCTCACTAGACCAGTTGCGCGAAGTCCGTGCCAGCAGGTCGAGCGAGGTAGCCAAGCTGTGCTCCGACCTTGAGCACCTGGAGGCCAGTTGCTTTGCCGAAGTGAACGTTGAGGCAGCCGCCGTGCGCGCCGATGCGGAAATCGCGCACCTGGACGGGGAGGCTCTGACCTCCGAAGAGGAAAGCTGTCAGGTGCTGCGCGAGCGCATTGAACAAATGGGGCCGGTAAACATGATGGCCCTTGACGAGTACCGAGAAACGGCCGGGCGCCACGGCTTCCTTGAGATACAGCGCAAAGACCTGATGGAGTCAATCGCAAACACACAGGAGACGATCAAGGAGATCGATCTGATCTCGCGCACCAAGTTCGACGAGGCCTTAGCCGGGATCAACGAGAATTTTGCTCTGGTTTTTGCCGATCTGTTCCAGGGCGGCCAGGCCTTCATGCGTGTCACCGACACAGAAAACCAGACCGAGAGTGGTCTAGATATCGTGGTTTCGCCGCCGGGCAAAAGGCTGCAAAATGTGCTGTTGCTTTCAGGCGGGGAAAAGGCGCTGACTGCACTGGCCCTGCTGGTCGCGATCTTCCAGTTCCGGCCCAGCCCCTTCTGCGTGCTCGATGAAGTGGACGCTCCGTTGGACGAGACCAACGTGAGCCGGTTCGGCGACCTGATGCGCGTCTTGAGCAAGGATACGCAGTTCATTGTTGTCACCCACTCCAGGCGCATGATGCAGTTCGCCGACATGATTTACGGCGTGACCATGCAGGAGCCCGGCGTCTCGAAAGTGGTAAGCGTACGCCTCGGCGGCCACGAACTTCACCGCGTCTCGGCATAGATCACAGCTAGAGTTGACGAAGAGCCGCCGGAAAAGCCGTCCGATTGCAAAGCCAGATCCGCTCTATTTCCCTGAGACAGTGCTTCCCGATTTACCCGAGAGTTGGGGATGGTAACCGGACCCGGCAGGGGCAACTGGCGCTATACTTGCGCGGAGCCGGAGAGCAAGATGAAAATCCGGTCAACGGTGCGTATAGACATGAATAGGACAACAGTGCAGACAATCCAAGAGGCCAATCCGGGCGTGCGTGCCGAGTCCGATAGCATGGGGCAGATTGAAGTCCCAGCCAACCATTATTGGGGAGCGCAGACGGAACGCTCACTCCACCACTTCGCGATTGGCGAAGACCGCATGCCGCCAGAGTTGATCCGTGCCTTTGCGCTGCTTAAGAAGGCAGCCGCGCTGGTAAATCATGATCTGGGCAAGCTCCCGAAAGACACGATGGAGTTGATCGTCCGTGCGGCCGACGAGGTGATTGCGGGCGAGCACAGAGACGAGTTTCCCTTGCGCATCTGGCAGACGGGTTCGGGCACGCAGACCAATATGAACGTCAATGAGGTGATTTCGAATCGCGCGATCGAAATTGCGGGCGGAGAATTGGGGAGCAAGAAGCCCATTCACCCGAACGATCACGTGAACATGTCTCAATCATCGAACGATACATTCCCGACTGCGATGTACATTGCCGCCGCAACCGTAGTGAAAGAACAACTGGTTCCGGCGGTGCAGCGCCTCCACGATGCGATTGCCGCGAAGGCAAAGCAGTTTGAAGACGTCGTCAAGATTGGGCGCACGCACCTGCAGGATGCAACGCCGCTGACGCTGGGACAGGAGATTGGTGGCTGGGCGAACCTGCTTGAGCGAGACATCGTCCGCATGGAATCGACACTCGATGGCCTCTATGAGCTGGCGATCGGTGGCACCGCCGTCGGCACCGGACTGAACACGCATCCAGAGTTCGCAGATCGCGCGTCGGCGAAGATTGCAGAGTTGACCGGGTTGCCGTTCCGCTCGCATCCCAATAAGTTTGCGGCGCTCTCGGCCCACGATGAGATCGTTTTTGCGAGCGGTGCGCTCGTCACGCTCTCAGTATCGCTGATGAAGATCGCCAATGACATTCGCTGGCTGAGTTCCGGGCCGCGCTGCGGATTGGGCGAACTCACTCTACCGGAAAATGAACCGGGTAGCTCGATTATGCCGGGTAAGGTGAATCCCACGCAGAGCGAAGCAATGACGATGGTCGCCGTACAAGTACATGGCAATAACGCGGCAATCGCATTCGGCGGCAGCCAGGGCAACTTCGAACTCAACGTTTTCAAGCCAGTGATGATCTACAACTTCATGCATTCGGCGCGCCTGTTGACCGACACATGCCGCATGTTTCAAGAGTTCTGCGTGGAAGGTATCGAAGCCAATCTGGAGCGCATTAGTGAGAACGTGGACAAGTGCCTGATGCTCGTGACCGCACTCAATCCGCACATCGGCTACGACAAGGCGGCAAAGCTAGCGAAGACAGCGCACCAGAAGGGTCTCTCGTTGCGCGAGGCAAATCGTGAACTTGGATACCTCACAGAGGAGGAGTTCGACAGGTTCTTGCGTCCGGATAGGATGACATATCCAGAAGCGAAGTAGGGCAGCGACAAGATCCGCGAAAAGATCGCCGGAGGTCGAGGTTGGCTGTCCGCAAGTTTGGACTGATGAAATTGTCGGCGCAGTGCCCGGTTGGTGGGGCAAGTTTCTCTTTACCAAGCCTTGTGTTAGTCGCCGGTCCTGCGCTAGGGCAGATTTCCAGTCAAGGGTTAGCCACGCGATCCTCGCGATCTAGATTGCAATCGGCGCTAAGAACAGCGCCTCCGTCGCAGGGGAAAAACAGATGAGATGTTTGTTGTGAGAGGCCCGCTTCGCGAGAAAGTTCAAGGTGGCATGCGCGAATACCCTCACACTCGCACCTGGGCTCGCTTCCTGCACGACAGTCTCCCCGCGCTTCACGGTCTCTGCTGGCGTCCACGTCTCGGCGGCGCCGGGCTGGCGTACATGCTCTTCGGGGATCGCTGCGCCCCAGGAGCTCTCACTGTCACCTCCGGTCCGACCGACATCGATTCGGGAAGCGGTTTTGTCAAAGTATTTGCGATTGCTCAATCGGCAAACATCAAGTTCATCGAGTAGATCCGAAGCGCCGCATTAGCTTTCGGCCGATACTGACCGGGGGCGAATCATGTATAAAGGGTCCCAGAGCACTTCAGAGTGCTCGAATGATGAAACCAGATTGGGAAGTGTGGAAAGGTGCTGAGAAGTGAGCAGGGTCCGAGTTGAACCCATTTTGTGACCGGATTGTGCCAAGATCTGAAAATGATGACAATCATGACAGATTTGGACTTCACAGAGTCAATAAGTTACGTGGATTGAGGTACTGGAGTCCGACCGACTCCCGCCGCCTCCACCAAAACCTTTTCTAAAGAGATTCGGAACCTTCCATAAAATCGGCGTAACGCCATGAACGGCAACGCCTTACGTTCTATACTCCGCCCGCAGACATCCTGTGGCTTCCGTGGATACAAGGCACCAGAGCGTCCCGGTGTATACTTCGTGCGACGGAAGGGGCAACAATGGATTTTCCATCAAGATGAGGGGATGCTTCTGCGCCTATACAACTCTGGTCTTCTTTCTGACGACGCTTGGGTTTGCGCAGCAGAACGCGCCTACCGATCCCATCGGAATGCGCCTAGCAGCCACACCTCCTACCACGAGCGATGTGCCCGGCGGGCTGATCCATCTTGACGCTCTGGTGTCGGATCCCTCCGGACGGGCGGTTTCCGGACTGCGCCTCGAAGACTTCACCCTTCTGGACAATGGACAGCCGGCAAAGATCCTGACTTACAGCGCGGCCGATGGCGCCTCTGCAAAACCGGACCCGCCTTCCCGCCTCATTCTGGTGATCGACGCCATCGATTTCGATGGTCTTCCGGCGGATCTGGTTCGCGATGAAAGCGTGGCCGTCCTGCATTACCTGCGCCAGAATGGTGGCCGCCTCACACGGTCGGTGTCCGTCTATCTGATCGACGACAGGGGCCTGTGGACCGTTGCGCATCCTGCGGGTGATGGCAACTCCATGGCGGACGACATCGTTCATAGCCAACTGAAATTGATTCGCCCGTTTGCAGGCAGCCCGTTGAAAGCGTCCTACGACCTGGTACATGACACCGTGGCCATTTCTGCGTTGAAGTCCATCGGACAGATTGCAACCTACGAGCGGCGCAGGCCGGGCCGGAAGATCCTGGTCTGGGTGGGGCCGAGTTGGGGCATCGGACCCGGTTTGTATAACACGTCTAAGACCAAAAAGCAGGCCACCCTTGACACGCTCGTCTGGTTTTCCACCCTCATGCGAGAGGCGCGCATCGTTTTCTATAGCCTCGCCGTTGCGGAACACGACCCGCGCTCCGGCAAATTCGGGGATTCCTGGGACGAGGTGAACTCACCACCCAAGTCAACCTTCATGAGTTGGGATAGGAAGGAACTCGCTCACCAAAGCGGCGGCCTCGCCATGGACGCGAGTTACGACATCGTGCAGCAGATCGAGAGCTGCGTCCGAGACGCCGACACGTTCTATACCCTCACCTTCGACCCCGCGCGCGCAAATTCCCCCAACGAGTATCACGACCTGAGGGTGGTGGTGAACAAACCCGGACTGATGGCTCGCACCAATGCAGGCTACTACGATCAGCCGTGGTACGCAGTAGATCGTTATACCGCTGTGCGTTCCCTGACCGTGAAGCAACTGGAGCAGATGCTGGCGGCGGACCTCTCCTCATCGGACGCCGAGTTCGCCCGGCAACTTGCCAATCTGGAATTAACGGAGCGGCTCAGCGAAACAAAGGCTGCTTCCCTGACAGCAGCGACGCGCGGCAAGCGCAACCGTGAAGCCCTGAGAATCCTGGCCGACGCATCCGTCTTTCTCGACCCGCCAGCAGAGGAAGTCCTGCCCACTGCGCCCCCTGACACCGATGCCCAGCACCGCATGCTGTCTCTGACTGCTGAGTATTTAAGCACCACCAAGCACAAACTGCCCAATTATATTGCTCGGAAAACTACGGAGCGCTATCAGGAGGATCCGCAGCTTGCCAAGGGCTCCATCGACACCTGGACGCGCCCTCTCCATCTCACAGACACCCTGAGCGCGATGGTCTACTACCACTACGGATCGGAAGTCGAAGAACCCGCCAAGCCGCGCGGCCACAGGGAGAAAGCGAATGATCCCCAGCTAGGCACATACGGTACTTTCGGGCCAATCCTCGCTGGAGTTCTGGATGCGATTCAGGGGCACACAGACCTCACCTGGAATCGCTGGGAACAGGGCGTGGCTGGCCCTGTTGCTGTGTTCCGCTATGCAGTTCGCGCAGAGATTTCGCGGTACGAAACCAAAGCCTGCTGCCTTCCCGACGGCGACGGCCATAGCGTTTTTTCGCATCACACCGCCTATCATGGAGAGATTGCAATCGACCCGCAGACGGGAACCATCGTTCGCCTTCAATGGTCGGCCGACCTTAAATCCACTACACCGGTGGCCCAGTCCAGAATCATGATTGAATATGGTCCCGTAGACATTGGCGGAACGAAGTACATCTGCCCTGTGCGAAGCATCTCCATGATTCGGGCGCGGTCCGTGGCGGAAGCATCAGCGTGGGATGAGAGTTTTCTGACTTACGGACCATACACCACCATGCTCAACGAAATTGAATTCTCAAACTATCGCATGTTTCGATCGACCGCGCGAATACTGCCCGGCTTCATCCCGGAACTCGACGACAAGTGAGATAGTTATCGAGTGATTGCCACAATCCGCCTATGGACCCGTAAACGGGTGTCGGTGAGTGCATGTTCGCCAACCAGAGCTTTGACTGTAGTTACACCAGGAGGACGACTTCCGACTATGCGGATACTGGTCGCGGTAGGGATAACCATCATTGATCGCCCACACACATATCCGTACGAGCGCGTTTACGCACCTGCGCAAACAGCGTCTTGCCCACATTCATGCGGCACTCCCGGTAGTTGAATCCCGAAAGCATCGCAAATGAGCCACATGCAATTCAAATCGAGGACACCATAATATCGCTGTACACTACACACGCCAATGGACTTGAGAACGGTTAATTTAAATTAACTCGGACAGTAGAAAACGCTTTTCTAAATAGTGAGCAGTCAGGGTTCTGGTCAAAATTGACCGGACTCTTCGTCTTCAAGTCTTGGATAGTACTTGTACCGGTCGCGCATCAGCTTGCCACTGACGAGTCGAATGACCAATTCCGGGCTGGCGAAGGAACAGACCATGCACGTAACAGCCGTTGAGAACATCGCACCCCAAGCAAAAGGTCCCCCTAAACTCCACGCAGGATTCTGCCACCCGCGCACAAAGTACAAGTCGACGGGGGATCAAGCTGAAGCCCAACTTGCAGAGGCGCAGAAAGCAATCAATGCGCCCAGGCAGTTGCTGGCTACGCCGACTCAATAGCCTTCCGGGATGAAATACCTTTACGCTGAAATATTCAGATATCCGGAGCCAGAACAGGAAACGGGCAGGCCAAATGAATTCGCACATGTTGAGAGACACTGTAAAGTCGCTTTTCGCCGATAACAAGGGGTTGCTCGCGATGGATGAGAGCACCAGAACCTGTAACAAGCGATTTGCAACACTTAACATTCCGCAGACCGTCGAAGCGCGAAGAACCTACCGCGAATTGATTTTGACCACTCCAGGGATAAGTGAGTTCATCGGCGGCGCAATCCTCTGCGACGAAACCATCCGTCAGCAGAAGAACGACGGTACGCCCTTTGTCAAAGTTCTCATTGAGGCGGGTATCACTCCAGGCATCAAAGTGGACATGGGCGCCAAGGAACTCGCGGGCCATCCAGGGGAGAAAGTTACTGAAGGCCTGGACGGATTGCGCGACCGCCTTGCGGAGTACTTTCAAATGGGAGCGCGCTTTGCCAAATGGCGCGCGGTGATCGCACTCGGCGATGGGCTTCCAAGTTGGGGTTGCATAGAAGCCAATGCCCATGCCTTGGCTCGTTATGCAGCGCTATGCCAGGAGGCGGGTCTCGTCCCTGTGGTCGAACCTGAGGTCATCATGGATGGGGACCATACGTTGGAGCAGTGTTGCACGGCTACGGATGAGGCGCTGCGAACGGTCTTCAGCGAACTCTTTGCACAGCGGGTCATGCTGGAAGGATTGGTATTGAAGCCAAATATGCTGCTTCCCGGTACGGCCTGCAAAAGTCAACCGACAATGGACGAGGTAGCCGATGCAACTGTGAACTGCTTCTTGCGGGCCGTCCCTGCCGCTGTGCCGGCGATTGCGTTCCTGTCGGGAGGCCAACCCGCGAAATTGGCTACGGCCCGTTTGAATGCGATGAATGTCAGATTCAAGTCACGGCTGCCCTGGGCATTGGCATTTTCATTTGCCCGCGCCATCCAGCAGCCCGCATTAGAGATTTGGCAAGGCCGCGAGACCAACGTCGCGTCGGCACAGCAGGCTTTGTATCATCGCGCACGCTGCAATCATGTGGCGCGCCGCGGCGAATACTCTGCAGAAATGGAGGATAAATGACCGGAAGCAAGCACAACATGGAAGGAAATAGCAGCGACAGTGGTGAGCCCGATCCTGGCCCCTACTGGAGAAGGATGCATCGTGACTGGCGCTTCTGGGTGGGCGCACTTTTCATGGCTGCCGCGCTCGCTATCTACGTTCTAAGTGGCGATCTGGCGTGGGTTCCATGGCGCCAACCGCGATAGGTATGTGACCGTTTGTTGTATCAATTGCGTGCTTTCCCAAGTCTCGTATTCGAGACCTGGGAAAGCACCAGTCAAAGCACCAAATCACGCGGTCAGAGTCGTAGCCGATGCCTGCAGTTGCCACGAGATAAAGGCATTCCTCCAATTCCCAGAGTCAAAACCCATCCTTCCGATGCAGACCGCCGCAATGATAGTTGTGGACAACGCTCAAGCAGCAACTGCCTACGATGAGAACCGGGTGACGGACACATCCATGAAGCGTGGATATTCAGCTACCACGACGATCATCAAAGCCAGGTTGCCGATGGACCGTTGAAGGGAAGAGCCATCGGCGAACTGATGGAACAATTCCGAGAGCTGTTTATGGGGAAGTTGGCGCTGCGCACCTGGACTTGATTCCGTCCGGCGAAACAAGCAAAAACGAAGCCTGGGTTGTCAACGAGGCTGAGAATGGTATACGGCGAAACCTGAGTTAATTTCGCGGACTCTAAGACGGGGAGATGAATGAAAAAGCTTATAGTGTTCGATTTGGACGGTACCCTCGCACCCAGCAAGTCGTCTCTTGCTCCGGAGACTGCGGCGCTGCTCCACAACCTCTTGGGCATCATCAAAGTGGCAGTGATCTCTGGAGGCGCATGGGCGCAGTTTGAAAAGCAACTTCTCACCGATCTGCCCCAGGACAGTTGCCTCGCGAATTTGTCTCTCCTTCCAACCTGCGGAACAAAATTCTTTCAATACAACGGGAGGTGGACGGAACTTTATTCAGAGGACCTCACGGCGGAGCAGAAAAAGAAGATCATGGAATCCCTTGACAAGGCGGAGAGAGAGTCGGGCTATCACTCCAAGAAGGTTTGGGGAAAGGTGATTGAGGACCGGGGAAGCCAGGTGACATTCTCCGCGTTGGGTCAGCAAGCGCCTTTGGCAGAAAAGGAAGGCTGGGATGCCGATTTCTCCAAGCGGAAGAAGATCACAGCAATCCTTGAGAATCTTATCCCGGAGTTTTCCATCCGTATGGGCGGCGCAACCTCAATTGATGTGACCAAGCCCGGCATTGACAAAGCCTACGGCATTGGAAAGCTGCGGGATACTCTCCACCTCTCATTGAAAGAGATGGTCTACATCGGAGATGCATTGTTCCCAGGCGGGAACGACTACCCGGCCAAGCAGGCGGGGGTTGTGTCGATCTCTGTGAAAGGTCCTGACGATACCAACCAGGTTATCAGGACTATCCTTGCTTGCCTTGGCGACAAGTAAGCCTGACAGATCCAGGAATCAGGCAAGATATAAATTACTTGTTACTGAGGAGTCTAAAACTCGAAGGATAACCTCTTGCTTGCCGGCGCAGCAACCTGCTTTATCCAGGAGTGTCGTGCCCAATCCGACATATCGATAATAGCCTTCAGCGTTGCCAAACAATCTGGTTCGCTTCGAGTGGCACGAAAGCATGGAGAAGATGCGGGATGATACGCGCGGTGTAGTCGCTCGCAGGCCTCGCCGCGGAAACCTGAGCGGAATAAGTGAACGCGCCTGGCGTATCTGCGCGCGGTCCGGACAAGTTCATCGCTACGCAAGAGACGTCCTGCCCGTGAGCTGAATCCGCATAGAGTTCGACTCCCAGGTGATCCGGCGTGAGGGATCCAGGAGCAACATCGACCTGATAAAAGTGCTGCCCATCGTGGGTGTCGAGTTGCACCTTGACGAAATGCACCGTGCTCCAATGCCGCTCAAGGTCCTGCTTCCAATGGAGCAGGCTCAAGCCGATGGTGCCATCGTCGGCTGCGCGATCGCGATAGCTTGACGCCGCAGGAAGATAGTGACGTTCGGTATATTCACGGATGGCGCGCGTCGCGGAAAACTCCGGCGTGAGCCGCGCCATACTCTCGCGGATGCGCCCCAGCCACTTGCCGGGCATGCCGGAGTCATCGCGCTCATAGAACTCTGGAATCACTTCGGCTTCCAGCAGGGTATACAAAGTGTCTGCTTCTTGAGCATCCCATTCTGAGTCTTCGCCATGTTCCTGGCCGTCCCCAATGGCCCAACCAACTTCAGGCGAATAGGCCTCAGCCCACCATCCGTCCAGTTCGGAGAGATTCAGGCCGCCATTGACGAGGACTTTCATGCCACTGGTTCCACAGGCCTCCCACGGACGGCGAGGCGTGTTGATCCAAAGGTCGATTCCCTGGACCAGTTCCTGGGCCAGCATCATGTCGTAGTCTTTGAGGAAGACCACGCGTCCCTGAACTTCGGGGCGCTTGATGAAATCCTTCCACTGCTTGATAAGTTCCTGTCCAGGAAGATCCTGGGGATGAGCCTTTCCGGCGAGGATGAGCTGAACCGGGAAGCGTGGATTGGAGAGCAGCCGCACCAGCCGCTCCGTATCGTGCAATAAAAGATTGGGACGTTTATAGGTGGCAAAACGGCGCGCAAATCCGAGGGTCAGCACTTTTTCATTGAAGACGTCGGAAGGCTGCGATGGATTCGCTCCTTCCGCGGCAAGCTGACACTCGTATCGCTTGCGCATATGCTCGATGAGATTCTTTCGCCCCGCCGAGCGCATTTGCCACAGCTGGTCATTGGGGATGCGGCGGATGTCATCTTCAGCCGGACGATCCCCACGCCAACGCTTGTTGCCGCAGGCGGAGGTCCATAGCGCATCTGCTTCTGCCGAATCCCAGGTTGGCACATGAATGCCGTTGGTTACGGACCCAATCGGAACCTGCTCCTGCGGCCAGCGGGGAAACAGTGGCTGGAAAATCTGTTGGCTCACTTTGCCGTGCAGCTTGCTTACGCCATTAATTTGTGCACTGCCGCGGACGGCAAGATAAGCCATGTTGAAAGGCTCCGAAGTGTCTTCCGGATTCTGCCTTCCCATGGCGAGCAGATCATCCACCGAGATAGCGAGCTCATCCACCGCATAGTGGCTCAGGTAAGTGCGAATGAGCATGGGATCGAAGCGGTCAAAACCGGCGCGAACGGCGGTATGCGTGGTGAATACATTCCCGGCTCGCGTGATGTTCATGGCCAGGTCGAAGGGCTTCTTGAGATCCTCCATGTAGAAGCGCGCCCGTTCGAGAACCGCGAATGCCGCGTGGCCTTCGTTGAGATGACAGACCTCAGGCGTGAGGCCCAACGCGCGCAGCAGACGCCATCCTCCGATACCGAGAACGATCTCCTGTTTCAGGCGCATCTCTGGGTCGCCACCGTAGAGCTCGCTGGTAATCCCGCGATGAGCTGCGGTATTGGCAAAGTCGTTGGTGTCGAGGAGATAGAGCTTCCCTCTTCCCACGGACACCTCCCAACAGCGAAGCCAGATCTTTGAGCCGGGAAGCTGAATCTGCAACCGCAGCCATTCGCCATCTGGCTGGCGCAGCGGCCGGATCGGCAACTGACCGGGATCGTTGACCGGATAGAGTGCCTGCTGGCGGCCCTCGGAATCGAAGTCCTGACGAAAATATCCCTGCCCGTAGAGCAGGCCGACTCCTACAACCGGAACCCCTAGGTCGCTCGCCGCTTTCATCTGGTCACCGGCGACGTTGCCAAGCCCACCTGAGTAGATGGGCAGCGCTTCGCTGAGCATGAACTCCATGCTGAAGTAGGCGACCGTGGTGAGCGCGGCGCCGGGATGGTTGTGCTGGAACCATGCGTCGGCTCGGTAGGATTCCCGATTTTTCTGGAGCAGGCTGTCGAGCTTCTTGCGGAATTCGGGCGCGCTTAATGCAGCCTTGATTTTTTCGCGAGAAACCGTGCGCAAGATGACTGAGGGATTTTGAGTGGTTGCCCAGAGGTCATTGTCGAGATATTCCCACAACTCGTCCGCGGCGTGATTCCAGGACCAGTGGAGATTGAGCGCGAGCTCAACCAGCGCGTCGATGCCATCAACTTTTAACCAGTCGGATGGTGCCTTCGGATCGTCCAATATCTCCTCCTATGTGCTGGAAATCAGGAAGCGGAGACCGCGATCGCTGACATCCAGAGATAGCTGCCCCCGCATCGATTTTATCTGAATGCAGTTTAACTATCGGTGAACATCGCCTTCTGCGGATGACCCTTGGCCAGTGGAGCAGGCGCCGTTGAATCGCTGAAGTCCTTGGTCCACTGCCAGTTTCTTATCTCGGGCATATCCTCAAGATGCTCGCGGATGTAGTCGTAGTGGCGATGCAATTCCTGATTGAAGAAATTGATGGCACTCTCGGCTTGTAAGCGAAGGCGAGGGATATGCTTCAAAGCATCCAGCGCAAGGTGGAACCGGCTCATTTCATTCAGCACGACCATGTCGAATGGTGTTGTGGTAGTTCCCTGATCCATATAACCGTGCACATGGAAGCGGCCTTCATTCGAGCGTCCATGCACTAGGGTATGAATGAGCCAGCGATTATTGTGGAAGGCGAAGATCACCGGCGCCTGCTCAGTGAACAGCGCATTGAACGACATTTCGTCCATCCCGTGCGTATGCTTGTCCGGAAACATCAGTGTCATCAGGTCCACGACGTTGACCACGCGCACCTTGATCCCCGGCACGTATTTCTGCAGCAGCCAGGAGGCCGCGCAGGTCTCAATGGTGGGCACATCTCCTGCGCAGGCCAGCACGACATCCGGTTCTTCGCCTTGATCGTTGGTGGCGAACTTCCAGGTGGACGCGCCGCGGGAACAGTGCTCGAGAGCCTCGTCCATGTTTAGCCATTGAAGCTGCGGCTGCTTTCCGCAGGTGACGACATTCACGTAATTGCGGCTGCGCAGGCAATGGTCAAAGACGCTGAGCAAACAGTTGGAGTCCGGTGGATAATATACGCGGATCACTTCGCTCCGGCGGGCCAGCGCATTGTCGACGTAGCCAGTTGCCTGATGGCTGAAGCCATTGTGATCGTTGCGCCACGCATGGCTGGTGATCAGAACATTCAGAGACGCGAGCGGTCTGCGCCACGGATAGTCGCGGCACTGCTCAAGCCATTTGGCATGTTGGGTGGTCATGGAATCAACCACCTGCGCGAAGGCTTCGTATGAAGACCACATGCCATGACGGCCCGTGAGCAGATAGCCCTCAAGCCAACCCTGGCAAAGATGTTCGCTTAGCACTTCCATGACACGGCCGTCCGGACCGAGTTCGTCGTCGATCGAAACAAGCTCGGCCATCGAGCATCGCTTGGTGGCTTCGAAGATGGAATTCAGACGATTGGAGTTAGTTTCATCGGGACAGAACGTGCGGAAGTTTGTCGGGTTCGCTCTGTAGATGTCGCGGAAGAAGTCGCCAAGCTTGCGCGGAGCCTCGGCGAGAACCTGACCTGGTCCAGGAATCTCAAGCGCGTAATCCGTGAAGTCGGGCAGCGCCAGGGTGATCAATTCGCGCCCCCCGTTCACATGCGGATTGCCACCCATGCGGCGATTACCCTCAGGAGAGAGTGCCGCTAACTCTTCCAGGAAGGTTCCGTTGGCATCGAACAGTTCCTCTGGCTTGTAACTTTTCATCCAGGCTTCAAGAATCTGCAGATGTTCAGGGTTTTCGCGGACAGTTGCCAGCGGCACTTGGTGCGCGCGGAATGTGCCTTCGATGGGAATTCCATCCACTTCCTTCGGGCAAGTCCATCCCTTGGGCGTGCGGAATATGATCATTGGCCAAACGGGCTGCTTCTTGAATCCGTTCTTGCGAGCCTCTTGCTGAATTCCCCGAATCTCGGCATAACAGTCATCAAGAGCTTGAGCCAACAGTTGATGCACAACCTCCGGATCGTCGCCCTCGACAAAGTAGGGCTTGTAACCCCGCCCAACATAGAGAGCTGTCAAGTCTGCGTCGCTCGTACGTCCTTGCGCGGTTGGCCCGGAGATCTTGTATCCGTTCAAATGCAGTATCGGCAGCACCGCTCCGTCCCGCACCGGATTGAGAAAATTAACCGACTTCCAGCTTCCTTCGAGAGGGCAGGTCTCGGACTCGCCATCCCCAATAACACAGGCGACAATCAGGTCAGGATTATCGAAGGCCGCGCCAAATGCGTGCATCAACGAATAGCCAAGCTCTCCGCCCTCGTGCATTGAATTGGGGACGTGCGGCCCACAGTGGCTGGGCACGCCGCCCGGCGTCGAGAACTTGCGGAACATGAGCCGCAGTCCGTCTTCATTGCGTGTGATCTCGGGGTGAACCTCGGTGTATGTGCCTTCCAGATAAGAACAAGCATTCAGCGAGGGACCTCCGTGTCCCGGACCTGAAATATAAATAACATCCGCATCATGCTCTTTGATTATCCGGTTCAAATGAATATAGATAAAGTTCTGTCCCGGCGAGGTTCCCCAGTGGCCGAGCAGTCTTGGCTTGATCTGTTCCGCTTTAAGTGGTTCGCGAAGCAGGGGGTTGTCAAACAAGTAGATCTGGCCGATGCAAAGATAGTTTGCCGCACGCCAGTAGCGATTCATCTTGTCAAGCATCTGGGGCGAAAGCGGCCCCTTGGGTTTAGGAACTCTTTCTTCGCTTCTGCCGTTGGCCGCAACTGCGGTCGACCGACTCACGTCAAAAATAAACCCCGATGAATTGCCATACTGATCGAAATTCTTGCTAAAGGGTTGCGACGTATTTTTCTTCTCAACTTTGGTCAAGGGTTCGGTGGTGGCCATCGTAACGCATCCTTTCTGTTTCTCCGGAACCGCACTCATGCTGGCGGCGGCTTTCATACTTCAGGTTGTTCAGCTTTGCCTGCGATGCGGTGCCGCATCACTTGGCAAGCATTTTGCGGATTGATTTCAACTCGGCTACGTGCGTTGCACTTGATACGGGGTACGACATATTCAATCCCTTCAGCGCGTCAAGAACAATTTGAGAGATGATCAGGCGGGCGTCGTCCTTATCGTCGGCCGGGACAACATACCAGGGAGCGTGATGCGTGCTGGTTGCGCTGATGCACTCCTCGTAAGCTTTCACGTAGTCTTTCCAGAACTTTCTCTCGTGAATGTCTGCTACACTCAACTTCCAGTTTTTTTCAGGATCGTCGATGCGCGCCAGAAACCTCTTGCGTTGTTCGTCCTTCGAGAGGTGCAGAAATACCTTGACGATGCGCGTACCGTTACGGTCAAGATGCTTCTCGAAATCCACAATGGAGCGATACCGATCCTCCCATTTCGACTTATCGTCACGGAGCTGTTTTGAAAGTCCTTCGTTGCGAAGCAGTTCGGGGTGAACGCGAACGACCAGCACCTCCTCGTAATAGGAACGATTGAAGATGCCAATCCGTCCCCGTTCGGGAAGGCGGCAGGCAGAGCGCCATAGAAAATCATGCTCCAGCTCTTCGACGCTGGGTTGTTTGAAGCTGAATACCTCGCAGCCCTGCGGATTGATCCCGGACATGACGTGACGGATCGCGCCGTCCTTGCCGGACGCGTCCATGCCTTGAAATATCAACAGCAAGGCATGACGGTTGGACGCATAGTGAATCTGCTGCAGCGCGCTGAGTTCTTTCGCGTGTTCTTCAATCAACTGGAGATAGTTCTTCTTCGACTTGGTCAGTGCTGGTCCGGCCGTCAGCCACTCGCTCAAGTCCAACTTCTTGCCTGGCCGCACGTGGTACGTCTTCGAATCGATCGTCATCCTGCCCCTTCAGTCTTGCCGGTGCCGCTATGCGCTCTTCTTGTGAGCGTCATCATCGCGGTGGATCTTCAGCGCGCAAAGTCTCCGCGATGCAGTAGATAGTCGCTACGTCACTACCACCATTCCATGGATCGATCTGAAGAAGTCTTGACGTCGGTTTCTGGCTTGGCTGAGTGAAGAAGCAAGAGGGGACAATGCACGAGCTTGATGACCTTCTCGGCAATCGATCCGAATACGAGTGGATGCCAACCGGACAGGCCGTGCGTGGAGATTACTACGAAGTTGACATGCTCGCGCTCCGCCACATCCATGATGCACCCAGCGATGTCATTCGCGACCTCGACACTGGAACCTGCCTTCACTCCTTTGGCGGCGAGAACTGTCCGTGCCTTCGCCAGACGTTGCTCGGCACGCGTCTGCTCCTCCTGTTGAAACTGCACCTGGGGGGCAGCATATTCAGATGTGAAGGCCGAGAGAATTGGAACAACATTCACAAGGAAGAGTTCGGCATGGAAGTGCAAAGCCAGTTCTGCCGCCGTCTCTAAGGCTGCTTGGGACGACGGGCTGAAGTCGATGGGCAATAGAATCTTTGTCGGAATGGACTGAAAAACGTGATGTTCAGACATGACGGGCTCCTCGCCGGACCATGGTCGCGGCCAAAGGCCTATTGTTCTCCCGAGGGAAACCAAAGACTGTGCACTCTTGCACAGTTCCGGTCCAGACCCTCAATTGCTGTCTCTGTCCGACATGGTGACGCCCGCCACCGAAAAGTGGACCTCTCAGATGAGCAATTGTGAACTGCCTGCACGAACTGGCCTGTTTGATACTCGCAATGCAGTTCGGCAACATCTGGCGAAATTTGCAATTGAGTCACGCCGATAGACAATACCGGACAGTTAGCGGTGCTCATGCCTGCCGGTGTCTGCTCGTGCAGCCCATCGTAAGTGAAGAAAGTGGAGTGAAGAATGACAGAAGCCATTACATCGCTGGTAGAAAGCGCGTCATGGAAGGCCCTTGAGGTCCATGCCGCGACGAGCCGAGCTCTCCATCTTAGAGATCTTTTCGCTCTGGATCCAACAAGGGGTGAACGTCTGCAAGTTGAGGCAGCTGGCATTTACCTCGATTATTCAAAGAACCGCATCACCGACGAAACAGTGAAGCTGCTCCTGCAACTTGCCCAGGAGTCTGGCTTGCGTTCACGCATTGACGCCATGTTTCGCGGAGAAGAAGTAAACGTTACCGAGAAGCGAGCGGTTCTGCATGTGGCCTTGCGCGCTCCCGTCGGAGAGAATATCCTCGCCGATGGAGTGGACGTTGTGCCCTTGGTGCACGCCGTTCTGGACAAGATGGCAGCTTTCTCCAACAGCGTACGCAGCGGAGAGTGGAAGGGCTATACCGGAAAGCCAATCCGCAATGTCGTCAACATTGGCATAGGCGGGTCCGATCTTGGCCCAGTCATGGCGTACGAAGCTCTGCGCCATTATTCCCAGCGCGATCTGACTTTCAGGTTCGTCTCCAACGTTGACGGTACAGACATAGTCGAGGCGACGCGTGACCTGGATGCCGAAGAAACGCTCTTTATCATCTCGTCAAAGACCTTTACAACTCTTGAAACGATGACCAACGCGCACACGGCTCGTGCCTGGGCACTTGAGACACTCAAGCATTCCGCAGCCATTGCCAAGCATTTCGTTGCTGTCTCAACCAATGTTGAAGCGGTCCATAAGTTCGGCATCGATACGGCCAACATGTTCGGCTTCTGGGATTGGGTGGGCGGGCGCTACTCGATGGATTCGGCGATCGGGCTTTCCAC
>Ga0255354_1000010_pt1 | contig 135389 bp, 93 predicted proteins | sample HBST50metaG_FD_189942 | JGI IMG/M metagenome (GOLD analysis project Ga0255354, IMG submission 189942) | Peat soil microbial communities from Stordalen Mire, Sweden - H.B.S.T50 | ecosystem: Environmental > Terrestrial > Soil > Wetlands > Peat | place: Sweden: Norrbotten County, Stordalen Mire...
ACCAAGAAGATGATCCTGACCCAGTTCACCACCGAGGCGATTACTCTGTGCGCCGTGGGCGGCGTGGTGGGTGTCATCGTGGGCGCCGTGCTTACGTGGATTGTCTACTTCCTGCCCATCGGGCTGCCCGCCACCATCTCCATTGCGTGGGTTCTTATCGGCTTCGGCGTCTCCTGCACCATCGGCCTGCTGTTCGGAATTTATCCAGCTTGGAAAGCCGCCAATCTGGACCCGATCGAGGCGCTGCGGTACGAGTAACAGTGAACAGTGGACAGTGATCAGTGAACAGTTGAAAGATGTGGCGACTCAATCGGCGAGCGAAAATCTGGCGGCCCGATGAATCAGAGCGATTGACGCACAACTCAGCGTTTGCGACGGTTTCTGCTGTTCACTGCTCCCGGTTCGCTGTTCACTGACCACTGACCACTGCTCTTCCGCTAAACTAGCCAAATGATGCCGCACGCGTTGGCCCAATCCGTGGAGATACTGACCACGGTGCTCACTGTGGCCTGCATGGGCTATTTTGTGGCGGCGATGCTGGCAGCGCGGGCTTTTCTGAAGGCCCGGCGCGTCCCGTTGGCCAGCTTTGCGCCCGGCGTGAGCGTGATGAAGTCGCTCAAGGGCGTGGATCCGGGAATGCTGGACGCCTTCCGCGGCCACTGCCGCCAGAGTTATCCGGGCGAGTTTGAGCTGCTCTTCGGGATTGCCTCGCTGGACGACCCGGCCGCCGCGGCCGTCGAGCAGTTGAAAGCCGAGTTCCCGGAGCGGGCCATCCGGCTGATCGAGTGCCCCCAGAGGCTGGGAACCAACGGCAAGGTCAGCGTGCTGATCCAGCTTGCGGCGCACGCGCGCTACGGCTATCTGCTCATCAACGACTCCGACATTACCGTCTCCGCACACTACCTGGAGCGGGTGATGGCCCGCTTCGCGCCCGGCGCTCCCTCCCGGCACGGAAAAGCGCAAAAGAAGACCGGCATGGTGACTGCGCTCTATCGCGGACTGGCCCACGGCACGCTGCCGTCGCGGCTGGAAGCGCTGGGCATCGCCACCGATTTTCAGGCCGGGGTACTGACCTCCTGGCTGCTGGGCGGCGGATTGAGCTACGGGCTCGGCTCCACACTGGCGGTGAGCCGCGAGGCGCTGGAGCGGATCGGCGGACTGGAACCGCTGGTGGACTACCTGGCCGACGACAACGAGCTGGGCGTGCGGATTTTCCGCGCCGGCTACCGGGTGGCGCTGGCCACTGAGGTGGTGGAGACCGGCATCCCGGCGTACGGATGGCGCGCGTTCCTCGATCACCAGTTGCGCTGGGCCAGGACCGTGCGCGACGCCACGCCCGCGGGTTACGCGGGGCTTGTGTTTACCCACGGGCTGGGATGGGCGCTGCTGAACGTGCTGGCCAGCGGAGTGAGCCCGGTGAGCCTGTGGCTGCTGGGTTTGAGCTTCTTTCTGCGGCTCGGCGTGGGCATGATGGTGGGCGCGGAGGTGCTGGGCGACCACCAGACGCTGCCCAGCCTGTGGCTGCTGCCCTTGCGGGACGTGGTGCACATGGGCGTGTGGGTGGCGGGCTTCGCCGGAAACGCCATCGTGTGGCGCGGCGAGCGGTTTGAGGTGAAGAACGGCAAGCTGCACAAGGCCGGCGCATCGTCGAAGTAGGCCTCTGACAGGATGGTTCCGTACCATTGGAGCTGTGGTTCCCCAGGTCTCAAAAACGATTCCTCACCCCAGTGAACAAAAACAACTGCAGATCCTTCCGCTGCGCGTCAGGATGACAGCTCGCTGGGGACCCCGGGACCTGGGGCACCCAGCATTGATACAACTGAGGCAAAGGAATGGTATTCTTGCTCGTCGTTTGATTGGAACGAGGAGGATAGCTTGAGAAAAGTCATCATGTTGGCAATCGGGGGATTGGTGCTTCTGGCGGGGTGCGGAAACCAGGGGGACAAGACTTCCGGCATTCCCGTTGGGCCCAAATGGAAGGGCGCTCCCTATCGGATTACGCTTGACGCGCAGGCAGCAAAACCGAACCCGGCGGGCGTCACCATTCCGGCCGTCAAGTTCACGGCGAATCCTGACGCGCTGGAGAAAAGAGCTATTCTCGTGATTCGGTTCGACGCTTCGGGAGACAAGAAGAATGGGCCGCTGATGAACAAGATGATTATGGCCCCGGTAGATATCTCTGGCGCGGAAGGCGCCCTTCCCGCGGACTACCTGGCGTCGGCGGACAAGGATCTGTCAACATTTCTGGCGGCGTACTGCGTGAAGGGAAAAACACAGATCGACGTGGCGCTCGCCAGGTCGTCTCTCACCAGCCACGCGGAAGATGCCGAAGTGGACGCGAAGCGCCTGTCCGACTGGGTTCCGGTTGAGGTTGTGTTCAAGAACCCGCATCCGAAATGCTAAGAAACCAGAGTTGACTCCTTTTGCGAGTTGAGCAGTTGAAACGAAAATGTGAAAGGGACTCTACGAACAGATGCAGCAAGTTGGCCCCCGCTGCGCGGGGTTCGCGAGTTAGCAAGTTGGCGAACGACAGCCATTGACGGAGTTTTCATTCCCGCGTGGGTCGGCGAAGCCGGTGGAAGGCCAGAGCGGCTCCGGAATTTACGTGCCCTTTGAGGCAGTGTGTCAGGTGTTTTTTTCTTATGGGAAAAGCCACCTGGCACGATCTGTGAAAACACCGCCTCAGGAGTGTGAACCGGCCTTATTGATCCTGCCCGATTGGGTTGACACGGAACAGAGCAAAGGCAACTGCAGATCCTTCGCTTCGCTCAGGATGACAGCTCTTGGGTGATGCAATTCTTTGGGGCCGGATCAATAGACTTTGATCTCTGGCTAGTCTCCGGTGGTGGCGGCGGTGGGGTCTTGGGCGCCAATGGCCGCGCAATCGATGGACAGGCAACCTCCCAGATCGAAGAAGTTCTTGTCCCAGTGGGGGCGATCTTCCGGGTCCAGCGCGGTAAGCCCGTAGCTGGAAGTGCGCAGGATTTCGTACCAGATGTTCTGCGCCTGCCAGAGGTTCAGCTCAAAGGGCAGTTCGACCAGGATGCGGCCCAGGGTCAGCGCGCGGTCCAGCATCTCCATCGACCCGGAAGACATTTGCAACTCGATCATGGCGCGCTTCATGCGCTGGTCGGCGATGTAGGAGAGCGTGGGGGTTTCGAGCGTAACCTGGTCGGCCTTGGCCAGGGAGAGGAAGGAACGCAGCAGGGCCTGGTCCATGGGATCGGCTTCCAAGGCGCGGCGCAGGCCGGCATTGATGGCAAATCCGGCGGCCAGGGTGAGCGCGGGCGGCTTGGGCAGGCCGGCCTGGGAAAGATAGTGCAGCAGGCTGGCATGGTCCTCGTAGATGGTGGTCAGCGAGGACTCGATGTCCCACAAGGTCGAGTTGAGAATCAGCTGCACGATGCGCCGCTGCTCGTCGGTGAAGAGCGAGGTCAGGTTGTAGTCCACGTGGCCGTAGAAGCGGTCGAGCAGGCGAATCACCTCAGGGAACAGAGCCCGCTGCACGTGCTCGGCGGCCTGGGCGGAAAAGGCCTCGAAATCCGCCTTGTCGGAGTCCTGGTAGGCCTTGACGGCGGCGGTAATGTTCTGGTCGCCAAAGTGCAAAACGGCAAAAGAGAAGCTCTGCTGCCGGCCGGTGATGGAACTGGCCACCTGCGCGCGGCCGAGAGCCAGCCGTCCGCGGCCGGAGGTGAAAATCTCGTAGGACTGGCGGCGGACGCGGTAACAGAACAGCTCGGTCTCCTCGGCAAAAGAGGAAAATACGCTGCTGATGGCGTAGTGCGCGGCCACCTGCTCCAGGCCCAACTGCATGGGGCGGATCTGCGACTTGAAGATGCGTGCGCCGTCTCCGGCTGTGGCGACGTTGGAGTGGGCCTCGGCCAGGCGCGCCAGCAAGGCCCCTTCCAGCGGTTCGGCCTGCTCGCCAAACAGATCCTGGGCCAGTTGCAGCACGCGCGCGGCATAGGCGATGACCTGCACCGACTCAATGCCCGAGATGTCGTCGAAGAACCAGCCGCAACTGGTGTACATGAGCTGGGTGTGGCGCTGCATCTCCATCAGTTCGAGGGCGCGCACACGCTCCTCTTCGGTGAGGGCGTGATTCTGGTAACCGCTGAAGAAGCTCTCCTGCGATGCCTCGCCGCGGTCCAGGATCACCTGGATGTAGCCGTCGCGCGCGGCCCATACGTCGTGAAAGTACTTGGCGCCTTCCTGCTCGGTGAGCGGGGCGACGGCGTCGCGCAACTGGTCGAAAGCCTGGCGCAGCGGGCCGCGCCAGGACTGGTTCCAACCGGCCCGGCCGCCGTTGCAGCCGCAATTGGAGCGCCAGCGCTCAATCCCGTGCACGCAGCTCCACGAGGTGTTTTCCACAATTTCAGCTTCGTACTCGGGCGGAAACTCGGCCAGGAAGCTGCCGTAGTTGGTGAGTTTGACGGTCTCGTCTTCTTCAAGCAGGCGCAGGGCGTAGGCCAGCGCCATCTCCCCGTGCTGGTGATGGTGGCCGTAGGACTCGCCATCGGTGGCGACGTGGACCAGTTGCGGCTGTGCGCCGTCTTTGAAGCCCGCCTTGAGGCGCGCGGCAAAGGCTTCGCCGGAGTTCAACAGGCCCTCGAAGGCGATGGCCCGCGAGGCGGGGCCGTCATAAAAGAAGACGGCGATGGAGACGCCGGATTCGAAGCGGACGAGGTAGGGGCGGGTGGTGTCGACCGAGGCGTTGGGAGTATCGGTCCAATTAGGAGCGGGCTGGCCCGCGACCTCTTTCAGCGAACGAATGCGTTTGCACTGATGGGGCGCCAGCACGGTGAACTTGATGCCAAGCTGGGCCAGAAGCTCGAGAGACTCGCTGTCGACCGCGGTTTCAGCCAGCCACATGCCCTCTGGCATCTCGCCGTAATGGTACTGGTAGTCGGCAATGCCCCAGCGAATCTGGGTGATGCGGTCGCGGCGGTTGGCCAGGGGCAGAATGATGTGGTTATAGACCTGGGCCATGGCCGAGCTGTGGCCCTTGAAGCTGAGGCGGCTGCGGCGGTCTCCATCCAGGATCATGCGGTAGGTGCGCTGCGCGTTCTCCTTCAGCCAACTGAGCAGGGTGGGACCAAAGTTGAAGCTGATGCGCGCATAGTTGTTGACGATGCGGGTGATCTGGTTGTCTTTGTTGACGATGCGGGCCGCGCCGTTGGTGGCGTAGCACTCGGCGCAGATGCGCTCGTTCCAGTCGTGATAGGGCGCGGCTGTGTCCTGGGTCTCGACGGTTTCCAGCCACGGATTCTCGCGCGGCGGCTGGTAGAAGTGACCGTGAATGCAAACGAAACGCTTACTGGGGGCCATCGAAGTTCCCGATCTCGAATCTGGATTGCACAATGCCGGGGGGCGGCGAAACCCACCCTGAGTTCGCCATTGCCTGATTATTGTAGGCTCGACCGCCCTGCGGGTGCTTTGTCTTTTGCCAAATCGCAGGCGCGCCACAAGTACCAACTAGCCACAGAACGGAACGGCGCCCAGCGTTTTCCCCTTTTGAGCATGACTTCGGGCTTGGGCAGGTCGGCGGCTTCCAGGGGCCGGGTTTTGGGCAGGCGCTGGAAGGTAAGGGCGAAACCCTTGCGCACGCCGTAGTCGGTCACCGGCAGCACGTTGGGCCGTCCCATGCGGAAGATCAACAGCATGTCCACAGTCCAGGGGCCGATGCCACGGACCTGGGTGAGGCGCTCGACGATTTCTGTGTCGGTCATCTTGCGGATGGCGGCGTGGGTGGGGACGGTTCCGTCGAGGGTGCGGGCGGCCAGGTCGCGCAGGGCCTTGATCTTGTTGCCGGAGACTCCGGCGGCGCGCAGCGGCTCGTCGGGCGTGTCCAGTAGAAGCTGGGGCGCGGGGTCGCCGCCGAAATACTCGCGGACGCGGCGGTGGATGGTGGCCGCGGCCTTGCCGTGCAACTGCTGATAGAGGATGGACTCGAGCAGCGACTCGAAGGGCGAAGGCGCGGGATCGAGACGCAGGGTGAAGTCGCCGGCGCGGTCAATGAGCGCGGCCAGCTTGGCGTCGCTCGAGCGCAGATGGGCCAGAGCCTCGTCGCGATCGAAGGGAAGTTTTGAACTGCGGCCGTCGTGAATCATGCGACGAGTTTATCGCACGATGCACAACGGCCTTTTCAATCCGTCCTGTTCGAATCGCTCTAGCGGGGTCCGGGTCCGCCCGTCAGGTGGGAGATGGCGAGCTGATAGCCGCGGCGGAAGGCGTCGCGGAACGGCCTCCGGTCTTCGCGCGAAACATCCGGATGACGAAACGTTTCGTGACGGTTCACATCCGGCTGACGGCGGTGGTTGAAATCGTCGCGCGCTGCCTCGATCCCGTCATGGAACCCATGGCGCTCGATCTCCCGGAGTTCCTGCGGAGGCTGCGCCCACGGCTCAGGACTCTGGCCGTATCCGTAGCCGGGAGGCGGTGGTCCCTGTGGCACGCCGTTTGCCCTGGCCGTGCCCAAACATGTGGTGCCCAGGAAAAGCGCAAGTGCAGGTACTGCAAATCGATTGATTTTCATGGTTCGCTCTCTCCTTCGTTTCTGAGGATGTAATAGCGTATAAGTTCTCAAACACGCCTGAATGTCTTTTGTTGCTCAGATGCTGTTTTTTCGTCCCATCGAAGTTGAACCTCCGCCTCGCCTGCCGCTCCGCGTTCAAAGCGCCGGTTTGGCGGGAGCATTCATGAGAGTGGTAGACTGCGAGCGATTCCGATTGAGAAGGATATTCATCAATGAAACGCCGCGATTTTGTGAAGACCATGACCGTTGCCGGAGCCAGCCTGCTGCTGCCCTCCGGTTTTCCGCTTTCTCTGCGCGCCGAAGAGGCGCATCCGGACCCCTCCGTCAAACGGGTGCTGGTGGTGTTCAAGTGCCACTTCGACGCGGGCTTCATCGATACGCAAGCCGCGGTGGTGCATAAATACTTCAGCGAGTACTTTCCCAACGCCATCGAGATTGCGCGCACCGAGAATGCGGCGGGCAAGCGGCGCTATGTGTGGACCACGGGATCGTGGCTACTCTACGAGTATCTGGAGCAGGCCAAACCCGCGCATCGGAAAGCCATGGAAGAGGCCATCGCGCGGGGCGACATCGCCTGGCACGCGCTGCCCTTTACCTGGCAGAGCGAGATGCTGAGCCCATCGATGATCGAGGGCAGCCTGGCGATCTCAAAGACTCTGGACAAACGCTTCGGCGTGACCACCACGGGCGCCAAGATGACCGACGTTCCGGGCCATACGCGCGGCCTGATTGCGCCCCTCGCAAAACACGGCGTCGGCTTTTTCGAGATCGGGGTCAACGGCGGATCGACGGTGGCCGAGTTGCCGCCGATCTTTCTTTGGAAATCACCGTCGGGCGCGAGTTTGCCTGTGATGTATCACTGGGACTACAGCGGAATCGCCCGCGTGCCGGGCTCCGATCTGGCGCTGGTCACGCGGGTGCGCAACGACAACAGCGGCCCGCACACGGCCGACGAGATCGCGACCATTTACGCCGAACTGGCCACGCGCTTTCCCAAGGCGGAAATCACCGCCTGCAACCTCTCCGACATGGCCAGAGCCATCGCTCCCTATCGCGACCGCCTGCCGGTGGTGACCGAGGAGATGGGCGACACCTGGATCTACGGCGTTCCCAGCGACCCCATGAAAATTGCGCGCTATCGGGAAGTGGCGCGACTGCGCGACAGCTGGATTGCGGCGGGCGCCTTCCAGGTGGGAGACGCAACCGACCTGGCTTTGCTGCGCCATCTGCTGCTGGAAGTGGAGCACACCTGGGGCACCGACACCAAGACCTGGCTGGATTTCGACAATCAGATACCCGCCGACCTGAGCCGGATGCTGGATACAAAGAACTACAAGGTGGTGCAGTTCAGCTGGGCGGAAAAGCGCCAGGACCTGCTGGACGGCGTGGCCACATTACCGGCGAATCTGCGCGAAGAGGCCGGGCGGGCGATCCAAAGCCTGAACCCGTCCGAACCGAAACTCGCGGCCGGCGTGAAGGAGCATCCTGCCGGGCAGCCCATCGAAACCGCACACTTCACGGTGGGGATCGACGCGAAGACCGGGGCCATCACGCGGCTGCGCAACAAGGCGACCGGCCGCGAATGGGCCAGCGCAACCAATCCCATCGCGCTGGTGGCTTACCAGACTCTCTCCAAGCAGGACTACGAAAAATACATTGGCAACTATCTGACCACCAAGGAAGATTGGGCCTTCAAGGACTTCGGCAAGCCGAACATCGAGAGGTTCGGCGCTGTGAGCAAGATTTGGGAGCCGGGAGCGGCCACGGTACAGGTGGAAGAGACCGCCGAGGCGCACCGCGTCCTGATTCGGCCGCAATTCGAGGACGAAGAGGCCTTCACATCCGGCCGCGCTTCCTTCCCGCGCAAGATCTTCATTGAGATGGTGCTGCCCAAGGCCGAGCCGGTGATTCACCTGAGCCTGAGCTGGTTCCAGAAGCCGGCCACCCGGCTTCCCGAGGCTCTGTGGCTCACCTTCAACCCTGTCGCCGGGGACCGGAAGGGATGGAGCCTGGACAAATCCGGCGAGGCGGTCTCACCCTTCGACGTGGCTGTCTCGGGCGGCCGCCACATGCACGGCCTGGGCAAGGGATTCGCGTACCGGGAAGCAACGCACAGCTTTGCTGTGGAAACTGTGGATGCGCCGGTCGTCGCCCTGGGCGACAGAACGCCAATCGGCTTCAGCAATGTGCAACCCGACTTGAGCGCCGGAGTCCACTCCTGCCTCTTCAACAACGCCTGGGGCACCAACTACATCATGTGGAACGGCGAGGACATGCGCTTCCGGTACGTTTTGCGGGCCTGAGGAAAGCGGGAAAAACCGCTGAGGGAAAAACCAAGGCGGCGGTTCATCTCGAATCGCCGCCGAAGTTGTCTTTGCGCTCCCATGTTCTGTGGCCGCCCTGTGCTTGTACCATCTAGTGTAGTGAATCCGAAGTTTGTTGAAGAACAACTGCAGATCTTTCGACTCCGTTTGGCCAAAAAGCCGGCCAAACTACGCTCAAGATGACAGCGCATTTCTAATGCGAACTTCAGACTCAGGACACCAGGACAGTGTTTCAAAGGAGCGGGAAAGCCATGAAGATGCGGCCGGGAACACAAACGGGATTTCTGCTGTGCGGCAAGGAGTGGAGCGAGGGCGAAGCGCTGGAAGTGCGCTCGCCGTGGGACCAGGGGCTGGTGGGACGGGCGACCGTGGCCACCCGCGCCGACGCGCGCCAGGCCGTGAACCACGCCGTGGCCAGCCTGCGCCGCACCCGCGCGCTGCCGCGCTGGAAGCGGCGCGAGATCCTGGAGGACGTGGCCGCCGCGCTGATCGAACAGAAGGAGCGCTTCGCGCAACTGATTGTGGCCGAGGCCGGCAAGCCTTTGCGGCTTGCGCGCGCCGAGGTGGACCGGGCGGTGCTCACCTTCAAGACCGCTGCCGAAGAGGCTGCGCGGCTGGGCGGCGAGAGCATTCCGCTGGACCTGACCGAGGGCAACGAGGGCCGCTGGGGACTGGTGCAGCGCTTTCCGGTGGGTCCGGTGCTGGCCATTACGCCCTTCAACTTTCCCTTAAACCTGGTGGCGCACAAGCTGGCGCCCGCGATGGCGGCCGGGTGCCCGGTGCTTCTAAAGCCGGCGCCGCAAACCCCTTTTACGGCGCTGGCGCTGGGCGAGGTGATTCTGAAGGCCGGATGGCCCCAGGAGGCGCTGGCCGTACTGCCGCTCTCGAATGCCGATACCGCCTGGCTGGCAGAGAAGGAAGACCGCATCAAGCTGGTGAACTTTACCGGCTCGTCCAAGGTGGGATGGGAGCTGAAGGTGCACTCCGGCCGGAAGCGCGTGCTGCTGGAACTGGGCGGCAACGCGCCGCTGATCGTGCATGGGGACTGGCCCGACCTGGACGAAGCCGCCCTGCGCTCGGCGCACTCCGCTTTCGACTTCGCGGGACAGTCCTGCGTGAGCCTGCAAAGGGTTTTTGTGGAGCGCAGCATTTTCCAGAGCTACCTGTGGAAGGTGGTGGAAATCACCGCCAAAATGGTGGCGGGCGACCCCTCCATCGAGGCCACCGAGGTGGGTCCGATGATCCGGCCGGCGGAGGCCGAGCGCGTGGAAGCTTGGATCAAGGAGGCGGTGGAGGGAGGGGCCAAGCTGGTGGCCGGCGGCGAGCGCAAAGGCTCGGTGATTACCCCGGCGATCCTGACCGGAACCAAGCCAGGAATGAAGATTTGCGACGAAGAGGTCTTCGGGCCGGTGTTGACGATTGAGCCGTACGAGGACTTCGAACAGGCGTTGGCCGACGCCAACCACTCGAAATACGGACTGCAGGCCGGCTTGCTGACCCGCGACGCGGGCCGCATCCTGACCGCGTACCGCGAGTTGGAGGTTGGCGCGCTGATCGTGGGCGACACGCCCAGTTGGCGCCTGGACCCCATGCCCTTCGGCGGCGTGAAGGATTCCGGGGTGGGCCGCGAGGGCATCCGCTCCGCGATTGAAGAGATGACCGAGCCGCGGATGCTGGTGATGGCCGGAATCAGTTAAGGCGGCGACTGCCAGGAAAGGTTCGTCGCTCGGACGCCGGCTGGCGGCCGGGAGGCAGGCGTTACTTCCCGCGACCACTCGTCGCGGCGAGCGAAGCTGCTCAGGATGGGATGCCGCGGAAGAGAAAGACGAGCTCAATCAGCAGGATCAGGACGACGGTCACTTCGAGGAAGAAGGCGCGGGCCTGGTTGAACTGGTCGACCATGAAGTGGTAGAGGTCTTCGGCGGTTTTCAGCTTCTGGGCAACCAGGTTCTTGTAATCGGGTACGCCAACCCTGGCAGCAGCCATCCTGTAGAGTCGCGCGGCGAACATGTCGCTGAGGAACTTGATGGCGTTGTCGGCGCGCTCCGTCAGTTCGCCAATATCGAGCAGGACAGTGTGCAGGCTGGCTGCAGACCCGGCCAGACGCCAGCGCGCCAGCACTCCTGATTTCTTCGCCAGCGAATTGTAGACGCCGTCCAGAATGCCCGAGAGCAGCTCATCGTAATGGCGGAATTCCAGCAGTTGCGAGTTGGCGTATTCGAGAAGCTGAATCGCGGTTTCAGCTCCAGCCCTGCTGTCGTAAAGGAAAGCGGCATTCCAGCCAATCACGGCCACGTCGTTGGCGTAATAGGAGATTTTTGAGTTCAGGACTTCGCTGCACTCTCCCTCGGACAGGAGCAGCTGATCGCCGCGAACGACCTGGGCAATCTTCGCTCCGTGGTCGCGGACCAAATCGGCGGCAGAAGGGGCTCCGGCCACTTCTTGCACGTGGAAAATGAAGTAGTCCTCGCTGAGCCAGTGGGAGAAAGGCTTGACCATGGCAGAGGCCGCCCGCTCCAGTTTCTGGCGCACGATGGGTTCGGCGCGGGAGGCAAAATCAACGTCCCATACCCAACGGCTGGCCAGATGGACCAGGCTTTCCCAATCGCCCGAGAAGGGCAACTGGAAGACGACGCTGACCACGCCGTAGTCGTAATACTTGATCTCTCCTTCGAGGCGCTCGCCGCCTTCAAGGAGAAGAGGTTCCAGGGGCTCGATGACCGGGGGCCTCTGGTAGCGGACGTAGGACGGGACCGAGTGCTTCAAGCCGGGCAACTGCAAGGTGCGCGCGCTGATGGTCTGCTGCAGCAGATCCAGCTTGAGTTCTTCGCACACAGCAAACTGGATCAGCACCAGGACGGAGCCCTTGAGGGATGACGGCGTTGAAAGAGGGGAGGACATATGTAATGGCATGGTACTGCATTCCATACGAAGGGGTTCCTATAGCGATGCGGCCTGCAGGTACATTTTCCTGTGGCAATGCCACAGGGTTTTGTGGCATTCTTGTGTGGTAACGCCACAGGAGTGAGTGCACGCATGGGGAAACTCGATCTTTTGCAGGGAACGCTCGATTTGATGGTTCTGAAGACGCTGGCGGCCATGGGACCGCAGCATGGGTACGGCATTGCGCGGCGCATCGAGCAGGTGAGCGGCAATGAGGTGCTGCTGAACCAGGGAACCATCTACGCCTCGCTGGTGCGGCTGGAACAGCGCGGGTGGATCGAGTCGAACTGGGGTGTTTCCGACAACAACCGCAAGGCCAAGTTCTATGCGATTACCGTAAGCGGCCGCAAGCAACTGGCCGCGGACGCACGCTACTGGGCGCGGCTGACCGGGGTGATGGACAAGGTGCTGGCCATGAGCCCGGATCTGGGCGGGGAAGAAGGTGCGGCATGAGCCTGCTTCGCCGCTGCCGGGAACGCGTGCGCGCCTTCTGGAACAAGCCGGCTCTGGACGCCGAACTGGAGGCCGAGCTGGCCGCGCACCTGGAACTAGCCATTGACGAGAACCTGAAGCGCGGGCTGGCTCCCGAGGAGGCGCGGCGGCTGGCGCTGGTGAGCCTGGGCGGCATGGAACAGGCGAAGGAACAACAACGAGAGGAGCGGGGCCTGATGACGCTGGACATTCTGTTGCAGGACTTGAAGTACACGCTGCGCACACTGGGCCGCGATCGCGGCTTTACCACCGTCGCCATTCTGATTCTGGCTCTGGGCATTGGGGCCAACATTGCCGTCTTCAGCGTGGTGAATACGCTGCTGCTGCGGCCGCTGCCCTTCACGCACTCGGAACAACTGGTGCGCATCCTAGAGAAAGATCCCAAGGGCGGCGAATCGAGTATGACCTACTCGACAGATGCCATGCAGGAATTTCAGGCGAAGAACCGGTCATTCCAGCAGGTCACCGGGTATTTTGCCTTTTCCGGCCCGGACAACAACAAGCTGACGGGGAAGGGGCAGCCAGAGCCAGTGACCGGGCTGATGGTAGCCGGGAATTTCTTTCCGACACTGGGCGTGGAGCCGCTGCTGGGCAGGCAGTTCTCTGCCGAAGACTGTCTGAAGAACAGCCGGCCGGTGACGATGCTGAGCTATCCGTTCTGGAAGCGGCGGTTCGGGGCGAACCCTGGGCTCGTGGGCCAGACGATTGACATCGACGGCAAGCAGGTTACGGTGGTGGGGGTTCTGCCCAATACATTCGATTTCGGCTCCGTCTTCTCCCCCGGCGCAAAGGTTGACTTCTTTGGCCCTGCGATTTTCGGAGATATGGAGGACTGGGGCAACACCATGGCGCTGGTGGGGCGGTTGAAGCCGGGAGTCACGCTGGGGCTGGCGCAATCGGAGGCGGACTCGCTCTTTCCCCAGCTTCACTCCAACCTGAAGCATCCGGAGTATGGAGATAACTACACCGCGAATCTGATGGGGTTGAAGGACTATGTGAGCGGGAAGCTGCGGCGGTCGCTGATCGTGCTGTGGTGCGCGGTGGGGATGATTCTGTTGATTGTCTGCGTGAACCTGTCGAACCTGCTGCTGGCGCGGGCAGCGGCGCGGGGCAAGGAGTTTGCGCTGCGCACGGCGCTGGGCGCGGGCCGGGGCAGGATTGTGCGGCAACTGCTGACGGAGAGCCTGGTGCTCTCTGGAGCGGGCGCCATTCTGGGACTGGGGATGGCGTTTGTGATCGTCGCCTGGCTGGCGCATCAGGGCTCGATTGCGCTGCCGCTGCTGGGCAGCCTGCGGATCGACGGGGCCGCGCTGGGCTGGACCCTGCTGATCGCTCTCGCGACCTCCGTTCTGTTCGGGTTGGCTCCCGGGCTACGGATGGGCAGAGGCAACCTGCAAGCGGCGCTGAAGGACGGGGGCAGGGGCGCGAGCGAGGGCAGAAGCCACGAGCGGATGCGTGCGGTGCTGGTGGTGTCGGAGGTGGGACTGGCCTGTGTGCTGCTGGTGGGGGCGGGCCTGCTGCTGCGGAGTTTTCTGCAGGTTCTGGATGTGGATCTTGGATTTGAACCGAGCCATTCGGCGGCCATCAGCATTGCATACGACGATGTCGGCGACGCGGTAAAACGCGGGGCGATCTGGCAGCAGGTGATTCAGCGGGTGAAACAGATTCCGGGCGTGGAAGGCGCGGGGATTTCAGACAATTTGCCGATGAGCGTGAATCGCAGTTGGGGGATCTCGGCCAAGGGGCACACCTATCGCAAAGGCGAGTTGGCGGATACGTTTGTATACGTGGTTTCGCCGGGCTATCTGCATTCCATTGGAATGCGGCTGGTGAAGGGGCGCGATATTCGCTGGGAAGATAACGACAAGAAGCAGGCGGTGGTGGTGATCAACGAGACGGTCGCCCGGCACTTATGGCCTGGCGAAGATCCGGTGGGACGGATCGCTTATGCGGGCGGCGTCGAGGCGCAGGTGATCGGGGTGGTTGCCGATGTGCACGAGACCAACGCAGAAACCGAGGCAGGCTGGCAGATGTACCTGTCCGCAACCGCGCCGCAATTTGGACCGGTGGGAGCGAACCTGGTGGTGCAAACCAAGCTGCCGCCGGCCGCGCTGGCTTCCGGCGTGACGCGGGTTTTGCGCGAGATCAATCCGGGCCAACCGGCGAACGAGTTCCGGCCCATCCAGATGCTGGTGGATCACGCCAGCTCGCCGCGGCGGTTCTTCATGCTGCTGGTGGGTGCGTTTGCCGGGCTGGGACTGTTGCTGGCGGCGCTGGGGATTTATGGCGTGATCTCGTACTCGGTGACTCAGCGGACCCAGGAGATCGGGATACGGATGGCGCTGGGCTCGTCGACGGGCAGGGTGCAGCGCGACGTGATTGCGAAAACGCTGTGGCTGGCGGTGGCTGGAATCGTGTTGGGCACAGTGGCTTCGCTGGCGGTGGCGCGGCTGATTGCGTCGATGCTGTTTGCCACCTCGCCGTGGGACGGGGGCACCTTTGCCGGAATGGCGGTGGCCCTGCTGGCGGTGGCGTTGGTCAGCGGCTACATCCCGGCCCGGCGAGCCTCCCGCATCGATCCGATGGTGGCGCTGAGAGACAATTGAGGGCTGGAGAGGAAGGGAGGCGTTCAGCTTTGGGTACTGCCCGGCCGGACGCCCTCTTTTCGATGGTCCGACAAAAAGGCGCCCCCCGGTTAGGCCGATCCGGACAAAGTCCTGGAGCAACCAATCTGAGGGGCGAGGAGCCGCAATCGCAAGAAAATGGCTGTCGGACACTTCTCCTTCCGGTGAATCGCTTCGCCGCCTGGAGAACTGCTTTCGGCTCACTTTCTGGACCGCCTATGAATGTATGTTCCAAGAGCGGCTTGCAACAGGTTCTTTCGGGTACTATCGGGGCCGGGAGCGCGTGTTGATGGGGCTTTATCCCCTCTAGACAATCGTTTTAGCTGGACGTATGATACGCAATGCGGTTGAATCGACGCCGCGAAATGCGCTGGGTTCTGGACGGCGGACCGAACCGAAGAAGCAACACCAGCCTCTCAAGATAATCGAACAGACGGATTGGCGCGCTGTGCGTCAGGGGCACGCGGTCGATATAGTGTGTGTGGCGAGTCTCAAAGGAATAAAGCGGACTGAAGGAGTGGGGAATGGCTTTGACGCCGAATTCCGGGCTGGAGGCGGCGGCAATCCGGGAGCAGTTGGAGCGGCTGCTGGCCCATCCGCTCTTCGCCAACAGCAAGCGCTACCCCGCCGTGTTGGCCTTCGTGGTGGATCAGACGCTGCTGGGCAACGCCGCCGAGCTCAAGGAGCGAAGCATCGGCATCGAGGTCTTCGGCCGTGCGCCCAGTTATGACGCCAACGCCGATCCGGTGGTGCGCATCACCGCCGGCGAGGTGCGCAAGCGGCTGACGCAGTACTATTACGACTCTGCGCACAAAGGCCAATTGATCGTCGAACTGCCGATCGGTTCGTATGTTCCCCTTTTTCATCTCGCCGAACCGCAGGAAGAGGCAGTGCTGGCTCCGCTGCCGGAGCCGGAGATACAGGCCGCGACCCCGCCGCCCGCACGGGCGGCTGCGACCTCGACTTCGCGCCGGGTGAAGATACTGGTTGCCGGGGCGGTGCTGCTGGCTGGGGCGATTGGCCTTGGCGCCGGGTTAGGCTACCGCCATTTCCGGAGTGCCCCGCAGCCCTCGAACATCGACCGATTTTGGGCGCCGATCACGGAGGGCGCGGACACCGCGACTTATTGCCTTGGCGAACCGGCCAGGGACATCGATACGAAATCAATCGATACCTACGATGTTCCCGTGCAGACTCCGCAGCGGGAGCAACTCTATGTTCGGCTGCACTACTCCGGGCACCTGGCGCTGGCCGACGTGATTACGCTGACGCGGACGGCGGCGGCGCTGGAGACCCGGCACAAGGCGTTTCGCGTCGTTCCCGCATCCGTGGCGAGCTTTGCCGAGTTGCGCGAGGGGCCGATTGTGCTGATTGGCGCCTTCGACAATATCTGGACCCTACGCGTGACCCAGAAACTGCGCTTCGGATTCGAGTCCAAGGATGGTGTGGCTTTGATTGTGGACCGCAAGAGCCCGAAGCCAACCAGTTGGGCAACGGCCTGGGACCTGCCCTATGAGAAGCTGGCGCGCGACTACGCGATTGTGGCCCGCTTCCACGACAGCACCACGGGACAGCCGGTCATGATCGCCGCCGGCATCTCGGAGGAAGGAACCGAGGCCGCCGGAGAGATTCTGTATAACCCTGTCTATCTCGACTCGTTGCTGGCCAGGCTCCCGGCCAATTGGGAGCAGATGAATATGGAAGCGGTGATTGAAACGCAGGTCATCCAGGGACACTCCGGCCCGCCTAACGTGCTAGCCGTGGAGACCTGGTAGGAATCATTTGCGTCGAGCCGGGCGGCTCAGGAAGCTTCGTGCACAGGGGCAGGAACTCCCAAAACCCCTAGGAGAAATTCAGGCAAGAGGGAACGCTTTTCAGCGGGAGCGACGGTGCGGTTCTGCACTCTTGTCGAGGAGAAACACTTCACACGCCGTCCGTCACATGGGCTGGACGGGAGGCCTGCTCCAGTGCGGTTCCACTGTGGAACCGCTGTAACTCTTCACCGCCGCCTTCGGGGCTGAACATGAAAACCCGCGAGAGCGGCGATCATTCCGTGGCGCGATCCGCCGTTGACCGGTGGTCTATCGCGCACGGAAAGTGTGACGAGAAACTTTCCTGGATTTCCTGTTATGCCTTGGACTTCTGTGCGGCCCAGCGCTTGCGCTGCGCATCGGCAATCCGCTTGCGCGCTTCGGGGCTGAGTACGCGGTGCTTCTTGGTCTTTGCCGCCTTGGCAACCTTGGCTGCCTTTACGGGCGCTTCTTTGGTTTTGCGCTCGGCCAGCTTGGTGGCAACTTTACCGGTGGTAGCCAACAGTGCGCGAACCTGCTTCAGTTTTGCAATTTCTTCGTCGATTTGTACAAGAATTGAGTCGATAGCCATAAGTGAAATCATAACTTAAAAACCCACATTTGCACAGTCCATCAGTCAATCGACTCCACTTACACAGATAGATTCCTAGTGATTTTATTCCGGCCGGCCCACGGTTTTCTCCTTGTAGGCCTTCTGAAGTACAAAGAAAGCCTGCTTTTTCTGGCCCTGTTCGGAGATAAGCCCCTTGCGGTTGAATTCATCCTGAATGCCGGCCAAAGGCCTGTTGGGCGAGCGGAAATCCATCAGCACCCATGGGCTCATGCCTCTTAGTTGCGGTATCCGGTTTAACATGCCGAACTGATGGCGATAGATATTGGCCTGGTATTCCTCGGTCCAGCGGTCGTTGTCGCCACCGTGCAATCCGGCCTTGGCGCCGCCGCCGAACTCGCTGACGATCAGGGGTTTTTGATAGTCGATGCGCCAATCGGTAACGTCGGCGGTCTCAGGATGATGCTCGTACCAACCTATGTATTCGTTCACGCCGATCACGTCGAGAGCCTTGCCCAGCGCGTCGTCGACGATCTTGGTGTGGCCCTCGCCGCGCACCAGCAATGCGGCGGTAATGAGCCGCGAGGGATCGAGCGCGCGGGCACGGGCAGCCAGGGTTGAAATGAATTGCGTGCGCGCCTCGTTGTTCGGCGTTTCATTGGCCATGGACCACAGGATGATCGATGCATGGTTGCGCGAGGTTCCTATCTCCTCGTCCAACTGCTGCTCGGCCTTGGCCAGTACCTTGGGGTTTTCGAACTGCAACGCCCAATAGACCGGGTTCTCCGACCAGACCAGCACGCCCATGCGGTCAGCCGCGCGCAGCATGGATTCATCGTGAGGATAGTGCGCCAGGCGGACAAAGTTGCAACCCAGCTCCTTGGCCCATCCCAGCAACGTCTCCGCATCCTTGTCGGTGTTGGCGCGGCCGGTGCGATATGGCGCCTCGGCATGAACCGCGACACCGCGCAGGAAGATAGGTTTACCGTTCAACAGAATTTGGGTTCCGCGCGTTTCGATGGTGCGAAAGCCGATTTTTTCGTCGATGGAGTCTTCGCCGGCGCGCAGGATCACTTTGTAGAGTTTGGGCGTTTCCGGGGACCAGCGTTCGAGTCCGTTCACTCTAACGCTGAATGCGGCGCGGCCGTCGCTGTCCAACGAAGCCGTTGTCTTCGCGTTCAACTCCGGAATCTCCACATCCACCGTGGAGCCTGGTTGGCCGCCCGTCACATGCGCCCAGCCCTCAACGACGGAATCTGCGGCGCGGCTCAGGTGCACGTCGTACTGATCGATGAAAGCCGCGGGAACCTCGATGAGCGAGACAGAACGCGTGAGGCCGCCGTAGTTCCACCAATCGGTTTCGAGGGTGGGTACGCCGTCCTCGTGACGGGTGTTATCGACCGCGGCCACGACAAAGTTCGAGCCCGCGTGAACAACGGAGGTCACGTCGCAATTGAAGCTGGTGTAACCGCCTTCGTGCTCGCAGACCTTTTGGCCATTGACCCAGAACCAGGAGCGGTAGTTGGCCGCACCAATATGGAGGAAGATGCGCGCGTGCTCTTTCGGCTGATAGGTGAAGTCGCGCTCGTACCAGATGGGCCCCTCATAGAAGAGGAGCGACTCGCGCTGTGTGTTCCAGTCGGCGGGCACTTTCAGCTTGGCAGCCTTGGAGAAGTCATACTCGATGGGAAACGAGTCGCCGGGCTTGGCTTTCTGATTGAGAAACCAGCCGTTGGATTTTTCCTGGTGATGAAAGCTGAAGAGGCCGGAGAAGTAAGGATCGACGATGGAGCCCCACTCGCCGTCGAGCGAGGTGGCTTGCCGCCGATCGGCGCCGGTGAGCACGATGGGCGCGGGAACAGGCGCGGCCCAAGCGTAGGAGCCGGCACAGAGTACGGCGCAGAGCGCAGACGTAAGGAGGCGAACAGAGAGACATTTCATTCAGGAACCTCGTCGAGAGGAGATTGATTTCTGGAGCAGGGGCGGCATTTCATCGCACGCTCACGGCTGCTCCCAGTGGACTGGTTATCTTATCGTTTGGCGGGTTCGACTGTATATTCTCGGACGGATGGAAAGCGCGAAGTACGACAAAAGGGACAAGCCGAGCGGCCTGTCCCTTTTGTCGTTGGCGTGCATTGTTCTTGCCGTGACGCGAATTACTTTCAGCCCAGATACATGACGTGGACATAGGTTCCGAGACGCACGTTGTAGGCAAGGTACCAGCCGATGTGGTCTGGATCCTCGTAGATCACGATGTTGTCGGAGTCCCAGAGCCAGCCGTCGCAGAAAGCAAAATCAGCTTGGGCCACGCTCCAGTACCAGTTGTTGAACCAGAAGCGTCCGGGTCCGCCACCGCCTATGCGCCACACATGGCCGCGGCCAAAACCGCCGTTAAAGCGACCGTGCTCAAAGGGGAGGTCCAGATGATAGCGGGCGTCATTGGGGCCGGTGTCGTGGCCCACCCACTTGTTCTTATCCACGTGGGGGGCGTTGGGATGACCGGGCTTGTCCTGGAAGCTGCGATTCTGTTCCGGCGGATGGGGCGTGCCATGAAACTCAGCGGGTCCGCGTGAAGGCGCGGCCTGGGGGCGTTCCGGGCGTTGAGCAAATGCGGGCACAGAGGCCACAAGCAGGGCTATCAATGCAATCTTGGCTGTACGCATCGTATCCTCCTCGATGCCCTCCGGGGCGGCAGGATGTCTGCACTGCGCTGTGCCCCGGAAAAGTCATCGTAACTACAGTACATCCAACCCAGGCCGCGGAGGCAAGTTGCGTTTCAGTGATCCGGCATGAAACGAAATCATCGAGGTTTCCCACCCTTTCCGCACAAAACGCGGAAAGGATGGGGCACCCAATCGCAGTGCTTTCATCCCGGATCGACGAGTGAATCCGCAGCGGCAGGCGGGCTCTGTTATGCGCCCAGCGACTGGGGAGCGCGCAGCCAGGCGTAGAGCGGGAACTGGTTGGCCAGCTCCGCCACTTCGCGGCGAATGCGTTCGAGAGCCGCATCGTCGTTGCGCACTTCCAGGGCTTTGGTGATCCACGCGCCGATGAGCCGCATCTCGGGCTCCTTCATGCCGCGAGTGGTCAGCGCGGGGGTGCCGAGGCGGATGCCCGAGGGCTTGAGCGGCGGATTGGTGTCGTACGGAATGGAATTCTTGTTCACCGTGATGCCGGCCTTGCCCAGCGCCAGCTCGGCTTCGGAACCAAGAATGCCCTTCTGGAATACGTCCACTAGCAGAAGATGATTGTCCGTGCCGCCGGAGATGATGCGGAAACCGGCATCCTGCAAGGTGGCAGCCAGTACTTTCGCGTTGGCCACAATCTGCGCCGCATAGGTCTTGAATTCCGGCCGAAGCGCTTCGCCGAAGGCCACAGCCTTGGCGGCTACGATGTGCACCAGCGGGCCACCCTGCTGGCCGGGAAAAACAGCCTTGTCCACGGCCGCGGCCAGATCCTTGCCGCAGAGAATCAGGCCGGAGCGGGGTCCGCGGAGAGTCTTGTGAGTGGTGGTGGTGGTGATGTGCGCGTGGGGCACGGGCGAGGGGTGAACGCCGCCCGCCACCAGGCCGGCGATGTGCGCCATGTCGAAGATATACACCGCGCCCACCTTGTCGGCGATGGCGCGCATGCGGGCGAAGTCCCAGAAGCGCGGATAGGCGCTGCCGCCGCCGATGATCACCTTGGGTTTTTCGCGCAGCGCGATCTCCTCAAGCTCGTCGTAATCGATCAGCTCGGTGTCGCGGCGGACGTGATAGAAGGTGGGCCGGTAGAGCTTACCGGAGAAGCTCAATCTGTGCCCGTGGGTCAGGTGGCCACCGTGAGCCAGGTCGAGGCCCAGAATGGTGTCGCCCGCCTGAATGACTGCCGCGTAGGCCGACGCATTGGCCTGCGAGCCGGAGTGGGGCTGCACGTTGGCGTGCTCGGCGCCGAAGATTTGCTTGGCGCGGTCGCGGGCCAGATTCTCCACCACGTCGGCATACTCGCAACCGCCATAGTAGCGGCGGCCTGGGTAACCTTCGGCATACTTGTTGGTGAAAATCGAGCCGGCCGCCTCCAGAACTGCTTCGGAGACAAAGTTTTCGCTGGCAATCATCTCCAGCCCTTCGTGCTGGCGGAGGGTCTCGTGTGCGAGAGCTGCGGCAACTTCGGGGTCGGCCTGGGCAAGGGTGAGAGAGATGCGATCAGTCATATAGATGAATTTTAGACTGAATCCAGGGCCGTTGACACGCGAGAGTTGACCGCGCATCTGCTATTGTTTTCGATAATTGGCGAAGAACCTATGAAGATCCGGCACACTCAACTGGTTTACCTCGCGATTTTTTCTCTTGCGCTGCTGACAGCCGCGGCACAAACAGCGGGCATCGACGAGGCCCTGCTGGCCAAAGCCAATGCGGGCGATGCGACGGCGGAAGTGTTAGTGGGCCAGAGCTTTGCGGCGGACAAGGGCGTCGTGCCGGACCTGAAGCAGGCCGCGGCCTGGTATCGCAAGGCCGCCGAGCAGGGGGACGCGGGCGCGCAGGGGGCGCTCGGCGTGCTGCCGAAGAAATGAATCAGCTCGGCCCTACAGGGCGCGAAAAACGCGATCTGGATGCTGTCCCAGGGTTGCGCTGCGCTCCACCCTGGGCTATTTTCACCTCTTCCCTCCGGGAAGACCGCGGTTGATCCACTTTTTTGGCAGTGGACAGAACCGACTTGAAGGACAAAGGGCATTCTGCGATTGCCCTGCCTGAAGCTGCCATCGATCTCAAACCAGGATTGGGACGCTGCTATGCTTGGGTCGTCCGATAGGAAGAGTTATGCCTGCATTGTGTACCGATACTGGAACTCGAGCCCTGTTGTGTGCGACGGTTGCCGCCGGTTTGGCGCTCTGCTGCGGCTTGCACGCACAGATGCCGCGTGAGCTTACCGCCGTGGTCAAGACTTCCGATACGCGCATCGAAGTGAGCGCCGGCAGCCGTGTACCGCGTCTGATCAGCCTGGCGGGATTTCGCGGCTCCCCGTGGCTTAACCGGCAGGAAGAAACGCTGCCCGCATCGGTTGAGGTCAACGGCGTCACTGTCCCCCTGGCCTGGCAATACAAGCCCGAGCTGGGCCGCTCAGATGCCCGGCGTGCCGTTTTCGTGTACGAGACCCCGGAGCCGCACCTGCGCCTGAGCTGGCAGTGGGAGGCGCGGGCTGCTTTCGGCCCCATCGAGCATCGGATCACGATCGAAAACCTGAGCGCGCAGGAGGTTTGGCTGCCGCTGGTGGACTCGTCCAGCCTGGATTGGCGCACGCCGCCAGATGCGGCGTTGCGCCACCTCTACATCGAGAAAGGCGCGGACACTCCCTCGGCGCAGGGCACGCACCTAGAAGCGGTGCGGGAAGGTTATCGATGGACCGGCAAGTCCTCCACCTACGCACATCCGGTGCCTGGCGAGGGACGCGAGATCATCCCCATTGAATTGATTGACTCGACAACCAACTCTCAGGCGGGCTGGTATGCCGGCATCGAGTTCAGCGGAAGGACGCGCATCACGCTGGAGCGCAGCGGCAGCAGCCTGAAAAGCAGATTGGGGCTCGATCCGGAACCAGGACCCTTTCGCACCAGGCTCTCGCCGGGCGCAAGTTTTGAAACGCCCACCGTGTTTCTAGGGGCCTTCACGGGCGGCCTGGATGGCGCCGGAAATCAGCTCCGGCCATGGGTGCGCGCGGTGCTGGGCAATCCCCTCACATGGAAGAACCCGCACTATCCGCTGATGGTGAACAATAGCTGGGGCAGCGGAATGCAGGTGGACGAGCCGCTGGGGTTGCGCATGATTGCGGAGTCAAAAGAGCTGGGCCTGGAGATGTTTCACCTGGATGCGGGCTGGTTCCGCGGGGTGGGCGACTGGTATCCCGACGACCGGAAATTTCCTCATGGGCTGGCTGTCATCGCCGATGAAGCGCACCGCCAGGGCTTGCTGTTTGGCATATGGGTGGACTGGACGCAGGCCGCGCTGGACACCGCGCCCGGCGCCCTGAACGTGCGCGATCCCGCGGTGCGCGACTGGATGGTTACCGACCTGGCCCCGGACTGGAAACCGGAGGAGTTCAAGGGCCAGACCACCGATCTGGGCGTTCCCGCCGCCCGCGATTACGCCGCCCGCCAGGTGAAACGCATCGTCGAGGACTATCACCTGGATATGCTGGAGCACGATGGCTATCTGGTGGCCGAGGCCTGTATGCGGGACGATCATCCCCACGCCCCGCTCATCCCGAGCACCCTGCGCCTGAATCACGACAGCGGATGGGACTTTCCCATGGCGTCGAACTCGACGGACGTAAGTTACCATGCGGTCCGCGCCTATTACGAAATCTACGAGCGCCTGCGCCAGGAGCATCCCGGCCTGATGTTTGAAATCTGCAATGACGGCGGGAGAATGGTGGACTTTGGCTCGGCGGCGCACGGAGACTACTTCTCCATCACCGATTCCTACGATCCACTGTCGAACCGGCGCGCTTTCTACGACACCAGCCATGTGCTGCCGGCGGCGATGCTGGAGAGCTACGTGGAAAAGTGGCCCACACCCCGGCTGGGAAACTTTCTCTACATGCTGCGCAGCGGCATGATGGGCTGGATGACGATTATGATGGACACCACCGCCTGGACCCCGGAGCAGCATGAGTCTGCGCGGCAAGCCTTTGCGCTCTACAAGCAGCGGTTGCGGCCCTTGATCCGCGATGCCCAGCTTTACCATGTCTCCAATCGTCCCGACGGAGTGCATTGGGATGGAACGGAGTATCTGGACCCGGCGCGCGGCCTGGGCGTGCTCTTCGCTTTCCGCGGTTCAAATTCCGACGAGGCTGAGCATCGCTTTCTTCTGTCTGGGCTGGAAGCAGAAAAGCGATACAGGCTGCATTTTCAGGACGGAAGCGCTAGAGATCGCGTGGCAACGGGCAGGGAACTGATGAGATCGGGCCTGGTGGTTCATTTGGGCGAACCGCTGAGTTCGGAACTTGTATTTCTGGAAGCAGACGACGCGCAGAAGCGATGAGGTTGCCCTGGGTTCTGGATGGACGCGTTGAGAAAAATCGGCGTCCTTCTGCGACAATGGGAGCCAAGTAGAGCGGTTCTCCAATGAATGTGCACTGATCCAGCTCATGCAAGGTGGCTTTTTCTTGGTGAAAAAGCCACTCGACCGCAGTGGTTTCGATGTATAGCAATTGGAGAACCGCTGTAGGAGGCTGGTGTGGCCAGCATTCAGGCAACAAATCCTCGCAGGCGGCGGTGGCTCTGGTGGGTTGCGGGCACAGTGCTGCTGGCGCTGGCGGCGACTGCCGCGGTGGTGGGCCTGGTGCTGCACCGGGCTGAGCCCTACCTGCGCGCGCGCATTGTCCAGGGGCTCCAGGACCGCTTTCACGCCCGTGTGGAGCTGGACAGCTTCCATGTTTCTCTGGTGAACGGCCTGTGGGCCGAAGGCAAGGGCCTGCGCATCTGGCCACCAGCCCAGGTGGAGGGCGTCGTCGCTCCCGCGGGGCAGGGCGAGCCGCTGATCCGGCTGGCGGAGTTCCGCTTTCATGCACCGCTCCGCTACCGGCCGGGCACGACGGTTCACATTTCCCTATTGGAGCTGAAGGGCTTGAGCATCCATCTGCCGCCGCGCTCCCACTTTGGACATGCGGCGAACGAGGCAAGCGGCGTCGGGAAGGCCGCGAGCGCCCCGAGGCTGGTGAACTTCCAGATCGACAGGATGGAGTGCACCGGCGCGGAGCTGGTGATGGAAACCAGCAAGCCGGGCAAGCTGCCCATGCAGATCGCGATTGCCCACTTGAAGCTGACTGGCATTACCTCGGCCGGGGCCATGAACTACGACGCCGAGCTGACCAATCCGCGGCCGGTGGGAACGATTCATGCGACGGGGAGCTTTGGTCCCTTGCAGGGAGCGGACCTGGGCGAGGCTCCGGTCGAGGGAGAGTACCGCTTCGACCACGCGGACCTGGCCAGCTTCAGGGGAATCGCGGGAATCCTCTCCTCCACCGGCCGCTACCAGGGCACTTTGCGCGACATGACGGTAGATGGGGAGACGGACACGCCGGATTTCCGCCTGACCCACTTCGGCACTGCAATGGCCCTGCATACGCACTTCCACGCCACGGTGGACGGGACCAACGGCGACACCTGGCTGCAGCCGGTGGATGCGACGCTGGGCCGCTCGCACTTTACCGCGGAGGGGCAGGTTGTGCGCGTGCCGCGGCCCGATGCGCCGCAGCAGAGCCTGGGGCACGACATTGCGCTTGCGGTCAACGTGGATCGAGCGCGGATTGAGGATTTTCTGCGCCTGACGAGCCGCTCGGGAAAGGTTCTGCTCACTGGCGATGTGGCCTTGAAGACCAAACTGCACATTCCACCGGGCGCAGCCCCCGTGCATGAACGGTTGAAGCTGGACGGGGATTTTGCGCTGGAGCGGGTGCAATTCACCAGCACCAAGTTCCAGGATCGCATCGAGCAGTTGAGCCTGCGCGGACAGGGACGTCCCGATGAGTTGAAGAGCGCTGACGCGGCCAGCGTCCGCTCGGAAATGAAGGGGAGTTTCCGCTTGGCGGGCGGGGTGGTCACGCTGCCCGCGCTCGCGTACACGGTGCCCGGCGCGGTCATTCAACTGAAGGGAACCTACGGCGTAGAGGGCGGCGCGCTGGACTTCAGTGGAACGGTCAGGACCGACGCCACGGTATCAAAGATGGTGGGCGGATGGAAGGGATTGCTGCTCAAACCGGCCGATCGGTTCTTCAGGAAAGACGGCGCGGGAACCCAGGTCCCCATTCGCATTGAAGGCACGCGCGAAGATCCGAAGTTCGGCGTCGACTTTGGTCGCATGAAGTCCACCTCGCCGGAGCGTCCGGGAGAGCCGCGCTGAGCGAAGATACGCTCTCCACTGCGCACCGAAAACCACCGCAAACTATGTTAGTTTCACTTGGGGTAGAGCCGCTGCCGACGTCACGAGCAGCGGAGACACACGAAGGAGACCGCAATGCACTGGAGCAAACGCAAGGCAAGCGCCGCCGCAGCCCTGTTTCTGGCCGCCGCAACGCTGACCGCCGGAGCGCAGACCGCACCCGCAAAATCAGCGCCCGTGAAAACCGCAACCCAACCGAGCAGGTCCGCCAGCGCACGGGACTGGTGGAAGAACGCCGTCATCTATGAGATTTACCCGCGCAGCTTTCAGGACTCGAACGGCGACGGGATCGGCGACCTGAACGGCATCACCGAGCACCTCGACTATCTGAAGGAACTGGGCGTGGACGCCATCTGGCTCACGCCTTGCTATCCCTCGCCGCAGGTGGACTTCGGCTACGACATCTCGGACTACAAGAACATCGACCCGCAGTACGGCACGCTGGCCGACTTCGACCGGCTCGTCGCCGAGGCCGGCAAGCGCCACATCCGCATCCTGATGGACATGGTGATGAACCATTCCTCGGACCAGCACAAGTGGTTCCAGGAGGCGCGCTCGTCGCGCACCAACCCCTATCGCGACTGGTATATGTGGCACGACGGCAAGGGACAGACCGCGACCGACAAAGGCGAAGTGCCGAATAACTGGCAATCGGACTTTGGCCACTCGGCCTGGGAGTGGGACGAAAAAAACCGCCAATACTACTACCACAAGTTTTATATCCAGCAGCCCGACCTGAACTGGGACAATCCCAAGGTCCACGAGGCCTTCAAGGACATCGTCGCGTTCTGGTTGAAGCGCGGCGTGGGCGGTTTCCGGTTTGACGCCATCACCACCCTGTTTGAAGATCCAAACCTGACCGACGAAGACGTTCTCAAGGACAAGGACGGCAAGTCGTATCTCAACGATTATGGCGACATCGCCCTGAACGACACCCGGACCAACAACCTGCCCGGCACCCACGCCGTGATGCAGGAGATGCGCGCCGCCTCCGACGCCTTCGGCTCCGACAAGTTTCCCGGCACACGCGTGCTGATCGGCGAAACCTATCTGCCCAACGTCGCCGAACTGGCCAAGCAGTACGGCCCTGCGGACAAGCCGGAATTCCACCTGCCCATGGATACGCAGGTGGCCTTCATCAACAAACTCGACGTGGCAGATTTCCGCGCCAAGCTCACTGATGCGGAGACCGCGCTCAACGGCAACACGCCGCTGCTGCTCTTTGACAACCACGACAACCCGCGCAGCGACGCGCGCTATGGCGACGGCGTCCACGACACCGACATTGAACGCGTGCTCTCCACCATTCTCTTCGCCAGCCGTGGAACGGCGCTCTTCTATTACGGTGACGAGATCGGCATGAAGACCACGCCCCCCACGCGCAAGGAAGACGTGAAGGACCCGGTGGGCATCACCGGCTGGCCCAAGGACAAGGGCCGCGACGGCGAGCGCACTCCGATGCAGTGGGATGCGAGCACCAACGCGGGCTTCTCGAAGGCTGCGCCCTGGCTGCCCGTACCGCCGACTTACTCCACCGTCAATGTCGAGGCCGAGAAGGCTGACCCCAACTCGCTCTTCGCCTGGTACCACAGCCTCATCGGCCTGAAGAAGACCAATCCGGCCTTTGCCCGCGGCGACAACACCATGCTCGACACCGATAACACCAAGGTGCTGAGCTGGGTGCGCCAGACGCCCGGAGCGCCGGCCGTGGTGGTCAGCGTGAACTTCACCGCCGAGCCGCAGACGGTGAGCCTGACGGTTCCCGGCGTCAGCGGCAAGACCAAAACACTGCTGAAGACTCCCGGCGCAGCCGATCCTACCTCGCTGGGCCAGATTCAGCTTGGCCCCTTCGGCGTTTATGTCGGCGAAGTCCAATAACTACGATGTAACCAACCACACCGACACAAGAACGCCTCGCCGTGGCCAACCACGGCGAGGCGTTTGGCTTCAAGGGGAAGCCGTCTTGTCTCTCCCTTGTTGATCTCTTAAGAACCTGCCGGCCTCTTCACGATCTTGGCCAGGCGCGGATCCTGCCACACAGGAGCGAAATCCTGGTCGGAATAGACCTTGGCCAGATCGGGGTAGCGATCGGTTTTGGCCCGGTTCAAATACTCCAGGGCTCCTTCAATGTTGCCGCGCTTGGCATAGGCTTTGGCAATCAAGTAGGAAACGCGGGCACGCTGCTCCGGTGTCCGGACCTGTGCGATGGATCCCTCCTGGCTGCTGTTCAAAATGTCGGCGTCCAGTTCCAGGGCACGGGCGTACTCGGTCATGGCGCGATCTGCCAGACCCAGGCTCATCCACGCTTCCGCGATGTTCAGATGGAAGGAGGCATTCCCCTCTTCCAGCGCCAGTGCCTGCTTGTAATAGCGGACGGCCGGATTGTACTTCTTGCTCAGGTAGGCGACCGCCCCCAGGTTGTTCAGGGCATGGGCATTCCGCGGGTCGTACTTCAGCGCCTGTTTGAAGTATTTGTTGGCAGCGCCCGGCTCGTGCATCTGCAGCTCGGTAATCCCCAGCTTGTTATAGAGGTCTGGATCCCGGGGTGCGGCCCGCAATGCTGTCGTGTAGTAGGACATGGCGCTGTCATAGTTATTGTGGATGCGCGCCAGGTCTCCCTTCGTCTCTGCCGATACGGCAGGATTGGGATTGTCCACCTTGGTTGCATCCGCCGGATCTTCTGGGCTCGCATAGCCGGCCGCGCCAAACCCCAGCATTGTCGCCATTAGCATCATTCCAAGCTTTCTCATCTTTCACCTCCCGAGAGAAGGGGCTTTTCGTCGAGGCTTCCGGTTGGACTCTCGTGCCGGGCGATCCGCTCTCTCGAACGACTCCAGTAGGCATCGCCGCGCTGAGGTCCACAACGCTATACCTGTTACCCACCCGTTGCACCGGGGTTAAATGCCGGCCGGAATTACGCCAACCTGCTCTGCCCCGGCAAGTTACCATTGTGGAGAATCTGGAAATGTCTCGGCGCTGCCGGGAAAGGTCCGGGAGAATCGCGAGGGTTACACGCCGTTACAGGCCGGCCTGCGCCTTCCATCTACACGGTTAAACAGAGCGGCGACTTGCAGTCACAGCTACAATTGCAGTCGTTCGCGGAGCGAGTCGATGGCGGCCAAGAGCCCAGTAGGAATCGATTGCGATGAGCAGCGCGCCGAACTGAAACAAGTGCTTCAGTCCAGGAGCTTTGTGCGCGCTCCCACGCTGGCTCACTTGCTCTCCTATCTGGGTGAAAAGCTCTTTGCCGGGGAAGCCAGCCAGATCAAGGAGTACTCCATTGGCGTGGAAGTCTTTCACCGCGGAGCTTCCTTCGATCAGGACTCGGACTCCATCGTGCGCGTGGAAGCCAACCGTCTGCGCAAGCGCCTGGCCGAGTATTACGCCGGCGAGGGCGCGTCGCATCGCATCCACATCGTCATTCCCGTCGGCCAATATGTTCCGGAATTCATCCTTGCTGCGCCGGGGCAGGACGAGACGCGGGCCGGGTCGGAGGCTTCGTCGACTACGGGTCAGGGCGCTCCAGACCGCGCGGGTGCGCGTTGGCTTGGTCTTCCCGGCCACTGGCGCTGGTGGCTGGCTGGCGCGATTTCGCTTCTACTGCTGGGCCTCGCGCTGCTGGGAGTGGGCTATTTCCGTGCCTATCTTCGCCGTCATGCCCAACCGGCCCCAGCCGCGTTTACAGGACAGCCGAGTTTTCAAGGCACGGAGATCCAGGTCGGTCCGCCGGTCGGCGAGGAAATTCGCATCCTCTCCGGCGCCAGTCGCAGCTTTGTGGATCATGCCGGAAAACTGTGGAATGCCGATACCTGGTTCGTCGGCGGCACGGCCGTAAAGAGCTCCGTGCGCCACATCGGACGCACGCAGGACCCGGATTTCTACCGCACCAGCCGCCAAGGAGAGTTTCACTACGACATTCCACTGAAGAAGGGAATCTACGAGTTGCGCCTGCACTTTGCCGAGACGGTCTATGGGCCGGAATCGGCGGGAGCGGGCGGAGAAGGAAGCCGCATCCTGGCCGTCCGCGCCAACGGCAAAACCCTGCTAAGCCGCCTGGATATTGTGGCCGACGCCGGGGCCAGCGCCACCGCAGACGTGAAGGTCTTCCCCGACATTTCACCGGGGCCGGATGGAATGCTGCACCTGGTTTTCACGGGCGAAGACGGCAAGCAGGCCATCCTTTCCGCCATCGAGATTCTGCCCGGCGTGCCGGGACACATGCGCCCGGTGCGTGTGCTGGCCCGCCAAACACCGTATTACTCGAACGACAGCCATTGGTGGAGCCCGGACAACTATTTCGAGGGCGGGCAAATGGCCACTTACACCACACCGGTAACCGGAACCGACGATCCGGAATTGTACGAAACCGAACGCTGGGGCAACTTCTCCTATGCGATTCCGGTGACGCCGGGAAAATACACCGTGGTGCTGCATTTCGCAGTGCGTCGCAATGGCGGGGATCCGGGGGCTTCCTCCGGCGCGAGTACGTCCGCGCACATCTTCAATGTCTTCTGCAACGGCAAGGTGTTGCTGCAGAACTTCAACCTCCCGAAAGAGGCGCGCCAGGGCGATGTGGTGGTGCGCCGATTCGCGGGGCTGGAGCCGAACGCGCAAGGGAAGTTACTGCTCAGCTTTGTACCTGTGGAAGGCTACGCGACTGTCACGGGCATCGAAGCGATTCCGCAGTAATTGCGACCGTCAGCCTGCCTTTATCGATAGAAAAACCTCCTCACAAAAGCCACGCGGCCGGAAACCCGGATTCTCCCGGACGCGTGACTCTGAGAGAGATTTAGGCCGGCTCGTTGTAGACGCCAATCTCCGCAATGTGGGGGGTATCGTGGCTGCACTCGAAGCTAAGCCGGATTCGCCTTGCTGTGACCCGCTCAATCTTCTGGATGGTCACCGGAATGGGGCTGGCGCCTTCCGCAAGAGTGACCCAGTTCAGCCCATCCCAGCGCTGAAACTTGTAGCTCTTGATGCGGCTCTCCTTGTAGTCGTCCCAATGGCCAACCGGCTCGACCAGGGAGAGCACGTTGAAGGGCTGTTCGCGCCCCAGATCGACTTCCAGCCAGCCTGAAGTCTGCCCGTCGTCCGGATTCCAGCTCGACCGGAAGTCTCCGTCGTTGGCGAGATCCGGTCCTACCGTGTCGGGATACGAGCTGGCCTTGATGGGCTTGCGGGTGGCCAGGTTGGCGGTGGTAATCACGACGTGTTCGCCGATCTTCTCCGCGGGTCCGGGATGCTGCCACCGCTTGCCGATTTCCGCCAACTGCGCGACCACATTTGCGGAGAGGCGTCCCTGGCGGTTGGGAGGCGCGTTGAGAATCAGGCTGCAATGACGCCGGTTGAGGGGCACGAGCCACTCGTCCACCACGGTGGCAACCGGCTTGAGCTTGCCGTTCTCGTCCTCCTGCTTCCAGAACCATCCGTCAGTCAACGTGACGCAGGAGAAGGCTGGCACATCGCTCTCGTGAGGAACCTTTTGCCCCGCATTCTGTTCGAAGGCCTTCAAGTCGGAGTAGTAGAGGCCGCCGGAGGGAAACTGGCTGGCATTCAAGTCCGAAACCAGGCAGTTGGGCTGCATGGACTTGATGTGGTGGTAGATCTCGGCGAACGGCACTTCTTCGTAGGTGATGCGGCTCCAGGGTGCGTCCCAGCCGTCGATGATGAGCGCGTCGATCTCTCCGTAGTGCGTGAAGAGCTCGGTCAGTTGATCCTTGATGAGCTGAATCTTCTCGCGGGTGATGTCGAAGTGGCGGATATCGTCGCGCATGTCGAGGATGGAGTAATAGAGCGCGACGCGAAGGCCGGCCTTGCGGAACGAATCGACATAGGAGCGGACCACGTCGATGTTATGCCCGGACTGGCGAACGCTGGTGGCCCTGGTGGCGGTGGGCCAGATGCAGAATCCGTCGTGGTGCTTGGTGGTGAGGCAGCCCCAGGTCATGTGCGCAGATTTGGCTGCCGCGGCCCATTGGTCAGTGTCGAGCGCGGTGGGGTTGAAAAGGCTGGCCGGCGAGGTAGGATCGCCCCATTCGCGGTCCTGGAATGTAGCCATATTGAAGTGGATAAACATGCCGAAGCGCAGGTCAAGAAATTTCTGTTGCAGTTCAAGCAGGGGCGCGCCGCGGCGGATGGAGGGCGCGGTCGAAGTGTCGTTCGATGCAGAAGTCAGTGCAGCAGCAGTCAGGTCGGTGGCAGGCAGCATCGCCAAAGTTGCGGAACCGGCCATGATCCGGCAAAAATCACGTCTCGTTTTCAAAGCAAGCCTTTCAACACACTGGTAATGGTCGCAGGATGACCGATTCCAGCCTATCGCTTCCGAGTGGCCGCGCGCAGAGACGGGCGATGCTTCCCGAATTGTGAAGGAAGTTTTGCGCCTTGCCGCCAGCGGCCCGCGCGTGTTTGACTGAAGGCCGAAAGCAGGCCGAGCGAATGCCGTACATCCTTGCACTGGACCAGGGGACAACCAGTTCCCGCGCGATTTTATTCGATCAGGCGGGTGCGATTGCCGCCGTCGCACAACACGAGTTCGAGCAGTTCTATCCGCAGCAGGGATGGGTCGAGCACGATCCAATGGAGATCCTGACCAGCCAGTTGAGCTGCGCGGTGGAAGCGCTGGTGAAGGCCGGCGCGCGGCCCAGGGACGTGGCGGCGATCGGCATTACCAACCAGCGCGAGACCGTGATTGTGTGGGAGAGGGCGACGGGCAAGCCGATTCACCCGGCGATTGTGTGGCAGGACCGCCGCACGGCTGCGCAATGTACCGCGCTGGAGGAGAGCGGGGTTGGGGAAGAGGTCTCAAACAAGACAGGGCTGGTGTTGGACCCGTATTTTTCCGCCACCAAGCTGGCCTGGATTCTGGACCACGTGCCGGGAGCGCGGGCCAGAGCGGAGCGCGGCGAGCTGGCCTTTGGCACCGTGGATAGCTGGCTGATTTGGCACCTGACCAGCGGCGCCCGGCACGTGACGGACGTGACCAACGCATCGAGGACGCTGCTCTTCAACATCGTGAAGGGCGAGTGGGACGAAGCCTTGCTGCAGATTTTCCAGATTCCCGCGAGCCTGTTGCCGGAAGTCGTCTGGTCGAGCGAGCGGGTGGGGGAGGTGACCACCACGCTGGGTCTGGGGGGAGTGACCATTGCCGGCATCGCGGGCGACCAGCAGGCGGCGCTCTTCGGGCAGTTGTGCTGGAAGGCGGGCGAGGCCAAGAATACCTACGGCACAGGGTGTTTTTTGCTGCAGAACATCGGGACCGGCGTGGATGGGAACGGGGCGGGGTTTGTGCGCTCGAAGCACCGGCTGATTACGACGCTGGCGGCCAGCGCCGAGCACCGGCTGGAATATGCGCTGGAAGGCAGCATCTTTATTGGCGGGGCAGTGGTGCAATGGCTGCGGGACAACCTGAAGCTGATCAACTCGTCGGCCGAAGTGGAGGCGCTGGCGGCGAGCGTTCCGGACTCGGGCGGGGTGGTGCTGGTGCCGGCGTTTGTGGGCCTGGGCGCGCCGCACTGGGATGCGCACGCAGGGGGCTTGCTGATCGGGCTGCGCAGGGACACCAATCCGGGCCACATTGCCAGGGCGGCTCTCGAAAGCATCGCCTTCCAGGTGGCGGACGTGCTGGAAGCGGTGGAGAGCGAGACCACGCCGCTGGCGGCGCTGCGCGTGGATGGCGGCGCGGCGGTGAACGACCTGCTGATGCAGTTCCAGGCCGACCTGCTGGGGGTGCCGGTGGTGCGTCCGCAGGTGACCGAGACCACCGCCCTGGGAGCTGCCTACCTGGCAGGACTGGCGACGGGATTCTGGGGCGGGCCAGAGGATTTGCGCGCCATGCGGCAGAGCGACACACGCTTTGAGCCGCGCATGGATGCGGAAGAACGGGCCAGGCGGCGCGCCTTGTGGCACAGGGCTGTGGAACGGGCGAAGAATTGGACCGGGTAAGCGAAACGGAGCGAGCGATGCACAGGGAAGAGATGGTCCGCAAGGTCAGGGAAAAGCGCGAGCCGTGGGACATTGCGGTGATTGGCGGCGGGGCAACCGGCATGGGCGTGGCCGTGGATGCGGCTTCTCGCGGGTTGAGCGTGGTGCTGGTGGAGGCGCACGACTTTGGCAAGGGGACCAGCAGCCGCTCGACCAAGCTGGTGCATGGCGGGGTGCGCTACCTGGAACAGGGCAATGTGCCGCTGGTGATGTCGGCGCTGAAGGAGCGCGGGCTGATGCGGCGCAATGCTCCGCACCTGGTGCATGACTTGGCGTTCGTGGTGCCGAACTACTCGTGGTGGGAAGCGCCGTTCTATGGCATTGGGCTGAAGCTCTACGACCTGCTGGCCGGCAAGTACGGCTTTGGCGCGTCGAAACTGCTTTCAAAGAGCGAAACTCTGGAAAGGCTGCCGGCGCTGGATCCGGAAGGGCTGCTGGGGGGCGTGGTCTACTTTGACGGCCAGTTCGACGATGCGCGGCTGCTGATTCACCTGGCGATGACGGCGGCCGATCACGGCGCAACCTTGTTGAACTACTGCCCGGCGACGGGACTGAAGCTCGACGCCGAAGGCTATGTGAACGGCCTGACGGCGCGCGACGAGGAGACCGGCGAGGAACTGGCGATTGCGGCGCGCTGCGTGGTGAACGCGACCGGGGTTTGGACGGATTTTGTGCGCAGAATGGCCGACCCGGAGGCGGATCCGCTGGTGGTGACCAGCCAGGGAATTCATCTGGTTTTCGACCGCTCGTTTTTGAAGGGCGATACCGCGCTGATGGTTCCGCGGACCAGCGACGGGCGAGTGCTGTTCGTAATTCCCTGGCACGGGCACGCCGTGGCTGGAACCACCGACACCCCGGTGGAGACGCCGAGTCTGGAGCCGCGGGCGCTGGACGAGGAGATCGAGTTTGTGCTGGAGACGGCCGGGCGCTACCTGACCCGGCAGCCCACCCGCGCCGATATTCTGGCGGTGTACGTGGGGCTGCGGCCGTTGGTCAAGGGCGAGGGCAAGACCTCAGCGCTCTCGCGGGATCACGTCCTGCACGTGGACGACTCCGGGCTGCTGACGATTACCGGAGGCAAGTGGACCACCTACCGGCACATGGCCGAGGACTGCGTGGACCACGCCATCATTCTGGGCAAGCTGGACGATCCGCCCTGCGTGACAAAGCGATTGCACATTCACGGCTACCTGGAAGACAAGGCCGCGCCGGGAAGCGCCGAGGAGAACCTGGCCGTCTACGGCTCGGACGCGGGGGCGATTCGCGCGCTGGCCGCCGCCGACCCGAAGCTGTCCGAACGGCTGCACCCGGCGCTGCCCTGCATTGGGGCTCAAGTGGTGTGGGCGGCGCGAGCGGAGATGGCGCGCACGGTCGAGGATGTGCTGGCCCGGCGTACACGCGCGCTGTTTCTGAATGCCGCCGCCGCCATCGACCTAGCCGAGCCGGTGGCGAAACTGCTGGCTGCGGAACTGGGGCGCGATGAGGCGTGGGTCGCCGAGCAGGTGGGTGTCTTTTGCGCGCTTGCCACGCAGTATCGGGTGGTGTAAAAGAAAGGACGAAGCGGATCGACCGTGCGGAGGATTCGATGGCGGGAGTGGTTTGCAAGCACGTTGCGGAGCACCTGAAGAATGTGAAACCGCGAACCAAGGGATGTGAGGAGTGCCTGAAAACCGGCGATACCTGGGTGCACCTGCGGATGTGCCTGGAGTGCGGGCATGTGGGCTGCTGCGACTCGTCGCCCAACCGGCACGCGCGGGCGCATTTTCATGCGGTGGGGCATCCGCTGATCCAATCCGCCGAACGGGGAGAGGATTGGCGCTGGTGCTTTATCGACGAGACCTACCTGTAGAGGGTTCGCACATCTCAAATCCTTCACAGTCCCCTGCCGCAACGGGTAAATCCACAACTGGGATACACTAAGCACTGGCAGGAGGACCGGGCGGTCGCTGCCGGGGCTCGGGCGCAAGCCTGGGACCACCGGGGGAGGAAAGTCCGAACTCCGCAGGGCAGTGTGCCGGATAACGTCCGGGACGCGGACTTCAAAATCCGTGGACGGCCAGTGCCACAGAAAAGATACCGCCCCGGCTACCCCTCTTTCGGGAGGGCAGCCCTGGGTCAGCTTGCTGAGCCAGCGCCGGGGTAAGGGTGAAATGGTGCGGCAAGAGCGCACCGCCCGGTCTGTAAAGGCCGGGGCAGGGTAAACCCCACACGGAGCAAGACCAAATAGGGAGGGAAGCGGCGGCCAAGAGCCAGGCAGCCGTTGCGCGCCGGCCCGGCGCGCCCAGGCGGCTCAAGCAATTGCCGGAACCTCCGGGTAGGTCGCTGATGAGCGTCCGCGGCGACGCGGCGCCTAGAGGAATGACCGCACACGACAGAATTCGGCTTACAGGTCCTTTTGCCGAATTGATTTGCACCACCACGACAGCCCCGGCGGGCGAGCTTTCCCGCCGGGGCTGGCCATTTGCGGGCGAGACAGCGAGTCGGCGAGACAGCCCTGCTCACCCCACTGCTCCGCTGCTACCATCGACACATGCTGCGAGTAAAACTGCTTGAACAAGATGCCCGGCCGCCGGTAGTGGCGCATCCGGGTGAAGACCTGGGCTACGATCTGTTTGCTCTGGAGGGCGTCACGCTCTCGCCCAGGGCCACCCTCAAGGTGCGCACCGGCATTGCCGTCGAGGCGCGGGACCCCCAGAGCGGCGCGCCGTTGGGCCTGCTGGTGAGGGACCGCTCGTCGATGGCGGCCAAGGGCATTGCCACGACCGGCGGCGTGATCGACGCCGGCTACCGGGGCGAGATTCTGGTCCTGATGACCAACCTCGGCGACCACGCCGTCGAGCTGAAAGCGGGCGAAAAAATCGCCCAGATGATTCCTGTCCCGGTGTTGACCGGCACCGTGGTCACAGTGGAAAATCTGGAAGACTCAGCCCGCGCCGGGAAGGGCTTTGGCAGCTCTGGACGGTGAGGGGAGTTTCATCGCAGATCAGGCGGATTGGCCGCCCCAACGCATCGGACGCCCCTACCGGATAACGTTAACCGTATCAGTGTGTTCACTGTCACTGTCGGGGCATTTCCGTGAGACAACCGCCTCTTCCTGATCACCGTCAACGTCCCCAGCTTCCAGGTATGGTGGCGCAAGGTCCGCGGCAAGGACCCCGACGGCTTCCGCATCAAAGCCACATAAGCGTATCGAAATGGGCACCCCACATCTCCGGGCGCTTTATGCCTGGAGATGTGGGGCAGCACCAATCTCTTTCGCCCGAAATCGGAACCCGGCACACCCAAATTAAGGCTTCGCCGGGTTCGACTGGCTTGACCCCGCCGGCGCTGCCGCAGAGTTGCCCAGCCGCGTAATGTGCACGCTGGCCTGGGTTTCGGGAATGGTCCCGTCGTTCACCTGGACCTCGGTCGGCTTGCCCTGGATCAGAAGCCGCTGAACCGCCTTGCCGTGGGCTGGGACGCGCACCCTCTGCGTCACGGTAGCCGAGTCGGAACGCACCGTCACCGGAACTTCGGCCTGGGCGTAGCCCGCGTTGGTCAGGTTCACCGCGACCAGCCAATTCCCCGCCGTGTTGGGGTTGGGAAAGGCGTCGTCGACGGTGATGTCCGGCAGACCCTTGTCGGCGTCCACCCAGTCGGCGAAGAACCAGGAGAGATCGCGGCGCACGCCGGCCTGTTCCAGCAGAATCTCAAACGAGCAGCGCCCGGTGTCCTTGCCCAGGTCCTGCGTGGGATCGTAGGCGCGCAACGCGGCGGAGAGCGTCTGGTCGCCCGCCACGTCCCGCAGCATCCACAAAACATACGTCGCCTTGGTGCGGTAGTAGACCGGCGAAATGGCTTCGGCCAACGGTTGACCGGCGCTGCGGCCAGGGCTCTCCGGCTCCGACAGAGCCAGGGCGGTGCGCCCGGACTCGAGCGTACCCAGCGCCTGTTCGCGGCCGCGCTGTTTTTCCACCCACAGCGTGCCCATAAAATGCGCGACCCCCTCGCTGAGCCAGGCGCGCGGCGACTGCATCCATGCGTGCGTCAAAGCGTGCGCCAGAATCCCCTCCAACTGCTCCGGAGCGGCTTCGTGCAGGCTGGTGGCCAGCATGGCGCCGGTCTCGAAGGGCGCGTCCTCCGGGTCGGGCAGGTCAATCAGCGTGAGCTGCGCGCGGGGCCGCAGTCCGAGCCAACTCTGCAGGAAGGGCGTAACCGTGGCGGCAGCCTGGGTCCAGCCCTGCACGGCCACGTCATTGTCGGGGAGGGTCCAGGCGGTCAGGTTGGTGCCGGGGTGTGGCTTGCGGATGGCGACCACCAGGCTGGGCGCCTCAAAGCCCAGGGTTGCGCCGTCCATCAGGGCCGTGGCCACGCCGGAAACCTCCTGGCTAGAATCGAAAGCGCCCGATTCTGTAACGGTCAAAGGCACGGAATGCCCGTTGATGAGCGCCACGGTGGGCGCCTGGCCATGGGGAAACTCGACCGTCAATCGCAACCGGAAATGCGCGCCGGCGATGCGCAGCTTTTGTTCGCCGATCTCGTCGAAGAGTCGGGCTCCGTCGCCCAGGATCACGGGGACGCTGGAGACCGGGTACCAAACCACATTGCCGAAGCCGCGCAGCCCGGTGAAGGGCACGCCGATCCGGTCCCAGTCCGAATGCAGCGCCGCGTCCTGGGGGGTTCCGATCACCAGCAGCCGCTGCGCCGAGGGCGCAATCGCGCCGGAATAAGTCACGTCCAGTTGCAGGCTCTGCCCCGGCGCCAGCGGCTGGGTGAGCGGCACCGCCGCCTCGTGCAACTGCCCGGTGTGGTCGGCGTCGGAGTTCAGCGTGGCCACCTGGAAGGTCACGTCTTTGGCGTCCATGCGAATCCGCTCCCAGTTCAACGACGAGGAGATTTGCAGCGGGATGCGCGCCAGCGGAGCTTTGCCGTCGTTGCGCACCGTCACCAGCGCGCGCACCGCGATCTGCTGGGCAGCCGAGCGCAGCCGCACGTCCATATCGAAGCCCGTGAAGCTCACCGCCTGCCGCTCGGCGTCCAGGGCGGAGGGTTCTGCCGCCATCTGTACCGCGGGCTGGTTCACGGCCTGCGCGGCGTGGGTTGAAGTCTGCCCGTTCTCGTCGATGGAGCGCGAAAAGATGACCTGCCCCTTGGGCGGCTGCGCCTGCTCAGCGGGAGCGGATTGGGCGGCGCTGGAAATCGCAGCCAGACCGGCGGCTGCCACGGCAATTGCTACGGTCCGGGCAAAAAAGAGCTTCATGAGCCCAAGCCTTTCTGTTTTTTGGGTTTGACTCCTGCGTTGGGTCCAACTTTGCCCGCGGCGGCTCCTGGTTGGACGCCGCGCGCGGCATTACGGCGCTGGCGGAAGGCTTCGTAGAGCACCACCGCTCCGGCGGTTGAAACATTCAGTGAGCTGACGCCGCCGGCCATGGGAATGCGCAGCAGGTGGTCGCAGGTGCGGCGGGTCAACTCGTGCAGCCCCTCGCCCTCGCGGCCCAGCACCAGAACGCAGTTGCCGGTCAGGTCGAACTGGTCGTAGTCGCAGGTGCCGCGCTCGTCCAGGCCGATGACCCACAGGTTCTGCTTCTTCAGCTCTTCCAGGGCCCGGACCAGGTTCACCACGCGCGCCACGCGCAAATGCTCCGACGCCCCGGCGCTGGCCTTCACCGCCACCGGGCTCAGAGGAGCCGCGCGCCGCTCGGTGAGCACCACGCCATCCACCCCCGCGCCATCGGCCACGCGCAACAGCGCACCCAGGTTTTGCGGGTCTTCCACGCCATCCAGAGCCAGCAGCAGCCGCGCCGCGCCGTGGTTTTGCGGGTCCCCAGTGAACAGGTCCTCGATGGACAGGGCTTCCTGCCCCTTGACCAGCGCCACCACGCCCTGGTGCGACGGAGTCTGCGCCATCAGCGTCAACTGCTCGCGGGTTTCCTGGCGCACGCACACGCCGTTCTCGCGGCACAATGCCACCAGCCGCTCCAGCCGTTCGTCGTGGCGCTCGCGGGCCACCAGAACCTGGTCAAAGCGCCGCCGGCCGGCCTTCAGCGCCTCCTCGACCGGGTGCAATCCGTAGAGAGTTTCCATAAAGGTTAGTGTAGAAGATCGGCGAAGACGGGCGAATGGGAGCGGCTTGCGGGTTGGCGGCGCGTCGCGGAGATTGGGGGCTGCGCGGCGACCCGTCAAAAAGGGCTCATTTTTCGATGAAAAACCGTCACAATCGGGAGTTATCACCCCCAAAAGGCCTGTTTTTTGGGGTCTCTATTTACCACAAAGACAACAGAGCTTCGCGTGGACGATTCTGTAAGCTATTGATTCAGAACATCCTATCTTCCATGCCGGGCCGGGGGACGCCAAGAAAAACGGGCATTTTCATATAGGGGGGTGGGGTAAACGACGTTTTTGCGGGGTTTTAAGGCCTGCACAATCTCCTCCCCCATTTCCATTGTGCGCCGGGTGAAGCTAATTATCTGCAACCACCACCTGCGGTGGGGCCAACTGCCTTCGGCCGGTCCGCGCCAGAAAAAAGGCGCGGGATAGAAGTTGGCGGGACACCCGGCGCCGGATGGGTCGAGGTTCGTGCCTTCCCACCCTTCACGCGATGAAGCTGCGCGAAGGATGGGGCACCCCTGAGTTGTGGCTTGGAAAAAGGGAGAACCGGTGGGAAGGGTGGGGCACCCATCTTTAGTGGTTGTGCTCACTTCTCCCGGCACCTGGGGCACCCTCCCCACGAGCTAATTTCCAGCTAAAACCCTTTTGTGGAGACTCGGCACGTCCTTTTGTCGTCTAATGGAATGAGATGACTGCAGCCTCTCTAGTTCGCCCTCTTTTCGGTAAAGGGTCCGCCACCATCGCGGATGAGCAGGTGCGGCAGGAGAGCCTGGCCGTTGCCGATGGGCTGAAACGGCAGGATGCGGGCCTTCTAGACGAGCTGATTGTGCGCTACCAGCACCGCCTGCTGCGCTATCTGCTGTATTTATGCGGCAACCGCGAGATGGCCGAGGACCTTTTTCAGGAAGTCTGGATGCGGGTTCTGGTGCGCGGCGGGCAGTTCAACGGCAAGGCGCGCTTCGACACTTGGCTGTTCACCATCGCGCGCAACCTGGTGATCGACCAGCGGCGCAAGCGGACCATGTCCAGTCTGGACGAACTCTTCGAGGGCAAGAGCGAGGACGACCGGCCCATGAGTTTCGAGGTGGCCAACGACGATCCCACGCCCTTCGACCGCTTTGCGAATCTGGAAGACCGGGACAGGATTTCAGCGGCGCTGCTGGAGCTGGACACGCTTTACCGCGAGGTGCTGGTGCTGCGCTTCCACGAAGAAATGTCTCTGGATGAGATAGCCACGGTGACGCGTGCGCCGCTTTCTACCGTAAAGTCGAGACTTTATCGCGGCCTGGCGGCGATCAAGCCCAAGCTGGAGCGCGACCGTATTATTCGTCAGGAGCCAGTGCAATGAAGCCCTTCGGCACGGCCAACGATGTCAGGTTGGACGCAACCGGGAAGACGGATTGCGATCTGATTTCGGCTCTGGCCGGCCGCGAAGCCAACCGGGAGTGCGCAGTGGCGCATCGCACCCGGCGGGTGGTGATTGCCTCACTGGGCGTGATGCAGGAGCAGAAGGCCGGGCGCAAACGGAACCGCGCGGTGGCCGTGGCGGCCGCCATGGTGGTTTTTCTTTTTCTGGGTCCGCTGGTCTGGTGGGCTGGCGATACGCTGATCGAAGAGCACCACCTGACCGGGCTGACAGTGCAGTTGAGCGTGTGGGTCTTCTTTCTGAGCGCCGCGGTGCTGGCTTCGGCGGTGCTGGCGGGCTGGATGCACAAACGGCCCTGAAGCCGGAAGTGAACAGCGCGCAACTTCCCGTTTCCCCATTTCGTCTATTTATATAGAAGATTAAGCTATGCTTAATTTTTCGATCGCCCTCCAAAGGAGGGAATTCTATGCATGAACCTGAATCCATTACCGTTAGCGACGAAGAGCACCTGATTCCCGTGTGGTCCATTGTGGCCGCGGCGCTGGCCTTTGTGCTGGTGGAGTATTACCTATGGCTGGTGCTGCCCACGCAGCAGCAGCATACGCCGCCGCTGGGCCTGCGCATCTACTTCAACATCTCCTTCGGCGTACTGGCGGCCATCTATTTTCTGATGGTGGGATTCGTCAGCCGGGATGCGCCGCGCCGGGCCATGAGTTCACGCTTCTGGATGCTGCTTTGCTTCGTGATGCCGGGGGGCATCGGGGCGGTGCTCTACTTCCTGCTGCGCCAGCCGCTGGTGACCCGCTGCCCGGCCTGCGCCACCTATGTGCAGAGCGACTTCCATTTCTGCCCGCAGTGCGATTACCAGCTAACGGCCAGTTGCGGCAACTGCTTCCGGACGGTCCGCGCCACCGACCAGTTCTGTACCCGCTGCGGCCATGAACTGGCCAGCGACAAGATGCCGGCGCGGCTGAGAGTTCTGGGCGAGTAGGGTTCCACGCTGAATTGACCCCGTCGGCCTGCCTTCCTACAATCGAAGTTCCGATTCCGATGCCCCTTTCCGCCCTCATCATCGACGACGAACAACTGGCCCGCGAGGAGCTGAAGTACCTGCTCGACGAGGTGGGCGGCGTGGACGTGGTGGCGCAGGGGTCGAACGGCATTGAGGCCGTGGATCTGATCGCGGAACTTCATCCCGACCTGGTTTTCCTGGACGTGCAGATGCCGGGACTGGATGGGTTTGCGGTGATCAAGCGGCTGATGGAGCGCCGCCAGGAGGGGCCGTCGGGCGTCGAGGTTGTGCCGCTGCCGCAGATCGTCTTTGCCACGGCTTACGACCAGTATGCGGTGCGCGCCTTCGACGTGAACGCCGTGGATTACCTGCTGAAGCCCTTCGACCGCGCCCGGGTGCAACAGGCCGTGGAGCGGGTGAAGGGACGCATGGCCGGGAAAACCGCAGGGGCACAGCCCGAATCGCAGATCGACGCGCTGCTGCGGCTGCTCAACCGGCCCCAGGGCGCTTCTCGCACTCCCCAGCCGGCCAAGCTGATTGTGCAGGCGCAGAACCGGCTGCTGCTGGTGGACCAGGCGGAGATCTGCTTCGCCGCCATCGACGAAGGCGTGATCCGGGTGGTGACGCAGCACTTTGAAGGCCAGTCGAAGTGCCGCACCCTGGAAGAGTTATTGGAACTGCTGGAACCGGCGGTCTTCTGGCGCGCGCATCGCGGCTTTGTGGTCAACATCAACCACATCCGCGAAGTGGTGCCGTGGTTCAAGTCCAGCTACCAGTTGCGCATGGACGACAAGCGGCAGACCGAGATTCCGGTGAGCCGCGCGCAGACCAAGCGGCTGAGGGAACTGTTTAATCTGTAGCAGCCCAAGTCGCGACGATCAGTCGTATCTTTCAAAGACAATCTGTTTGCGGTGCCAGCCGAAGCCGGTGAGCAGTTCGCGCGTGGCGGAGACCATAAAGTTGAGGCCGCAGATGTAGGCGTGGATGTCGAACTTGAGCTCGGCCGTCGGAATGGCGAGGTCGGGCGCGGGGAGGGGCAACGGCTGGCCGAGGCGGTCGGCGCGCTCCTGAACAATGCGGGCCACGTGCTCCTGAACGTAGCCGCGCAGGCCCGTCCAGCTCTGGGTGGCGCGGCTCAGCGTGGGCAGGTAATGGAAGTTGGGATGGCGGAGGACCAGGGCCTCGAACTCCTGGTGGTAGTACATATCGGTCTCATAGCGCGTGCCGTAGACCAGCCAGATTTGCTTGCCGTCGCTGCGGTCCGGGCCGCCTTCGGGAAAGAGCCATTGCAGATAGCCGCGCATGGGCGCAACGCCTGTGCCGGTGGCGATCAGGATGGAGTCCGTCATAGGTTCGCGGAGGGTGAAGTTGCCGTGCGGCCCATGGATCTGGATGGTGCCGCCGATGGGAAGGTAGGAGAGATCGGGCAGGTCGGCCAGGTGATTGGAGAAAAAGCCGCCCTCGACGCGGTTCACGCACAGGTCGAAGCGGTTGCCGTTGGCCGCGGAGGCCAGCGAGTAGGCGCGGGTCTGCTGCTTGCCGTTCTCGTCCTCGGCCACTGCCGAGACAAACTGGCCGGGAGCAAAGGGAAAGTTCTCCAGCCCGTCGAGGACAAACTCGAAGTGGTAGCACTGCGCGGTTTCAGAGATGCAAACCTTCTGGTCCAGACGTGCGGTACGCGTTTCTCGTGCCAAGGCAATCCCCTCCCTGTTCAAAAGGATGCCGGCTTCAGGAAAAGGATGCAGTCAGCTCTGTTCTCTGAGCACATGCACCAATGTTGGGCACCCCAGGTTGGGCGCCCCAGGTCCCGAGTTTGGGACCTGGGAAAGCAGAAACTCAAGACGCCTCCTTACGCGGTCAGAGAACTAGTGAGCGGCCGTAGTCGCCACCACCCGATAGCGGTGGGCCACGGGCTGTGCGTCCTTGCGCTCGCGTTCAAAGGCCGCGTCCAGGGATCCTTTCAGCTTGGCGGCCAGCGCCTGCGCACTGGCGTCCTGCGCGTTGTTCTGCTGGGAATAGTGCATGGTCTCGATCTGGTTCTTGCGGTCGTTGTCGAACGCGACCAGCCGCGACTGCAGGGCCATGGGAGTTTCCAGCAGGGCCAGATTGACGCCCTTGTCCAACTGATCGGCGGTGTAGGAGCCAACCTCCTGCTCGTCGATGAGCAGGCGATAGCTGCCCGCGGCCAGGCCGGAAACGCGCAGCGGCTGCTGGTTGAGCGCCTCGGTCAGGTCGGAGGCTTGCAGCGTCAGCGCGAGATAGGGGTCCACCCCGACCGGCGCCAGCGGCAGCGGCAGCGCATTGTCCAGCTCGACCCAGCTGAGCCCGGCCTTGCCATGCTGCAACTGGGTAACGGTGGTGTTGTCCGCCAGCAATACCGTTCCCTTGGCGGCGTCAATGGAGGTCGAACTGACCAGGCTGGGTGCGCCCCACGATTTGAGAATCGACTCGGCCATCACCCAATGCACCGCGGTGCCCGGATGGACGCGATCCAGAACCAGCGCAGAGGCGAGGACCGGATCAATCTGCTTTGCCTTGGCAAGGACGCCAGTCACCGGCGCATTCATGTCGGCGACGGAGAGCTTGCGCTCAGAGGCCAGTTGATCCATCAACGTACCGAAGCGGAGCATCACGCTGTTGTAACCCGGGTCCCACCCCGGCGCGCGCGTCACGTCGTCGTACGGCGAGGGCTTCAGCAGCGTAATCCGCACGCCGGGCAGGCCGCCCTGCATGGTGTCCAGGATGTGCTTGAATCCATCCGCATAGGTGCTGTAAATGCCCTTGTCGAAGGGGCGGTAGTAGCCGTCGTTCATGCCCAGCATGATGGTGATCACCGTGGGGTGCGCGTTGAGAACATCGCGCTCCAGACGCAGATCGATCGGCCCCGCCCAGCCGCCGCTGACCCGGTCGCCGCCGACGCCCGCATTCAGAAAAGTCACCTTGCCCGCCGGAAAGCGGGTCAGCGTGTACATCTCGACGTCGCTGGTGTAATTGCGCTGATCGGTGATGCTGTCGCCATAGAAGACGACCGTATCGCCGTCATGCAAGGCGAACTGAGCGGCTGCAGCAGGCTGCTGCGCATGAGTCGCAAGCGGGAGTGAGAGAAGCAAAGCAGCAAGAAGAGAAAGGCAAGTGCGGCGACCCATTTGTTGCACCTCGGTTGGATTTGTAGCGTGCCGCGGAGGCCATCGACAACAGGAACGGAGGAAGGCAAGCTGCCTGCCCATCCCATTTGGCGGCCATTCCGGCACGGTTCAGGAAACGGGGCAATTTTACTATATTGAGAAACAGTTCGCCCATTGGAATCTAAGTCAAGCCAAAGCCATCGTGGCTTCTTCATTGACGACAATCAGGCAATCTCCCCTGTGAAATAGTTTCTGCTATCCTTGTCGCGGCTCAAATCCCGCCTGTTTTTCGCGCTCAAGGGAGATCGTCCGATGCTCTGGAAATCGATTCTTTTGTCTCTGGCACTTGCCGTTTCCGCCCATGCCGCGGACCGGCTCACCGCTACGCAACTTGCGGAAATGGCCCGCTCGCATCCGGACCAGCTTGCCGCGGCGATCAAGGCCAGGTTTGAGGAGAAGAATCTGAGCGAGGGAAAGGCATGGGCCAGCCAGGGCGAGCAGGTCTTCTTTGCCGTCCAGGCTTCAACTGAGCCCAAACTGCTCATCGACGACGCGGCCGGACCGAAGATGATTGCAATTCCCTCCAGCAGCCTTTGGTACGCAGACCCAGAGATTCGCCCCGCCGGAAAGCTTCACTCCTTCTACTACCTGCTCGATGGTGCGCGCTTTGGCGGCAGCACCGACCTGCATATTCTCGGCCCCCTGGCGCAGTTGCAGCCGGGCGTGCCCTCAGGAACATTGAGCGAAAAGCATACCCTGGTCAGCAAGATTTACGACGGAATGAAGAGCAATTACTGGATCTACGTTCCGGCGCAATACGATGCGAAAACGCCGGCTGCGCTCATGGTCTTTCAGGACGGCGAAGGCTACACCCATCGCGACGGCGACTCTCCCATCCTGAACATGATCGACAACCTCATCGCGCAGAAAAAGATTCCGGTTGTGATCTGTGTTTTCGTCAACCCCGGAGATATCAAGGACTCGCCCGACACAGCCACTTACAAGTTTGTAAAGACTTATTCGGAGAAGTGGCACCGCACCCTGGACGATTCCATGCGCAGCACCCTCTATGACACGGTCAGCGACCGCTATCCGCGCTACCTGCGCGATGAAGTTCTTGCCGAGGTGGAGGCACGGTACAACATCCGCAAGGATGCGTACAGCCGCGCCATTACCGGGCTTTCTTCGGGAGGCATTTGCAGCTTCAACGCCGCCTGGCAGATGCCGGAGCAGTTCAGCCGCGTGCTCACCTGGATTGGAAGCTACACCAGCATTCAATGGAAAGAGAATCCGGCCAATCCGGACGGCGGGCAGGACTATCCCGAGAAGGTGCTGCGCGAAGCACACCGCAACCTGCGCGTCTGGCTGCAGGATGGCTCGAACGATATGGAATGGAACCAGTACGGCAGTTGGCCGCTGGCCAACATTCGCATGGCCAACGCGCTCAAACTCAGGGAATACGACTTTCATTTCAGTTTCGGCCGCGGCAGCCATAACTCCGGCCAGGGAGTTGCCGAGTTTCCCGCGGAGATGACCTGGTTGTGGCGCGGTTACAATCCCGCCCTCACCAGCGAGACTTATGTAATCGAGCCAGAAGAAAAGTCCAAGCCGCAATTCCGGGTTTCCATCACCAACCGCGACAGTGAGTAGAGAGCGCGCTGTTTTTCCACCTCGCGCCGAGGCGCGTAGACTTGGTTCGCCAGATATTTATTGTCCGGAGAACACCTGCAATCCTCGTGGGATCGGCACAAAAAGAACGGCAGAAATAAAGGGAGAAGCGTTCATGAGTAAGGAACGGAAGTTGCATCGTGGGGGTTGGAATCTCACTACCTTGGCGTTGGGAATGCTTGTTGCTGCGCTGACGATCTGCGCGATTCCCCGCACCGCGGCAGGCCAGAACACGCCGGCCGCCGTGACCGGCAATGCGCGGGTCGACAAGCTGCTGAGCCAGTTGACGCTGGACGAGAAAATCGCCCTGATTCATGGTGCGGCCGAAGACGCAAGCACCTATCAGGGACAGGCCGGCTACATGGCGGGCGTTCCGCGGCTGGGCATCCCCGCACTTCGTTTGGCGGACGGACCTCCGGGAGTTTTGACGCGCATTCCCGCCACCGCGCCCACGGCAACCATGGGGCTGGCGGCCACCTTCAGCCGGGCCGACGCACGCGCCAATGGGAAGCTGATTGCCGGCGAGGCGCGCGCACGAGGCATCGACGTGGTTCTTCAGCCCTTCATCAACATCGATCGCGACTTCGCCTACGGGCGCGGCTATAACACCTATGGCGAAGACCCTTTACTGACCGGCCAGATCGCAGCGGAGTTTATCCACGGCGTGCAGGGTGAAGGCATCTTGTCGCAGGCCAAGCACTATGTCGGCTACGATACGGACGGCGGCGATGTAATTATCGATCCGCAAACCTTGCACGAGATCTATGTCGCGCCCTTTGCCGATGCGGTTGCGGCGGGCGTTTCATCGATCATGTGTTCGTACAACAAGATCAACGGGCACGCTGCCTGCGGCAATAACGACACGCTGAACAAGATCCTCAAGGATGAGATCGGCTTCAAGGGCTTTGTCACATCCGATTGGGGAGCGACCCACGCGACGGACTTTATCAACGCCGGTCTCGATATGGAAATGTCGGGTCCGTTGGCAGTTACGTTTATGGGACCGTCCTACTTCGTCAACAATCCCAAACGTGAAGCTGAACCCGAGGGGCCAAGGGAAGGCCCGGCGCTAACCGATGCCGGCCTGCCCGAGGAACCGGGCAGCAAGGGATGGGAAGGAGGGCCCGGCGAGCCGGCGCCCACCACCAACCTGAAGAAGCTTGTCGCCAACGGCACCATCACCGAAGAGACAATTACGCGTGCGGCGGGCAGAGTGCTTTTCCAGATGGAGAAGTTCGGCCTGCTCGACGGCAAAGCCAAACCGGCGATTGCTGCCACCGACAATCCGCAGGATGCAAAGACCATCGAGAAGACGGCCAACGACGCGGCCGTGCTGCTGAAGAACGCCGAAGACCTTCTGCCGCTGAAGGCTGCCGACCTGGACAATCTTGTACTGATCGGTCCGGGCGCAGCACAATTAGTTGCCGTGGGCGCGATCGGCGAGAAGGCTGTGGGCCTGCCGGAACGCGAGGTTGGACCGCTTGCGGCACTGCGAAAGCTGGCCGGAGACGCGGCCCATGTGAGTTATGCCACGGCCGACGAGATGACCGGAACTCCGGTGCCGGCACAGTTATTCTCTCACTTTGGCGAAGCGGGTCTGGAGCGCCGGGTCTTCAAGGAGAATGCGGTCCACGTGGATCCGGATGTGAACTTTACGCGCGTGGCGGGCACGGCGCTCAAGGCGGACCAGAGCATCGTGTGGACCGGCACGCTGAATGTTCCCGAGAGCGGCAGTTACCGGCTTCATCTTCAGTTGCTGGGCTGCTACGGGAAACTCAAGATCGACGATCAGGTGGTTGCCAGGAACGGGTATAACTTCATTCACGGGGAACTCATCCAGGCCGGGCAGGATAACATCTTTCCCACGCCCGACGGTCTCGACAACCTTCGCGCCCAAATGCAATTGAGCGCCGGCCCGCACCGCATCCGGGTTGAAGTGGAACCCGACAGCTCGCACAATCCGGTGCAGGTCCGCTTCAACTGGGTGACTCCGCAACAGCAGACGGAAAACTATCAGGCCGCGATTGAAGCCGCCCGACACGCCAAGACCGCCGTCGTCTTTGCCTGGAGCCGCACCCGGCCCGTGTTTGCGCTGCCCGGAGACCAGGACAAACTCATCGCCGACATTGCCGCCGTCAACCCCAACACCATCGTGGTGCTGAATGTGAGCCAGCCGGTTGCGCTTCCCTGGCTGGACAAGGTGAAGGCCGTGGTGCAGATGTGGTGGCCGGGCGACGAAGGCGGCTGGGCCACGGCCAACGTGCTGTTGGGACGGGCCAATCCCGCCGGACGGCTGCCCTTTACCTGGCCGCGGCGCGCACAGGATATGGCCGCCGCCGACCCCGCTCATCCGGAACGCAGCAATCAGGGCGTGGGTGGCAAGACAACCTTTTCCGAAGGCATCTTTGTTGGCTATCGCTGGTTCGACCAGCAGAAGACCGACCCGCTCTTTGCCTTCGGCTACGGCCTCTCTTACACGCACTTTGATTACTCCGCGCTCAAGGTGGAACACGGCCAGGATGGTGGACTGGATGTGAGCTTCAGCGTGAAGAACTCCGGAGCCGTGGCCGGCGATGAGGTTCCGCAGATCTATCTCGACGCGCCGCAGAAGGCACCCGAAGGTGCGCAGTTTGCCGTGCGCGCGCTGGCGGGCTTTGACCGCATCCATCTTCAGGCCGGCGAGTCGCAGACAGTGAAACTGCACATTCCGCGGCGCAGCCTCCAGTACTGGTCCACCGCGCAGAACCAATGGGTCGTGGCGGTGGGAGCAAGGAAGCTGGAAGTCGGTGCTTCAGCGCGCGACCTGCGGCTTGTGGCCAAGGTGGTCATCGCGCAGTAGGTCGGCACTTGCATGGCAGTTGATTCTGGCAACACAAACGGGCGGCTTCTTCCTTGCGAAGGGGCCGCCCGTTTTTTAGGAATCCTGAGACTGCACAGCGTTTGCTCCGGAGCGACCGCGCCTACTGGCCCTGTCCGCCTGCCTCCACGGGCAGACTCTTCCCGGGCAGCTCCGGCAAAGCCGCCTCATCCAGTGCTTTGGAGAGCTTTTTCGTAATGACCTGGAGGTGATAGCCCATCACCGCCAGCGTCATGGCCGCGCCCACACAATGGCGATACCGTGTCGCCACCGCCATGAGAAACTTCCAGTAACTCCAGCGCTGCCGGCTGAAGACTCCCTGGCGCACGATGGAGGTCAAAAACGCCCGTGCATTGGCGCGCGTCATCCACTTCTGATTCGACGGCTGCTTGCCTCCCAACCGCTTTTCCGGCTTGGGCTGGGTGCGGTTCAGGTAGAGTTTCACGCGCTCATAGTAGGCCTCGCAGCTATAGATTCTTTTGAGCACGGAGCGATAACCCTCCACCAGCCGCTGCGCATCCATGCGGGGAAGAAAGTTCAAATGGTCGCCGGTGTTATTCCCCGCCTCCATATCCACAATCCGCCCTTCCTTCCACAGCCGGCGGAAGAGCTGTGTCCCCGGCATCGCCTGCAGCAGCCCCACCATGGCAATCGGAATGCCGCTCTTCTGGATAAACTCGACCATGCGGTCGAAGATATCGTCCTTGTCGGTGTCGAAGCCCAGGATGAAGCCGCCCATCACCTGCATTCCGTAACTCTGGATGGTTTCCACGCTCTCCAGCAAACTGCGATGGGTGTTCTGTAGTTTGTTGCTGGCGATAAGTCCCGATTCGTCCGGCGTCTCAATGCCCAGGAAGACGGAGACAAACCCCGCGTCCTTCATCAGCTGCATCAGCTCCGCATCGTCGGCCAGGTTCAGAGAGGCCTCGGTGAGCAGAGGGAAGCCGCCTCCGTTTTCCTTGCGCCACTCCGCCAGCGCACTCAGGAGTTGCTTGGCCCGCACCTTGTTACCGATGAAATTGTCGTCCACAATGAAGACCGTGTCGTTCCAGCCGGCCGCATGCAACTGGTCCAGTTCCCTGAGCACCTGCGCCACAGCCTTGGTTCGCGGGCGGCGTCCGTAAATCTCGATAATGTCGCAGAACTCGCAGTTGAACGGGCACCCGCGCGAGTACTGCACCGTCATCGTCGAGTAGCGATTCATCTTGATCAGGCTCAGGTCCGGCAGAGGGCTGGTGCTCATCTCCGGCCTCTCGGCGGCCTGGTACACCGGCTTCGCCGTTCCTTGCTCCAAATCGCGCGCCAGCGCCGCAATCAGCTCTTCCGCCTCGCCCACTACCACGGTGTCCGCCTTCAGCTCCTCCGGCGACAGGCTGCTGGCGATGGGTCCGCCCACCACGGTGCGCAAGCCGCGCGCCTTGCACCGCTCCACAATCGCGACCAGCGCCGCTTGCTGGATGTGCATTCCGCTCAACAGCACCACGTCGGCCCACTCCAGGTCGCGCTCCCGCAACCGCTCCACGTTGGTGTCCACCAGCCGCTTCTTCCAGCCGCCCGGCACCAGCGCCGCCACCGTCATCAGCCCCAGCGGAGGCTGCGCCGCACGCTTGCCCAAAAACTTCAGCGCATGCTTGAAACTCCAATATGTATCGGGAAATTCGGGATAAATCAGCAGCGCATTCATCGGCACCTCGCAAGAAATGGGAGCGCCTGCGCGAGCAAAATCGGGTATTGCTGGCCGTGTCTCCCGGCTCGGAGACAAGTGCGGCCACGCTCATTGCGGCAGTCCGCTCCCGTCTTCATTGTTCCACTTATGCGCAGGAGAACTGTGCAGAATTGACCTTTACCGGGCACGCCAACGCACAATAATGAGACCTGGGGCATGCCGTCTTGCACAGCTCTGCCGCCCCGCGGTCGCCCCTTTGTCCTAGAATTGTCGGATGGAAGAGTTCAGCCGCATCCAGCGCCTCCCGCCTTACGTCTTCAACATCACCGGCGAGATGAAGATGACCGCCCGCCGTCACGGCGAAGACATCATCGACTTCGGCATGGGCAACCCCGACGGAGCCACGCCCAAGCACATCGTCGACAAGCTCGTCGAGGCAGCCCTGAAGCCCGCCACCCATCGCTATTCCGTTTCACGCGGCATTCCGCGCCTGCGCAAGGCCATTTGCAACTGGTACAAGACGCGCTACGACGTCGATCTGGACCCCGCCACCGAGGCCATCGTCACCATCGGCTCGAAGGAGGGCATCGCCCACCTCTGCCTGGCGATTCTGGACTCGCGCGACACCGTGCTGGTGCCCAACCCCAGCTACCCCATCCACATCTACGGCCCGGTCATCGCGGGCGCGCATGTGGTCAGCGTGCCCGTCCACGACCAGGAAAGCTTTCTCGCCCAGCTCGAGGACCTGATTCCGCGCATGGTTCCGCGCCCCAAGGCCCTCATCGTCAACTTCCCGTCCAACCCCACCACGGAGTGCGTCGAGCTGCCCTTTCTGGCGCGCCTGGTGGAACTGGCCCGCGAATACGGCTTCCATCTCATCCACGACCTGGCCTACGCCGACATCGCTTTCGACGGCTACAAGCCCCCCTCGGTTCTTCAGGTTCCCGGCGCCAAGGACGTTGCGGTGGAGTTCTTTACCCTCTCAAAGAGTTACAACATGCCCGGCTGGCGCGTCGGCTTCATGGTTGGCAATCCCATCCTGGTCAACGCCCTGGCCCGCCTCAAGAGTTACTTCGACTACGGCACCTTCACGCCCATCCAGGTGGCTTCCATCGCCGCTCTCGAAGGCCCGCAGGAGTGCGTCCACCAGATCTGCGAGACGTATCGCAAGCGCCGCGACGTGTTAGTCGATGGCCTGAACAAGTTAGGCTGGCCCGTAGCTTCTCCGAAGGCCACGATGTTCGTCTGGGCGCAAATACCCGAGCGCTACAAGCACCTTGGCTCGCTTGAGTTCTCAAAGTTATTGCTCACCGAGGCTAAAGTAGCTGTGTCGCCCGGCATCGGCTTCGGCGACTACGGCGATGGGCACGTCCGCTTCTCGCTGATCGAAAACGAAGAGCGCACGCGGCAGGCGCTGCGCGGCATCAAACAGATGTTCGCGAAGGGATAAGTGGAAGGTTCGTACTTCCCATCCTTCCGCGATAAGACTGCGGAAGGATGGGGCACCCAAACATTTTCGGCTGGGTCAGGGGCAACCGCCATTCGATAGTACAATGGCTCGAGCAATTCTTATGACTGCAACGGTGCGCAAACACGGAATGGGTTGGGATGAGGAATTCCGGTCCCTATACGACCAACTGCGAGAGACCGATAGTGGCATTGTCGCTTTGGAACCAGAAGCGCTTCAGGGCATTGCAAAGGAGCTTTCACGCCAGGGGGAAGTCTTTGAAGCGTGGCGTTATATCGCAGCGTCGATTGGTGCAACGTTCCTGCTTTCAATAGCTACGGTCTTAGTTATCGGATGTTGGAAACTCTCCGGTGTTCTCTCCTTGCAGATGCTTCAAATAGCAACTCATCCTGGCCCGTTTGCCTGGCCGTGCTATATCCTTGCCTTTACAGCAATCATTTATGCTATTGAGCCTCTTTTGAGTGCCTATAAGCCTATCCGGTATATATTGAAACCGGGCCTATCCGAACGGCTTCCGCAGATCAATGTAACAGATTTCAGATATTGGCTTTTCGCTTGTCTTGGCCTGTACCTTGCTTTTCCAATCGCATTTTCTGCGGCCGTTTGCAAACTTCAGTTTTTGCGCGGTTCGGTCCAGCTGGTTGCAACGGTTTGGCTTGCGCCCCCTTGCGTTCTATTGTCCCTTCTCGTTGTGGCCTTTGCGATAATATCGCCTATCTATAAATTCAACGCGGAACCCCTCCGGTGCACAGTGCAGCACTTAGCGCTTGATCTTATGCGCTTAATTAAGCTGCTTGATCGAGTTGGTCCATTGGGGGCACTGGGACGCGGGGATCGAGAATCTGTCCTGGTTGAAATCGGATCCTGTGCGAGACAAATTCAGCGATTGTATGACGGGTCCGAGAATGCGGCAAGATACTGGGCGCAGGAGCAGTTGACTCTTGCCGCGGTAAGCTTTCTCTCCTTGGCAACTTGGGTGTATTTCCCACAGCAAGGGACTGTTCGCTCGCTGCGAATCGAAGTCTTCAGGTACCTGAACATCTTTCTTACGGGCAATCTCCACGAACTTCCGCGCGGTGGCACCGAAGGCGATAATGTTATACGGTCCGTACCTCGCACTCTCTCAAACTGGAAAAAGGCAACGGTCTACGTGAGCGCACTTGCATATTTGTGTGCCCCGCCTGTCGTTTTGATTGCTGTGACACTAGCTCAACTGGTATCGATTCCGGCGGCAGCGGATGCCCCTTTGGCTACCTTGTATCTTGTCTGGGTTGTTTGCGGTATCGCATTCTTTGCAGATAAGTTAAGCGCCGATGCCGGAGAGCGCTTCATCGACCTGATCAAGACGGTATTTGGACGGAAATAAACTCATTAGCGTAACAGCGGGCCTGTGACCCACCCTTCAAATCGCCACCAAAGCGGAGTTCCCCATCATTCTTTGGCGCGTCTTTGTCCTTACGTGCTCCTCATCCTTCCGCGATAATAAGGCTGCGGGCGCATCGGGCGCCCAGACATTTGCGGCTGGGTCAGGATGGGCCTGCCGTCCAATACCGAAAAGGCCTGTATCGCAACGGAGGAAGAACCATGAATGATGCACCTTGGAAGACAAGGAAGGTTGTGATTGTTGGGGCTGGCGCGGTGGGTTCAACCTTTGCCTATGCGCTGGGCCAGAGCGGGTTGGCGGATGAGATTGCTCTACTGGATGCCAACCGCGACCTGGCCATGGGGCAAGTTCTCGATCTAGCGCATGGTCAAGCCTTCTTCCCCGCGGTTCAGATCCGAGTGGCCGACACATCGGATTACGCCGACGCGCAGTTGATTGTGATTACGGCCGGGTCCAAACAACGGCCTGACGAGTCCCGTCTGGATCTGCTGCAACGCAACATCAAAATCATCAACGGCATCATCGATGAGATTGTGCGGCAGAAGTCCTCCGCCGTGGTGTTGGTGGCGACCAATCCGGTGGACATCCTGACGTATGCAGCCAGCAAGAGGGCGGGTTGGTCGCGCGGGCGCATCATCGGGTCCGGCACTGTTCTGGACAGCGCGCGTTTTCGCTATCTGCTGAGCCGGCACTGCGGCGTGGATGTGCACAATGTTCATGCCTACATCCTGGGCGAGCATGGAGACAGCGAGTTTGCCTCCTGGTCCATGACCAACATCGCGGGTCAGCCGATCCAGCAGTTTTGCAGCCTGTGCCACGCGTGCGACGACGCGGAGGTATCCCGCCGCAAAATCGCGGACGAGGTGATTCACTCCGCCTACCACATCATTGAATACAAGGGCGCCACGTCGTTTGGCATCGGGCTGGCGTTGACCAGCATCGCCGCGGCCATCCTGCGCAACCAGCATGGAGTGCTTACCGTTTCAACGGTGTTGGAGGGGGAATTCGGCATCGAAGGCGTGAGCCTGGGCGTGCCTTGCATTGTCTCTCAGAACGGCGTCGAGCGAGTTTTGCCTGTTACTTTGCCACCGGACGAGCAGAACTCCCTGGAGAAATCCGCAGCCATTCTGAAGAAAGGCATCGCGCAGCTTGAATTGGACGCCGCTTCGGTAGCTTAGGCCGGAAAAGTGTAGAACCCGTCCGACAAAGATTTTCGGCTATATATAGCAGTTTGCATGATGGCGTAGAGGGAAAGATATTCCCTCTGGGGCTGAAGAGGATGCGGAAAAAGGCCGGCTTTTGGGCGAAACCCGGAAAAACCGTCCCTCAGGGCCTAAACATGCTGCGGAAAAACTCTTGAATTCGCGTAAGGTGCGCCAAAAACAAACCTCAGGGGCTAAACCCCCCGTTATTTTTCAGCAACTTACGGCACGACTGAATTCGTGCCCTGACACAATGTGCCAGCCATGAGAGTTTTTCCGCAGGCTGTAAAGCCCCCAACACAGGAACGGCCCAGCAGTGATGCCGGGCCGTTCTTGTGCTTTGCTGCTCTACTTGCTGTGGGGAGAAGGCTGGGGAAGCCTTCAGATGCGCATGGGCATGAGCACGTAGCGGTACTTGTACTCGGCGTCGGGGTCCTCGGGGCGCATCTGGCCGGCGGATTGGGTGTCTTTAAACTCGAGCCGTACCTCGCCCTGGTTGTCCAGAGCCTTGAGGAAGTCGAGGATATAGCTGGAGTTGAAGCCCACTATGATGGGGTCGCTGGCGTAGGGCGTGTCGATGGTGTCTTCGCTCTCGCCGGACTCAGTGGAGTTGGCGCTGATCTTCAGCTCGTTGCTTTCCAGTCTCATGCGGATGGCGCCGGAGCGCTCGTCGGCGAACTGAGCCACGCGCTGAATGGCCGCCGACAGCTCGCTGGAGCGCACCACGGCGAACTTGGTGTTGTCGCGGGGCATGACCGCCTCGAAGTTGGGGAACTGGCCGGAGAGTCGCCGAGTGCTCAGGGTGCGATGGCCGACGCGGAAGAAGAGGGTATGCTCGTCGTCGGCAAACTCCACCTTTTCGGCCTCGGTATTGGCGAGCAACTGCTGGAGTTCCTGCAGGGCCTTGCGCGGGATGAGCACGCGCTTCTCACCGCTGATGCCCTCGAGAATCTCGTTGGGCTTTTCAACGAAGGAGAGGCGGTGGCCGTCGGTGGCGACCATGGCCAGCGACTCGGCCTTGATGACCAGAAGCGCGCCGTTGAGCGTGTAGCGCGACTCCTCATTGGAGATGGCGAAGATGGTGCGCGCGATGAGCGTCTTCAGCACCGCCGCCGGGATGGAAGTGACCGCCAGGGATGGAAACTCCGGGACCTGCGGATAGTTGGCGCGGGCCATGCCGACCATCTTGGTGTTGGAGCGGCCGCTGCGGATCTGCACCCAGTGGTTATCCAGCAGCTTGATGGAGATATCTCCATCGGGAAGCAGCTTGATGTAGTCGTAGAGCTTGCGCGCGGGGATGGTGCATGCGCCCGGCTTTTTCACCTTGGCCGGGGCGCTGGTGCGGATCGCCTGGTCAAGATCGGTGGCGGTAATGGACAGGCTCTCGCCATCGGCTTCAATGAGGAAGTTCGAGAGAATTGGAATGGTGGTCTTGCGCTCGACCACGCTTTGCGTGGCGGTGAGCTCCTTCACCAAATCCTGGCGGCTTACGGTAATCTCCATCGCTGCCCCCTGTACGGCCGGCTTCTCGATTTCAGTTTCCACGATCGACATGAACCCACCCTCGTTTTCGGTCTTCTCAAGAAAGACCGATGGATGCATTTTCAGCGCTGGCCACACTGTACAACACATTCCGGCTGCGCGGAAGACACTGTCTTTTCTTGTTTTTAATTGTATTCACCTTGACGCGGCCATGTGGGTGGAAAACAGGGGTGCTTCTCTGGATTCCCGGGCTGTTACTGCGCGGCGTCGATTCCGAGGCAGGGGCGGACGCCGCGGCGCGAGGAAAAACGCGGTTGGACGGGTGGAGATGCGGAGGGCGACGGTTACGGTTTGTGTAGAAAGGATAAGTAAAAAAGTAGTAGTACCCGTAGTTCACGAAGGAAAAGTGGAAATAAGGGTGAAAAGGTTTAGAGAGAGAAGTTTAAAGGCCTGTCCAGTTTTCCAAAACGCGGCTGTGCAATTCAGGACAATTGGATAAGAGGACAAACAGAGGCAGGTTCGGGACCTGCTTTCCCACGACTCGCACAGGGCAGGCAAATGGGGCTGTGGAAAGCGGAGAGGTTATGTGAAGAGCGCGTCCCAAGCCGCATGAATGAAGGGGTTCGTAAGACCCTGTCCTGCACAGGGGCGGGATTTGTCCCTTTCACGCCAGCGCCGAAGCTGAGTTGAATCGCCCTGAATGGGGCGGAGGAGATGGTTCGCGGCGATTCCAGGAAATAATTTTGCGGTGGGCAAAAGGTCGAGATTCCTGGCGGCGGAATTTTTGCGATTGGAAATCTGACCGCGAAGGACAAGCTGGCTTTTGGGATCGGGCAGCGGGGTGCGACGGGTACGATTGTGCAGAAAGAATAACTAAAAAGACAATAGTACCCGTAGTTCACGAAGGAAAAGTGGAAATGTGGCAGAAATTATTGAAGGCAGAGCAAGTTAAAGATGTGTCCAGTTTTCCATAACGTGGCTGTGCAATTCAGGACAATTGGATAAAGGGACAAACGGGGGTGGAAGGCGTACCCTGTTTCCCACGATTCGCACAGGGGAGGCAAATGGGGCTGTGGAAAGCGGAGAGGTTATGTGAAGAGTGCGTCCCAAGGCGCATGAATAAAGGAGCCGCAACGACCCGGTCCTGCACAGGGGAGGTGTATTCCACACTTTGCACAAGGGTGCGAGGAACGGTGTGGATGGGGCTTGAGGAGCGAAGTGAGAGGGGAGCGCGGCGATTCCCGCGAGAGAGGTTTGTCGCCGGACAAGTTCCATTTTTGAATGAGGCGTGAGGAGACGGGGACGTTTTCTGCCGGTGGAGGCGTGCGGGTCTCCTAGACTCGGGAAAAGGAGAGCGCTTCATGGGCATCGACATCGAGCATTTGAAACAGGAGTTGCTGCGGATGTCGGCGGACGAAGCCCCAGGCAAGGAATTTTGTGAGGCGCTTGCGGAGCTGGCGCGGACGGGCCGGTTTGAATTGTTGAAGGATGCGCTGCCGGGTGTGGTCTATGAGGAGCTTGGGGCGCGCTATCGGCGGGATGCGGATGGATTTGTGAAGGAGTGGCGGAAGCTGGCCCAGGAGATGCAACAGGGTTTTCTGGATCATGCGCAGCGGCGGCTTACCTGTTTAACTCGTCTACAGCAGGTTGCAAGCCCAGGGTGCGCTCCGGCCTGGCAGGAGATTCAGCGAGCCCTGGACAGCCAGCGGAACGACCTGCTGCGGGCGGCCTTTGCGCTGGAGCTTCTGGGGATGGTGCAGCCGGCGGTGAGCCGGGCAACGGACCTGCGGGAGTGCGTGGTGGGCGCGGGAAGTTCAGAGGAGGCGGACCGCTACCTGGACGAAGCCACACGCTGCTATTTCTTTGGTTTGTTTACCGCCTGCGCAGTGATGTGCCGTTCGGTGCTGGAGGAGGCGATCCGGCAGAAGCTGCCGGCTGCGCTGACGCGGCTGGTCCGCACGCGCTACCGAGGCGCCGCCACGCTGGGCAACCTGCTGCACGAGGTGAACAATAATCTGCACCTGACGGGATTCGATCCCGATTTTCCCAGCGTGGCCAACCTGGTGAACGACACAGGAAAGAGAGCGGTGCACCAGGGGCTGCTGGCCGAGGATGAAGCGCGGGAGTGCCTGCAAAACGCTCGCCGGGCGCTCGAACTTCTGCTGCGGTAGACGCCGGTTGCAACCAGGTCTGAGAATGGATGGTTTCGTACCATTGATTCCGAGGCATCCCAGGTCTCAAAATCGAGACCTGGGGCACCCAGCATTGGTACAACATCAAGCGATCGGAAACCTGGCGGCGGAGGCAGCTTCTATACTGATCTTTCCATGTCTTATCAGTCAGCCATCGATCAGTTGAACGCCCTCGCGCCCGAGTTGTACACGCGACCCGGCCAGCCCCGACGCAAATTCTCACTGGAACAGACGCGGGTGCTGATGGCCGCATTGGGCGAGCCGCAACGCCGTTTCCGTTCGATTTTGATTGCAGGGACCAACGGAAAGGGATCGACGGCAGCGACGATCGCATCGATTCTGTCGGCCTCCGGGGTGCGCACCGGGCTTTACACTTCTCCGCACCTGGCGCGGGCCAACGAGCGCATCCGCGTGGGCTCTGGGGAGATCGAGGACGACGCATTCGCCCGCCTCTACTGCCGCGTACACGATACGGGGCAGCAGTTGGTGCTGGAAGAGCGGCTGCCCCAGTTGCCGAGCTTTTTTGAAACGCTGACAGCCATGGCGTTTTTGTATTTTGCCGAGACGGGTGTGGAGTTGGCGGTGCTGGAAGTGGGGATGGGCGGACGTCTGGACGCAACCAACATCGTCGATCCCCTCCTTTCTATCATTACCGATATATCGCTGGACCACACGGAGTGGCTGGGCCCCACCATTGCCGCCATCACGCGGGAGAAGGCGGGGATTCTGCGCCGCGGCGGGACGCTGATTGCCTTGCCGCAGCTCCAGGAGGCCAACCAGGTGTTGGGGGAGATGGCGGAGGAGCTGGGCGTGCGCGGCGTGAACGCTGCCGCTTATATGCCGGCGATGAGCGCGGATCGAGTGGGACCGTATGGTGTGCAGGCTCTTGACGCCGTGGTGGAGGTGGATTCACCTCTGATGGGGGCGCATCAACTGAGGAACGTGGCGCTGGCCATTGCGGCGGCTGTAGAGCTGGCCACGAGCCATGGCTTGCCGGTTACGCCAGCTTCCATTGCCCAAGGAGTGCGGGAGACGCGCTGGCCCGGCCGGTTGGAGCGCATCGTGAAGCGCGGCCGGGAGTGGATTCTGGACGTGGCCCACAACCCGGCCGGCGCCTGGGCGCTGCGTGCGGCGCTGAGTGGCCTGCCGGATGCGCAAAGGCCGCGGACGCTGGTTTTCAGTTGCCTGCGCGACAAGCCGCTGAAGGAGATGTCGCAGATTCTCTTTCCTCTCTTCGATCAGGTGATCTTTGCGCCGATCCACTCCGCGCGGGCGGCCGCGATGGAGGACCTTGAGGCCGCTGCGGTTGCCCTGGGGACTACGTTCGTCCGCGGCGCGACGGTGCGCGCGGCTCTGGAACTCGCAGTTGACCGGGCCGAGGCCGGACCGGTGGTGATTTCTGGTTCCCTGTACCTGGTGGGCGAGGCGCGCCCGCTGCTGGTGGCCGGTGAGGATGTCGAACCATGAACAGGCGCCCCGATCCGCTTCCCTGGATTTACCGCTGGCGCACCGATCTGATCCAGACGCCGCTGTTCGCGGTGATTACCTCGCTCTGCGGAACGCTTTCGCTGCTGGTCTCGCTGGTGGACAGGAGAGGTTATGTGCAGCACCGGATTGCACGGGTGTGGGCGCGGGCCTGCCTGTGGGTTACACGGTCCAGGCTCACGGTGCTGGGCGCGGAGAACCTCCGCCGTTACCCGGTAGCTGTTTTTGCGTCGAACCACACTTCGTTCATGGATACGCCCGTCATTTTTGCCTCAATTCCGTTGCAGTTTCGCATCCTGGCGAAGAAGGATTTGTGGCCTATCCCTTTCATAGGATGGTACTTAGGCAGGTCAGGACAGATCCCGATCGATACCTCGAACCCGCGCGCCTCGCTCTCCAGCCTGGGCGCTGGCGCAAAAGCTCTGCGGTCGGGAATGCCCCTCTTCGTTTTCCCGGAAGGCGGCAGGACCTCCGACGGCGAGATGCGGCCCTTCCTTTCCGGCGCGGCTTATCTGGCCATTCGCGCGCAGGTTCCGCTGGTGCCGATGGCCTTGAGCGGGGTGTACGATCTGCTGCCCATCCATACGCATCATTTCTATCCGGCCGACCTGACGCTCAGCGTGGGTGAGCCGATTGAGACCACCGGGATGACGGTGCGCCAGACCGACGAGTTGACTGCGCGCCTGTGTGCGGCCGTGGATGGCCTGCGCCAACCGCGCGCCGCAGAGGCCGGTGAATCCGAGAAAGAGGCAGAGGTGCACGCGGAGCTCTAATTCCCGAGTAAAATTTGCCCCCCTATCGCATTTGCCGCGTCTGTCATTACACTGTGTGTTCCATGCCTGTACACATCGCCATTCCCGAACCCACCAGCAGCGACACGGCTTACAACCAGCGTTCGCTTCCGCCCTATCTTGCCGCCCTTCATTCTGCAGGGGCAATTGCGGTGATTGTCCCGTTGCACGAGCGCCAGGATCGAGTGGCGCGGCTGCTGGCGGGCGTGCAGGGAGTGTTGCTGCCTGGAAGCCGCTATGATGTTGACCCACAAAGGTTTGGCGAGGAACGAGTCCCGGAGTGCGGGGAGCCGGACCCGGCACGCGCCGCTGCGGATGAGCTACTGCTGCAGGACGCCTTCAGCCTGCACAAGCCGATTCTGGCCATTTGCCACGGCGTGCAGACCATGAATGTGTGGCGCAACGGGTCCCTGATCCAGGACTTGAAAACTTGCGTCAATCACCGTCCAGGCCGGGATGTGGCCGAGGCCCACCCGGTCCACATCGAACCCGGCTCAAGGCTAGCCGGGCTTGTTTCGCTTGGCAGCATGGGGGACCCCAAGGTCAACTCCAGCCATCATCAGGCCATTCGAGTGGCGGGCGACAACCTGCTGGTGACCGCGGTCTCTCCGGCGGACGGAGTGATTGAGGCTGTTGAGCTGGACTCGCCCGATCACTTTGTGGTCGGCGTTCAATGGCATCCGGAGCGCACCTATACGCAGAATGCATTTTCTCGCGCCATTTTCGCGGCCTTCATTGAGGCAGCCGTGGTCTGGCAGCCGCGAGGGGTTGAAACGTCGGTCGCGCCGTGATGAGCGACGAAGCACAAACAGCGGGCGCGCGACTCAATGTTCTGTTGGCATCGGCAGGGTTGGAGCAGTTGGAGCCGCCGCAGTCCGTCAGCTTTGAGGAATATCTTTCGCTTATTCTTCGCTGGAATGCTCGCGTCAACCTGACGGCCATCCGGGACGAGGAAGGGATTCTCTCCCGCCACTTTGTCGAGTCAATTACCTGTGCGCGGTCCTTGCCGGCTGGAATTGCAACGCTGCTGGATTTTGGGTCGGGCGCCGGGTTCCCTGGAATTCCAATTGCTCTCTGCCGGCCGGAGATCGCGGTCACCCTGGCCGAGTCGCAAGGCAAGAAGGCGGCCTTTCTGCAAGAGGCCGTTCGGCTGCTCGGGATTGGGGCGAACGTGTATTCCGGGCGGGGGGAGACGCTGAAGACGCAATTCGATTGCGTCACGCTTCGCGCCGTGGATCGGATGCAGGAAGCGACGAAGGCCGCCAGCAGGCTGGTAAGGCCGGGCGGCTGGCTGGCGCCGATGACCACCAGAGCCGATCTGGCTGCTCTTGAAGCTGCGGCCGGGAGAGAGTACTCCTGGGAGCTGATCCTTCCGCTGGCAGGGGGCGAAGACCGGGTGGTGGCGATCGGCAAACGGATCAGTTTGCCAGCTTGATCTTGACGAGCTTTTGAAGTGCCGTCAGGTCGGAAGCGCGGCGGGCGATGAGTTGCAGGCCCGTGCCTTCCGCGTAGCGCCGGGCTTGATCGATGGCAGTCAGCACACTTTTTGGCAGGGAAGCCTGCCGGGCCGCCGCAACTGCCCTGTCGCCGAGAACAAAGCTGGCGCGGAAGCAATCGGCGCAGGGGCCAAGGTAGACGATAGTCCTCTTTTTCAGTTTGATCCGCAAGGACCATCCATACTTGGGCGAGATCGACTTCCATTCCTGCTCATCGATTCCCTGCTCGGTGACCAGCCAATCGATCAGTTGCCGCCAGGGTTCAGCGCTCTCGCCCAGGGCCGCGGCGATTTGCGAGGCTGTGGGCTGGGTGGTTTGGCCGATGAATGCGTTCGGGACATCCATATATTCTTCCTTTTTGGTTTGAGGGTCAGGCACATCGCCTGGGAGAGACAATCAGGCAAGCCACTACGTGTGCGGGTGGTCAAGCGACCTGTTGCGCGTGCAAAGGCGGTCCGGAAGCTTTGGCGCCGGGGCTGCGCAAGGAGGAGTTGCCTGGCGGGGCTACGATCATGGTCAGATTGCGTTCCTACTCGACCAAAATTGGGCTCGTGGGGATTGGGATCGTTTTGGGTTGGATGGACAAAGAGACCGATTTCAAGGGCCTGCGTGCAGGGAGCGTTGATCGCACCGAAGAATGCGAAGGCTCCGATAATCTTCAGCTGTTTTGAACGTGCGAAGTCTTCAGAAGTCATTGCGTCAGTAATCGTATTGGGGGGACGCGGTGGGAGCAAGCGAAAAGAGATTCGCAGGAGTGCAATGACGGCTTGAGTCTTGGAATGAGAGCATTGTTCCACGTGGAACAATGTTTCATGTACGCCCCCTCTCATCCGGATTGTTCCACGTGGAACACTGCCCCAATTAGCCCGAATCGGGAGAAGTCCCAATTCGGGACAAGCAGATAAAATCGCCGATTTTTCTCCCCTTTCCGGGGGAGTTTTCCACCGATCCGGGTTTTTCGGGGGTTCCAGGCACCTGCAATTAAAATTCACCGGAACTCCTTCCCTTTCAATTGCTTCAGCGCACTTTGACTCATGCCGTTCCGCGAGCTTTCCACAACTTGGACCGGTTCTCCACAGCGCAAGCTCAAACATGCAAACGGCGCGAACCATTACTCTGGAAAGCCATGGGAAAGATACTCGGCGTAGTGAATCAAAAGGGCGGAGTCGGCAAAACCACCACAGCCATCAACCTCTCCGCCTGCCTCGCTCTCGAAGGGCTCAAAGTCCTTCTGGTCGATTGCGATCCCCAGGCCAATGCCTCCTCGGGCATGGGCTTTCAGCGCGACGACAATCGTCACTCCATCTATGACGTTCTGATGGGCGACTCCCCGGCCGAGCAGGTCATCCTGCCCACCGAAATTGACCGGCTGTCCCTCCTGCCGGGATCGAAAAACCTGACCGGCGCCAACATCGAGCTGGCTGCAGCAGAGAATCGCGCTCTCCGCCTCCGCCAGGCGCTTGCTCCCATCCAGCCCAACTTCGATCTGGTCATTCTGGATTGTCCGCCGGCTCTCGACCTGCTTACTCTCAACGTTCTGGCCGCGGCCGACACGCTTATTGTTCCCATGCAGGCCGAGTACTTCGCCCTGGAAGGCATCTCCGAGCTGATCTCCACGCTCGAACGAGTGCGCGCCGCCTTCAATCCCTCGCTCACCATTGAGGGCGTGCTGCTGACCATGTACGACGACCGCACCAATCTCGCCCAGCAGGTGACCGAGACCCTGCGCGAATACTTCAAGGATCGTCTCTTCCGTACCGTGATTCCGCGCAACGTGCGCTTGGCGGAGGCGCCCAGCCACGGCAAGCCTGTGGCGCTTTACGACGCCCGTTCCCGGGGAGCCGAAGCCTACTTCGAGTTGGCCGCTGAGTACATGACGCGCAACCACATCAAGGTCAAGAGCCCGCGCCAAGCCAAAACCGCGCCCCAGATTCAGCGCGAGAACAAAGTCCATTTTTGGCCTTACTCCTGACGTTTGTGTGCCGTAGAGTACTGTACGCCAGGCAGTTCCCTGGCAAACCCAGATTCGAAAAGCCCCGGCAACTTAGCTGGGATAGAGGATATTGAACCATGACTGTTGCTCCGACTGAGAACAAGCGACGCGCCCTGGGAAAGGGCCTGGATTCTCTGCTGCCGCGTGTGCAGCCTGCCGCGGCTGCCCCGGCCACCGTCGAGAACGAAGGGGGCAAGCCCCGCGAGATCCCCCTCGAACAGATCGACCGCAACCCTTTTCAGACCCGCACCCAGGTGAATGAAGATCAGCTCGCCGAGCTGGCCGCCTCCATCGCGGCCAATGGCGTGGTGCAGCCCATCCTGGTGCGTCCGCAGGCCAATGGCCGCTTCCAGCTCATTGCCGGCGAGCGGCGCTGGAGAGCTTCGAAGCTGGCGGGCAAGGAGACCATTCCGGCCATCCTCCGCCAAGTCTCCGACGAGCAGGCGATGGAAATTACCATCGTCGAAAACCTGCAACGCGCCGACCTGAACCCCATGGAGCAGGCGAGGGCCTTTGAGCGGCTCTCCCGGGAATTCCATATGACCCAGGAGCAGATGGCGGTGCGCACCGGCAAGGACCGCGCCACGGTGGCCAATTTCCTTCGGCTGCTGCGGCTTCCGGCCGGGGTGCAGGGGCGGGTCGAGTCTGGCGAGCTGAGCTTTGGCCATGCGCGGGCGCTGCTGGCGTTCGAGCACGCGGAGGAGATCGAAAAGGCAGCGCAGCGAGTGGCCTCACTTTCGCTTTCTGTTCGCCAAACGGAAAGCTACGTCCAGGGCCTGCTGCACCCCGAGCGCAACAAGAAGGAAGCCAAGCCCGCGCCTCCCGTCGATCCGAACGTTCGCGAAGTGCAGGAGCGCCTGCAACGGGCGCTCGGCCTCAAGGTACATATCGAAGACCACAACGGCCGCGGCAAGGTCATTATCGATTACTCCCGCCTGGAAGATTTCGACACGCTGCTGGAGCAGTTGGCGGCGGAGTGACGCGGTCTCTCTCCGGATCGAATGGACGCCTGAAAAGCAACTGCAGATCCTTCCGCTGCGCGTCAGGATCTGCAGTTGTGAGAATGCAGGTGGTAGAGCCAGATAAGTAAAGGATGACAGCGGTTGTGAGGGTGCGGGAGGACTTTATGCGGGGTTGAAACCCCCGCATAAAGTCCAGTTGCGAATATGCGCTAACTGTGCGCGGCGTACCCCATCCCAGCCAGCACGCCGCGCATGTAGGCAAAGCTGCCGATCACGCCGGGCATGGGATCGTCGCCGTGGACTTCGTATTCCAGGTCCACCCATCCTTTGTAGTTGATCTTCATCAGGGCTTCGAAGATGCCGCGCACCGGCATCTTGCCTTCACCCACCGCGACCTGGCTCTCCTTGTCCTTGAAGTCGGTCAGGTCCTTGATGTGTACGTTGTAGAGGCGCGGGCCGGCAATGTGAATGGCCTCGACCACATCCGCGCCGGCGCGCACCGCGTGGCCCACGTCCATGCAGCATCCCATGCGCGGGTCCATGCCCTTCAGGGACTTCAGCACGTCCAGCGGCGAGGGCCACACCGGGTCCTCGGGACCATGATTGTGGATGGCGATGCGGATGTCGTATTCCTTCACGAATTTTTCGATGCGCGGAAGCGTTCCGGGCGCGGGGTCGCCGGCGACGATTACCGGGATGCCCGCCCGCTTGCAGTACTCGAACTTGGCGCGGATATCGTCGTCTTCGTCCTTGGGGAAATAGATGACCCCGGCGCCGTGAAGCTGGATGCCCGCCGCGGCATACTCGGCGATGGCCTTGTCTTCCTCGGCCGGCGCCGTGGGCAGATGATCCTTCACGTCCTTGGTGTTCAGCCCAGTTACTTTGAGCTGCTTCAGATACGCAATCATCTGGGTGCGGCTGAAGTTGCGAAAGGTATAGCTGGCGATACCCAGATGAATGGGAGACTCGCCGGTAACTGCCTGCGAAAGCCCTGCGGCGACAGCTGGTTTTGTGCTCGACGCGGCACAGGCAACAGCCGCCAGGGCGCTTGAACAAACAAAATTGCGACGTGAGATTACGTTCTTCATATCCTCGGCTCCCATCCCTTTTCGTATTCCCGGTCCCACATCGCCATGGCTTGCGGGTCGTTCAGGATCCGCCCGGTTTTGGGGTCCAGATTCAGCTCGCGTTTCACTTCCCACGCGATGTTGGAAAGTTGCAGCATGGTCACGGCGACATTGCCCACCGCAACCGGCGATCTGAGCTTTTCGCCGGTGCGGATGCCGCCAATCAAGTTGGCGAAATGCGCATCGGTCATGGAGTCGCGCCCTACCAGGTCGGCGGACGAGGTGGCGGAACCGGCCTTCACTTCGCCGGTCCTGCGGCCCTTCAGGTCGTAGACCTCGTAGCCATCGCGATCCACGATCACCGAGCCCTCGGTTCCCAGAATCACCGAGCCGCGATCGCGGTTGTACTGGCGCATTCCCTGGCAGCAGTTGCCTTCCCAGGAAAGGATCTTGTCGTCGTACTCGTAGTTGGTCACCAGGGTGTCGTAGAACTCCCAATCGTCCTTGAAGTGGTAGCGCCCGCCCGATGCGGTCACGCGATTGGGGAAGTCCACGGCCAGCGCCCAGCGGCAGACGTCCACCTCGTGGGTGCCGTTGTTCAGCGTCTCGCCGGTGCCGTAGATCTTGAACCAGTGCCAGTTGTAGGGGTGCAGGTTGTCCTTGTAGGCGCGGCGCGGCGCGGGGCCCTGCCAAAGGTCCCAATCGAGCTGCGGGGGAACCGGAACCACCTTGCCGATGCCGATGGATTTACGGGTGTTCGCGTACCAGCAGCGGGCGGCGTAGGTGCGGCCGATCAGGCCGTTGTGAATTTTCTCCACCACCTCGATGGTGTGCGCCGAGGAACGCTGCTGGGTTCCCATCTGGGCCAGCTTTCCGTACTTCTGCTGCGCGCGCACCAGCAGAGCGCCCTCCGCGGGGTTGTGGCTGCAGGGCTTCTCCACATACACGTGCTTGCCCGCCGCCAGGCCGGCAATGGCCATGGGCGCGTGCCAATGGTCGGGCGTGGCGATGGTGATGGCGTCCACGTCCTTGCGCTCGAGAATCCTGCGAAAGTCCTTTTCCGTGGCGGGAGCATAGCCCAGCTCCTTTTCCGCATTGGCTGCGAATTTGGCCAGAATCGCGCTGTCCACATCGCACACAACCGCGACGCGCGCCGCATCCTGGTTCGCCTTCAAGCTCGATAAATGCGCGTAGGCGCGGCTGTTCAAGCCAATCACGGCAAAGTTGAGGCGCTCATTCGCGCCCAGGATTTGGCCGTAGCTCTTTGCGGTCGAGCCGATCGCCAGCCCCGCCGCGCCTACTGCAAGTGTGTCCAGAAATTCCCGTCGCGTTACCATCTGTTCTCCTTGGGGCCCACGGCCAACGCTTCTTCCTGCCGCGCGCGGAAGCCACCGATCGAAGAGGAGGGTTCCGCGCCAGCTTCGGCCGGCGGTCTTTGCCCCGTCCATACTAATGCTTTGTACGTTGAGCTTGCCCCATCCTCCGCCTGACGGGTCTCTGACGAACAAAAGCAACTGCAGATCCTTCCGCTGCGCGTCAGGATGACAGCGGTTGCGATGTCTCCGATTCCAATGACCAACCAATCTTTCATGGCCTGAACCAGCGTATATCCATCGAATGGACGGTCATTCGAATGTGGATCGTGAGCCAAGGGTCCTGGGCTTAGAATCAGGACCCGTGGGAGCTGGCGAAGAGGCATCCATCCTGAACAGGAGAAGAGACTGCATGAGGAAACCTTCGACCGAATCGGCAACCATCTGTGTGCGCGGCGTGCTCTTCGATATGGATGGAGTCCTGATCAGTTCGACGGCCGCAGACGAGCGCACCTGGCTGCGCTGGGCGCGATTTCACGGCATGGAAGGAAGCTTTTCTCTGCGCGCCACGCATGGAAGGCGATCCATCGACACGCTGCGCCTGTTGCGGCCCGATCTCGACCTGGCGTCTGAGGTCCGGCGCATCGAGGCGTTCGATGCCGAAGATCAGGGGGGCGTGGTGTCGCTGCCCGGCGTGGAGCGGCTTATCCGGTCCCTGCCGGCCGATGCGTGGGCGGTGGTGACCTCGGCCTCGGAAGCGATCATGAGGAGGCGGCTTGAGGCGGCTGGCATTGCGCCGCCACGCCACTTCATCTCTGGGGACAGGGTGACCCACGGAAAGCCCAATCCGGAAGCTTACGAACTGGGCGCGCGGGTTCTGGGCTTTTCGCCGTCAGAATGCCTGGTGGTCGAAGATGCGCCGCCGGGAATCGAGGCGGGCAAGGCCGCCGGCTGCCCGGTGCTTGCCACTTTGTCGTCCCACGGTCCTGACGAGCTCGCCGAAGCCGAATGGATGGTTCCGTCGCTCGAACAGGTCTCCGCGAGCCTTGGGCAGGACGCCAGGATTGCGATTCACTTGGACCTGTAGAGCGGAATCAGAATCATCGTGGCCCTGGTCAGGGTCTCAAAGGCATCTCTTCTGAAGGAAGCAGCCACTTGAGGGGCGTGCAACCGGTTCCGTCGATTTTGATTCCGCGGCAAGGCACGTCAAAGGGGATTCAGGTCGTCCGGCAAAGCCACAATGCCCCCTTATCCCGTTGTGATTATTTGTTGCTGTTTTCATCAAACGTTGTAACTTCCCTGGCCAAGCCATCTCCATTCCTCACATCGAAATCCCTGCAAAAATCCCTATAAAAGCGCGCTCGAACAACGCTGCGCAAGACGGGGGCAACCCGGAGGCGGAAGACGCACCCCCCCATCAATATCCAATGAATAGAAGAAGATAAGATGCAGTGCAAGCCGGCCAATCAAGTTTCTACCTATAACAATTCCCGCATTCCCGGGCATGAGAAAAAAGTTGTGATTTTCACCTTGCCGAAGATGGGGTCAATGAGCTAATGTTCGTTTGCCTAAAAATGAGCATATCAAGCCGAATTGCTCAATTGAACTCGCAAGCGGCCCGCAAGTGGGAACAAGGGTGGAAAGAGCGCTCCTTTTCTGAGAGCCAAGGGATGGACCCCGGGGTCATGACTGTAATGGCGACCGGTAGTTGGGTTGGAAAGACTTGTTTAACTTCGGAGGCGAGCATTTCACCGGACAGGATGATGCTCCGTGGTTTCAACATCACCCGTCGATACGTACCGGCGTATGGGCGTCAGATCGATTTGAAGGAAAGGTGCGATAGCAATGATGAACCTTCTGGGGTTATCACGTGACTTCTTTCGAACGAAACGGGGCGGTCGAGTCCAGCAGGATTCCGCTGGAGGAGGACGCAAACCCGTCCTGCTTTCACTGCTGATGGCACTCCTGCTGCTCTGCCCCGTGTTTGCGGGCGCGCAGGAACTGACGGCCACGCTGAGCGGCGTGGTGACCGATACGTCGGGGGCCTTGGTTGCGAATGCCACGATCAAGGCATCGCTGAACGGCGTCGCCGGGGTTTCCCGCGTGGTGCAATCGACCGGCGCAGGCACTTACACGATCACCAACCTTACGGCAGGAACCTATTCCGTTAGCGTTGTTGCTCCGGGCTTTGAGACCTACAACGGCAGAAACATCGTTCTGAACGTGGCGGAAAAGCACACCGTAAACGTGCAACTGAAACCTGGATCCGTGAGCCAGACCGTGGTGGTGGAAGATAACCCGGTTTCGGTCGAGACGGAATCCAGCTCCCAGGCAGGAACCATTTCCGGAACTCAGGTTCGGGAACTTGAATTGAGCAGCCGCAACTTCGAACAGTTGGTGACTCTGCAGCCCGGCGTGGTCAACCTGTTGGGGGATGAGGCTTCGGCTGGAGGAACCGCCCTGGCGGTGAACGGGGCGCGCACCACGGCCAACAACTGGACGGTAGACGGCGCGGACATCAACGACAGCGGCTCGAACGGGACGGTCATCAATGTTCCCAGCGTGGATGCGATCCAGGAGTTCACGCTGCAGAGAGGCTCGTACGACGCGGGCTATGGGCGGTCGGGCGGCGGGCAGGTTCTGGTGGCCACCAAGAGCGGCAGCAGCGCCTTCCATGGCGACGCCTATGAGTTTGTCCGCAACACCATTCTGGACGCCAACGACTTCTTCAGCAACTTGAACGACGAGAAGCGCGCGGTCAACCATCACAACGTGTATGGATTCACGATCGGCGGTCCCTTCTTTATTCCCAAGGCCTACAACACGGACAAGAAAAAGACCTTCTTCTTCTGGTCAGAGGAATGGCACAAGGTCTCCTCTCCCGGCGGCGACAACATGCCGGCCGCCAGCCAGGACAACATCAAGGGCGGCTTTACCATTGCCGGCACACCTTCGAAGCCGGCGACGCTTCCTTCCACTTATCCGACAAGCTGCGTTACCGGCTGGACGGTGGATGCCGCGACCGGGGTGGGTACGGGAACCATTCTTTCCTCCTGCTACAGCCAGAACTCGCAGGTATACCTGACCAACATCTTCGACAAATACCCGGCGAACAGCGGTTCGAACTATGTCTTCAATTATTCGGCGCAGAACAACTTCCGGGATGACATCGTTCGCGTCGACCACTACTTCAATGACAAGGTCCACTTCTATGCGCGCGGCATGAACGACGACATGCCCGTCAACAGCCCGGAAGGCCTGTGGGCCGGCAGCAACTACCCAGGGCTGGTCAACACCATGGTGAACTCGCCGGGCAAGAACGTGGTGGGCAACCTGACCTGGATGATCTCTCCCAAAGTGGTCAACGAGCTGGAATTTGTCTGGTCGCAGGGAACCTATTTCTCGGCGATCGGCAGCGGCCAGTTCGCCACCTCCCCAACGGTCGGCAGCGCACTGACCAGCAACTGGGCCTATACGGACCCCTACGGCCGCGTCCCCGCGATCACCATCACCGGCGTTACGGGCTTCAGCCCCGGTTCCGCGCCGTGGAAAGAGCGTAACCTGGACCGCACCTACTTTGACAACCTGGCGATCACGCAGGGCAAACAAACCTTCCGCGTGGGCTTCCAGATCCAGCAGATGCTGAAGAGCGAGAATGCCACTTACGGCGATCCGAGCTTCAGCTTCAACTCCTGGGGCGATTTTCTGCTGGGCAATGTGGCCACCTACAGCCAGACCAGCCGCGACATCGTTCCCGACCTGCACTACGTCAATATCGAGGCCTACATCCAGGATGACTGGAAGATCAGCCCGCGCCTGACCATCAACCTTGGCCTTCGCTGGAGCAGACTGCCCTCGGTCACGGATGTAAAGAATACGCTGGCGAACTTCGATCCGCTGCTCTACAGCAATCTGCTGGCGCCGACGATCGATCCTTCGACGGGCAACTTCAATCCGGGTCAAACCGCCGGCGCATACGCACTGCTTCCGGCCACCTATACCAACGGCATCATCTTTCCCAAGGGTGCGGCCTGCAGCGCGGCGCAGGCCATTGCCCCGATGGTGCAGTGCTCGCCGTATGGCGCCTATATCAACCCCAACGACAACGCCAACTTCGGACCGCGTTTTGGCTTTGCGTACAATCCCGACGGCCATGGGATCACGGCCATCCGCGGCGGCTTCGGCATCTTCTATGACCGGGTGCTGAATGGCATCTGGGAACAGAACGCTTTCAGCGATCCGCCGCTGGCGCAGACCACCACGGTGCTCAATGGATCGTTCGACGCCATCAAGGGCGGCACCACCTCCGTTTCCTATGGACCCAATGCCCTGACCGCAACTGGAACGCCGACTTTCCGGGTTCCGAACTATGCCAACTTCAATCTGTCGGTCGCGCGTCAACTGCTGCCCACCACCACCCTGGAAGTGGCGTACGTCGGCAATATCGCCCGTCATCTGTCCGGCGATTACAACCTGAACCAGCCCACCGTGGCAGCCAGAATGGTTGCCGCTCCAACCACCAACGTGAACGCGATTCGCCCCTATCCCGGATACGCCAACATCACGGCCCGGTCGCCCATCTTTACCAACAACTACGACTCGCTGCAGGTCTCGCTGAACCATCGCTCCTCCAGAGGCCTGACGGTCGGCGTTGCGTACACGTGGTCGAAGGATCTGACCACGAATTCCAATGACCGCGGCTCGATCGCCACGGACAGCTACAACCTCAAGCTGGACTACGGGCCGGCGTCGTCCAATACACCTCAGATTCTTGAGGTCAACTACGTTTATGACCTGCCGTTCTTCAGGAGCCAGCAGGGATTCGAAGGAAAATTCCTGGGCGGCTGGGAGGTTTCCGGCATTACGTCCATGGTCTCCGGCGCGTCCTTCGGCATAACCCAGCCAAGAGATGTCTTCGATCCGCAAGGGCTGGCGGTTGGCATCGGCCTCGGCGCAACGCGTCCCGATCAGATCAGCAAGGTCAGTATGCTCAAGAAGCGGACCGCGTGGTTCTCAACCTCCTCCTTCGCTCAAGCCATCGGACACTTTGGCAGCGAGGGATCCAACTCCATGATCGGACCCGGGCTGCAGGACTGGGATATGGCCGCGATCAAGAATGTGAAATTCTTCGAGCGGTACAGCTTCCAACTGCGCGGCGAGTTCTTCAACGCCTTCAACCACACGAACTGGAGTGGTGTCGATACGAGCATGGGCGACGCTGCCTTCGGGCAGGTCACCAGCGCGCACGTGCCACGCAGAGTGCAGATTGGGGTCAAGTTCAACTTCTAGAGATTTCCGATTGGATTGCACAGAACCAGCAAGGCCGGGACGAAAGTCCCGGCCTTGCTGCTTTGCGCTGGTTGATCTTGTGCCTCGTGTCCCGTCTCCAAAATCCTTTGTAAAACGCGCAAAAGAACAAAAGCAGATTCTTCGTTCACCACCCCCGAACTGGAAAATGTTCGGGGCCCCGTTCACTCAGAATGACAGTCTCAGGTTTGACATAAATTTCTGAGGCAGGACACTCGTTGATCCTGGAATTCCCGGTTCCATGCAAACCGCCATCGAGGAAGGCGGTTACTGCCGTGGCGAAGCACTGGGCGCTGTCTGTGGTGTCTGTTCGTTGCCGGGAATTTTGGACATCACCTTCAGCAGTCGCTGGTCGGCGGCCTTGTTGAGACTGCTGGCCTTGGCCAATTCGCTCCTGGCTTCCGCATTCTTTCCCATCGAATGGTAAAGCCGGCCCAGCCGCCAGTGGACATTCACATCGTCTGGAGCTAGCCTGGCGGCGGTCTCGAGTTCGGCCAGCGCATCTTCCTTGCGGCCCTCGTCGGTGTACACAATGCCCAGATCGAGATGCTCCATGGAGTTATCCGGATCGAGCCTGGCCAGCTTTTCGAGCAGCTGCCTGGCCTCTTCCATCTGGTTCATCTGCATTTCCGAGTCGGCCAGATAAAGCACCGCCTGAAGGTGATGCGGATTGTTGTCGATCTCCGCCTGGAACTGCTGCGCCGCCTCGGGGTACTGGCCCTTGGTCCACAAGAGGTACCCAAGGCCGAAGTGCACATTGGGCTCCTTGGGATTGACGGCTACGGCCGCGCGAAACTCCCTCTGCGCGCCGACCGGATCCTTCATCTCGTCCAGCGCTTCGCCCACCAGCATGTGGGCCTCGGCCGATTCGGCATTCAGCGCCACCACCCGGTGATAGACATCGAGGACACAGGGGAACTGGCGCACGAACAGACAACTGTGCGCCCAGGTCAGCAGCAGTGGCAGGTTCTTGGGATCGCCGTCGGCGGCCCGCTTCAGCCAGGGCACCGCCGCCGCATATTCAGCCAGCCCATAGTGCGACATGCCGATGAGAATCGCCAGCCGTTGCGCCTGATCGGAAGAAGGCGGCTGCGACTTGAACAGCGGTTCGAAGATGGGGAGAGCGCTCTTGTATTCGCCCGCCTTGAAATACGCAAGGCCGAGGTTCCAACGCAGGCCGGGCATCTCGGGCTTCAACGACAAGGCCTTGCGGTAAAGCGAAATCGCTTCCGCGTAATGTTCCTGGCGAGCCTCCAGCAAACCCAGGTGGGCAAGCGGCTCCGGGTTGGCGGGCTGCGCCTGCGACAGCGCGCGCCACGCAGACTCGGCTTCCGCGACACGCCCCTGCTGCTCCAAAGAAAAGGCGGCCTGCCGCGGATCGCTCTGCGCCAGCGCAGCCACGCTGCATCCGGCGAGAACAAGCGCGAGCCAGAGAGCGCACCTAGGTTTCGAGATGAGTCTCACGTGAATCTCCGTGGTGATTCCATTTGTGCGGCGTCCGCCGAAGGAGTGTTACCTCCCACGGCGGATCGCAGCCCGCGGCTATTTCGCCAGCTTTTCCGCTTCCACCAGCTTGCGAATGCCGGGGGTAACCGCCATCAGCAACATGGTGCGGTGCACCTCGGCATCCTTCAGGGCATCCAGATGCGCCGCGTGCTCACCCGCGCTGACCGACAGGTTGTTTTCGAGAGCATCCAAGGCCTGAAGACCGGTCACGCCGAGTTGCGAGAGCGGCCGCGAAAAAACAGCAATCGACTGAAGCGGCCAGGAATCGGCCATGTAAGGCTCGAGACGCGCATCATTTTCGCGCCAGCGTTCGAGGATGCGGCGCAGATCGCGACAGGCTTCCTGATCCTGGGGATTGGCCGCCACACGCTCGGCCAGCCGATTGGCCAGGCGAGCCGCGTCGCTCTCCGGCGAAAGCGCGTCGATGAATTGATTGAGAGGCCGGTCGGCGTCGTACTCCTGCGTGTCTCCGCGATCGTAAGACTTCACCGGCTCCAGAGTTTCGGCAAGAGTCATCACCGCATCGAGAGGCGCTGCCCCGGCGAGACGCTCCAGCATCCGCTCCTGGTTGGCGCGATGCTTGAGACCGAGGAATTCGAGATCGGTACTCACGCGGTCGAGGCGGGCATACATGGAGTCCACATCCCGGAAGGAAGCCGGCGACCAGAAGCGCTCCGCAATGGCGGCGGTGCGCGGCCAGATGCGATTGTCGGCGTTCTCCGGCGTAATGTACTCGGCCCATTCCGCCGCTTCACCGCCGAGAATGCTCTTCTGCTGCTCCGGAGTCAGTTGCGCCGCATCGTCGCTGAGCGGATCGACCAGATAGTGCTGCGAAGCCGGATACATCAGGTCAAGGTAGTAGCCGGAGGAGAGAATCGACGAGAAGCCCTGCCGGGCGGCCACGGCCAGTGACTTGGGCCCGCGCCAGGACTGAATCATGGTTTCCTTGGGCAACTCCGGCACCAGGATCTCGTCCCAGCCGATCATGTGCTTGCCGTGCCTGGTGACGATGGCCAGCAGACGCTGGTTGAACATGGCCTGGAGGGCGTCGGCGTCCTTCAGATTGTGCGCCTTCATGAAGGCCTGAATGCGCTCGGACTTGTTCCAGTACTTGGGATCGACTTCATCGCCGCCGATGTGGAAGTAGGCATCGGGAAAGAGCGCCGCCATCTCGCCGAAGACATCGTCGAGCAGCTTGTAGACCTTCTCGTTGGTGGGATCGAGAGGAGGCTGCTCGACATCGGTCTGGTTGCGCACGAGGCGCTTGGCGGGCGTATCGGAGGCCAGCTCGGGATAGGCCAACGTCCAGCAGGTGGAGTGGCCGGGCACGTCAAACTCCGGCACCACGCGGATGCCGCGTTCGCGCGCATACGCGATCAGCTCGCGCATCTGCGCCTGGGTATAGAAATCGCCTTCGGAGCCCATCTGCTGCAGCCGGGGCGCCTTTTTGCTTTCAATGCGCCAGCCCTGGTCGTCCGAGAGGTGCAGATGCAGCACATTCAGCTTGACCGCGGCCATGCCGTCGATCTGGCGATCCATCTGATCGAGCGGCATGAAGTGACGCGAGACATCGATCATCAGGCCACGCCACGGGAAGCGCGGCGTGTCCTGAATCTGGACGGCTGGAAGATCCCAGCCCTTCGGCCCCCACTGGGCAAGTTGCAGCAAAGTCTGCAGCCCATGCATTGCGCCCAGAGGCGTGGGCGCGTCGAGCCGGACGCCCGCCGGATCGACCGCGAGCGTATAGCTTTCATCTTCACCGACCGCCTGCACGGGCAACCCCTGCGCCGCGCAGTGAATCGCGAGGGGAAGATTGTTCTTGGCCTCCGGCTCCTCGTGGCGATAGAGATTGCCGGTCTGGGCCGAGAGCTGGGCCCGAAAACGCTCGACCGCGCGCGTCACCCGCGCATCGCAGCCGCTGGTCTCAATGCGCAGCGGGTGGTCAAGGCTGAGCGAGCCGGGTTTGAGATCCATATGACTGGGCCAGGGCATGAGCGCCTGCGACGCCGCATATGCAGAACCCACCGCCAGTGGAGGCAAAACCACCGCCATCCCCACCAATCGCCATAAACTGAAAGCCATTTTCGTCCTTGCCTTTCCTGAATCGAGCGTTCAAGCCGTAGCCTGCCCGGTCACAAGCACCGCGAAGAAACTTCATCGAGCGGCAAAACCGGCAGCCCGACCATTAAACACCCTCCGCCCCATGCCCGAAAACAGGCCCGCAAGCCACTTATAAATACCTCACAGGGCGAGGGGTTTGGGATCATCTTATTGCAGCAGGAAGAGGCCGAATCATGGGCGGGATCAAAGGCATCCGTATAACTTCCGGATCACGCGCAAGAAATCCAACCTGCACCGGGGAAGGCGTGGCCGGGGGCGCACTGAGACAGGTTATTTCCCGGTTTTGGCTGGGTCTGACAAAGTATCCGCCGGGCACGGCTTCTGTCCGCATAACGTCCCGGTAATGCCCTGACCCTCGGTGATGGTGAAGATGCGATCGCCAGCGGGCAGCTTGACCATTTCTTTAGCCCCCGATGGCCAATGGATCTCCGCGATTCCGGCGTCGGCAGCGTCCCCGAGTCCGAAATGCAGCCGCCGGTCGTTGGAGGAGATGTAGCTTCCGCTGGCCAGCACGTCCTGTCTCATGCGCATTCCGTTGGCTTTCAGATAGACGGTGGCGCAGGTGGCGTCTCGCGGACTCCTGGGGCCGCCGACCAGTTGCAACTCCACCCAGTGGTGGTGATCGGGGCTCACATTCCTGAGTAGCGTGGGTGGCCCGTCAATCGGATTGAGGATGACATCGATCTTGCCGTCGTTGAAAAGGTCGCCAAAGGCCGCACCTCTGGCCGGAGTCAACACCGCAAGGCCCGTTCCCTGCACAGGTGGAATGTATTCAAACTTGCGCCCCCTGGCATCGGGAATGTTGTGAAAAAGCAGCGGGCGCTCCGCAAAGGTCGTGCCCCAATCGTGTTCGTCTACCTGGGGGTAGACGTGTCCGTTCACCATGAACAGATCGAGCCAGCCGTCGTTGTCATAGTCCAGGAATCCATCGCCCCAACCGACAAAGGGGATGGTGGTCTGGGCAATTCCGGCTTTGTAGCTGACGTCGGTAAAGGTGGCGTCACCGTCGTTATGGTAAAGCACCTTGTAGTCGTCGCCAAAGTCGGTGACGAAGAGGTCCAGCAGGCCGTTGTTCTCGTAATCGCCCACAGCAATGCCCATGGAGGCGATCTCGCGCCCGTCCTTGTTCAAGGCAAAGCCGGAAACGTAGCTCTGGTCGTCGAAGGTTCCGTCGCCCTTGTTGATATAGAGATAGTTGGGCTCCGAGTCGTTGCCCACGACGAGATCGGGCTTTCCGTCGTTGTTGATGTCGACAAAGATCGCCGTGAAGCCGAAGTAGCGATCCTTGTCTTCAACGCCGGCCTTGACCGTGACATCGGTGAAAGTGCCGTCTCCGTTGTTATGGAAGAGGTGGTCGGGCTCGCCTTGCAGGCCGCGCGGACCGCAGTTCACGGGCGCGCCGCGATATAGGCACGCGGCAAAACCAACCGCTTTGGATCCGGAGACGGGTAAGTTGTCGCGGTCAAAGTGGACATAGCCGGAGACATATAGATCCAGGCGGCCATCGCCGTCGTAGTCTCCCCAAGCCGATCCGGAGGACCAATTACCCAGCGCCACGCCTGCCTTCTCCGCCACATCGGTGAAGGTTCCGTCGTGATTGTTGTGATAGAGCCGGTTCTTCCCGTAGTTGGCCACGAAGATGTCGGGCCAGCCGTCGTTGTCGTAGTCGGCAACGCTGACGCCGTAGCCCCAGCGATCGTTCGCCACACCGGCCTTGGCGGTCACGTCGGTAAAAGTTCCGTCGTGGTTGTTGTGGAAGAGTGCGGCATGGGGAGGTTCTTCCTTGCCGTCGAGCGCATCGAAGGTCGATCCGTTGACCAGGTAGATGTCGAGCCATCCATCGTTGTCGTAGTCAAGCAGGGCAACACCGGAGCCGTTGGCCTCGACGATATACTTTTTCTCCGGCACTCCCATTTTGTGACGCCAGCCACTGAGGCCGGCCTGTTTGGTGATGTCCTGAAAGACCACGGGCCCGCTCTCGACGAAGCCGCCTGCGGTGATGGGCCGCTTCAGCGCGTCATAGACAGGCGCCGCGCCCAATCCACCCGCGATGCCGCCCATGCCCTGTTGGGGCTTCGGGGGATTTTGCTGGGCCCAACAAAATCCGGTTATGGCAAGGATGCCAATCAGGATGCCGGACATGTGTTTATGAATGAGCAAGCCGAAAACTCTCCACTGCATTGCGGTGCGATTCCCACGATTGTATGCGCCGAAACACAAGGAGGTCAGCTTGTTTTTCGATACGAACCTCAGACTCAGGACACCAGGAACAAACGATGATCACGGCGCCGGCCAAGAGTTGTTCCGCGACACGTCGCTGGATACGAACAGCTACTTCAACAAAATCCGGCGAAGGGGATGGTCTGCACAGCCACGTCCGGCCGGTAACTGAAGTCCTCGAATGTTCCCGTTCCGTTATGATGGAAGACCACGTCGTAGTCGTCGGAAAAGTCGAGTTTCTCCATGCTTCGCCGGACGCCGAAGCTCATCCTATGCTGCATATCTCCAGGACCGGATCGGTACTATCATTGATTTGGCTCAACTGGAGCGAGTCCATGAGATGGAGCGGAGCGCTTCCAGGATCGTGTGCACAACGTATTCCCGACAGAAGATTCAAAGAAATCGGACGGCCTGAGGCGGACAGTGGAACCGATCCCCACTGGAAGCGGGATGGTCACGGCAAGGCGGACAGGAAACGCATGAAATCCAGAATTGAACTTGGACAGATTCTCGCATTGGCTCTCACACTGATTGGCGGCACGCTGGCCATGGCGCAACAGTCTGCGGCGGGGCCCGGTGCGGCTCCTGCCAGGCCGCAAGGTCCCTGCGATATTTACGCCGTCGCCGGCGATGCCTGCGTGGCAGCCCACAGCACCACGCGCGCGCTTTACGCCTCCTACAATGGCCCGCTCTACCAGGTGCTGCGCCAGTCCGACGGCAAGGCGCTGGATATCGGCATCGTCCAGCCTGTCGCCGCGCCGGTTCCGGATGCGGGCGGATATGCCGACGCGGCCGCGCAGGATGCCTTCTGCGCCAACACGTACTGCTGGATCAGCAAGGTCTACGACCAATCTCCGAAGCACAACGATTTGACGCAGGCGCCCCGGGGCGGATTCGGCGGCCCGGCCCTGGGCGGGTTCAACAACCTTCCAATTGCCGACATGGCGCCGATTACGGTCATGGGCCACAAGGTCTACGGAGTCTTCATCGAGCCGGGCATGGGCCTGCGCCACAACGATGCGAGAGGCACCGCCGTGGACGACCAGGCGGAAGGACAGTACTGGGTCGTGAATGGCAAGCACTTCAACTCCGGTTGCTGCTTCGATTATGGCAACGCCGAGATCGACAGCCGCGACGACGACAACGGCACCATGGAAACCATTTACTTCGGCAACGCCAGTCCCTGGTATAGCGGGAATGGCCAGGGTCCGTGGATCATGACCGATCAGGAGAACAACTTGGTCGGCTGCGTCAATCAGGATGGATCCAAAGGCTGTCCTGCACTACCAAGCATGCCCTGGCGATTTGTGACCGCAATGGCCAAGGGAGGGCCGCACCGCTGGGCATCGATGGGCGGCGACGCGCAAAAGGGCGCTCTGTCGATCCTGTTCGATGGACCGCGCGTGAATCCGACGTATGACCCGATGCGCAAGCAGGGGGCCATTCTGCTGGGTAACGGCGGCGACAACAGCGACGGTTCGCAAGGAACGTTCTATGAAGGAGCGATCACAGCCGCCGGCACATTTCCATCGAACGCCAGCGACCAGCTTGTGCAGGCCAACATCGTGGCTGCCAGGTACGATGTGTCTCCCCTCACGGTGACGCCCGCGGCGGCAGCGGCAGCGCCAACGGGATTGCAGACGTTCACACCGGGGTCTTCGCAGGGCACCACCGTAACGTTTACGAATACCACGGGGACGCCCGCGGAGGGCGTTACGTTGAGTATTTCCCTGCCCAGCAAGCAGTGGACCGCTGTGGCTTCAGACGCCACCGAGACGTCAAAGACGTTTGTGCAACCGGTTGCGCCGGGTGCGAGCGTGAGCGCGACTTTCAAGGTCACCTCCGGGCCGGAGGCCTTCAACGGCGATCTGGTCGGCAATGCGTCGTGGACAAACCCGATCAGCGGCAGGAAGCAAGTCGAGACATCGGCTGAAAAGGTGCGGAATGCCAGCCCGATCAAGATCAACGAGTTTCGCGTTGGTTCAGGCGCACCCGCCAACCCGACAAACTCGTTCGTCGAGCTTTACAATGCCGGCTCCGGAAGCGTCGATATCTCCAACTGGACGCTGACCGTGCACCCGGCCCAACAAGCCATTTCCTCAGCGGTAACGATTCCGGCTGAAACGAAGCTTGCGGCCGGCGGCTTCTACCTGCTCGGTCTCTCCAACTCCGGGCTGGCAGTCCCCGCGCGCACAGGCGAAAGCATCCTCCATGTCAGGAACACGGAGGGAATGTCGGTTGGCGATACCATCGCCATCGGCACGGGCTCCAGCGTCGAAACCCGCAAAATCTTGAGCCTTGGAACGGCAGCCGGAAACCATACAACGCTGTGGCAACCGCTGCCGGAAGGACCGGTGATCACAATTCCCGCCGGCTCGACCAACGTGCCCGTTGAGAGCGTATCCGGCTTCGTTGTCGGCCAGAAGATCGCACTTGGCTATGGCGCCACCTACCCCGACGTCGCAAATACTGTGGAGCGGTACGAGATCGCCACGGTGACCGCGGTCGGCAAGCCGGGCACACAAGCCTATCTGGCGATGGATGCTCATGCCGGAGCGACCAACCTCAAGGTGACATCGGTCTCCGACATCTCTGTCGGCGACAAGATCAGGCTGGATATCGCCAGTGTCGGCCATGGAATCGAGACCGTGACTGTGGCGCATATCGGCACCGCGGCGAGCCAGACAAATCTCAGTTCTGCCGCGGACGCCGGCGCGACCCGGATCCACGTTCGCCGGACAGAGGGTTACGCCGTGGGGGACAGCATCACGGTTGGCACGCCGGCGAACCAGGAAGCAGTTCGCGTCACGGCCGTCGGCAGCGGGAGGCCGGACGGCGCCGACCTTGACATTACGCCAGCCCTCGCCAAGCCTCACGTGGCCAATGAGTGGGTCGTATCTCCGGGCACGGGCCTCGACCTGGCCGCTCCCCTCGAGTTTAACCATGCGGCCGACCTCCCGTTCAGCGATCACGGAACGGGGATCAGCTTCCAGCCGGCGACGGCCTTTAACCATTCAAGCAACGAGCCGGTCCAGGCGCTTGGAACGGGAATTGAGCTGGACAAACCACTCGCCAACGACCACGCGATCCACGCGGCGGTGCGCGATGCCGCCGTCAAAACAACGGGCTACCAAGGGACGACGGAGCCCAATCAGTGGTTCGGAGGTCCCGAGTTGACCACTCACTCCGCGCAATTCGGCCGGACCATCACGATCGAAGAGGGCAGCATGGTGCTACGTGAGGCCTCGGGAGTGGTTGCCGACAGCCTGAACTACGGCGCCTTGGCCGACCCATGGGCCGCCGAAGGCTATCAAGCCGCTTCAGGAACACCCCTGAGCGGTTGCTACGCGCCCGCACCCGGCTCGGTGTTCGACCCATGGTCAACCATTGTGGCCCCAATTGCCGTCAATACGAGCGCAGGACGCTTCCCGGACGGCGCGGACACCGACAGCAACTGCACCGATTTCCTTGAGCAGGCCGCAACCACCCTGCGAACCGCATCGGACGCCGGCGCAATCAATATCAAAGTCGCCAGCGTGGAAGGTTTTAGGGCGGCCCGGACGATCCTGATCGATACGCGAGCAAACCAGGAAACAGCAGTCATTGCAACGGTGGGCACGGCAGGCGCCACCACACAAAGTGTCGCAAGCAGTGCTGGCGCGACCGTCATCCCTGTAGCGGATGTGGTCGGCTTCAGCGAGGGCCAGACCATCACCATGGACCGTGGCGCAAACGCCGAAGTCGCGGTCATCGCTTCCATCAACGGGTGGGGCGGCGCAACCATCACTGTTACCGCACCGCTCAGTCACGCGCACGCCGCCGGTACACAGGTCTCCGGTTCGGGCATTACCTTGACCACCGCATTGACCAGGGCGCACTTCAGCGGGTCTCAGGTCAGTGACGACCTTCCTACGCCCGGCGCACCCAACCGGCACGACAGGAAGGCTCATTGAGAGTGCATGGAATACTGGCTAGACGACAGTGATTCCAGGTGTCCCAACAAGACAGCAAGTCCAGGCCGGAAGCCGGAGCCCATGGGCGGTGACCGCTGCCGCTGCAAAACTACGAATTCGCAGCGGCAAGACCGACCGGATAAGATGAATCAACTTATAACTCGAGGCCCGGAATGTTATCGCGTCACTTCTTGCTGATCGCACTGATATGCCTGTCGTCCGCGCTCCATGCTCAAACGGAGGCTCCCGCGCGCTTCCAGATCTACGGCGGCTATACTTTTCTCTCCAACTCCCTCAATGGAGTCGCCGGATCTCACCAGCCGCTGAACGGATGGGATGCCGCCGCGGCCTTCGCACCCTGGCACGGCTTGCGTTTCAAGCTCGACGTCGCCGATTACCGGGGGACCAACCTGGGCGCGCCGCAACACCTCCTCTTCATCCTGGCCGGAGGGCAATACAGCCGGCGCTTCGGAAGAGAATCCGCCTTTGTGGAAGGTTTGGCCGGAGCGGGCGGCGCCAACAAAACCTGGCCGACAGACAATGCCATCGGCCAAACCGCCTCGTTTTCATCCCTTGTCGGCGGCGGCCTGGATACACCCCTCACGCGCCACCTCGCTTACCGCGTAAGCGGCGGCTATCAGTACTCCTACTTTGTCCTCGAGCAGCCAAGCTCGTTAATTCCATACCGGATCCCCGGCCTGCCCACCAACTTCGCCCGCATCTCCAGTGGATTGGTCTGGCAGTTCCATGCTCGATAGCGACTGCCGCGCGCCCGCCCTGCGCATACACCGGAGTCGGAACTGCCCCAATCCGCACTGCGTACGAGGCGATTTTCTCAAGACTTAGTTGCTAAGCTCGGTTAAGCTCGTTCTTCCTCAAGCCCAAGCTCTGCTGCGGAATACGTGTTCGACTGCCTCCTTCGTTGGTCCTGGTGAGCGGCCTGCTTTTGTCTCAAAGCCGTTGCTGCTGCTAGGTTTTACACATGAATCCAGCGCTGCTCGCTCCCGTTCTGACTCCTCATGGATGCCTCTCGCTGGTGCACGAGGACGACAGCCCCTACAGATACCGAAGGTCAAACGGTCGCCATCTCTTGCACAGCCGAACACACCGCAGTCCGGGGAAGCGGGCGCGTTGGCCGTTCGGAGGCGGGTCGAAATCTCGATGAAAAGGCGCTGACCTTGGCAGTTGGCGCCGCAGTTCGCCACAACCACACCCCGTACGATGAGCTGTTGGCCAGCGGTGTAGACCGCGCCGACGCACGCCAGCAGATCGCAGGCAAAGTTGAAGAGATGCTGGCGAAGTGGCGCAAGTAAGGCATGCCACCGACAATCCAGAAAAACGGGGAAATGTCCGCGAGCGGTGGCGACGAGTGCAGGGGGCCGTTTGCCGCAATCCGAGGGAAATATGTCCTTCAGGCCATTTCGGCTGACACTTGGCGACTTTAAGGGACCGATCTGACTTCAATGCATGCATTGGGGATTTTGCATAAGCCAAGATCGGAGTTTCAGCAGACTTCGATGGGGGGGGCGTGCAATCCCAGGTCTCAGAATCGAGACCTGGGCCACCCACTCTTTTGAGGGAGATTGAGATGTGGGCCACCCGCGTATGATGCTCGCAAAGTCGTTGCATGTAGACGAATGCATTAACAGGTCGCAGATCTGACTTGTCAGGCTGCCGTTCGGAGGAGAGCCATGAATCGTGAATTGGCATTGAAGATCGCGCTGGCGGTGGTGGGATTGCTCTTTATCGCTTTGGCCTATCCCATGGTGGTGTTCATTCGACAAGCGCCTGCACTTTCTATGCAGTTCAGCCTATACGTCACACTCGGCGTCTTTCTACTTTTAGCCATCCGCAATCCGTCGGCGAGTCGCAGCGTAATTGCCTTCACAGCTTGGTCGAGTTTCGCTCATGCTGCGCTCATGGGCACCCAGGCATGTTGCAACATGGTCGCACGTGGAGAACTGTTCGGGGTAGCTGTTCTTGTGATCATCGGCGCTGCTTTGATCGCGCTCGCTCCATCAAAGCAGCTTCTGGAGTCAGCGTCACACCCGAACCAACTCCATTCACATTGACGGGTAGTCACCGAACAGTAAGAAGCGGCAGATCTCCTGATCCAAAGGTCCTTTTACCGGGAACCAAGGGTACTCGGAATTGCTCCGGAAGACGGTAGGTAACGAACGCCCTTTCGGCGGGGTTTTTGCTTGGCGGTTAACTGGGACCGAAGTTCGAAAGGATGACTTGGCGCTCGGTGACGATCGACTCCACATCATCGCTGGTCATGGATCGTGAAGGGCTCCATTGGAAAGTGTTGGGGCATCTCAAAACGAGGATCTATTTTCCGATGCAGAAAGTGGAGAAGATAAGGTTGAGAATGTCGTCCGGGGTGGTCTGTCCGGTGAGGGAATCCAGGGCCCACAGGGCGCGGTAAAGGTCCAGCAGAATCATCTCGTGGGGAATCGAGCCTGCATTGGCCTGCGCGGCGTCTGCCAGGGCCACCAGAGTCGTGGAGACGGCCTGGTGATGGCGCAGGCTGGTCAACATGCCCGGCTCGGAGGCGGCTCCGCCGGTGGCCAGGGCCAGGATGCGCTCGCGCAGAGCCGGAATGCCTTCGCCGGTGAGCGCCGAGGTGGCGACCGCGGGCAATCCGCCGCAGTCCGGCAACGGGCGGCCGGCTTCGGCCAGGTCAGTCTTGTTCACGGCCACCAAGGCCGGACGCCCTTCGAGCGCGGCCAGCAGACGGTGCTCCTCCTGGTTGAGCGGCTCGGTCGAGTCCAGAACCACCAGAACCAGAGCGGCGTCGGCCAGGGCCTCGCGGCTGCGGGCAATGCCCAGCTGCTCCACCTCTCCCGGGGCCTCGCGCAGGCCGGCCGTATCCACCAGTTCCAGCGGAACGCCGTCCAGGGAGATGCGCTCGCTGACGGTGTCGCGGGTGGTGCCGGGGGTGGCGGCCACAATGGCGCGATCGCGTTCGACGAGGCAATTGAAGAGCGAGCTCTTGCCCGCGTTGGGCCGGCCCACGATGGCCAGCGTCAGCCCATCGTGCACGATGCGGCCGCGCGCGTACGAGCTTTCCAGGGCGGTGAGCGGCGGGGTGAGGGCGTCGATGCGGCGGCCAATCTCAGCCTGCGGCGTGACGTCCACATCGTCTTCCGCAAAGTCGATTCCCGCCTCAAGCATCGCGATCAGATCCAGCAGCGCCTGCTTTGCCGGCAACACGCGCCGGCTGAGCGCGCCGCCCATCTGGCTGGCGGCCTGACGCGCCTGGGTGAGCGTCTGGGCGTCGATCAGGTCGCGAACGGCCTCGGCCTGGGTGAGGTCGATGCGGCCGGCGAGAAAGGCGCGCTGGGTAAATTCGCCGGGCTCGGCCAGCCGCGCGCCAAGGTCCAGAGCGCGGCGGAGCAGCAGTTCCAGCACCACCGGCGAGCCGTGCGCGGCGATCTCCACCAGATCCTCGGCGGTGTAGGAGTGGGGCGCCTGAAAGAAGGTGACGACGGCCTCGTCGATGCGGCCAGGGCTCCGCTCTGCCGCCGCCTCATCCAGCACATCGGCCAGGCGGGCGTGCGCGGGTTCGAGCGGATGGCGCAGGCGAACCAGTTGCACGGCGATGGAGGCTGCCAGCGGACCGCTCAGGCGCACAATCCCGATGCCTCCCCGGCCGGGAGGCGTGGAGATGGCGGCGATGGTCTCGGCGAGCGCGCCTTCGGTGGTCTCCGGATTCAACTCGGAATCTTCCATGCGAATGCATCCATTGTAGGCATAGAGGCCGCTGGTACCGATAGGGACAGGATTTCAGCCCCCCAGGTTACAGCTATAATTCAAGCCGAAGCGGACAGAGCGGTTTCCACGCCGTTGTGGCTCCTCCCGGCGCCGCGCATCACTTACCTCAAAGGTTGAAATCACTTGAAAGATCAGTGGGACAACGGGAACAAGCGGGCCGGCTCAAAAGCGGGCGGTGTCGTAGGAACTTCTTGGATGTTGGGATTGACGGTGCTGCTTTTGTCCGCCGTCGCGGGATGGGCGCAGCAGGCCGCGCAACCGGTGTGGCAGGGGGTACTGCGCAACGCCGCGGGTGCGCCGATTCCGGCCGCAACGGTGCGGCTCGCAGCCAGTGGCGCGCAGGCCCAGGCGGTTACAAGCGCGGACGGGCACTTCCAGCTTCAGCCCCTGGCCGAGGGCCGCTACAAGCTCGCCGTCCAGACCGAAGGCCGGACCACCGATTACGCCCAGCCCATCGAACTTGCCGCTGCGCCGCCCGCCGTAGTGCTCACGCTCTCCGGCCGCGGGGAACTGACCGTCGCCGTTCTCAAGGGCCAGACCGCGACCGGGGGCGAAGAGCTTTCCAGCCAGGCGGTGAGCGAGCTGCCGCTGAACAAGCGCGACTTCAGCAGCCTGCTGCTGCTGGCCGCGGGCACCATGACCGACGCCAACGGCGCCACCAACTTCACCGCCCAATTCGCCATCAACGGCCAGCGCGGCGTGGAGGCCACCTTTGCCATGGACGGCGCCGACATCAGCGACCCGGAGATGGGCGGCGCAACTTTCTCGAACTTCAACGTGGACGCGGTGGAAAGCATCGATTCAAGTTCCGGTTGGATGCCGGCCGAGATTGGCCGCAGCGCCGCCGGCTTCACCAACATCCATACCCGTTCCGGCGCCATCGGATTTCACGGGTCCTTCTTTGAATTCGTGCGCAACTCGGCCTTCGACGCGCGCAACTACTTCGATCACGCGACGCCGGCCTATCCCGGCCGGATTCCGCCTTTCCGGCGCAACGAGTTCGGCTTCACCAATGGCGGTCCGGTCTTCGTTCCCCACGTCTATGACGGTCGCAATCGCACCTTCTACTTCACCCAGTACCAGGGGTTTCGCCAGGTGCTGGGCACCACGCAGGTCATGCCCCTGCCCACACTCGCGGAGCGCGCCGGGCTGGATACGGTTACCTATGCCGATGGCTCGACCGACACCCTGACCGTGCCCGTCCCGGCCGGCATCGCCGAGGTGCTGGCGCGGTACCCCAAGCCCAACGATACCTCCGGTCCCTACCAGGACCGCACCTATGCCACCGCGTCGAAGGTGGCCACGGACGCCAACCAGTTCTCCATCCGCCTCGATCACAAGATCTCTTCGAGAGATCAGTTCTTCGCGCGCTTCAATCTCGACAATCTCACCGGACCCACCACCAATCCCGACCAGACGGCGGTCGATCCAACCTTCGGCGTCCAGTACATTGACCGGCAGCGCAACCTAGTGGGAACGTATACGCGCACCGTTTCGCCGCGGCTGGTGTTGGAGTCGTCGCTCAGCATCACCCGCACCACGCCGGGCTTTCCCACTCCCAACCACACCGACCCGGCCGTCAAATTCAACGATGGATTGTTTGAAGCATTCAACTCCGCAGGCGGCTCGGTGATGCAGGCCTACGGCAATCTCTTTGTGGGCCGCCAGAACGCGGTCTTCACCACCTCGCGCCACTCCTTCAAGGCCGGTTTCGAGGCGCGCATCAATCGCGACACCACTTACTTTGGCATAAGTCCCAATGGCGAATACGATTTCGGCGGCGGCACGGCCTATGCCACCGAAGCCATCCCCTCCGCGAGTGGAATGCACAATATCGCCGCCGGGGATCCGCTGCCCGACACGCTCTCCAGCTTTCTCTCCGGCAGCCCCTTCGTTTATTCCGTGGCCATCGCGCCCAGTTACTTCTCCAACGGCCAGCACATCGGGCCGGCCGCCATCAACCGCGGTAACTTCAACGGGTATCTCCAGGACACATGGAAGGTAACTCCGAGCTTGACGCTCGACTACGGCCTTCGCTGGGAACTCTACACGCCCATTACCGAGCGCGCCCACCGCACCTCGGGCTTCATCACAGCGAATGGCGTGCAGGAGTTCGTCATCGACCCCCAGCCAAGTTACCGCACCGATTGGAATGCGTGGGGGCCGCGCGTGCAGGTGGCGTGGCAAGTGAGCCGCAAGTTCACCGCGCACGCCGGCGGCGCGATTACCACCATTGGGCCCAACATCTGGCAGGATAACTTCCTCACCGGCTCCACGCCCTTTGCCGTTTACCCGCGCCTGCTGTCTGCCGCGGTCGCGCCCATTCATTACGGATTCCAGATTACCCCGGCGCAACTTCCGCGCACTTACACTCCCGCCGGCGTCGATATCTTCGCCAGTGGGCGGCCCAATACCGTCGCGTCTAACACGGTGATGGACGTGGACCGCTATGAGAAGGATGTAGCCGCGCTGACTCCGGGCGGCGTTGTCAGCGCGCTCAACCTCAGCGGCGTCGATCACGCCTTCGGCAATGGCACGCTCTACACCTGGACAGCCGGACTCGAGCGCAAACTCGGCAACCTGACCGCGGATGCAGGTTATGTGGGCACCGCTGGTGCGAAACTGCCGCGCATCAGCTTTCCCAATGCCTATCCCGGCGCCAGCCCGGCATTCGCACCGCACACCCAGTTCGACAGTTCCGGTAACGTCATCGGCGGCTTTGGCGTCGAGAATATCATCGCGGCGACTGCGCACTCCACCTATCACGCCCTGCAAACTTCGCTCTCCGGAACCATGGGCCACGGCGGACCTGGCATTCAGGCAAGTTACACCTGGAGTAAGTCGCTCGACGACACCAGCGGGGTGGCCGGCGGCACAGGATCAACCGGCGCCGTGGCGCAGGAATTCCCGCAGAACCCTTACGACACGCATCCCGAAAAAGGGCCGTCGTCGTTCGATGTAATGCATGGTTTCGGCCTGAGCCTGGCCCAGGATTTGCATCTGGACAGCGTGGATTTTCTGCGTCCCGTCGGTAAAAAGGTGACCGGCGGCTGGGAGCTGTTGAGCATTTCAAGTCTGAGTTCCGGCTCGCCTTTCACCATCTTCTCCGGCGTCCAGCAGACCGGCGCAGGCTCCTACGGCGTGGACCGCCCGGACCAGATCGCCAAGCCGCATCTCTCGGCCAGCCGCAAGGACCGCCAGGATTACTTCGGCGAAGGCGCAAACAACGCAACCGATTTCTTTTCGATTCCCATTCACGTGGCTGGTGGCACAGGGCCGAACCAGGGCCGCTTCGGCACGCTCGGCCGCAACACCTTCCGGGGTCCCGCCTTCCGCAACTTCGACTTCGCACTCATCAAGGACACGCCCTTTGGCCGCCGCAAAAGCGGAGCCGAGCGGATGGACCTGCAATTCCGCTCGGAGTTCTTCAACCTCTTCAACATCGTGACCATGGGCCTGCCCGCCAACATTATGAACGGCTCCGGATTTGGCGAGATCAGCAAGACCGCCGGTAACTCGCGCCAGATACAGCTTTCGCTCAAGCTGATCTATTAGCAAGGAACCACGTTGTAACTCGCCAGCCTACTTCAGCAGGTCCAGCGCCATCGCGGTCATCGCGGTAACTCCCGTGGCGATGGCCGGAGCGTAGACCGGCGCAAATTTGGCCGAGTGCAGGCCGGGCAGCGCCACGCCCGACTTCCGGCTCTCGGCCAGCTTCTCCGGGTCGGACGCGCCCAGCCAATACATCACAGCGGGAATCTTTCCGCCGAGCGCGAACTGGCCCACGTCCTCGCTGCCCATGATGGCGCGGGCCTCCAGAACGCGCTCGTTGCCCAGCGCCGCCACTGCAGCCGCGCGCACGCGCTCGTTCATCGCGGCATCGTTGACGGTCGCGGGCGTACTCTCGCCCAGGGTCACTGTCGGCATGCGGTCGGCGGGAATGCCGTAGGCTTCGGCGAGTCCCTCCGCGGTGCGGCGCACGTCGGCCACAATCTGGTCGCGCACCGTGGTCGAGTAAGTGCGCAGCGTCAACCCCATCGTCACTTCGTCGGGAATGATGTTGTTCTTTGTTCCCCCGTGGATGGTGCCCACGGTCAACACCGCTGGCTGCTGCGGGTCGATCTGGCGGCTCACAATGGTCTGCGCCACCAGCACAAATTCCGCGGCCAGCACGATGGGGTCCTTGCCGGCCTGCGGCGCAGAGCCATGCCCGCCAATGCCGCGTATCGTCACATTGATTGTGGTGGCGCTGGCCAGCAACGGCCCGCCTTTCAAGGCGACCGAACCAGCCGGCACGTCAGGCGAATCGTGTTCCGAGAGCACAAAATCGGGCCGGCCAAAACGCTCGTAAAGTCGATCGGCCATCAGAGCCGCCGCGCCCTGCACAACCTCTTCAGCCGGCTGCCCCACTAACATCAGTGTTCCATGCCACTGGCTTTTGCGCGCGGCCAGTTCACGCGCCGCGCCCAACAGCACGGTCATGTGCAGATCGTGCCCGCAGGCATGCATCACGCCCACCTGCTGGCCCTGCGCGTTGGTGGTTGTCACGGTGCTGGCGTAGTCCAGGCCGGTCTTTTCCTCCACCGGCAGAGCATCCATGTCGGTGCGGATCAGCAGCCGCGGCCCAGCGCCGTTTTCAAGCACCGCGACCACGCCCAATGCCTGCGCGCCGTCCTCGTATTTGCCCACGTGCTCGGTGATGGTGTAACCGAGTTTGCGCAGCTCCCCGGCCACAAAGGCCGAAGTCTGCTCCTCATGCCTTGAAAGCTCGGGACTCTGATGCAAATGCTTGTACGTCTCAGTCAGACCGGGTAACTGGCGCGCGACGGAAGCGGGTAGGTCGGAGGGGATCGCGGGAGTTTGCGAAGCCAGCGGCAAAGTCATGGCGGCAAGGGCGGAAACAGCAAACAATCGCAGGTGCACGGGGAAGCCTCCGGGGTGGCGTTGGCGATGAATCTACGCCTGAAGCGTACCACAAGAAGTCCGCTCCGACTTTGCCGGGAACATTGTGCCGGAATCCTTCGTATTGCATTCCCATAGAGAGGCGTGTATGCTTCCTTCTATTGGTTTGCCATAGGAGAAGGAAATGGGCGGAAAGACCGATGTCTGGCAGGGAACACTGGCGTTGATGACCTTGAAGACCCTGGAAACCATGGGGCCGCAGCACGGCTACGGGCTGGCGCGGCGCATTGAGCAGACCAGCGGCGACCAGTTGCAGTTGAACTACGGCACGCTCTATCCGGCGCTGCTCAAGCTGGAGCAGGAAGGGTATATTCGCTCGCGCTGGGGCACGTCGGAAAACAACCGCCGCGCCAAGTTTTACGAGCTGACCAAGGCCGGCGAGCGCCAGGTGAAAAAGGCCGCGGCGGAGTGGGAGCAGGCGACCGAGATCCTGGCGCGCTTCCTCACCCCGGCCGAGGAGGCGTGATGCGTAAGCTCAGAGCTATCCTCATGCGCCTCTTCGGCTTTCTCCACGCCCGCCGCGGCGAGGACGACTTCGCTGCGGAACTCGAATTCCATGTGGCGATGCACACCGAAGACGGCATCCGTTCCGGGCTCAGTCTGGAAGAAGCGCGCCGTCAGGCCCTTATCCGTCTCGGCGGCGCGGAGCAGGCGCGGCAGGCTTATCGCGATCGCCGCACGCTGCCCTGGCTTGAATCGTTGCTGCGCGATTTGCAATACAGCATGCGTAAGCTGGCCAAGCATCGCGGCGCAACCGCCGTCGCCGTGCTCTCCATCGGCCTGGGCATCGGCGCCAACGCCACCATTTTTTCCATGGTCAGCCGCTTCGTCCTGCGGCCCGCGCCGGTCGGCGATCCTTCCGCTCTGCTGGCACTGCATATCGGCGAAGGCGGCATGCCGTTTTCCTGGCCCATCTACAACGATTTTCGCGCGCAGGAAAAATCCTTTTCCGGAGTTGCCGGTTATTATCCGCTGCTGTCGGCTTCGCTCGGCGGCAACGGCGAGCCGGAGCGCGTGTGGGGGCAAGCCGTCACCGCCAACTTCTTCGATGTCATCGAACTGCGCATGATGCGCGGGCGCAGCTTCTTTTCCAGTGAAGAGAACGAGCCCGTAATCGTGCTGGGCGCTCGGCTATGGCAACGCCGCTTCAATAGCGATCCCGCCATCGTCGGCAAAACAGTGACGCTTTCCGGACATCTTTTTACCGTGGTGGGCGTTGCTCCGGTGGCATTTCACAGCGTCGATCAGCTCTACGATGCGCAGTTCTGGGTGCCGCTGGGCGACGCCGGCCAACTCGCGCCGAACTTTCCTTCCCAAAGCGACCGCATCAATTACTGGCTGTTTACCGTCGCCCGTCTGCGCCCTGGCGTAACGCGCACCCAGGCAGCGGCCGAGTTGGAGGTGCTGGCAAAAGGTCTCGCCCTGACTGCTCCAGAAGCCAGTGATGGCGTTTCCGTCGTGTCGAAAGATCGCACCTCCTTTACCTTTGAGCAGGCAGGCACGCTGCCGAGTGGCGTGCAACGCATGGCCGCTCTTTTCCTGACCGCGCTCTCGGTCGTCGTGTTGCTGGTGCTGGCGATTGCCTGCGCGAATGTAGCCAATCTGCTCTTTGCTCAGGCCGTCGAGCGCCAGCGCGAGATGGCTGTGCGCCTGGCCTTGGGAGCCACGCGCGGCCGGTTGCAGCGGCAAATGCTCGTGGAGAGCGTGGTGCTCGGACTGGGCGGCGGCGTCCTGGGTGTGCTTCTGTCTTTATGGGCCACGCGGTCGCTCTCCGCTCTTCAATTGCCCATACCGGTTCCTTTCGACTTTGCCGTTGAGATGGATTGGCGCGTACTGCTCTACGCATTTGTCTTGAGCGTGGCGAGCGGTCTATTGCTGGGAGTGGCTCCGGCATGGGCTGCCGCGCAGCCACGGCTGGCCAACTCGCTCAAGGGCGAGGATGCGCTCGCGCGGCCCGGCCGCCGCTTCATCCTGCGCAACATTCTCGTCGTCGCGCAGATCGCCATGTCGGTTGTCCTGCTCACGATGATCGGACTCTTTGTGCGCAGCCTTCAGAACGCGGCCAGCATCGATATTGGCATCCGCCCGCAGGGGCTGCTGCTTATGTCGGTCAATCCTCAGGATCACAGCTACACACCTGAACGCACCATTGCATTTTTGACTCAAATTCAACAGCGCATGGCCGCTTTGCCGCAGGTGGACGCCGCCGTCTGGACCGACCGTACGCCGCTCTCACTGGCTTCCGGTTCGGGCAGCGCCTCGATCCATTTAGACGGCCAGGAAAAAGGAACCTTCTCCAATATCGTAACGGTAACTCCTGGTTACTTTCAGACTCTTGGCGTTCCACTGATTGCCGGACGCGACTTCGGCAATGAAACCGCGTCCGGTCCAAGAACGGCCATCGTAAGCCGGGCTTTTGTCGATCGCGCTTTTGGAGGAAAAAATCCCATCGGCCAACACGTCACCTGTCACGGCGACTCCTACGAGATCATCGGCGTGGCTGACAACGTAAAACAGAGCACCGAGGGCGATTATTCCTACCGTAGTTTCTATCGTTCTCTCGCGCAGACTATCCATCGCGACTCCGCCCAAAGCGATCCCTCCAAAAACAATTCATTGATTGGCGGCTACACGCTGGTGGTCCACACCAAAGGCAATCCGCAAGCCGTCATGGACTCCGCGCGGCGTCAGATTCACGCCCTTGATCCATCCATGGCCATCTTCGATGAGAAGACCATGGAGGAATACATTCACTCCGCCTTCTTCTTTCCCCGTCTAGCTGCCACGCTCTTCGGCGTCTGCGGCGGCATCGGGTTGCTGCTGGCCCTGGTTGGACTCTACGGAGTGATGAGTTATGCGGTCAGCCGGCGCACGCGCGAAATCGGCATTCGCATGGCCATGGGCGCGCAACCCGGCACGGTCGAACGCCTCATCCTGCGCCAGGGCTTGGTGCTTACGCTGATCGCCGTGGCGCTGGGCTGGCCGGCTGCGTGGATGTTATCCATACTGGCTTCCAGCTTCCTCTATGGCATCCAGCCGCACGATGCGTTGATCTTTGCAGTGGTGCCTCTGTTCTTGTCCGCCATTGCCCTGGTGGCCTGCTGGATTCCCGCCCGCCGCGCTGCCACCATCGACCCCATGAAGGCGCTGCGAAGCGAATAGGAAGAGGAGAGTGTAATGCGCAAGCTCAGAGCACTGCTGATACGGTTGCGTGGCCTGCTGAGTTTTCACCGCGGCGAGGACGACTTTGCAGCCGAATTGGAGTCCCACGTTGCGATGCACACCGAAGACGGCATCCGCGCCGGCTTGAGTCCGGAAGAAGCGCGCCGTCAAGCGTTGATCCGCCTCGGTGGTGCAGAGCAGACCCGGCAGGCTTATCGCGAGAGGCGCGGACTGCCGTGGCTGGAGACGTTGGTCAAGGACCTTCGCTTTGGCGTGCGGATGCTCGCGAAGAATCCGGGGTTTACCGCCGTCGCGGTTTTAACTCTGGCACTGGGCATCGGCGCGACTTCGACGGTTTTCACCGTAGCGGAAGCCGCCTTGCTGCGGTCCTGGCCGGCCAGGGAACCCGAGCGGCTGGTGAAACTCAATACCATATCGCCGCAAGGCCCGGATTCCCTATTTTCTTATCCGGACTATCAGGATCTGGCCGGGCAAAGCAGAACGCTGGAAGGGATTGCAGCTTACGCGCGCCACGTAAAAATACTCCAGGTGGGAACGGAATCGCAAAGCCTGCTCGATGATATTGTTTCTCCCAATTACTTTTCGGTATTGGGGATTGAGGCGCAGCTTGGGCGTACTTTTACGGCTGCACCCGGCACCAAGGACGAGAAGACGGTCGTAATCAGCGATTCGCTTTGGCGTCGTGCTTTCGGCGCCGATCCGGCACTGGTGGGGAAACAAATCCGGCTTACTGGGAAGAGTTATACCGTTCTCGGCATTGCCCCACCCGGCTTTCACGGATTGCAGCGCGGAGTTCCTTCCGACTTATGGATTCCGGCCGCCACCGAGTTGCCGAGTGCGGAGATCACGGACCGGAAAGAAAGCGACTTTGAACTGCTGGGACGGCTGCGGCCCGGTGTGACTGCGGAGCAGGCGAGGGCTGAGCTCGATACGCTGGGGAAACGCCTGTCCCAGGCCTATCCGGCCGTCGATAAGGCGAGAAACATTGGCCTGGTCTCCGAGCGCGAACGCCTGCGCGAGGCATGGATCATGACGCTGTTTGTGATGACCGCGGTGGGACTGGTGCTGCTGATTTGCTGCGCTAATGTGGCGGGGCTCATTCTGGCCCGCGCGGATGCCCGGCGCAAGGAGATTGCGGTGCGGCTGGCGCTGGGAGCGACGCGCCTTCGCCTGATCAGCCAGTTGCTGACAGAGAGCCTGCTGCTGGCGTCGATGGGCGCGGGGCTCGGGCTGCTGCTGGCGGTGGGGCTCTTCAAGCTGCAACCGGCGCTGCTGCCTCCCATGGAGATTGCGGTGGGGCTGGACCTGCACCTGGACGCCTCGGTCATTGCCTTCACGTTGGCTGTATCTGTGCTGGCGGTTCTTATCTTCGGGTTGACGCCGGCCCTGCAGGCTTCGAAGGTGAACTCTGTTGCGGCGCTCAAGGGAGAGGTCCATGGAGCGGGCCGCGCCGCGCGGCGCCCGAGTGTGCGTACTGTCCTGGTGGTGGGCCAGATCGCCTTGTCGGTGCTGCTGCTGACCGCTTCCGGGCTGCTGGTGCGGAGCCTCGTATCCAGCCGCGGCATCGATCTGGGTTTTGACCGGCAAAAGCATCTTGTCTTTTTCGATCTAAGCCCGGACATTGCCGGATATAACACGGTGCACAGCACGGCCTTCCTTGAACAAGTGGAAGCCAGGGCCGCGGCACTGCCGGGGGTAAGGCACGCAAGCCTGGTCCAACGCGTACTGCTCTCCGACTCGGGCGGCGAAGCCATGCGGAGAGTTTCGATTCCGGGGGTGCAGTTGCCGCAGGGTCAGCCGAATGTTCCCATCATGTTCAACGTGGTAGACAGCAGCTACTTTCAGACTATGGGAACGCGGCTGCTGCAAGGGCGCGGATTCACCGCGGCGGATTCGCCGACCAGCGCCAAGGCCGTGGTGATCAGCCAAGCCATGGCGAAACGGTTCTGGCCGGATAAGTCGGCGCTGGGACAGCAGATCGTGAGTGAGGGTACCGTCTGCGAGGTTATCGGCGTTGCAGAGAATGCCAAGATCATTCATGTACATGAGGCGCCGGAGCCTTATATGTATTTCCCGCTGGCGCAATGGCCCCACGGAGAGGCAACCCTCATCTTGGAGGCCGCGGGCGATACGCGTCCGCTGGTGGCAAGGATGCGCAGCGAAATCCAGGGGATGGACCGGAATGTGCCCTTTCAGGTTCGTACCCTGCATTCTCTGATGCAGCAGGCCTATTGGAGCGACCAGATGGGCGCCGGCTTTGTGGGAACGCTGGGGCTGCTGGCCATCTTTGTGGGAACGCTCGGGCTTTATGGCGTGGTTGCTTTTGTGGTGAACCGGCGCAGCCAGGAGATCGGCATCCGGATGGCGCTGGGCGCGGAGCGCGGGGACATTCTGCGGATGGTGGTGGGCCATGGGCTGAAGCTGGCCGCGATTGGGACAGGCGCAGGATTGGCGGCTTCGCTGCTGGCCATGCGGCTGCTGGCGACCATGCTCTACGGGGTGAAACCAACCGATCCGATTGCATTTGCCGGAAGCGCGGCGCTGGTGATTCTGGTGGCTCTGGCGGCCAGTTGGATTCCCGCCCGCCGCGCTGCCACCATCGATCCCATGAAGGCGCTGCGCACGGAGTAGCTGGAACGCGGCAGAGTTCTGCACAAACGAAAGCGCCAGAGACCGAAGTCCCTGGCGCCTCATTATGGTGAACTCGCAGGTTACTTGGACCATCATCTCCCCATCCAGCCTGACGACGAGTCTGCGAGTTTCCCCGCATCCTGCATCTTCCGGCTGTGCCGAAGGTGAAACTCCGGGTTGCCCCGAACCTTCGCTCCCTCGGCGTCGCCTTCCGGTGGGTTATCGAGTTTCCCCGAAGCCCGCACCTTCCGGCGTTGCCGCATCTGCGTCTTCGAGCGTCCCCGAATCCTGCATCTACGGCTGGGTCGATGATGACTCCCCAACTGCACTCGAACTTTGCATCCTCTGGCTTGGAAGCCGCGGATGAATCTTCGTGTCCAACCAGGTCTTGCACATTCCCGCCTGACCCTGGATGCAATCTCAGTCTCAACCCTGCCCTGCTGTGCCGGACAAGCCGACACCGTAAAGCCCAGGTTCAATCCAATTCCGCATCGTCCTGCCAGGCTGGAACTGCGTTTCCAATTCCCTACAGGGCCATCACTTGAGAAGGAGTTTGGACCGGTTCGATCTGTGGAAGCAAGTGCAAAACTCGCCGAAATCTGTGGATTTCACCAAGGTTGGTGCATAAATCCGAGTAAGTTGATTTTAGGCCTTCGCTTTCTGTCAAACTGCCGCAAAACAAGCGCCAGAGGCGCTAACTCGTTGCCTTTCCTTGAAGCAAACAGAGCTTCAGTTAAGAAGCCCCCTCAGGGATATGTCTCGGGGTTTTCCTTTTGCCTCCCCCCTTTTCCGCAGCCTGTAAAGCCTCGCGATTGAACCCGGCCCTGCGCCGGATTAAGCTGGACGTTGCTTTGCCTATTCGGATTCGCCGCGAGATCCAGTTCCGCGCAGACCATTTGCACCCACCGGGAGCGCTCCATGCCGGCAGCACGTTCAAGGTCCATTTTCCCGATCTCTCCCTTCGCCTCCTTCGCCGGATGCTGCGGCCTGTTGGCCCTTCTTCTGCTGGCCGCCACCGGGGCGCAGGCTACCGAACCTGTGGACTGGGTCAATCCGTACATAGGCAGCGGCGACGGCGTCATCGGTTACGGTGGCGCCATGCCCTTTGTGACCGCGCCGTTCGGCATGACTAACTGGACCGCCCAGACGCGGCCGATGGCGCGACCCGGCACCTCCTACAACTACGCGGACTCCAGCATTCAGGGTTTCATCGGCACCCACCAGCCGGCCACCTGGATGGGCGACTACGGCTATGTCACGCTGATGCCGGAGATTGACAGCATCAAGACTGCGGCTGCCGAACGCCGGCTGCCTTTTGCGCGCGCGGCAGAGAAAGCCTCGCCCTACCGCTACAGTGTCACGCTCGATGCCGGCCGTGGCCTGAGCTTGCGCACGGAGATCACCGCCACCGACCACTGCGCCCGCTTCCGGTTCACTTTTCCGGAGAACGATGCCTCCAGCGTATTGGTGGAGGCCACGCGCAAAGGCGTTGCAGGCTATGCGGCCGTGGACCCCGCAGCGCAGGAGATTGTGGGCTACAATCCGGATCGCGTAGACGCCCGCTTTGGTCCCTTCGCTCTGCCTAATTTCAAAGGCTATTTCGTGGTCCAGTTTCGCCAGCCTCTGGCGGCGTTCGGCGTCTACAGCGGAGCTCATTCCCAACCGGGCATCGGCCAAATCCAGGGCGATAACGCAGGCGCATGGGCCACGTTCCATACCCGCGCAGGAGAGGTGGTGGAAGCCCGCGTCGGCACGTCGTTCATCAGCATCGCGCAAGCCCGCAAGAACCTTGAGATCGAAGCGCCGGGCTGGGACTTTAATCGCACCGCGGCCGAGTTGAGGCAGGTATGGAACCAGAAGCTCGGCATCGCTCGCCTGAGCGGCTTGAGCGACGATCAGCGCCACATCTTCTATACCGCCCTGTTCCACGCGCTGCTTTATCCCAAACTCTTCTCCGAGCACGGCCAGTATTACAGCGCCTTCGACGACCGCATCCACCAGGGCGTTTCCTACACCGCGTTCTCCATCTGGGACACCTTCCGCGCCGAACATAGCCTGCTCACGCTGGTCGCGCCCGAGCGCATCGACGACATGATCACGGCGCTGCTTCAGGACTTCAACGAAGGGGGGTGGATGCCGAAGTGGCCCAATCCCTCCTATACCAACATCATGATCGCCACCCACGCCGACTCGCTGGTGGCTGAGTCCATGCAGAAGGGCTTCCACGGCTTCGATCGCGAATTGGCCTACCGGGCCGTCTACAAGGACGCCATGGTGCCGCCCGACGACGACATACACCGGCGATGGCTCGACGAGGAGGAACACACACCCTATGAGGCGCGCGGTGGCCTGACCTATCTAAAGCAGTACGGCTACATTCCGGCCGACAAGACCTCGGAGTCGGCTTCCAGCACCATCGAGGACAGCTACGACGACTGGTGCGTCGCCCAGGTAGCCCGCCTGCTTGGCAAAGAGGACGACTACCGGTTCTTCCTGCACCGGTCTTTGAACTACAAGCACTTGTTCAACCCGGCCACCGGCTTTATGCAGGCGCGCAACTCGGACGGCTCCTGGGCCGATCCCAACGAAGGTTGGACCGAGGGCGACAAGTGGGTCTACACCATGGCCGCCCTGCACGACATTCCCGGCACCATCGAACTGATGGGCGGTCCTGACGCGTTCAACCGCTTCCTCGATGAACACTTTCGCGGCGGGCACAACAAGCACGACAACGAGCCCAGCCACCACTACCCGTATCTCTACGACTTCGGCGGGCAGCCGTGGAAGACCCAGGCCAAGGTGCGCGAGATCGCCGCAACCCTCTACGCCAACCGTCCCGACGGCCTCGATGGAGACGACGACTGCGGGCAGATGTCCGCCTGGTATATCTTCACTGCTTTGGGCTTCTATCCGGTCAACCCGGCCTCGGGCGAATTCATGATCGGCAGCCCGCTCTACGGCCGCATCGAACTCCGCCTGCCCAACGGCCGGAGTTTTCGCGTTGTCGCGCGGAATCAGGCGGCGCGCAATATCTACATTCAGTCCGCGCGATTGAACGGGCAGTTGCTGCGCGCGCCGCTCATCCACTGGAGCGACATCCAGAATGGCGGTGAGCTTGATTTCGACATGGGCCCAGAGCCTTCGCGCTGGGCTGCCGACTGGAAGCCGGCGCCGCTTGTGGCAGGGAACTGAAGGAAGCGGCGCAGTAAAGCAAATTCGCAGTTGGTGTAGAGTGCGCCTTGAAAGGGCCCGGCTTCACAGACTGCGGAAAAACTCGATTCGGAGGCAGGCCGGGGTCCCCAGCTACGGGTCCTTGTCGCTGGGGTGGAAGAAGGGGGCTTCAACCCCCGCATAAAGCCAGCAGAATCAGCGGGGACTTTAGGCTCGGAGGGACGGTTTTCCCAGGTTTCACCCAAAAGCTGGCCTTTTTCCCCTGCCTGCAGTGCGAAACCACAGGGCAATCGCATGAATGCCCTGTTTTCTTCAAGCCGGTTTTGTCTGCTGCCAAAGCAGAGGATCAACCGCGGTCTTCCCGGAGGGAAGAGGTAAAAATACCCCGGGGTGGAGCATAGCGCAACCCTGGGACAGCTTGGACCGCTTCTGCGGCTCCGCCGGCGTACCGCCGGTCTTGCTTCATCCTTGAGCTGCGTAGCAGGCAAAAGCAAAGGCCGCGGCAGATTGCCGCGGCCTTTGCCAACTGAAGAACCAAGGTTGAATGTTTAGAAGTCGTAGCGCAGGCTCAACTGCGTTACGCGCGGGCCGGCGTCGCTCAAAGACTTGCCGTACACCCCGGTGTTGTTGGAATCCACATTCGGATTGCTGAAGTTGGTGTGGTTGAAGATGTTGAAGAAGTTGCCCGAGAAGGTGAATCCCTGATGCTCGAAGGTCTGGAATCTCTTGCTAACGCCGAGATCCAGGTTCTTCGCAGCGGGTCCGGTGATGCTGTTTCTTTCAGCCGGAGGATCGCACCACAGTTTGCCAGCTGGGCAGGTGTACTGTCCGAAATAGTCGCCCGGGCCGGCGACGATCGGCTTCAGGTAACCAGTCGCGGGGCTGGAGTCGTGGGTAATGGCATTCTTCACAGAGCCGGTTCCCTTGTAGACGGTCCGATCGACGCCCGTGCGGCCATCCTTGATGGGGTTGTAGCTGCTGCTGCTGCTGTAGGGGGTCATGGGGGTTCCGCTCCGCAGCTCGACGATCGGAGAAATCGACCAGCCGCCCAGCAGCAGGTTCTTCTTCTTCCACTGCTCCTGGTAGTTCAGCGTCACCACCATGTTGTGCTTCATGTCGAAGTCGGCCGGACCGTAATCGTAGGTCGGATAGTTGTAGGAGTCGACGGGTCCGGTGCCCCCGGTGTTGCTGCGCTGATAGAAGACGTCGCTGACCTGATCCAGGGCCTTCGCGTAGGTGTAGTTGGCCATGAACTGCAGGCCGTTCGAGTAGCCCTTGCGCAGGCTGGTCTGGAAGCCGTTGTAGTTCGAGCTGAATCCGTTGGTGCGGAAGTTGTCGTTGTTGAAAATTGTGTTGATGTGGGCGGTCGTGAATCCGTCGGGGTAACCGGCCTCTGCGCAAGCCGAGGTCGCAGCATACGTTCCCGTGGGGCATGCGGTGCGGCCAGGGTAGTCGTTGATGTTGTTCAGGCCAATCAGCTTCCGTCCCAGGGTACCGATATAGTCGGCCTCCCAGACGTAGCCATTGCGAACCTGATACTCAAATCCGAAGTTGTCCTGCTCGTAGTATGCGTTCATGAGCCGCTGATCCACGTGGCGTGGAACCGGCTTGCCGCCATAGCCCTGGAAGAGCGAGTTGGCAGTGAACGGACTCTGGTAGAGGCCCGGCTGCAACAGGGCGCCGGCAGGAACATTGCTTAGACCGATGCCGATGCTGTTGTCGGAGTACTTCGGATAATTGAAGCGGATGTTCTCGTACGCGTTGTTGTAGAGGCGATCGTAGCCGATGCCGAAGCCGCCGCGGATGGCCAGCTTGCCCTTGCCGGTTACGTCATAGGAGAAGCCAATGTGCGGCGAGAAGCTCTTGTAATCCTGGTGCCAGATGCCGCTGTTGACCTGCTTGAAGTTCGCGCCCTGCAGGGCGCCAGCCAAGGGAATCTGCGGCAGGAAGGGGTTGCCGTTCGCGGTCGGAACGCCAAAGGAGCCAAAATATACGTTGGAGTCGTAGCCTGCATCGACGTTGTGCGGCGGTCCAAAGTAATCCCAACGAATGCCAAGGTTCAGGGTCAACTGCTGGTTCACCTTCCAGTCGTCCTGGAGGTAGGTGGCAAACTCCTTGGCGCGATATCCGCGATAGAAGTTGGGCATGGTGTTGTCGGTTTGGTCCCATGCGGCGGAGGCCCCGTAGATAGAGCCATAGGACGGACCGCCGAAGGCATATTGCTCGAATTGGTCATACAACGTGGCATCGGTGAGGAGATTCTCCACGTCCCAGGGAGCCACTGTCCCGTTCTTGTCGGCGTCGAAGCTGGAACCGTTGCGGGTCCGGATGTACTGGAAGCCGGCCTTGACGGAGTGGTGGGCCAGCGTCTTGGTAATCGAGTCCTGGTAAAGGAACTCATTCTCGGTGAAGTACTGCGGGATGTTGTCCGCGGCGCCAAAACCCTCGTACAGCGAATCAGCGGTATAAATCGACGGAATGCCGGCAGTGCCGGGCTCCTCGAAATTGCTCACATGGCGCAGGTAGCCGGCGCGGAAGACGTTCAGAAGGCTGGGCGAAAGGGTGTGCGTCCAGGTGGCGCTGAAGTTCTGCGCGCCGCCGACGTTATCTCCCGGAGGTCCGAAGACGCCGGAGCCGGCTTCGTCGGAGTTGGTATCCGTGTAGAGATCGGCGAGATAGGCAAAGCTCAGCTGATCCTTTTCGGTCAGCTTGTGGTCGAGCTTGAGGCTGCCGCGATTCTGATTGAGAGCGTCGGAGATGCCCCTGGTCGCGGACGCATACACATTCACGGGATACAGCACAGCCCCGCCGGTATAGAGTCCCGCAGCGTCCTTCGTGCCGTTTGCTGTTCCCAGCGGGAAGGCCGTCGGCTCCGCCTTCAGCAATCCTTGGAAGATCGGGCCTAGCCCGGAGGCCATGGAGAGTGCGCCTGGGCAGGTCGCGCCCGTGTAAAGCGGGCAGATTCCCTGCTGGGTGGCGCCGGTGCCATCGGTAATGCTGGCATCATTATCCAGAGTGCCTTCCTGGAATTTTTCAAAGTTGCCGCTGGCGACGTAGTTCAGGAAGTCCTGCGTGGTGGTGACATTTGTCACTGGAGTTGTCTGGCGACGGCGATGCAACTCGACCGTGGCGTAGAAGAAGGTCTTGTTCTTGTAGATAGGACCGCCTACGGAACCGCCAAACTGGTTGCGCACCAGGTGATCGGTGATGCCCGCCTGCTTGCTGAAGAAATCGTCGGCCGCCAGCGCCTGAATGCGGTTGTACTCAAAGAGAGAACCATGCCAGGTCTTGCTACCGCTCTTCAGAACAGTATCCGTCGCGAATCCGCCGGCGCGGCCATACTCGGCCGGCACGTTGTGCGAGATCACGCGGTATTCCTCGATGGCGTCGGGGGAAATGGTGGTCACCGCTCCGCCGCCGCCCACGGCACTGGAGCCGCCCTGGCCCTGATCGTTGTTGTCCATGCCGTCAACCAGGAAGTTGCCGGTTCCGGTGCGGGCGCCGTCAACTGCTGCGCCGCGGCCCGTGCCGCTATCCGGCGTCGCGCCGGCTGTCAGCGTCACAAAGGCGTTCTGGGTGCGGTCCTCAAGAGGCGAGCTCTGCCAGATCTCGGAATCGATCAGCTCCGAGATCGCCGCCGTCTCCGTCTGCACCTGCTCCACGTTCTGGCTCGCCGTCACTTCCACGGTGTCCACCGCCGCGCCGATCGTCAGCGGGATGTCTACGGTGATGATCGTTCCCACACTGGTCGAGATGCCTTTCAGCTCGGCGGTCTTGAACCCGGTCGCCGTCGCCCTCAGTGTGTATCCGCCCGTCACTTCAAGAGCGAAGAACCGATACGTCCCGTTGCCGCTGGTGACCACGGAGCGCTCGAATCCAGTGCCCTTGTTGATCAGAGTGACAGTCGCGCCCGGAACCACCGCGTGCGTGGAGTCCGTGACCTCTCCGCTTAGAGTTCCAAGCCCCGCCTGGGCAACGGCGGAATGGGGGGCCAAAGTGCCAACCACCAATCCGACACTCATGGTGGTGCCGAGAATCAACGCTCTTAGATACTTCGCTCGAGGGATCATGCGTCGTTCCTTCCGAAAGGTTGAAAAGTTAAGAGACTCCCTGGTGTCAGGGCATTACCAAAACAAAATGCAGGTTCGACTGGCACGTTCTCTGCACCGCTGGGGAGAAAAACAAATGCTGAAAAATGCTTGCACACTTTGTCTAATCTAAGAGCAATTCGAGTGCCAAACGAATTGCGTGGAATTATGCGTATATATATCAACGACTTAAAGTATATGCGCTGGTTTCATAGCTACAAATTGCACCATAAATGCAGCAGTTAAACGTTCTACCTTCCCATCCAGCCTATGGAAAAGTGGATATAAATATACATTTACGGAATTCTGTAGACGGCGCCCACCCGTCAACCGCAAAACCAGCCCCAAAACCGCCCTTTTTCCTGCCCGTCAGGACCGCAGAAAATCCAACGCGCGAATCAGATACGCCTTCAGCTCCCGGCGCGGCACCACCGCATCCAAAAAGCCCTTTTCCAACAGGAACTCGGCGCGCTGGAAGCCCTCGGGCAGCTTCTGGCGGATGGTCTGCTCGATCACCCGGGGGCCGGCAAACCCGATCAGCGCTCCCGGCTCCGCGATGTTCAGGTCGCCCAGCATGGCAAAGCTCGCGGTCACCCCGCCGGTGGTGGGGTCGGTGAGCACGCAGATATAAGGCACCTTTGCGTCATCCAACTGGGCCAGCGCGGTGGAGATCTTGGCCATCTGCATCAGGCTGACCACGCCCTCCATCATGCGCGCCCCGCCCGAGGCGGCCACCACAATCAGCGGCTTGCGGCCCAGCCGCGCACGATCCACGGCGCGCGCGATCGTCTCGCCCACCACGGCTCCCATCGAGCCGCCGATAAAGCCGTACTCCATGGCGCTGAGCACCACCGAATGGGGACCCAGCTGCCCGGTCGCGTTCAGAATGGCATCGTCCAGCCCGGTCTGTTCCCGCGCCTTGCGCAGCCGCGCCTTGTAGGGCTTCACATCGGTAAAGTTCAGCGGGTCGGTCGAGCGCAGCCCACCGTCCACCAGCTCATAGCCGGGCTCCAACAGCAAGTCGATGCGCTGGCGGGCTCCAATCTTGAAGTGGTGCTGGCACTTGGGGCAGACGTTGAGGTTGGCCTCAATCTCCGCCTTCCACACCACCGCGCGGCAACCCACGCACTTTGTCCACAGGCCTTCGGTGCGCACCGTATGACCGTTCGCGTCCGCCGCGGTTTCAGGGCCGGAGCCAGTTTCATACTCGCCATTTTCACGCTTGAACCAGGACATTCTTGCTCTCTCTCAAATCGGGGGAACGGATTCTGTGCTGTGCGCTTGGAACCACGGGCGAAACCTAGCTCTGGGGTTGTCGCCGCACTCAGTATTCTATGCCGCGCTGGGCCAGAATGCCTTTCTGGTACGCATGTTTCACCTCCCGCATCTCGGTCACGGTATCGGCCAATTCCACCAGCAAAGGGTGGGCGTTCCGCCCGGTCAGGATCACGTGCACCATCTCCGGCCGGCCGCGCAGGGCTTCCGCCACCACCGCCGGATCCAGCATCCCGTACCCGATGGCATAATTGATCTCGTCCAGCACCACCATGTCCCACTCCCCGGAATAGATGGCCTGCCGCGCTTCCGCCCAGGCCGCCTCCACCAGGCGAACGTCTTCCGGGTCCGTCTCCGCGCCGCCCACCTTCACAAAGCCCCGGCCCATCTGTTTGAGCACGAAGTTCTGGCCGAAGGCCTCCACCGCGTCCAGCTCGCCGTAGTGCCAGGAGCCTTTCAGAAACTGCAGCATCAGCACGCGCATGCCGTTCCCCACCGCGCGCAGAGCCGTGCCCATGGCGGCGGTGGTCTTGCCCTTGCCGGGGCCGGTGTTGATCAGAATCAGTCCTCGACGGGATTCGGTCATGTCAGTCTTCAGCCCTCAGTTATCAGCTCTCAGCGGTCAGTGCCCGGCGGGCGAGGTCAGTTTTCGCGAATGAACTGACGACAGACGGCTGAAAGCTGACAGCTACAAGTGCCCCCCGTGGTACGGGTGGCCCGTCAAAATTGTAAATGCCCGGTAGAGTTGCTCAGCCACCACCAGCCGCGCCAGGGCGTGGGCCATCGTCATCGGTCCCAGCGAGAGCAGCAGGTGGGCCCGTCCGCGGGCCTCCTCCGACCATCCGCTGGCCGGACCGATGGCGAAAACAATGTTCTGTGCTCCCTGGTCGCGCCGCGCTCCCAGCCACGCCGCAAACACCTCTGAGGTCATCTGCTTCCCGCGACTATCCATCAGCACAGCCAGCGCAGCCGTCCGGCCATCCTGCCGGACAAGCCACTCGAACAGCGCTTCCTCGGAGCGGAACGCCTCCGCCTTGCAACGGGCAAAGGCCGAGCAGCGCCCCAGATAAACTGCCGTCAGCGAGTCGATTTCGTCCTTCGAGTTGGGCCGCGCACCAACGTAGGCGAGTGTGAGATTCATGGGGAGGAGAATACCCCAACCGGGTCTTGAAGGTCTTTCGCCCTGCTTCCCAAAGGCAGGAGGACATCTCCATTTTTGGAATATTAAACGAAACGTATACGTATTTTCATATTTCTCCCTGAGGAGCCGTGTCGGGACGGATCAGTTAACAAATTTATTATCAGCATCATCCAAAATAATTCGAGCGTTCGGTCAAAGTGGCAATCTTCGTGCAAGCTAGAGCAAACAAATCACGGCTCTCCGTTGTGATCGGTTTCCGCTGGGATGCAATCTCAGCGAGGAATCCACTTCTCATCTCTTCTTTCTTGATGCTTTAGGTCGTTCTGTCTTTCCACTGCGGATCGGGTGCACCCCCCTACCGAGACGCTGAAGCACAAATGGCGAACCGGAAAGATCCATAAAGGACTTCCGGCTCCCACCGATATTTGGAGGAAGTTAATGCGATTTTTTCGTTTACGAAGTGTAGCTCTAGGGATTGCCATAGCCATGGCCGTGGCAATCACGCTCCCGATGCTACAACAGCCTGCCTATTGCCAGGAGACCACGGGTGGTCTTCAGGGAACGGTAAAAGACCCCTCGGGTGCCGTCATCGCCGGGGCCAGTGTCACGGTCACCACCCCGACGCTGGTTGGCTACAAGGACGCTCTGACAGATGCGGCGGGCTACTACCGTTTTGCCAATCTTCCTCCGGGCAACTACACCATTCTGGTCAAGGCCGATGGCTTCCAGTCCCTCAAGCGTGAGAATGTCATTCTCGAAGTCGGTCACCTTCCGTCGATCAATCTGGCGCTGAACGTCGGCACGGTCAACACCGTGGTTGAGGTCAAGACCGAAGGGCCGATGATCGATACCACCAGCAACACGACCCTGACCAACATCCCCGAAGAGACGCTTCAGAATATCCCTCACGGGACCTCGTTCCAGTCGGTCATTCAATTTGCCCCTTCGGCGCGCAACGAGCCTTTGATGGGCAACACGGGCAGCAGTAACGGAACCGGCGCGGCCTCTCCGGGCAGCGGCAGCAACGGCGGCGCTTTTGGCTTCTCCATCGGCGGCGGCGCGGACTCGGAAAATTCCTACCTTGTGGAAGGCCAGGAAACGGCCAACATCATCGGCGGCTTCTCCCACACCAACGTCCCCATGGACTTCATCCAGGAAGTGCAGATGAAGACCTCCGGCGTTGAGGCCGAGTACGGCGGTGCGCTGGGCGGCGTGGTCAACGTCATCATGGACAAGGGCACCAACAAATGGCATGGCGCGGTGTTCACCCAGTTCCAGGACGGCGCCATGAACGGATCGCCGGTAGCGACCATGCGCTACGATCCCACTGGAAGCAGCACCACCACTTCCTGGGGATCCATTGACCCCACCTATCAGAACTATCAGCCGGTGCGTCCGCATACCGGCGACGTCTTCCCCGGTGTTTCGGTCGGTGGCCCGTTTGTCGAAATTCTTCCCTGGCTCACCAGCATCATCCCCGATGCCGCTTACCAGAAACTCAAAGAGCGCATTACCCTCTTTGCCGGCTTCAACCCCCAGTACGATGCCTTTGAGGAAACCCTGAACTACGGAACCAACGGCCCGGGCGGGAAGATCCCGTTCAGCCAGAACACCCACACCGATTACAGCTACGCCCGTATCGATGCCGAAGTTTCACAGAAGGTTCGTGTCTTCGGCTCCTGGCTCTACCAGGGCCAGAAGCAGTCCGGCTCGCAGTTGCCTGGGCCTGACTCGGTTCAGGGCTATGCCAACAGCTACACGGGATGCATGGGACTCGGTGGCTCCTTCTCCTGCCCCAATAGCTACAACAGCCCGTCAAACTACTCTCACACCCTGCAATATTCCGCGCCCAATATGACCCTGAATACCGGCGCGGATATTACCATCAGCAACAGCCTGGTTTCGACCACCCGGTTCGGCTACTACTTTGAGAACTACCACGACATCGGTTATCCGACCAATGGCGTTGTCGACCAGTGGGAGACCAACGGCGCCGGCACGACCACCGACACCAACGGAACCCTCCTCTCGGTCAGTGCTCCCACCCTGGCGTTGAGCGTCAACTCCCAGAGCGGCTCATTGAGCAGCACATTCACCCACTACAACTCCAACAAGGCCACCCAGTTCGACCAGGATATAGCTTGGTTCCATGCCGGCAAGGCCGGTACCCACAACGTCAAGTTCGGGTACCAGTTGCACCGCAACACCAACCTGATCCAGCAGGGCTACAACGAGCCGCTGGTCGAGGTATACCCCGGCGTCTCGGGCCCCTACTCTCCCATCGACCCGAATGTGGGTGACAAGAACTGCGCATCCGTCTCGGCGATCACCGGTTATTCGGTGACAAATCCGGTTACAGGAAAGGTGACCTACCCTTGCGTGGGCACCTACGGCGTGGTCAATATCAACGACTACGGCACCGCCGGCACCGCGACCGGCATGAATCACGGTTTCTACGTTCAGGATGCCTGGACCCTGGGCAAGGGAATCACCATCAACGCCGGCCTGCGCATCGAGCGCGAGTATCTGCCGGCCGAGAACCAGCCTCTCTCCCAGAAGATCACCCAGCCCATCAACTTCGGTTGGGGATCCAAGATTGCTCCCCGCGTCGGTGCCGCATGGGATGTCTTCAACAATGGCAAGATGAAGCTCTTCGGCGGCTATGGCGAGTACTACGACCAGATGAAGCTGAATGTGGCAATCAGCTCCTACGGCGGACAGAACTGGGAAGAGTGCTGGTTTGCCTTGATGCAACCCAGCCTCGCCGGCGTATCCCCCACATACAACACCAACGGCCGGTATTGCATCGGCACCGGCACCAGCGCTACGGTCAACTGGTCCGGCGGTGTTGCCCCCGCCAGTTCCAATGTGACCTTCCTGGAAAGCCAGAATAACCGCGCCAACCCCACCACCTGCTCCACTTGCAGCGTGACGGAAGAGGGAACCGCTCCTGGCCTCAAGCCCTACGCGCAGCATGACTCGAGCCTCGGCATCGACTATCAGCTCCACACCAACGTGGCCTTCGAGGCAAGATGGGACCGCAGGCGCCTCGATCACGCCATCGAGGATTCGGCGATCTTCAACCCGGCCATCGGCGAAACCTTCGTCATCGTGAATCCTGGCCAGGGTGTCAACAGCACCTTCAACGGCTTCTGGAACTTCCTCTACGGCGCACAGCCCGACTGTGTGAAAAATACCTGCCCGACCAACCAGAAGGTCATTCCCGCGGCCCGCAGCTACGATGGCCTCGAGTTCAGGGTGACCAAGGGCGTCAGCCAGCACTGGATGGGGATGCTCTCTTACACCTACAGCCACTTCCGCGGCAACTACTCCGGCCTCACCAGTTCCGACATTGGTGACGGCGGCGGCGGCCGCAACGCTCCCAACAACAGCCGCGCTTTCGACGAGCCGTACTTCTCGTGGAATGCGAGCGGCGGATCTTCCAGCGGACTTCTGGCCACTGATCGTCCCAGCGCGCTCAAGGGTTACGTCTACTACGATCTGCCCTGGCTCAGGAAGTTCTCGACCGACTTCGGTATATTCCAGTCCGCCTACAGCGGCACACCGCTAAGCACGGAAGAGGATGTAGGTTACTCCTACGCCGGCACGCCCGCCTTCCCCACCGACATCGTCAATCGCGGCAAGTGGATTGACATCGTCCAGAATCCGTCCTCGGGCCTAATTACCACCAGCGCGCCCTATACCCATCGCACGCCGTGGTACACCGATACGGATTTCAACCTGAAGCAAACCGTGAAGCTCGGCGAGTCAAAGAGCCTCAGCTTCGACGCCACCTTCAGCAACTTCCTGAACCAGCATACGGTCGTGGCCTTCTGGCAGAATGTTGACTCCGACTATTCCGGCAGCAATTACATCTCTCCCGGCGGGAAATCGATTTCCGACGGACTCAACTTCTACTCGGCGGTAATGAGCAAGTACGACTACACTGCCGCGATGAACAACGGCGCACAAAACGGCACTGGCAACGGTCCCATCACGATCAGCAGCCTATACGGCAAGCCCTACGAGTACCAGCAGCCCCGCAATATCCGCCTGGGACTGCACATCACCTTCTAACCCAACTCAACCGCAAGCCAAAAAGGGGACCCGCCACGGCGGGTCCCCTTTTTGGCTCTCAAGAGCGATCGAAAGAAGCGAATGAACGTCGCGCGAACGAGTCTCTTCCTCGCCCGCTCAGAATCTACTTGGACGCAGCTTTCTTGGCGGAGGTCTTTTTAACAACGGCCTTCTTTGCTGCCGCCTTTTTCGCCGGGGCCTTCTTCACGGCAGCCTTCTTGGCCGGAGCTTTCTTCGTTGCGGGCTTGGCTGGTTTTGCCTTGATCGCGGCTGTTTTCGCTGGGGCAGCGACTTTCTTCACAGCCTTCTTCGGCTTGCTCGCGGGTGCAGCCTTCTTCACCGCCACCTTTTTCGTGGCAGCCGGAGCGGCCTTCGCGGCAGCCTTCTTGGCCTTTGCCACCGGCTTGGCCTTGGCGGCGACCTTGTTCCGTGCGGCCAGGGTCTTCTTGGCCAGCGCGGCCTTCAGTTCGGCGTCGAACTCGGCCGGGGTCAGCGGACGCGCCGACTTGCGCAGACGTTCGATGTCATAGAAGGCGCGGCGCTCGGTCTGGAAGACGTGCACCACGAAGTCCACGTAGTCCAACAGGATCCACTCGCCCTTGCGGCGGCCCTCCACCGAGTTCGCGTAGACGCCGAATTCCTTCTTCAGCCGGTACTCGATCTCGTCGGCGATGGCTGTTGCCTGCCGCTCGTTGCTCGCCGAGGTAATCAGGAAAAAGTCTGAAAGGCCCGAGTCAACCGGGTCCAGTTCCAGAATGCGGGTCTCTTCGCCCTTCTTGTCTTCACAGGCCTGGGCGGCGGCTTGAACGAGGATGCGCGTTTGCTGATGGTGTTGCTCGACGGTTGCCATAAGTTGCGGTAGCTCTCCGAGCTTCATCGTAGCCTTTCACCTTGAGCGGAGCAAGTCAACGATAAAGGCCATGTGCGCGGATGTACTCGGAAACCGCCTCGGGCAGCAGCTCGCGCCCCGCGCCCCTGGTTCCCAGAATCTCTCCGGCCTGCTCCCGGATCTCTGAAGCGCTGATCTCCACTTCCAGTCCCGCCAGCACGTAAAACGGCGTCGTCTGCCCATGCGGGTTGTGGAGCAGGTAGCTGCGCAGCTCCACGCCCGACGCGCTCACCTCCGCCCACGCCGCGGCTTCAATGGCCAGCCCTTTCGGCAGGTCCGATCTCAGATCGTCGAGCCGTTCGCCCGGCCGCGAAGCCACCACCAGCTGCGCCGCAAAGGGAATCTCCGCCCCGCGATGCCAGCGTTTGAGCCCGGCAAACGAGTCGGCGCCCATCAGGCAGAAGAGGGCGCTTCCGGCAGGCAACTCCTTCTGCAGCTCCAGCAGCGTTTCCAGCGTGTAGTTGGGCTCTCCCGTGGGCTTGGGCGCGTCGGCCAGCGAAACCCTGAAACCCGCATCCGCCGCAATGGCCAGCTCCGTCATGGCCAGCCGATCGCCAAAGCTGGCCGTCGATCCCTTGGGCTTCAGCGGCTGTGCGCCCACCGGCGCAAAGAGCACCGTGTCCAGCCCAAGCGCCGCCCGCGCCGCCCGCGCCACGGCCAAATGCCCCAGGTGCGGCGGGTCAAAGCTGCCCCCGAAAAACGCCACGCGCCGTCCTGAGACCGGTTGCTCGTCCATCTGTCCATGCTACCGCCGGTGCGCGGCTCTGGTAGCATCACACACAACGATGCGCTACCTGATTGCACTCTTGGCCCTCGCCGGCGTGGTCGTTTCCGCCCTGGCTCTGCAGGTTCACTATTCCACAGGGGTTCAGCCCTGCTCCATCAACGAGAAGTGGGATTGCGGCGTGGTCAACCACAGCCCGTTCGCTGAAATCGACCACATCCCCGTGGCGGCCCTGGGCATTGCCGGCTACCTGGCCCTGGCCGGCCTTGCCCTGGCGCGCAAGCGCTTCTTCGCCTTCCTGCTCACCGGCGCAGCGTTCTGCTTTGCCCTTCGGTTGACCTTCATTGAGCAGTTCGCCCTTGGGGCATGGTGCGTCTATTGCGTCATCTCCCAGGCTCTTGTCGCGCTTCTCCTCCTGCTCAGCCTGGGCTGGTTCACCGCGGAGTATCTCGCCCTGAAGCGCGCTTCCCGCGCGGCCTGACCGTCCGCCAAAAGCTCTTGCAGCCGCAGGGTACGGGGCTCTACCACCCGCATCCTGAACTATCGCTGTCATCCTGACCAACCACTGTCATCCTGACGCGTAGCGGAAGGATCTGCAGTTGCTTTTCAGGCGTCCATTCGATCCAGCGCTCTCCGCGAGTGTCCTGAGCTGAAGGGTGCGAGCTTCAGCCCGTACATAAAGCCAGCAGAATCAGTGCGGCTTTAGAAGCTGCGGAGAGACATTTCTCGCGGTTTCTACGCAAAAGCCGGAGTTTTTCCGCAGCCTGTTTGGCCCCCGACGGCCGTATTCACCTCCCGCATCGGCCCCCGTTCTCCCGGCTGATAAAATTAAGTAGACCCATGCTCAAAGAACGCTACGCACGCTGGATGTACAAGTGGGAGACGGAACTGACCATGCGCGATGAAAATCGCGTGGTCCGTCCGCTCGAGTGGGGCTTCGAGTGGATCGAGCCCTTCCTGCAGCAGCACGGCTTCGCCGCCGCCGTTCCCACCCCCGAGCAGTTGCGCGACCCCGCGGCCGCGGAAGCCGCCATGGTCCGCATCAACCAGCTCCTCATCCGCCACAGCGACGTCTTCTTTGGTTACACGCGCCCCACCGACTTCCGTCTCGAAGAGGCATACCCGGAGCTGTTTCCCACCAATGTGCGCCCGGAAACCCTGGCCCAGGACGCCGCGCTCAAGCAGCAGGCCGCCGACGGCAAGCTCGCCAAGGCCCAGTTCCTGCGCTTCACCTCGCCGGAGCGGACGCCCTTCCCTGAGAACGACCAGGTGAATGCCCGCTGGTATCCCGCACCCGCGCACAAGGACCCCAAGCGCCCCAAGCAGGCCATCGTGGTGCTGCCGCAGTGGAACGCCGACGGCTTCAGCCACAACTCGCTCTGCACCATCTTCAACCACATGGGCATCTCGGCCCTGCGCCTCTCCCAGCCGTACCACGACATTCGCCGGCCCGCCGAGCTGGAGCGCTCCGACTACGCCGTCAGCGCCAACATCGGCCGCACCATCTCGGCCTGCCGCCAGGCGGTGGTCGACATTCGCTGCTGCCTCGACTGGCTTGAAGAGCAGGGCTACGAGCACTTCGGCGTCCTCGGAACCAGCCTCGGCTCCTGCTACACCTTCCTGGCCTCCACGCACGATCCGCGCCTGCGCGTGAACGCCTTCAACCACATCTCCACAGCCTTCGGCGACGTAGCCTGGGCCGGCCAAAGCACCCGCCATGTCCGCGCCGGTTTTGAACAGGCCGGCCTCACGCAGCAGCGCGTCCGTGCGTTATGGTCTGCCGTCAGCCCGTGCAGTTATTACCCCAAGCTGGCCAGCGCCGCATCCGGCGGACCCTACAAGAGAGTCCTGGCGATCTACGCCCCGTACGACCTCACTTTCCCCAAGGAGTACTCGCTCGAAGTGGTGGAAGCCTTCCGCCACATGGGCCTCAACTTTGAGGTGCGCGTGCTGCCCTGCGGCCATTACACCACCGGCGAAACCCCCTTCAAATACATCGACGGCTGGTACATGGGCTCGTTTGTCTATCGTGCCTTCAAGGCCCTGCGCGAAGAAAAGGCCGCCGGCCTCGACCCCGCCATCCTCCCCGCGCACGATGTCGAAGAAGAAGCGATTTCGCGCTAGCATCTGTTCCAAAAATCCCTGAACAAATCGCCACTGTCATTCTGAGCGAACGGGGCCCCGAACGTCTTTCAGTTCGGGGGTGGTGAGCGAAGAATCTGCTTTTGTATCTCCTGATTGTCCGGTAAAAACTACTGGGACAGGACTCGAGTTTCCCGGGTCATTCCTTCGTTCACCAAAAGTCTGGGTGCCCCAAGTCTCGGGGTCCCCAGCGACAGCTCTCCGTCTCTGGGGTGAGGTTTCGATTTTGAGACCTGGGAAACCTCCGCGCTCATCAGCCCTCAATGGCGCAAAACTAACCGCTCCGATCCCTACCGCACCCCACCCAGCTTCATCCTCAGCAGTTTGGCTGGGTCCAGATACACTCCCTCCCAGCGGACCGCCCAGTGCAGATGTGGCCCCGTCACGCGCCCGGTGGCGCCGCTCAACCCAAGCCGGGTTCCCGTCGCAGCCTGTTCGCCTTCCCGTACATTGATCCGGCTCAGATGCAGGTAGAGAGTGTAGAGCCCCAGCCCGTGGTCGATCACCACGCAGTTTCCCTCGAAGTAGAGCGGCCGGGCCAGCACCACCACGCCGCCATTCGCGGCCCGCACCGGCGTTCCTGTCGCAGCGAGAAAATCCATCCCCTTGTGAACGCTGGCCAGTTTGCCGTTGAACATCCGCCGGGTGCCAAAGCTGTCGGTCGGTGCCGCGGTCACCGGCGCGTCAAAGCTCCCCGTCCACAGCGGCTCCTCGGCACTGGCTGCAAAGACCTTGGCCTTGAGCTCGGTTTCGGCCTTGATCCGCTCCATGTCCTCCGGCGCGGGCTCCACAAACTTCGGCGCCACGGTCAGCGCACCGGTGCGGTAGTGCGCGGCGTGAATCTCCACTTCGCGGCTCAGGTCGCGCGTGGAACTGCCGGTACGCACATGGATACTCAGCGTGGAAGGCCCCACGGCCCCCTCCACGTCCACCCCGGCCAGCGCAAACCACCCCTGTCCGCCGCGGCCCGGAAAGAACTCGATCTTCCGTCCCAGCCAATCGCCCTCAACGCTTGCGTCGCGCCCCGCCTGCACGTGAATCAGCACCGGCGACCCGGCCTCCACCACCGCCGGTTGCAACGTGACAGCATCAGACTGCGTCTGCGCCGAGGCCGTGACAAATCCGGCAGCGAACAGGCATCCCGAAAGAACGAACAGCGCGCGCAGCCGGCGAGGCGTGGCGATTCTCATGCAGCCTAGCATAGCGGACGCCCACGCATTCCCTCGCCCTATTCCGCCCGCAACGCCGTCATCGGCTCAATCCGCGCGGCACGCACCGCAGGCACCAGTGAGGCCGCGCAAGCAATCGCCGTCAACGCCGCCACGGAAACCGCCATCACCCAAGGATCGCGCACCGATGTTCCGTAGAGAAACGACGCCAGCATCCGCGAAGCCAGCAACGCCGCGCCCAACCCCGCCAGCGCACCAACCAGGGCAATCCACGCATTCTCGCGAAAGACCATCCCCACCACCTGCGCCCGCCGCGCTCCCAGAGCCATGCGGATGCCGATCTCGCTGGTCCGCCGCGCCGTCGCGTAAGCCAATGTCCCGTAGAGCCCAATGGCCGTCACCAGCAGCGCGCACCCGGCAAAGAAAGCGGCCAGCATCGCCATCATCCGCTCCTCGCCAATGGACGCGTCCAGAATGGTGCTCATCTTCGTCATCGTCGGAGGCGGTATCTCCGGCGCCATCCGCGCTGCCAGCGTACGTGCCGCCGAGGCGAATGGACCTGCCGGTCCCTCCAGCCGCACCACTGCTGTGTAGGAAGGCTTATTCCCCTCAACCTGCGCGATCGGTACATAGCCCCCGGCGGGCTCTTCCTTCTGGATGGATGCGTACCGAGTATCGGCCACTACTCCGATCACCTGGTAAGGCCTGTTCTTCCAGTCGTTGACAATCTTGCCTATCGCTTCCTGTTCCGGAAAAAGCAGCTTTGCCGCGCTCCGATTCAGAATCATCTTTTGCCCCGTCGCCGGCATGTCCGACCACTGAAAGTCGCGCCCATTCACCATGGGGATACGCATGGTCTGAAAGTAGCCCGGTGCGACGGCATTCATATACATCATCTGCTCCTCGGCGCTACTGGATACCTTGTGAATACCGAACGTCCAGGTACTTCCGCTCAGCGGGATATTACTGACAAAGCTCGCGCTTTTGACTCCCGGCAGATGGCTCAGCGCATCGCCAAAATCCCGGTACCAGCGGAAAAGCGCTTCGCCATCCCGACTCTGTTTGCCCATCTCCAGATTGAGGTTCACCACACCTTTTGGATCGAATCCCAACCCCGTACGATAAAGCCGCGTCAGGCTCGTTCCCAGCAGTCCTGCGCCCACCACCAGCATCAGCGCCAACGCCACCTCCAGGCCCATCAGAACTCGCGGCAGCCAGCGCCTTTGTTCCCGCGGCGTCCGTGCCAGCGACCCATTTTTGATCTGCTCGCTTAGATTCTGTGAGGTCGCGCGTAGCGCCGGAACCAGTCCGATCAGCAAAGCCGCCACAACCGCCGTCAAAGCCGCAAACAGAAACACGCGCAGATCGAGCGATGTATCGAGCGTTCCGTTGCGTTCGTCGTTGCCCAGCACGAATGCAACCAGCGAGCGGCTCACCATTGGCGCTGCGGCCATTCCCGCCAGCGTTCCCATCACCGCAATCAGCAAGCTCTCCACCAGGAGCTGCCGGATCAGCCGCCTGCGCGTCGCCCCCAGCGCCAACCGCGTCGCCAGCTCCCGCTCCCGAGCAGCGGACCTCGCCATCAGCAGGCTGGCCAGGTTCAGGCAGGTCAGCAGCAGAATGGCTACGCACAGTGTGGACACCGCCAACAGCGGCTTGCGAAATTGCCTGCGCAGATACAAATAGCCCTTCGACCCCGGCTCGGCATAAAACTGAAAATGGCGAGCCCGCTCATCACGAATCCACTTGGGGTCGGGAATCGCCTCGTCGAGCACCGGATTCGACGCTGCACGCAGCGCGGCATTGGCCTGCTCGAGCGCAACGCCTGGGTTGCGCCGGGCAATCACCTCCAGCCACCAGGAATGGTAGCCGCCGGCGATGTTGTTATACGGAGCATCAATCACCGGATCGGCCCAGAGCGTCGCATAAATCTCAGGACGGTGCAGTGGATCGGCCCCGATAAACCGCTTGGGCATGACTCCCACGACGGTAAACGCCGCATTGGCAATGGTCAGCCGCCGACCCACCACGTCCGGCGCGCCGTTGAACCAGCTCCGCCAGAAGCCTTCGCTGATCACCACGCCGAATCCCGTCGCTCCTCCGCCCGGCTGGTCGTCCTGCGGCGTCAGAGCCCGGCCTAACAAGGGCGGTGTTTGAAGAGCTTGAAAAAACTCTCCGCTCACCAGTTCGCCGGGAACCTCTACGTTGCCCGAGCTTCCACGCACCTCGAATTTTCTGTTCGAATAGGCAGCGACAGCCTGAAACGCCTCATGCCGTTTTTCCAGGGCGCGAAACAACGGTGCGCAAAAGCTGTTGAACGGGCTGTCGTCGTCCGAGAAGTGCACCACGGCCAACTCATCCGCATGTGGCACCGGCAGCGGCCTCAGCAGCAATCCATTGATCAGCGAGAAGACCGCCGTGTTCGCGCCCAGCCCCAAAGCCAGCGTCAGAATCGCGGTCACGGCGAAGCCGGGCGACCGGCGCAACTGCCGCAATCCGAAGCGCACGTCGCGCGCCATCTGTTCCAGGAACGGCATCCCCCGCCGCACGCGGTACTTCTCCCTGATCTGTGTCACGCCGCCAAACTCCACCAGCGCCGCACGCCGCGCCTCATCTTTGCTCAGGCCGCGTTCGAGGTTCTCCGCAATGGCGAAGTCGATGTGGCTTTCGAGCTCTTCATCCAGCTCCTCATCCAGCCTTCTCCGCCGGAACAGAGCCGCGCAACGGCTCAGCAGAATCCGTAGCAGGTCCATTTCCGGCACCTAATTTGTGGGCGCAAGAAAGCGCGCCATGGTGGCGGCTATGCGTTCCCAATTCTCGGTTTCCTTTTCAATCTGCTTGCGCCCGTGGCGTCTGAGCGAATAGAACTTCGCGCGCCGGTTGCTCTCCGACGTTCCCCATTCGGACTTGATCCAGCCGCGTTGCTCCAGCCTTAGCAGCGCCGGATAAATCGTCCCCTGGTTCAGGGTCAGCGCGTCGTCGCTCACCTGCTCGATCCGCCGCGCAATCCCGTAGCCGTGCAGCGGACCCATCGATTCCAGGGTCTTCAGCACCATCAGGTCCAGCGTTCCCTGCAGCACATCGGATTTGTTCTCGCCCATTGCCTCTCCTGTTGGCTTTCAACATATACGTTGCGCGCGTATAGGCGGAATGTCAACAGGTAAATCGCAAGGACTGGATTCGGCTGGTTTGCGGCATTCTTCAATCGTCCGGGGCATGCGGGGGGTTCAGCCCCCGCTTCCCAACGGATCGAGTCTTTCCCGCAGCTTGCTCAGCCCAGTTTGGCGGGCTCGCCCCAGGCGGACAGCACCAGTTCGCTCAGCGCCTTGCGCTCCCGCGGAGCAATCTCCATGGAGATCATCTGCTCGTGGCCCAGCTTGGCGGGCTCTCCCTGGTAGCCCAGGGCAATCACCGCGCCCAGTGCGTAATCCTCGGGAATCTCCAGGGCCGTGCGCGCGGCCGCCTGGTCAAAGCCCGCCATCTGGTGGGTAGTCAGGCCCAGCGCGGAGGCTTGCAGCGTCAGGTACGACGATGCCGCCCCCAGGTCATACAGCGCGTAGCCGTTCGCCGTGCCGTTGTGGGAGAATTTCGTGCTCGCCACGCCCAGAATCAGCACCGGCGCCGCCCCTGCCCAACCTTGGTTGAAGCCGATCAGGGTCGAAAAGATCTTCTTGTAGGTCTCTGAGCCGCGCGTGCCCACAAGGTAGCGCCAGGGCTGCTCATTATAGGAAGAGGCGGTCCATCGGGCGGCTTCAAAAACCTTCTTCAGGTCTTCGGGGCGTACATCGCGGTCGGCAAACGAACGCGGGCTCCAGCGCTTCAGCACGGCGGGCAACACGCCCTCCACCGCGGGCGCTTGCTTCAAGGTATTCACTTCAATAGCGGATAAGGTCATCTGCGGGTCTCCCTCTCACATTCAACTGCACCCCTTTGATGTAGGAGCAGCGCCAGAGATTCCCCTTTCCAAAGAAAAAGTTGTTGGAACGAGTATTTCTCGAACTGCGGGCGGCAACCGCGGTGGAGGAATGAGAGTGGCGAAGCAGGTTCGATGGAGTTGCCCGGAGGTTTCCCGGCGGCGGCCAGCGGTTTAGAGTTGGGTTGACACCATGAGCAATTTCAAACTGAAAGCTACCCACGCGCCGGTAAAGGCGTACTACGAGAGGCTGGAGAAGTGCGCGGCGGGCACCCGAGGGCTGTCATCCTGACGCGAAGCGGAAGGATCTGCAGTTGCTTTTGCTCCCAAAGACGAGATCCAAGATACAAGTCAGCTTCCCTGATGTCAAACGCCAGTTTTGAAGACCCTTTTGGCTATGTTGGAAAGGAAAGGAACACTCAGGATTTCGGAGGCTTCGAGGCTGACCATATTCTTTTTGCAACGGGATTGGTATTTCTGCCGTATCGCTTTAAGAACAGGTTTGCCGCAATATCTGCGAACATCTGTTGAAATTACCCTAGGAGCCTCCACTGCGATCTTTCCTGCATTTAGATTGCCTGATTTTTTCTCTTTCCTTGCCATATCAATTCGAGCATTCACATAATCTGCCGTGGTATTCGGTTCCATTTCTAGTATTACCGAATTGATAAGCTCCTCAAACTCTATCTCTGTCAAATCTTGGTTAAGTTCTGCCAGATATTTGGCATTTATAAAATGCGATTCAATATCCCTCCCCCGGGTGACGAAAGGGTCTACATTGCAGGCGCGCACTTCCGTCTTCCACTTTTCGGCTTCCTCGTCATTCATAAAATCTAGATCTCTATGCAAGATGACTTTCGCATTAGGATTTGTGCTTGAAATAATTGTCACCAAGGGACTGAGTTGCTTCACTCCAGTAACTCCAAAATACGACAACACCGCTGTCTTCTTCATATCAAATCCAGATGATTCCAATAATTTCTCAATTGGTCCCGTGATTTCATCCTCTGTAAGAACAATCGCCTTGGTGCCTGGCTGGCCCGCCCGCTCCTTTATGTCCAGTGCACCAATTTCAATTAGAACCCCAATTTCATCCTCTGCCTGCGCTACGTCGACGGCACCGTTTCTCACCCAAAAGTAGCCGGATGAAGAGCCTACCGCATCAATGACGTGTCGGGAGTGTGTCGTGAGCAGTATTTGAGGCCCAATATCTTCGGACACCTTTCGCAACAGTGCGCAAAGAAGTCTTTGATTGTTGGGGTGTAGATGCGAGTCTGGTTCATCTAAGACGACAATCGACGGAGCGAAGCGATGGATATAGGAGAGGATTTGTGTGGCTTGCAGAACGCCCGTGCCCGCAAGCTCCAATGGAACCCAGTCCTGTGCGGTTCTTATCTTCACATCAATGAATTCGTCTGTGCTTTCGTTGAATTTAATGTCTATTTCTAGGTTGGGAAATATACCTCTTAGGTCTGATACAAAATTATCCCACGGTTCTTGATTCCAGAGCCGGTACAAAATGTTCCGTAGAACGAGATTCGCATCTCCTCTGGCGAGCATCCTAAAGAGCACGCCGTTGGACACATAATTTTCCCGTTTAGCTATCCCTGCAAGCCCCGGCGAGAATACGCTAAAGGGCTGTTCGAGGCTTGCCATTGTCTTCGCTGCCTCGACGTTATCGACCGAGACGAGAATATTTCTGTTACGACCTTTTCGAACAGTGACGGAACATACCTCACCGCTTGAGAGCGTGAACTCAAGGCTTGTTGCCTGTCCCTCGTCCTCGAAAAGTTTTCCTCCAGGTCCGAGAGCATAGACGTCTTCCGACGGCGAATAGATAAGCTGAATAGGATTCAGGCTGGTGCTGAGGGTCCTCGATTTTGGCCATTTTTCTGCGAGCTGAATGGTCTGAAGCAGAGCGACGCCAAAGTGGAGAGCCTGGATTATGCTGCTCTTGCCCGAGTTGTTTGCCCCAACGAGGACATTTAGCTCTTTGAGGTCGATGACTGCGTCCGCAATTCGCTTAAAGCGCTTGATGCGCACTGATTTCAGTTTATCCATTCTTAATGCTCCTGTTTACCCATCCGAGTCTAAATTCGGCCTTGGCTGTTGGCAATAAAAAATGACTTATGCGTCGAGAAATCCCAAGGAACCAATCTTCTGGTCCTGCGATTGAAAACAATAATCAGCTCATTTGCGGGATGACTCGATACTCGATTTCGGGGCGGGTAGCCCATGTTTGAGTAGATAAGATTGGGTGGCCCATGTCTCGCTTCTGAGACATGGGATAGCATGAAGCTTGCTGTCGAGCTTCCCAGGTCTGAAAATCCAGCAGTGGGTCACTTGCCCCAAGCTGGACAGATTATGCTGCTGCTCCTTGCTTGCTGTCGGCAACATCGTCGATAAGAATAGCCTCAACTCCTTTACGCCGAATGATGTTGAGCAAACTGAGTGCGGGCCCGGTAGGCTTTCTGATGCCGCGCTCCAATTGCGAGACATAGCCCACCGTGAGGTTGAGGACGCGGGCAAATGCGGCCTGGCTCATATGCGCCTGCTCCCGCATGAGGCGGATCTCTTCGCCGCTCATTGGCCTTGACAGTCCCAGTCCGCGACTACCCATATGGCGAATGGTGATTTTTTCATGCTCCGCCTGATCGATCAGACCACTGCGAAGTTGGTCATCGTTCATCTCAAGGATTGCCTCCACCACTCGATTCGCTTTCTTCGTCATGATTGATCTCCTGTAGGTTGCCCAACTCAATTTCCTTCTGAATTCTGGTGCCGTCGGCTGCAAGCCATCTTTCCGCAATTTCCCGAAGAGAGAGCAATTCATTGTCTTCGATGTTTTCTCGTTCGTTCTTGGCAAAGCCCAAGAGGAATATCGCCCGATGCTTCACGCGGTAGGCAACCATCATGCGATAGCCGCTGGATCGTCCGTGTCCTGGGCGGGCAACGCGCTGCTTAATCAGGCCCCCGCCCAGATCGGCGTCGATTAAGCCCTGTTCTGCTCGCTCAATGGCCGCACGCAAGCTCTGGTCGTCGATCCCCTCGCGCCGGGCGAACCGCGCAAGCCATTTTGTCTTAAAGATTCGCACGCTTACCGACATAATTTATTATAGTGCATATTGCTATAATAATTAAACAGAATCAGCAATGTTGACACAGGTGGGTGACCCACCAAAAAACGAGAAAAACTTGGGCCTGGCCGCTGAGAATGCGGGCAGGCCCAAGTTTTTGGCGCGGTATGAGGCCGCGCGGCAAGAGCGCCCACGGCGTCGGCTCTACGGATAGATCCTATGCAGCGTCCGCGCAAACGGAATCGTCTCCCGCACGTGATCCAGCCCGCAGATCCACGCGACGGCGCGCTCAATGCCCATGCCGAACCCGGAGTGCGGCACCGAGCCGTAGCGGCGCAGGTCCAGGTACCACTCAAAGGCTTCCATAGGCAGGTTGTGTTCCTCAATGCGGCTCTTCAAAAGTTCGTAGCTGGCCACGCGCTGGGAGCCGCCCGTGATTTCGCCGTAACCTTCAGGGGCCAGAACGTCCGCGCACAGGGCGAGTTTGGGGTTCAGCGGGTCCGGCTCCATATAGAAGGCCTTCACGGCAGCCGGGTAGCGATGGACCATCACCGGCTTGTCAAACTGCGAGCAAAGCCAGGTTTCGTCCGGAGAGCCAAAGTCGTTTCCATATTCGAATGGCAGCTCCAGCTCGCCCTTCTTGTGGGCTTCGTTCAGCATCGCCGCCGCATCGTCGTAGCTGAGGCGCGGAAAAGGCGGAACAATGTTCTCGAGCTTGGTGATGTCGCGCCCAATCACGACCAACTCAGGGGTGCGGTTCTTCAGCACGCTCTGGACAATGTGAGAGATGAACTTCTCTTCCAGTTCCAGCAGGCCGTCCAGGTCCATAAAGGCGGCTTCCGGCTCAATCATCCAGAACTCGGTCAGGTGGCGGCGCGTCTTGGACTTTTCTGCGCGGAAGGTCGGTCCAAAGCTGTAGGCCTTGCCCACGGCCAGAGCGGTGGCTTCCACGTAAAGCTGACCGCTCTGGGTGAGGAAAGCAGGGTCGCCAAAGTAGTCCACCGGGAAGAGCGTGGAGGTGCCTTCGCAGGCCGCCGGGGTCAAAATAGGCGGATCGGTGCGGATAAAGCCGTCCTGATCCAGAAACTCGGCGGCGGCGCGCATGATTTCCGCACGGATGCGCAGGATGGCGGTCTGGCGCGGGGAGCGCAGCCACAGGTGCCGGTGCTCCATCAGGAAGTCAACGCCATGGTCCTTCAACGTGATGGGGTAGGGATCGGACTCGGGGACGCGCTGCACAACCTGAATCTCTTCAATGTCCAGCTCGAAGCCGCCATGCGCCCGCTTGTCGGCCCGCACCTTGCCGGTGACGATGACGCTGGACTCCTGTGTCAGCCCCTTGAGGGTCTCAAAGACGGCCGGAGAGACGCTCTTGACGTGAGCTACGCCCTGAATGGTGCCGGTGCCGTCGCGAAAGATCGGAAAAAGGAGCTTGCCGCTCTCGCGGAGGTTGTAGAGCCAACCGCGGAGGGTGACGGACTGGCCTTCGTACTGGCCAATGGTGGCGATGGTGGCCACCTGCGTTGGAGCTGAGGGAGTGACGGTTTCTTCGGGCATAAGCTTCCTTGGCGGCCGGTGGGGCCGAACTCTCTAGGATAACGCGGGGTGGTTGAGTTGGCTGAAGCGGAAGGAGGGGCGGGGTCAGCGACAGGGAAGTTGGTCGATATTGCGGTGCGAAATAATGCTGTTCTGGTCAAGATGGCTTTAGTAGCATGAGAATAGTTTTTGATCTGCGCAACAACTCGTACAAGAACGCATTCTGCATCTGCCCGCGGGAGGAGAACCGATGAGCGATTTGGCTGTGGTTCGCAGCGATGAATCCCAATGGACGCAGGTGGACACGGAGAGCACTGAGCAGTTCATCGCGGAAAAGCATATCGGCGAGCGGATCAGGCGCCTGCGTCTGAAGAAATCGATGGGGCTGGTCGAGCTGGGGCGGCACACAGGGCTCTCAGCGAGCTTTCTGTCGCAACTGGAAACCGGGCGGGTGGTGCCCACTCTGCGCAACCTGGCGCGGATTGCCATGGTCTTTTCGAAGGATCTCTCGTTTTTCTTCGAGACCGAACCGCAAACGATTTTCCGGATTCACCGGCGCAAGGAGCGGGTGCGGCTGCCGCAGAGCGGGGTGGAGACACCGGCCTACTTTTTCGAAAGCCTGGGCTACATGGTGCCGGACCGGCACATGGATCCCTACTTTGCCGAATTTGTGCCGCTGGAAGCCGGGCAGGAACCCAGGGCGCACATGCATACAGGCTTCGAGTTCCTTTATGTGCTGGATGGCGAGCTGGGGTTGCGCCACGGTACGGAAGACTGCGTGCTGGAGACAGGCGACGCGGTGTACTTTGACGCTTCGACAAAGCACGCCTATCACTGCGCGGGCAAAAAGCCGGCTCAGGCGATCATTGTGACCATGCACCAGCCGCCGCCGGCGCAGTCAATCGGGATGCGCCCGGCCGCAGCGGCTCCAGCGCCACGGACTCCGGCCGACCCGCCGACACCGGCAGGAATCGACGAGAAGCGCCCGGCTTAAGACCAATCGCGGTCGAGGGTGAAGTACTCCGCCACTTCCTGCCAGTTATTCACGCGGGTGAAGCCGGTGGCGGTCAAGTTATGGGGGGCGGAATAGAGCAGCCCCTGGCCCTCGAAGCGCAGCAGGTTGCGAGGCAGGTCGTCGATCAGATAGTCGGCGCGAAGAATGGACTTGTTGCCGCAGAAGACGTAGTTGGTGCAGGGAATGAAGGGAAAGTAGCGCTGCAGCCAGCGGTACTTGGGACCGAGAGAGTTGGGGACGGTCATGGCCTGGGTGGCGATGAAGATCTCAAAGCGCGTGGACAGGCTCTTCAGCACTTCCTGCGCGCCGGGCATCAGTGCCAGGTCTTCAAAGAAGTCCTCGGCGTCGAGGAAGGCGCGGAGCTGCTTCTGGCGGTCGAGCGGAGTCACTTCCCACAGGCCTTTGCCCGCCAGGTCGTCGGGAGTCACGTCCTCGTCGAAGGTCTGGTTGTAGCGGCGGAGATGCTCGGCGAGCGTGTCCGCCATCACCTCATCCATGTCCACACAGATGCGCTGCAAGGCTTGCTCCTGGAGTGCGCGGAAATCCGCGCCTGTCACACAAGAGCGTAGCAGGGGCACCTGCGGTGCGGCCAACTGCCTTCGGCCGGTACGCGCCAGAAAAAAGGCGCGGAAGGTTCGTGCGGGCCGAGAACCTTCCCCGCGGCTACTCCCTACTCCCTATTCCCTACCTGTCGAAGAACCTGCCCTTCCCACCGCCGGCCCAGGGATCGTAGTGGGCGGCAAAGTCGGCGCGGTGCTGCACGGAGGGGTGGTTGTAGGTCCAGAACTCGACGAAGGAGTTGGGGTTGGGGTCCTCCAGCCAGGCCTCGCCGAGGTGATTGAAGGCAGAGACGGAGGTCTTCTGCGGGTCGGCAACCAGGCCGTGAAGGGCTTCCTGACCGTAAACGTCAGCCTGGTGCTCAAAGTAGCGGCTGAAGGTGTTGCTCGCCGGCGCCAGCACGAAGCCGGCGATGGAGAGGGCAAACAGCAGCACAAGAAAGCCCGGACGGGAAGCAAGCATCTGCTCTCCAAGCTGCCACCGGTCGCCGAAGCGGCCGGCCAGCCAGCCCGCAAAGCCCGCACAGGCCCAGAAGATGAAGAACGTGGCGGCAGAGCTTCCCGCGATCATTTTGGGGATGTGGTTCAGCACATAGTGGCCGCTCTCGTGGCCAAAGATGAAGAGGATCTCGTCGTCGGGAAGCCGGTCCGTGGCGGTGTCCCACATAACGTAGCGCTTGGTAGCGCCGATGCCAGTGACGTAGGCGTTAAGGCCGTTGGATTTCTGGCTGGCCTTCATCAGGAACATGCGCTCGGGAGGAATGTTGGTTCCGGTGCGGGCCACAACGGTTTCCAGCTTGGTCACCAGGGCGGCGTGTTGCGCGGTGAGCGGCTCGAACTTGTTGAAGATGGGGTCGATGAGCGGCTCAACGAAAACGGAGAGAACCGTGAGCGGCAGGGTCACCAGCCAGAGCCATACCCAGTAACGTCGCGGAGAAACGCGGACCACCCGGTTGAAGAGCAGCAGAAGGGGAGCCCCGATCAGGACCGAGAGCCCGAGGCCTTTTCCCAAATCGCCAAACCAGCTCCCCCACCCCTGCACGCTGATGCCGTAGTGGCGGCTGACCTGGTGGCCGACAGCGTCAAGCGGCAGGCCGGCCAGGGTGGTGATGACGAAAAACGCGGCGAAGAAGAGCAGACCCTGCATCCAGCGGCGGCGCTGCAGCCGCTGGGTCCAGGCGGCCAGACCCGCCGCGGCGCGCGTAGCCAGCAGCAGCCACAGCACGGCCAGTCCCCACAGGGAGCCCGCAAGGTCCAGAATCAGGCGAATGCGGCTCAGGGTGATGGCGCGGGCCAGCTTTTCAGGCGGAAGCGAGTAAGCCGGCTGGGGACTGGACGGGGCGGCGGGTTGCGCTTGAGCGGGCTGGGACGGCGCTGGCTGAACGGCCCAAGTGCGCGGAGACAGGCTGGCAAGCAAAAGACCAAGACAAAGCGCAAAAAACCATCGGCGTGCAAATTTCAAGCGATTCTTCCTCGTTCGTGCCGGATTCTGCGACAATCGGAGCCACAGATGCTTTTACTCGAGTCTTGCCAGCCAATGCCAGAAAAATATTCATTTGCAATGAGGCGGCCCGCTCTCCGGCGGGCTTTTCGCGTGGTGGTTACAGCTTTGTCCGTTGCCTTGCCGGCCTCTGCGGGCGCGCAGCAGGCCACCCCGGTGTTGCTGGATGCCATGACGACGGAACTGCATCGGGCCTTTACCTCGCTGGGCAAGCAGGGCGATGAAAAGCAGTTGCCGCCGTACTTTCTAAGTTACTCGGTGGCCGACGCCAGCGAGGTGTCCATCCAGGCGCAGTTTGGGGCGCTGGTCAGCAGCGCGGCCAACCACCAGCGCGTGGCCGACGTGCAGGTGCGTCTGGGCGAGCCCAAGCTCGACAACACCCACGGCGCCCATCGCGGTTCGGCGGTGAACAGCACGCAACTGCCCCTGAGCGACGACCGGGAGGCGCTGGCGCGCTCCTTGTGGCTGGCGACCAACACCGGCTACGGCAACGCCCTGGACAACTACCTGCGGGTCAAGACCGAGGCCGAGGTGCGAGCCAAGGAAGAGGACAACTCGCCGGACTTCAGCCAGGAAGCGCCGCAGGTGCACTTGGGGCAGCCGGCATCGGTGGTCAAGGTGGATCGCGCGGCATGGGAGCAGCGGATGAAGACGCTCTCGAAGGTCTTCCGCGAGTACCCTGACGTGAACCGGAACATGGTCATGTTGAGCGTCCAGAACGAGACCGACTACTTTGCCTCGTCGGAGGGTTCGCAGGTGGTCGCGCCGCACCAGTTGGCGCGGGTGGTGGTGCTGGCGCTCACGCGTGCTGACGATGGCATGGACCTGTTCCGCGTGCAGACCTTCGAGGCCGAGACCGTCGAGGGCCTGCCGAAAGAGCCGGAGATGGAAGCGGCCGTGCGCGAGCTGGGCAAGAGCCTTGAGGCGCTGCGCAAGGCGCCGATGACTGAGCCCTTCGACGGGCCGGCCATTCTGTCTGGACGGGCCGCGGCGGTCTTCTTCCACGAGGTCCTGGGCCACCGGCTCGAGGGTCAGCGGCAGCGCGGCGACGAGGAAGGCCAGACCTTTACCAAGGAAGTCGGCAAGGAGGTTCTGCCCACGTTTCTTTCCGTAGCCGACGACCCGACCGAGACCACCTTCGGCAAAACATGGCTGAGCGGCAGCTACCAGTACGACGACGAGGGCCAGAAGGCGCGCCGCGTAGGCCTCATCGACGACGGAGTGCTGAAGACCTTTCTCATGTCGCGGCTGCCCATTGCCAGCTTTGCCAACTCGAACGGCCACGGGCGCGCGCAAACCGGGCGCATGCCGACCGGCCGGCAGGGCAACCTGATCGTCACCTCGACCAAAAGCGTTCCGGAGACGGAACTGCGCAAGCAATTGATCGAGGAAGCCAGGAAGCAGGGCAAGCCCTACGGGCTCTACTTTGAAGACATCTCTTCGGGATTCGCGGTCACCACGCGCAGCTCGCCGCAGGCCTTTCAAGTCATTCCGCTGGTTGTGTGGCGGGTCTATGTGGACGGCCGGCCGGACGAGCTGGTCCGCGGCGTAAGCATTGTGGGCACGCCACTGGCGGCGATGAAGCGGATTCTGGCCACCAGCGACAAGAGTGAGGTTTTCAACGGCGAGTGCGGCGCGGAGTCGGGTTCGATTCCGGTCAGCGCGGTGGCCCCGGCCATGCTGGTGAGCGAAATGGAAACCCAGCGCCAGCCGCAAGGCACGGCCAGACCGCCGATCCTCCCCATTCCAAGCGCGAAGCAGTGAACTGTGATCAGTGGTCAGTGAACAGCACGCAGTGGGCAGTTATTGATCCGGCCCAAAAGGATTGCATCACCCGAGAGCTGTCATCCTGAACGAAGTGAAGGATCTGCGGTTGTTCTTTCTTGTTCTCTCTTGCAACACAAATCGGGCCGGATCAACAAGCAACTTCTGATTAAGCAAATGTTTTGAAAGGGCACGACTTTAGTCGTGCCGCAAGAAGCACAAAATGAAGGAGGCTGTACAAGCTGCTGAAAAACTCGAACCGGAGGGAGGCGGGGGTTTCAACCCCCGCATAAAGCCAGCAGAATCAGTGCGGCTTTAGAAGCCGCGGAGGGACGCTTCTCGCGGTTTCTACGCAAAAGTCGGAGTTTTTCCGCAGCCTGTTCAGCCCCTGAGGGAATACCAAAGGAAATAGTTATGAAGGTGCCCAGGTCGGTACGAATAGTCGGATGGATTGTTCTATCATTCGCCGTTTTTTGCATTTGGTATATGGTGGCGGCGGATTACAGCTATGGTGCTGTAGCTGGCAAATACTCCTTTCGATCTGATGGAGAAGAATCAACCCTGATTCTGAAGAAGGACCAGAGCTTTCAACAAGTGTTGACGCGTCAAGGTAAGGTCGAGTGCGTGCGAGGCACATGGAGACGCATTGGTGAGGGTGGCGTAGTTTTCTCGAAAGAATTCCTCACCGTCAAAGGCCAAAAAGTAAGACCAGACGGGCAAGCGGACGGAAACGTTGAGAAGAGCTTCCTCGAATTGATTCCTTCAATTGTCTTTGAACCGGATAAAGATCAAGGTCCCAGATTTCATAGAAAGTCGTTTTGATGAGAGGTATAGGCGTCATGAACTTGATTCGACCGATTGCGGCATTTGCGGGAACAGGACTTCTGGGAGCGATTCTCGGTAGCGTTTGCCTGGGCGCTTGGGGCCAGGGCGCGGCGCAGCCAACGCGCGCCGATGCGGAGCGGGACCCGGTGCTGAAAGCGATGCTGGAAGAGCTGGACCGCAGCAAGAGCCAGTTGCAGTTGCCCGGCTTCCAGAAGCCGTTCTTTATCCAGTACCGCATTGAAGAGATCGACAACTTCCAGACCAAGGCGGCGTTCGGTGCCGGCGAGGGCGCGCAGCGCAGCCATCAGCGCGTGGCGCGTGTCACGGTGCGGGTGGGCGACTACAAGCTCGACAGCTCCGTCGGGCGAGGCGACGGCGCGCTGGAGCTGGCCGCTCTGAACGACGATCCGATTGCCCTGCGTTCGGCGCTGTGGACGGCAACCGATGAGGCGTACAAAAGCGCCCTGGCCGCCTACGCGCAGAAGCAGGCCGCGCTGAAACAGGTGCAAACGCCGCCGCAGGCCGATGATTTCAGCCAGGAAAAGCCGGTGATCCGGCTGGAAGATCCGCTGCGGCTGCACCTGGACGAGGCGGCTTGGGAGTCCAGAGTGGCGCGGGACACGGGGCTCTACCGCACCGCCCCCAGCGTGAAGGATTTGGAGCGCGACGTGCGCTACTCGTCGGGAAGCTTTACGGCGCGGACCACGACAACCTGGCTCGTGAACAGCGAAGGAACCATCGTGCGCAAGTCCGCGGCGTTCTACCAGGAGAGCCTCGGCGTGGGAGCGCAGGCGGCAGACGGCATGAGTCTGGACCGCTCCTACATGACCAATGGCGCCGCGCTGAAGGACCTGGAATCGCCTGAAGTTTTCGCGCAGCACGCGGTAGGGCTGGTGGCCTCGCTGGCGGAGTTGCGCAAGGCGCCGCTTGTGGAGGAGGAATACCACGGCCCTGTGCTGTTGAGCTCCGACGCGGGCGCAGACACGGTTGAAGCGCTGCTGGCGGGCGGATTGGTGGCCACGCGGCCCAGGATGGGCACCGAAGCCCGCACCAATGGGCCGTTCGCCTCCAGTTACCATGCGCGCGTGCTGCCGGAGTTTCTGGATGTGATCGACGATCCCGGCTTGAAGACCTATCACGACAAAACCCTGCTCGGCGCATACAGCGTGGACGATGAGGGCGTGCCGGCGCAGGCGGTGAAGCTGGTCACCTCGGGACGGCTGGAGAGCTACCTGATCGGCCGCGAGCCGGTGCGGGACTTTCCCCAGTCGAACGGCCACGGCCGCGCGGGAATTACCGGACCGCCGCATCCGGCGATCGGCGTCTTCCAGGTCAGCGCCAAAGAGGGGCTGAGCGAAGACGAGCTGAACCGGAAGCTGCTGGACCTGGCCAGGGACCGCGGCCTGAAGAGCGTCTATTACGTGGAAACCATGGGCGGCCGGCTGGCGCCGCGCCTGCTCTACCGCGTGGGTGTGGACGGAAAGCGCGAACTGGTGCGCGGAGCGGCTTTGGGCGACCTGGACCAGCGCGCCCTGCGCTCCGGCGTGTTAGCCGCGGGCAAGGATTTGTTTGTCGCCAACCTCACCGTGGACGATGTGCCGGAAACGGTCCTGGCCCCGGCTCTCCTGGTGGATGACGTGACGGTTCGCCGCGCCAACGAGAAGAACGACAAGCTCCCGTTCTACCCCCCGCCCCAATAGCCGCCTCGCTCCGGAACACGAAGGAAATGAAGGTCCATTTCCTTTGCGTAGAATTAAGCCCCATGAGCGCACAATGTTCTTAGTCGGGATGTGCGCTGGCCTCCCGCCGGCTGTAGCGCGGACGTCCTCGTCTGCGTTCGTACTCAGGGGTCTGGCAAAGTCACATTTCCCAGCCGGTCCTAGCCCCAGGAAAGACCATTTTTTAAGGTAGATTTCGGGCAAAAAATTAGCCAAAATCGCCCTTACCCCCACCCCCCTATCGATTATTATCACTTTTTCAGCCATAACAATCTCGTAAACAGCAAAGAATGAACAGCATACAAAAACACATAGGTTACTGACAAGTAACAGGAAAACGCTGATTTTGGCCCTTTGTTGGCCGTTTTTGGGCACTTTTTGCCCCAAAAAGCCCAAAATCGGTGCCAAAATGTCACCCTTTTTACCGCTCCGGTGCAGTGTCGAGGGTCGATTTAGTTTCGGGGTCGAGCGGTCCTGGAACTGCCTGGTCCAGCCGCGTTTAGTCCAGCCTCGTCAGATAGGCTTCGCCTTCGGCTGGCCGCAGGTGATCGGCGATGAATTCCGCCATCTCGCGGTTATCGCCCTGGGGACGGATGCGAACCCAGTAGCTGCTCTCGCCGGGAAACTCGATCACCTGGGAGCCGGGATAGCGCTCGATGAGCTCCTGCTTGAGCTTCAGCGCCGGCTTCTGGCTCTTGAATGCACCGATCTGCACGCACCAGCGCCCACCGGTGCCGATGGGCTTGGGGGTCCTGTAGACATCCACACGGACGTGCGCGCTGCCGCTCCTGTAGATGCCGGTAGCCTTGGCGGAGGCGATGGTCAGATCGATGATCGTGCCCTCCACAAACGGGCCGCGGTCGGTGACGCGCATGGCGGCGGTCTGGCCGGTTTTCAGGTTGGTGACTGTAATCAGGGAGCCCATGGGCAGGGTGCGTTCGGCAGCGGTCATGGCGTGGTCGTCGAAGACCTGCCCGTTGGCCGCTTTGCGGCCTGCGTAAGGCGCGGTGTACCAGGTGGCCATGCCCTCTTCGCTCTGCAGGGGCTCATGGGTGCTCACGTATTCCAGATCTTCGGCGCTGACGCCGCCCGGAGGCACAGGGGTGATGGGAATCCGGCCCAGGTGCGCGGATGGTTCCGGAGCCGGTGCGGCAGCCACGGGCGGAGCGGTTTGCGGCGGGGGTAAGCGCGCAACTGTGTTTTTGTGCCGGCAGCCGGAGACAGCCAAAACCACAAGCGCCAGAGCAGCCCAGCCAGCCAGCCGTTGCGCTCCGGATCTGGTGTGGATTCGTCTCATCAGCCGCGCGGGCCCTTTGCCTTGTCGAACCGGTCGGCCAGGTCGCGCAGCTTCTCGGAAGCGGTGCGCAGCGCGGAGATGGATTCGGCGCGCACCTGTGGAATCACGGCATCGTTGACATAGGCGATGGCGTGGCGCACCTCCATTTCAATCAGTTCGATGGCCTCTTCGATACGGCGGCCTGCGCCACCCGGAGGAGGATTCGTACTCATGGCTGGTAACCTCCCTGCACACAACTCTGGTAACGAGCCTTGCCTCAAGTCTGCTATGCAGGCAAGGGTGCGTCAATTGCCGATGGTCTGGAGGTGCCGCACTGATTAACACCGGAACGCGCAGGTATCTGATGGAATGCACTCCGCCTGGTGTCTGCGGGGTTGCCTTTCTGCAGGAAAATACGTCAGATAAGGAAGCGCATAATCATGGTGGTTTTCCGGGTACGGGTCGATAGAGACGGATCGGGCAGTGTGCCGCCTTGCCGGGTAACCTCCGTGGAATGAATGTTCCGTTGCCGGGAGCGCGATTTTTGGAAAGTGGAGCGAAAAAACACGCCGGAAGTGGAAGCGCCGCCGCGGCTGACCGATTGCGGGTGCGGCGGATCAGATGGCTTGGCGTGTTTGTGCTGTTTCTGGCGGCGGGCGGGGCTCTGGCTGGGCAAACGCCGAAGGCCGTTGCTCCCGAACAGCCGCTGCCGGATGCGCCGCAGCCGCAAATGCCGGTTCATCCCGTCATGAAGGCGACCGGGCCGTGCCAGCCCGCCAGCCCGGCGAAGCCCGCCGCGGCGCCTACCGGAGCCAAAACCGAGGCCGCTGCCAACACCCAATCCGGCGCGCCAACGGCGCCTTGCCCAACGCAGCCGGCGACCTACTGGTTCTCGCGCTTCCTGAACGGTCCTGAGGTGAAACCGCTCACGCCCAAGGAGAAGGCGGTGCTAGCGGTGCGCAATGTAATCGATCCCTTCAACGCGATCACCATTCTGGGCAGTTCCGCCATCTCGGTGGGCTCGGACGCGGATTCGGTCTACGGCCCCGGCATGCGCGGATTCGGCCGCAGTGTCGGT